>Ga0302325_10013265_pt1 | contig 17590 bp, 17 predicted proteins | sample Palsa_T0_2_FD_201948 | JGI IMG/M metagenome (GOLD analysis project Ga0302325, IMG submission 201948) | Peat permafrost microbial communities from Stordalen Mire near Abisko, Sweden - Palsa_T0_2 | ecosystem: Environmental > Terrestrial > Soil > Palsa > Peat permafrost | place: Sweden: Abisko... | reverse complement strand
CTTTGGCGGTGCCGCCGGCCGAATCGCCTTCAACTAAAAATAACTCGGATTGCGCCGGGTCCTGATTTTTGCAATCAACGAGTTTGCCCGGCAGACCGCTGCCGTCAAGTGCGTTTTTGCGGCGCGACAGATCGCGAGCTTTTTTCGCCGCCTCACGAGCGCGCGACGCCTGCATACACTTTTCGACGATCGTGCGCGCGAACTTCGGATTTTCTTCGAGGAAGAACTCCAACCGCTCTTGGACGAGATTGTAGACGATCGGGCGGATCTTGGCGTTGCCGAGCTTGGTCTTGGTCTGCCCCTCGAATTGCGGCTCTTGTAGTTTCACCGACAGAATCGCGGTGAGGCCTTCCATACAATCGTCGGTCGACAGGTTCACATCGCCGTCTTTGAGCATGCCGCGCTTGCGCGCATACGTGTTGACTTGGTTGGAAACCGCGGTGCGGAAGCCCGTGAGGTGCATGCCGCCTTCGATCGTGTTGATGTTATTCGCGTAGGAGTAGACGACTTCGTTGTAGCCGTCGGTCCACTGCATCGCACACTCGACGACCACGTCGTCGCGCTCGCCGTTGGTCGATATGACCGGCGTGAGCTCTTCCTTGTTGTCGTTGAGCCACTCGACGAACGAAATGATGCCGCCTTCATAGACGTAAATTTTTTCTTTCGTCTCTTCGCCGCGTTCATCGATCAGCGTGATCAGTAGGCCCCGATTGAGGAACGCGAGTTCGCGCAGCCGCTTCTCAAGCGTGTTCCACGAAAACTCCAGCGTCTCAAATATTTCCGGATCGGGTTTGAATTGCTGATAGGTGCCGGTGCCCTCAGCGCGCGAAAGCTTCTTGAGCTTCTGCGACGTGACGCCGCGTTCGAACCGGATTTCGTAGAGGCCGCCATCGCGTCGCACGCGCGTGATCATCCACTCGGAGAGCGCGTTGACGACCGAAATGCCGACGCCGTGCAGGCCGCCGGATACCTTGTAGCCGCCTTTGCCGAATTTGCCGCCGGCGTGCAGGATGGTCATGACGACTTCAATGGCCGGCAGACCCTCGTCGGCGATCATATCGAGCGGAATGCCGCGGCCGTTATCCTCAACAGAGCAAGAGCCGTCCTTAAGAAGGACCACTTTGATTTCGGTCGCCTGCCCGGCGAGTGCTTCATCGACGGCGTTGTCGACGGCTTCGTAGACGAGTTGGTGAAGCCCGCGGTCGCTCGTATTCCCGATATACATTCCGGGGCGTTTGCGTACGGCTTCGAGGCCTTTGAGGACCTCAATTTGATCGCCGGTGTAATCTTGCATTCCGGTCCTTCGTCTTCGACGCCGCGCCGTTTATATCTCTTGGCGGCCGTTATGCCCCCGTTTCGACGCTGCGAACGAAATCGTAGAGATCGCCGAGCGCATTGCGCCGGACCGGCGAATCCATTTCCAAGCGGTTCGGATCGATCTTCGTTTCGAGCAAGACATAGGAGCTGGCGATCTTGCGCAGTCGTGCGCGATCCGGTGCGACGGGCTTGGGTAAGGACGCGCGCTTACGGGCGAGCGCCATTTCGTCCCACCAGGCCCGCAAAAGACGGCGGCGGATTGCATCGTACGCGGCGGCATCCAGGTCGGGAACTGCCGTCATAACATCTTCGGGCCGCAGCCACGGGGCTTCGTAGAGCAACCGCTCGCAACGCTCTTCGCGTTTGCGCCGCGTCGTTTGCGAACACGGGACGCAGTGGCCGCCACGATCGATCGGCACGCCGCAATCGCCGCAAAACGTACCACCGGCTGCGCGATGCGCGGCACCGGCGCGTGCAACGGTCGCGCGGAAACGTGCTAACGCTTCGGCGATCGTCATCGCCGGCAACTCACCCGACGATTGCGCCGCGCGCCGCGGCCGGCGGGCAGCGGCCGGTTGCGATCCGCGAACCGGTGCTCGAATGGTGCCGACACGAAAACGTAAGCGGCCAACGCCGTGACCTTCAGGGAGCGCGCGAATTCCGCGCACGATTTCCGGCTCGAGAAAGGCGAGTTGATGGCTCCACGAGGCCGACGCCGTCAACACGACGACGGCGTCATTTTGTATGGCGACCGGTTGTGCCGCGCGTGCAACTTCGCTGCCGACGAGGCTCGTCCACGCGGCGCGAATTGCCGTGAGCGGATCGCCGCCGGGTGTTGCATGCGGTTTCCATCCGCCGACCGCGTCGCTCAGTTTTGTGAACATCGTCAGAGCGAAACCACGGTCGCGTTTTGGATAGCGTATGCGGTGACGCCGGAGCCGAGCGAGCCGGGCAATTCCGTCGTCGTTAAAAACGCCTGCTCGAATGCGCCCAGCGCCGCGAGAAAACCGCCGGCGCGCTCAGCGTCGAGTTCGGACAAGACGTCGTCGAGTAACAGGATCGGTGCATCACCGGCACGGTCGCGCATCACTTCGTATTCGGCAACCTTGAGCGCAAGTACCGCCGTGCGCTGCTGCCCTTGCGAGCCGAACGCCGCCAGCGCTCGCCCGTCGATTTCCAGGCGCAGATCGTCACGGTGCGGACCGACCGTCGTTTGGCGGCGCCGAATTTCTGTTTCAACGCCCGCGGCGAGCGCGTCGGCTAACGGCACGTCGCCCGTGCTTGGGGCATAGCGCACGGTTAGCGCTTCGCGCGTTCCGCGCCAACGGGCGTAGATAGCTTCCGTCGCGCGAGCGAGGTCGACAACGAATTCTGCGCGCGCCGCCATCAGCGCCGCGCCGGGCGGCACCAACTCCTCGTTGTAGGTCAGGAAGAGGTCGCGATCCGGTGCGATCGCGCCGCGCAACAACGCGGACTTTTGCGCAACAATCTTCTGATAGCGTGCCAAGTCGCGATAATAAGCCGGCGACGATTGCGCGAGTGCACCGTTGAGAAACGTGCGCCGCAGCGCGGGGCCGCCGGCGACGAGTTGTAAATCGGCCGGCACGAATGTGACGACGCGCGCCTTGCCGAGAAACCGCGCGAAGCCGACGGCGGCACCATTAACGTCAAAGGACTTGCGCGTGCCGGCCGGCGTTCGCACGATCGCCGCGCGCAGTTTGAGCAACCCCGCGGCAATGCGTGCATCGCCCGCGATCTCGGCCCGGTCGGCACCTTCCCGGATCAACTCGGACTCGCGGTGCGCGCGAAACGACTTGCCCGTCGCCAGCATCGCAATCGCTTCGAGCAGATTCGATTTTCCCTGGGCGTTTGGTCCCACGAAAACGTTGAGCCCCGGCGCCGGTCCGACGTCGAGGCTCGCGTAGTTGCGAAAGTTGGCAAGCCGGACGTGCTCTAAAAGCAGCGCGTTCCCGCTACTGCCGCAGCGGCATGAGAATAAAGAGTTGCTGCCCGCTGACCGCGGCTTCGAGCGGCCGGATTGCGCCGGGCGAGAGCGGGCCTAAGAACTCCATGACGACTTGCGGCGAGTCGATGTGGTTGAGGATCTCGACCATGTAGCGTGCGTTGAACGCGATCGTGAGATCATCGCCGGTTTGTTCGACTTCGATCTCTTCGTACGCGTTGCCGGCAATATCAGAATTCGCCGTGATGATCAACTGTTGATTTGCAACGGCAATTTTTACCATCGAAGCACGGTCGCCGGCGACGAGTTCCGCGCGGCGCAGGCCCCCGATTAAGGCGCTCGTGTTGACGGTCACGCTGCGATCAAACTTCGCGGGAATCACTTTTGGATAGTCCGGATACTGCCCGTCGACGAGCCGGACGACGATGGATGTCGCATCGGCCGTGATCGCGAGCTGATTCGCTTGCGCGCCGAGTGCCGTTACTTCCAGTGTCTCGCTTGCGCCGATGTTACGTGCGGCTTCGGCAAGCGCGCGCGACGGAACGATATATTTTGCCGAGCCCTCGGCTAAGCCGCGTTCGAGTGTCGACGTCCACTTGGCCATACGATAGCCGTCCGTCGCGACCATCGTAATGTTCGTTCCCTCGATCTCGAGCAGTGTCCCCATCAGGACGGCGCCGCGTGCTTCTTCGTTCGACGCAGCAAAAATCGTGGATTGCACGCCGTCGCGAAACTTTTTCGCATTTATTGCAAACGATGCGCCTTTTTGGGCGGCGGGCAGCGGCGGATATTCGTCCGGCGGCAGCGCGTGAAAATCATAATTCGAACGCTCGGCCTTGATCGAGGCCCGGGTCGGTGAACCGGTGAGTTCGAGCAGGCCGGCGGGCAGGTTGCCCAGATAGCCCGAGAAGAGCTTCGCCGGTACCGTGACCGCGCCGTTCTCCGACACCTCCGCCGGAAAAGCGTGTTCCAGCGTCAGCTCGAGGTCCGTCGAACGCACTTTTATCGAGCCGTTCTCCGCGGTAAGCAACACGTTGGAGAGAATCGGCACCGTGGTGTGCGCGTTGACGATCTTACTCGCCGCACCGACTGCGGAGGCGATGTCTTTCGTGCTACACGTAAACTTCACTCGTCGTCCACCGTTCCGTCGCCGTGCGACGCGTTGCGTTTTATATACATAGAAGTAATCGTACTAGCAGTAAGGCGGTGCGAACCGTGGACAACGCCGCGGAGGCCCGTGTTACCGAGGTTTTGTGCGTTCTCGGAGGTGTGGACGGAACCCGCCGTCCTTCCACCGTCTACACCGATCACGCGCCGACTCGGTTTATCCACCCCCGCCGGACGACCCTGTGAGCCGGAAAAGGCGGAAGCTGTGTATTTGCCCGCTCTATTCGCTCTGGCACAGAGCGATGAGCGAACGGACCTTGTTGCGGTAGGCCTCATCGCGTTCCATGAGATCCTTCACCTTGTCGCGCGCGTACATGACCGTCGTGTGGTCCTTCTTGCCGAACTCGCGCGCGATCTGCGGCAAGGAGCAGTCGGTGAGTTCGGCGGCGATGTACATAGCGATGTGACGCGGCGCCGCTAGGCGCTGGTCTCGCCGCGGGTTGTCCATTTCCTTGACCGATAGCCCATGTGTCTTCGCCACGCGCTCTTTGATGAGCGGGATCGTGATCCGATGCATCGGTGCTTGCGCAACCGCGTTCTTGAGCACTTCAGCCGCGAGATCGACGGAGATCGGCGATTTCGTCAGCGACGCGAACGCGACAACGCGGATCAGCGAACCTTCGAGCTCGCGAATGTTCGACGGAATAACTTTTGCAATGAACGACGTCACTTCGTCGGGCACGGGAATTTTTTCCGTCTCGGCTTTCTTGCGCAAAATGGCTTCGCGCGTCTCGAGATCGGGCGGCTGAATGTCGGTAAGCAAGCCCCATTCAAAGCGCGAGCGCAGCCGGGACTCCAGCGTTTGAATTTCTTTTGGCGGGCGATCGCTCGAGATCACGAGTTGCTTTTGCGCTTCGTGCAATGAGTTAAATGTATGGAAGAACTCTTCTTGCGTCTGCTCTTTGCCTTCGAGGAACTGAATATCGTCGATTAAGAGTACATCGACATGGCGATAACGATTGCGAAATTCGACAGTCTGATTGTTTTTAATGGCAATGATGAATTCGTTGGTGAATTTTTCGCTCGAGACATAGACAATATTCGCGCTCGGATTCGCGGCGAGCACGCGGTGTCCGATAGCGTGCATGAGATGCGTCTTCCCAAGGCCCACGCCGCCGTACAAAAACAGCGGATTATAGGCTTTAGCCGGCGCCTCTGCGACCGCTTGCGATGCGGCGTGCGCGAAGCGGTTGCTATTGCCGATGACGAATTCTTCGAAGGTGTAACGCGGATTGAGGTTGCCCAGGCGCAGTTCTTCGGGTGCGGCGTGGCGTGGCGCGGCACTCCCTCCCGTCGAACCGCCGTGTTCGCTCCCTCCGCCGGGGGCGTCGGCCGCGACAATGAAGCGCAGGCCGATTTCTGCTCCCAACAGGCCATGCAGAACGTCGGCAATATCGTTTTTAAGCCGGTTTTCGACCCAGTCACGAGCAAAATTCGAGTGAACCGACAAGACGATTTCGCTCGACCCAAGCTCGATAAGCCGCATCGGCTTGAGCCACATCTCAAAGATCGGCTTCGAATATTTTCGCTCGAGCGCTTCAAGCGCTGCCGTCCAGAGTTCCGCTGTGCCCGCGGTTCCGATCGCACTACCCATCCAGTAACCTACCGATTGAATACGACCGCCCGTCTATGCGCTTTCGTGAAAACGACCGTGAAACGCACATGCGGGCGGTGAAAGATGAGCCTCTCGGATTGGCCCGGCGACACCCGCTTCCTGCGCCTTTTGCGAATGATTTTTGTCCACTTATCCACAGGCAAAACCGGGCCGTTCTGCCTCGTAAAACCGGCCTTTTCGGCACTTTTTCGCAAGCTTAAAATTAGCTGGCAAACCGGCAGGAATCGGCACGGGACGGGCGTTTGCGGCGCACCTCCCCAGGCCGTTGTCCACAGCGTTTTCCACACGTGTGGACAACGTAAGAACGCTTCGCATTCCGGCAGGGTAGTGGGTTAGTTCGCCATGGGTTCACCCGTACATATGTTCGTTCGCGCGAGCGCTTTCCGAGAAGCCACGAAATCATGAGTTTGGTGTCCGCGTCAATCGCCGTCCACGTCCACATATCGCCAACGTCGTCGCCACGTTTTTGTGCCGGCACATTCCGCTCTTTGGCGTGGCAGTAAGCCCAAATCTCGTCAGCATTGGATGCGGACGCACCGCAGATCGCGGACGGTTTCGTCGTGATAGGCTTCGCAGGCGTCGCCGACCTCGGCCAGGAGCCGCAGGATGGTTCCCTTTGCCACCCGTCATGCGGCCGGTCCCACGAATGGAATTGCCTTCGACCAGGGCGGAGAGGACGCGAACGCGATCCTCAAGCGGCAAGCGGTTCATACCCAAAGCATAGCATTTTATGCTTGAACGGTCAAGTATATACGGCTTTAAGGGTTTTGGTCTTTTGTGTTACAATACACCGATACATAGTTGTGGACATACCTGTGGACAAAATTGGGGTGTAAATCGAAAAATGGCTGGTACTGCGGTATCTAGAGCGCCGGGCCTCTGGGACATAGACCTGGACAACTTCACGGTCAATCTCAGTGACTTTCCTTATCTCTTTTGGAAGCAATTGGGGGAGGCTAAGTCCAAATGCGAGCATCTTACCAAGGCACCCCTACTCCCTGAGACCCGGGAGCGGATCAACCTGGTATTCCTCATCAAGGGCATCCACTCGACGACAGCCATCGAGGGCAACACCCTCACTGAGGACGAGGTCATGGCTATCTTCAAAAACGAGTTGACGCTCCCGCCGTCACGCCAATATCAAGGCGTCGAAGTACAAAACATTTTGGCGGCCATGAATGCGGCTTGGAAAAGGCCGTTGCCCGGTTCAATCTCAAACGCGGAGATTTCCGCAATGAACGCGGAAGTGTTGGCGGGGCTCGACGTAGCCGCGCACGTTACGCCAGGTCTCTACAGACGCGGCACAAACCCCGTTGCCGTTGGGCGCTATCGCTGCCCTGATGCCTCTGATGTCTCGCGTTACATGGATCGATTTGTCGAATGGTACAACGGTTTTCCAACGACGCTTGACGGCCTCGATACCGTATCGCTAGCGATCATCAAGGCCATCGCGGCGCACGTCTATTTCGTTTTAATTCACCCATTCGGCGATGGAAACGGCCGAACCGCGCGCCTTATAGAATGGCGCACGCTCGATCATGCTGGCATCGCATCCGTGGCCACGCATCTCCTAAGTAATCATTACAATTTGACGCGCAGCCGGTACTACGAGATGTTAGACAACGCGAGCATGGGCCGAGACATGAAGCCGTTTTTCTGCTATGCGATGGAGGGTCTCGTCGACCAGCTTACGTTGCAGCTTAAAGACATTCACGACCAGTACGCACAGCTCGTATATCTCGACATGGTGCGGGCCCGCACGCCGGGCCTTGGAACCGAGGTTATTGCGCGTCGACAAGAACTTGCGCTGGCGATTTGCCGTGCTAAAAAGCCCGTCACTAAAGCACAACTCCCAGCCTTGGACCCTGCGCTAGCAGCACACTACCGCCAAACGACCGAGAAGACGTTATCTCGCGATCTCTCGGTGCTTGCGGAAGCCAACCTAATAACTCTTAAGGCAGACGGCTGGATAGCCGTGACCGGTTCCATGTACTGGCGTCACCGTCGCGAAATGCCGACGTTCTAACTCTTTTCCTTTGCCCAGCGCGTTTCCGCGGCTTTGGTCGCCGTGGCTTTTCTTTGCTCGGGGGTTAGCGAATCGGCCCGTGCCTTTCCACCCTTGAGGCCGCCCAGGCGGCCAAGCGCGACGGCGGCCGGGTTCTTCGTTTCCACAGGCTCATCCGTTGCCTCGCCCGTAGCTTTGGCGACGATTGAGGCCGCAAGGCTATTGATATCGGTGGGCTTCCTTGAGCGCTTTGGCATGGGAAAAGCGTAGCACGCTCAAAGGGCCGGATTCTAGGGCGATTTTCAAATTGACCCACTACCCCTTCCGGCAGCCGTCCTTGACGCTGCGGGCGTGGCCGAGATATAGTGGAGTGCTGCCGCCGGAGGCCAGAGGGTTTTTCGGCACTTTTTCTGTTGTTTGGAGTACCCGTCCAGTGAAGCGCACCTTCCAACCGCACAACCGTCGCCGCAAGCGCGTTCATGGCTTTCTCGAGCGCATGTCGACGAAGAACGGCCGCCGCGTGCTGGCCGCCCGTCGCAAAAAGGGCCGCAAGCGCCTCACCGTTTGATCTTGAGAACGCCCTACGCGTTCTTGTCGGGCGTATAGCAAGCATGCGAGCCTACGGATCTCTGCGGCGGCGCAACGAATTTGCCCGCGTTCACCGGCGTGGTCGCCGGCGTTCGGGCTCGTTCCTAACATGCTTGGTCGCCGACGGACGCGAGCGCACCCGCGTCGGTTTTTCCGTCAGCACGGCCGTCGGCGGCGCCGTCGTGCGCAACCGCCTGCGGCGCCGCATCAAGGCCATCCTCGATCGCTATCCGCTCGACCGCGCACCGTTTGTCGACCTGGTGGTTATCGCGCGGCCGGGGGCGGGTGAATTGAGCTTCGGCGAACTCTGCGGAGAAATCGAACGGACCTTCGGAGCCGGCGCATGAAGAGCATCCGCCGTCCGTTGTTGCTGCTTTTGCGAGCCTATAAGCTCGTCATCTCCCCGCTGCTGCCGCCGGCCTGCCGCTTCACTCCCACGTGTTCGAATTACGCCTATGCGGCGATCGAGAAACACGGCGTGTTGCGCGGGATACTATTGACGGCGCGCCGCGTCGGTCGCTGTCACCCCCTTCATCCGGGCGGTTTTGATCCGGTACCGGAATCATTGGAAAGTCAGGTCGCGTAGTTTTGGATCAGGTTTTCGGCGCTCTCGGTGGTGCGCTTCACGCAATTTTCGCACCGTTCGGTGCCCTGGGTTCCTTCATTCACGACGCCGCGTTTGTTCCGATCGTCAACCTCATGGGCTGGGTGCTGACGACGATCCACCACTATATCCCATCGTACGGCCTGAGCTTGATCGTCCTCGCAGTCGTCGTGCGAATCGTGTTGTATCCGTTCTCGCAAGCGCAATTCAAATCGATGGCGGAGATGCAAAAGCTGCAACCGCTCACGAAGAAGTTGCAAGCGAAATTCAAAGGCGATGCGCAAAAGATACAAGTCGAAACGATGAGCTTGTACCGCGAGCACGGCGTCAACCCGCTCGCCGGATGTTTGCCCGCGATCTTGCCGCTACCGATATTGCTGTCGTTGTACTGGACGATCATCAATCAGAAAGACGAATTCGCCAAGGCACATTTCTTGTGGCTCGGCTCGCCGCTTTCCGATCAGTTTCCGAAGATTTTTGCCACCAGTCTTGCGACCACCGATATGGTGTTGCTCGGGTTGTACGTCGTTTCGATGTACTTAAGCGTGCGCTACGGCAGCCCGCCGACGAGCGATCCCCAACAAGCGCAAACGCAGAAGATCATGGCGGTGATGTCACCGGTCATGATCGCGTATTGCGGCTTCACGTATCACTGGGCGTCCGCGCTGATTTTGTATTGGCTGTCGACCAATATCCTCACGATGGGACAGCAGTTCTTCTTATATCGCAAGTACGGTCTGGTTGGCCCGCGTGCGGTTGAAGCGCGGGCGGCGGCGGAGGCGCTTGCGGCAAAGATGGACGACACACCGGTCAAGAATGTGACGGCCAAAGGCGACGGCAAATCGAAAGACGGCAAAGGCGGCTCGTCTTCGAAGAAATCCAAAGGCTCCCCCAACGGCCGCGCGTATAAGCGCGGAGCAAAACGCTAACACACCGAATAGGAACGCAAGCGATGAACGACGATTCGAGCGACGGCGCCGCCCAGCGGCGCGCCCACGGCCAACGGCGCCGGGGTGGACGTCCGGCACCGGCACCGGCATCAGCCGGCACCTCCGGCGGGCGCGCACCGCGCGCTGAAGGCGGCCCGCCGCGGCGGCCTCCGCCGCGGCGCGAGATCACCCCGGGTACCGCCGAGCCCGAAACGGCGAAACCCGCGCGCGAGTTGCTCGAAGAGATCCTCACGCGCATGGGCCTGCAAAACGTTGAGATCGTCTACATCGCGCGCTCGGAAGGCGAGTATTTTGAAGTGCGCGGTCCGGATCTGGCAAACCTGATCGGCCGCCACGGCAACACGCTCGAAGCCGTGAACCTGATCTTCAACAACATCATCAACGTCGGTCAGCGCAACAATCGTAAATATTATACGATCGACGCCGAAGGCTATCGCGCGCGCCGGGCGGATCAGCTCAAGACGCTTGCACTCGCGACGCTCGAGCGCGTAGTACGCGAGAATAAGCCCGTCAAGCTCGAACCGATGCTGCCGTCCGAGCGCAAGATCGTCCACATGGCGCTGTCTGATTCGCCGTTCGTGCGGACCGAGTCCGAAGGCGTCGAGCCCGAACGCCGTTTGGTGGTTTTCCCGAAAGACGCGTAGGCGTTGATCGAGACGATCGCCGCGATTGCGACGCCGCCGGGGCGCGGGGCAATTGCGATCGTCCGCTGCAGCGGTCCCGACGCGCGTCGCATAGCGGTGCGTGTCTTTCGTTCGAATGAACCGCTTGCGCACCGGGTTGCGACGTACGGCGCGATCGTCGACGTCGACGGACACGTCATCGATCATGGCCTTGCCATTGCGATGGACGCACCGCGCACCGTGACGGGCGAGGATGTCGTCGAGTTGCATGTACACGGATCGCCCGTGACGGCCCGCGAAACACTGCGCGCGCTCGTTCATGCGGGCGCGCGAATCGCGGGGCCCGGCGAATTCACCCGGCGCGCCTACCTCAACGGGAAAATAGATCTGTCAGCCGCCGAAGCCGTTGCGGATTTGATCGATGCGGAGTCCCGCGCGAATGCGCAGGCCGCTTCTGCGAATATCGTGGGCGGATTGCGGCGCGCGATCGATGGCATCCGCAGCGCGCTATCGAAGCTGCTCGAAGAACTCGCCGGCGCAATCGATTACCCCGATGAAGTGCCCGAACCGGCCCGCGCAGATATCGTCGAGCGCGTTGCGCATGTTGCAGGCGAGCTGCGCGAACTCATCGCGGACTGGGAGCGTGGCCGCATTGCGCGCGAAGGGTTGGCACTTGCGATTGTGGGGCCGCCCAATGCCGGCAAGTCGTCGCTGCTCAACGCGCTCCTCGGTGAAGAGCGGGCAATCGTTTCACCCGTCGCCGGCACGACGCGCGATACGATCGAGGAAAGTTTTGCGATCGATGGCGTCTTGGTGCGCGCCGTCGATACCGCCGGTCTGCATGCCAGCGACGATCCCATCGAGCGCGCCGGCGTCGAGCGCGCACGGCGCTCGCTCGATGCAGCGGTTGTCGCGCTGGTCGTTGTCGATGGCTCGGTGGCGCTCGATCATGATGCGAACGTGTTGTTGCGAGAAACGCGCGAACGCCCGCGCGTCGTGTTGTTTAATAAGCGCGATCTCGGAACGCTCGGATATGACGGGCGGGACGAGCACGAAGGCGAGGCGTTGTCCGGTTGCGCGTTTGATGCGCTAACCATTGCAGCGGTACGCGAAGCAATTGCGAAAGCGGGTTGGCACGGCAGCGCGATCGACGCGACGCGTCCGCATTTGGCCAGCGCGCGGCAGTCGGACGCAGTTGCACGCGCACTCGATGAACTCGATCGCGCGTGCGCAACACTCGCCGCCGGTCAGCCGGCGGACCTGGTCACGGGCGACTTGCTCGCCGCGTCCGCGGCGCTCGCCGAAGTCACCGGCGGTGCCGCGACCGAAGCCCTGCTCGACGGCATCTTCGCGCGCTTCTGTATCGGCAAATGAGCGCGATCGTTTTTCCTGATACAGAACTCGCCGATAACGTGTCGCTGCGGCTTGTTGTGCCGGCCGACGCGCCGGAGATCTTCGTCGTTGTCGATCGCAACCGCGCGTATCTTGCCGAATGGCTCGCGTGGTTACCCCACACGCAAGGCGCCGAAGACATCGTGCCGTTTATCGCCGGTGCGCGCGACGAAATTGCTCGAGGCATGAGTGTCCCTTGCGTTATTCGGCGCGCGCAACGCATCGTCGGGTTTATTTCGCTGCACCATCTCGACCGCATGCACCACTGCGCGGAGGTTGGTTATTGGCTAGCGCAAGAGGCGACCGGCCGCGGTATCGTCACTTCCGCGGCGCGCGCGCTTATCGCATATGGTATTGCAACGTTAGGCTTGCACCGCATCGAACTCGTGGCCGCCGTTGCGAATGCACGATCGCGCCACGTTGCCGAGCGCTTGGGGATGACCGAGGAAGCAACGCTCCGCGACCGCCTGTATTTAAACGGCCGTTTCCACGATGCAGTCCTTTACGCACTGCTCGCCGATTAGCCGCGCCGGAAGCGGCCGATGGTTGGCTCGCGATTGCGGAGAATAAGACGGTGATCTCATGAACACGATCGGTATGGATGACGCAGCGGTCATCGTTGTCGGCGGCGGTCACGCGGGGCTCGAAGCGGCGCTTGCTTCGGCGCGCCTTGGTGTCGAAACGATTTTAGTTACCGGCGATCCGCAACGCATTTGCACGCTTGCGTGCAATCCGTCGATCGGCGGGAGTGCCAAGGGGCAACTCGTTCGCGAGGTCGATGCGCTCGGCGGTGCGATGGCGCGGATCATCGATGCGACCTCCGTTCATGCGCGCTTTCTCAACGAATCGAAGGGGCCGTCGGTACGCGCGCTGCGAGCGCTGGCGGACAAGCCCGGCTACGCGCGCATCGCCCGTGAAACAGTTGAAGCACAGCCGAATCTGTCGATCGTCGGCGGTATGGCGGAGGATCTCATCGTCAGCGGCGGTGCCGTACGCGGTGTCGGGATGGCGGGTGGCGCGATCGTGCGTGCCCCCAACGTCGTGCTCGCGACGGGCACGTTTCTCGCCGCGAAAACCTTTCGCGGCAGCGAAGTGCGCGCCGAAGGCCGGTTCGGCGAACCGCCCGCACTCGGCTTGTCCGGCGCGCTTGCGCGCCTCGGTTTTCCGCTGGCCCGGCTCAAGACGGGAACGCCGCCGCGCATCGACCGCACCACCGTCGACCGAACGGCGATGACGGAGCAGCGACCGAGCGATGTGCCGCTGCCGTTCTCTTATGCGAGCCCGGCGCGCTTTGCCGGACCGCAGCTATCGTGCTGGATGGTACTTACCAACGAGCACACGCACCAGCTCGTGCGCGACAATCTGGGGCGCTCGCCTCTGTACGGCCTCGATCTGATCCGCGGCATCGGACCACGCTACTGCCCGTCGATCGAAGACAAGGTTGTCAAATTCGCCCACAACCCGACCCACCAGATATTCATTGAGCCCGAAGGCTGGGACGAACCGACGCTATACGTCGGCGGTTTCTCGACATCGCTCCCGGCCGACGTTCAGCTCGAAATGCTGCGCACGTTGCCGGGACTCGCGGATGTCGTGATGCTTCGGGCGGGTTACGCGGTCGAATACGATTTCGTCACGCCGACCGAACTCGATCCTAGCCTCGAGACGCGCCGCGTAGCCGGCCTTTTTCATTGCGGCCAACTCAACGGCACGTCGGGCTACGAGGAGGCTGCCGCGCAGGGGCTGGTGGCGGGCATCAATGCGGCGCGGCGGGCCCAGGGGCGCGAACCGCTGCGGCTCGGCCGGGAGACGTCCTACATCGGTACGATGCTCGACGACCTGGTTACCAAGGGCGTCGATGAGCCGTACCGCATGATGACCTCGCGTGCCGAGCACCGCGTTCTGCTGCGTCACGACAACGCCGATTTGCGCCTAACGCCGCTCGGACGCGCGATTGGCCTCGTGACGGACGCCGATAACGATGCGTTCATCGCTCGCCGGACCACGCTCGACGCGGCGTGCGAGACCGCCGCGGCCACCCGTATCGGGGCGCTCACCATTGGCGGGGCAGCACTTTCGCCCGGGGCGACGATCGCCGACGCACTGCGGCGCCCGGAGCTGCGGTTCTCCGACGTCGCCGGCTTCTTTCCGTCGCCGGTCGAGCCGGCGATTGGGGATCGCGTCCACACCGAAATCGCGATGGAGGGGTACGTGCGGCGCGCCGAACTCGCGATCGCGAAGGCCGCCAAAGACGAATCCACCCTGCTGCCGGCCGCGCTCGACTACGCGACGATCGGCCAACTCTCGCGCGAGGCGCGCGAAAAGCTCGCCCGCGTTCGGCCGCGGACGCTGGGCGCCGCGAGCCGCGTTCCGGGCATTACACCCGCCGATCTGAGCGTGCTGAGCGTCGTGCTCCACCGCGATCGCCAACGCGTCCCCGCCTAGGGTGCCCGCCGACGAGGTCGCGGAGCTGCTTGCGGCCGCCGGCGTTGATCCGTCGCTGGCCGTGCGCCTCGGCCTCTACGCCGCACTTGTGCTCGAGGCAAATAGGACGACGAATTTAACGGCCGCGCGCGATCCGCAGTCGTTCGCGCCGCACATCCTCGATGCGCTGACCCTGGCGCGCGATGTCGACGGCCCGCTTATTGATCTCGGGTCGGGCGCGGGGCTACCCGGAATTCCGCTCGCCATCGTCACCGGGCAGCCCGTCGTCTTGGTCGACTCGGTGAAAAAGAAGGCCGCCTTTCTTGCGTGCGCGCTCGGCGAGCTCGGACTTGAGGGCGAAGCCGTGGCGGCGCGCGCCGAGTTGCTCGGACACGATCCCGCCTACCGCGAACGCTTCCGCTACGCGACCGCCCGAGCGCTCTCGACCGCGCCGACCGTGGCGGAGTTCGCCGTTCCGTTCCTAGCAATCGGCGGGCGGGCGCTTTTGCAACGCGGCGTCCTCGAGGAGCGCGAGCGCCGGGCCGTCGCCGACGCCGCGCCGATGCTGGGCGCGGAGCTCGTCGAGGAGCGCCCGCTGGGCGGCGACCGCCGCGTTCTCGTTCTGCTGAAGCACCATGCTACGCAGCAACGATTCCCGCGCCGCGAAGGCATCCCGGAGAAGCGACCGCTGTGCCTGGATTAGGCCCTGGCGCACGCTTAGAGTCCGTACCGCTCCTTCATCGCGCGGTACCGAGCATAGGAATGCGGATCGATCGTTTCCCACGGCAAGCGGTCGAGCAGCGGCATGAGCCCGTCGCGTAAGCCCGTCCCGCGGAACATCAGTTGATAGAAGTTACGGCGTTCATACACGTAGGGGCCGTACAGACGGGCGCCCGGACAGCGGGCGGCCAGATGCCGCAACAACGGCTCATGACGCACGTTCATCTTTAGGGTAATATGCGGCTGCTTGCGGTCGCCGCCAAAATGGCCCTCGCCGATCAGGATGCCGAGCAAGAGCCCGACCTCGTATTCGGAAAGCCCCCAACCATGTCCACTCCCCGGAAATTGTTCCACATGAAATCTCTTGGTGAAACAGCCCTGGAACACCTGTTGTTTCACCGGGGCGTTCCCCGTGAAACGTTGCCCGAGGCGATACAATGACGAGCGTGCCGCACCCGCTCGATCGCGTTCTCGTCGAGACCCTTGCCCCCGGCGTTGTATATGCCGTCGGCGGTCGCGTGCGCGACGAGTTCCGTTCAAACCTGGATGGCACGATCGCGCCGCCAAAGGACCTCGACTACGTCGTTACCGGCCTCGCAATCGAGGAGCTAATCGCACGGCTCCGGTCGGTCGGCCGACTCGACGTAGTCGGCGCGTCCTTTTCCGTCGTCAAGTTCCGCCATGAAGCGGGCGAAGCCGATATCGCGCTGCCGCGCCGCGAGCGTTCGACCGGCGTGGGCCACAAAGATTTTGAGGTTGCCAGCGGCCCCGATATTCCGATCGAGGATGACCTCGGCCGACGCGATTTCCGCATGAACATGATCGCGCGCCGGCTGTCGGACGGGGCGATCGTCGACCCGTACGGCGGTGTCGCTGACATCGCCGCCCGCCGGATCGACATCGTTACGCCCCAAACGTTCGCGGAAGACCCGCTGCGGATGCTGCGCGCCGCCCAGTTCGCCGCCCGCTTCCGTTTCGCGCTCAGCCCCGCGACCCGCTCGGCGATGACCGCCGCCGCCGCCGCGGTCACAACCATCTCCCCGGAGCGCGTCGGCGAGGAGTTGAGCAAGCTGCTCGGCACGGCCGCCGCCCCGTCCGAGGGCCTAGAAATCCTCCGCGAGACGGGCATCCTCGCCCACATTTGGCCCGAACTTCTGGAGGGCGTGGACGTCGATCAAAACGAGTATCACGCCTATGACGTTTACCGTCACAACCTCGTCACGCTTGACGCTACCCCGCCCGGCGACCTCACCTTACGCCTGGCGGCGCTCCTCCACGATGTCGGCAAACCGCGGACAAAGGACGGCCCGCATTTCTACCGCCACGAGCACGTCGGCGCCGACCTCATCCCGGTCATGCTCGGCCGCCTGCGGCTTCCAAACGAAACCGTAGAAACGGTTGGCCACCTCGTGCGCCAGCACATGTATCGCGCCGACCCTGACCTCGCACCGCGCGCCATCCGCCGCTTTATACAACGCGCCCGCCCCGAGCATCTCGATCGCTTATTCGCCCTGCGCGCCGCCGACATCACGGGCAGCGGCATCCCCAAACGCGGAAACGTCAACGAGTACTTCCAATCCCGCGTCGCCGAGATCCTCGCCGAAGCCCCACCCTTCTCCGTCAAAGACCTCGCCGTCGGCGGAACCGACGTGATCGCTCTGCTGAAAAAGCACGGCGCTGCCCCCGCCGATTTCGAAGGCGACGCCCGCGTCGGCCAAATCCTCAAAATCCTCTTCGAATCCGTCACCGACGACCCCACCCGCAACACCGCCGCCGTGTTGCTCGCCGAAGCCGAGTCCCTCATCGTCGCCGCCCCGTCCGCCTGACCGAACCGAGTCCCAGCGCACACCGCCTTCAAGGGCGGCCCCCGCAAAACTCCGAATTCGGATCCTTATCCCCGTTGTAAACAAGGTCGCACACCCTGACTTTGCGGAACTCGGCGCACGTCACGAGAATGTGGCGCGCCGGTATCGACGCGCTGGCATTCGTTCGCTTACAGTAGTGTGGCGCGCCGCGAGGGCGCGCCCGAACGCGGATTCCCGCGGAGATGAGGTTTCCATCACGGTTGTTTCCCGGGAGCTCATAACGGACACGGCCCGCATAATCGCGATCGTGAACCAGAAAGGCGGCGTCGGCAAGAGTACGACGGCCGTCAACCTTGGCGCATCGCTGGCGATCCTCGGCCGGCGCGTGCTGATCGTCGACATCGATCCGCAGGGAAA
>Ga0302325_10013264_pt1 | contig 17593 bp, 14 predicted proteins | sample Palsa_T0_2_FD_201948 | JGI IMG/M metagenome (GOLD analysis project Ga0302325, IMG submission 201948) | Peat permafrost microbial communities from Stordalen Mire near Abisko, Sweden - Palsa_T0_2 | ecosystem: Environmental > Terrestrial > Soil > Palsa > Peat permafrost | place: Sweden: Abisko... | reverse complement strand
CCGATCCAAAGATGGCACGGTCTCCAGGAATTCGTCCAGCGCGAAGCCGGCCGCCAGATGATTGATCGGCATCTGCACGGGAATCCGCGTTCCCCTAAAGCAGGGTGGCCCCGGACAACCGGTCGGGGTCGACCCACACCACTTCGTCCAATCGCCGCAGGACTTCCGGTTTCATAGCTCCAAGGTACCGCGGACTGGGCCCCCATGCAAAGCCTGCACCGCTATCTCCCCCTTACCCCAAACCGTCTGCCGCCCCACCCCCACCCACTTACCCGCTTTCAAATACGGTACAAACTCCCCTAACTCCCCCGCATACTCCGCCTCCCCCACAAATCCCCCGATCGGATGCACCTGCCCCGTCCGGCTGCTCCGCCGCGCCACTTCCACCCTCCCAATCTCGCACCGCGTCATCTTTACCCGCGCCGCCCGCTCCCCAAACCCGCGAAAGTCGATCTCCAGCGGACCCTCCCCGTATAACTCCCGCAACGTGCTCACCCGGTCCCGAATCCGCCCCGCCAACGCCCCGAATTCCGGACGCTCCGCCAACTGTTGTCCGCTTTTCAATTCCGTCGGCGTCACGAATCGCACGCGCACGCGCTCCACCCGTTCCGCCCCCGCCGCCAAGTCCAGCGTCAACGGCGCCGGACCCTCCTGCAATAAGAAAGTCTCGCCATCGTAGATCCGCGCCGCGCACTCGCCGCCCTCGTCAAGCAGCGTCACGTCCCGCAAATCCGCGCGCCCCCGCGACGGCCCCAACCCCTCGTGCGCCAATTGCGCGAACGTCAGCACCAGATAAGCGATCGCCGGACTGCGCATGTCGAACAGGTTCAAATCGAAGGAAAATGCCCCGCCGGGCGCCACCGTCCGCCCGTCCAAATGCGTTGCCCGGAACACAAATGGACGCGGCCAGTCCGCCAACCCGCTCGGTCCTCCGGCCAATGCCGCCGGCTCGAACATCCGCGCATACGGGCACGCCGCGCGGATCTCGCACTCGCGCGCCCCATTGCAATCCGGCACGCAAGCGATCCTTCTGAAGATCGTGCCGAACGCGCCCCGCAGCAAATTCCCCGCCTTCCCCGGCGGAAAATGCACTGCCTCGCGCGCCACAAACGAAAATCGCAGCGGATAAAGCCGAAAATCCACGTCCCATTCTAAGCCATCTTAGTGCGCCTCGGTCTTATCCGCGTTCATCTGTGTTCATCTGTGGCCAACCCGCCTTTCCAGCGTTGCCATCCCAGTCACAAGCCACGCGCCAACCCCAATGAATCTCCCGGAATCGCCCAAACTCTCCCCGATCCCCGCCCAACAAAATGCCTCTAAATCGCTGATTCATAAACGCTTACACGAAATTGGTTTTGTTCTTGGGTTCGTCTGTCCAAAAAGCAAATCGCCCCCCACGCACCCTCGCCCGCCCGCACCGGCCCGTCACCCTCGGCTATACTGATCATGGGGAATGGGAATGCGCGATACCTGCGTCAACACCCCCTTCGCCCTGCTATCCTGTACACTGGCATGCGAACTACCCCCAAAAGGAGAACCTCCAAGTGAGAGTCGGCGTATTCACCGCCTTGTTGGCGCAACTATCCCTCGACGACGTTTTGAAAAAGCTCAAGAGCATCAATATCGATACGGTGGAGCTCGGCACCGGCAACTATCCCGGCGATCCACACTGCAAGCTGTCCATGCTGGACAGCAAGACCGAACTGAACGAATTCAAAAAGAAGCTGGCGGACAACGGCGTCTCCATCAGCGCCCTGAGCTGCCATGGCAATCCTCTGCACCCCGATCAGGCGCGGGCCAAGCACGATCAGGAAATCAGCAAGAAGACCATCCGCCTGGCCGAGAAGCTGGAAGTCCCCGTGGTCATCGATTTTTCGGGCTGTCCGGGCGATTGCGATAAATCCAAATGGCCCAACTGGGTCACCTGTCCCTGGCCGCCCGACTACCTCGAAATCCTGAAGTGGCAATGGGAAGCCAAGGTCGCGCCCTACTGGACCAAGCAGGCGAAATTCGCCGCCGATCACGGTATCAAGGTCGCCATCGAGATGCATCCCGGCTTCGTGGCTTACAGCCCGGAGACCATGCTCAAGCTGCGCGCCATCGCCGGCCCGTCGATCGGTTGCAATTACGATCCCAGCCACATGTTTTGGCAAGGCATCGATCCCATCGCCGCCATCCGCGTGCTGGGCGACGCCATCTTCCACGTGCACGCCAAGGACACGCAAATCTATGCGCGCAACCTGCCGCTGACCGGCGTGCTCGACACCAAATCCTACACCGACGAGCGCAACCGCGCGTGGATCTTCCGCACTTGCGGCTACGGGCATGGCGGCGAATGGTGGAAGGAATTCGCTTCCACGCTGCGCATGTTCGGGTACGATTACGTGCTTTCGATCGAGCATGAGGATAGCCTCCTGTCGCCCGAGGAAGGCCTGCGCAAGGCCGCCGATTTCCTGAATGGTCTGGTGATGAAAGAGCAGCCCGCCGCGGCCTGGTGGGTGTAGCCGGTGCGTTTCCTCCTCCTGCTGGCCTGCGCGGGATCCCTGCTCGGGGAGTTCCGCGCGGGCGCTTTTAAGACGGTCATCAGCCCGCCGCTGGACGGTCGTCCACCGGTTTATATGGCGGGGTTTGGGCAAAACCGGGTGGCCGCCACGGTGCATGACGATCTTTATGCGCGTTGCCTAGCGTTCAGTACAGGCCGGAAACCACTGGTGATATGTGAGGTCGATCTGATCGGATTTTTCCTCGACGATGTCCAGCGGGTGCGCGCGAAAGTGCCGGATGCGGACGTGGTGGTGGCCTCCACCCACGTCCACGAAGGCCCCGACACCATGGGCCTGTGGGGTCCGGCCGTGGGGCAGTCGGGAATCGATAACGATTACAACAGCTTCGTGGTGGATCGTGTGGCCGAAGCCGCCAAGGGCGCGCTCGCCGCGCTCGAACCGGCCACGCTGGCGCTGGCGGTGGTGCACAGCGCGGAGCTCGACACGTTCATCGACGACGATCGCCCGCCGGTGGTACACGACCCCGACTTGATCGTGCTTTCGCTCACTGGAAAGGGCGGCAAGCGGATCGCCACGGCGGTGAACTGGGCGAATCATCCCGAGACGCTAGGGTCGCGCAATAAGCAGATCAGCGCGGATTATCCTGGATTCTTCTACAAGCGCCTGGAAGCCAAATTGGGCGGGATGGCCGTGCTATGGAACGGCGCGGTGGGCGGGATGCAATCGCCCTTGGGCGCCAAGATCAAAGATCCCGCCACCGGCGCGGTTGCAGCGGAGAACAGTTTCCGCAAGACGCAGGTCCTCGGCGAGCGTATCGCCGATCTGGCAGCCGATGCGGCCCAGTCCGCCAAGCCCGTGCATATCGACAAAGTTGAATTCGCCGAACGCATCATCACCATACCAGTCACAAATCGCGGCTTCGAGATGGCGGCGCAGGCGGACCTGTATAAAGGGCGCAAGAAAACCACCGCGGATGGCTCGACGACCACCTCCGTAGGGCTGATCCGCATCTCGGGCAGCGAGCCCGTGCTGGAAATCGCGCTGATACCGGGGGAGATGTATCCGGAGCTGAGCCTCGGTGGCGTGGAGCGTTACGCGGGCGCCGACTTTCCGGATGCGCCCATCGAGACGCCGATCAAATCCATGCTGCACGCGCCGTTCAAAATGTTGATCGGTTTGGCCGACGACGAGATCGGCTACATCATCCCGAAGGCGGAGTGGGACGAGAAGGCGCCTTACCTGCAGAACGCCAAGAAGGCTTGGTACGGCGAGGAAAATTCGGTGGGGCCGGACGCGGCCGCGCGCATCGCGGCGGCGATGCGAGAGCTGGCTCGTTAGTGACAGCCCAGACAGCGGAATTTCCTTCCATGGCACACGGCGGAGGTCGACTTATCCAGACCTGACTTTCCGTTCGTGTGAGTATCCAGGAAATCGGGCGCGTGGCTGGCGGGCGCCAGCTTCGCGCCTTTTGCATGGCAGAACTCGCAACTGTAAGGCGGATCGATCTGGTTGTGGCACACCAGACAGTCCGCCATTTGCGGCAACCCGCTCCGATCCGGCCGGTCCGACACTTCGAGGCCCCGATGGCACGCCTCGCAAGAATTCTGCGTATTCAGTTGCGCCCGCAGTTCAGGGCCAGGCGAAGACAGATATGTCTTCTTATCGATTGCGGTGGCGATCAAGGGCGCCACGTTGCCGAGCTTAAGATGCAGTTGATGGTCGAATCGCGCGAGGCGTGTCACTAAAGGCGCGCCGATCTCCGCGGTCTTGTGACACTTCAGACAGGCGCTCGGCGCGGGCCGTAGATTGTCGCCAACGTGGCAAACGGAACAATCCAGCTTAGCCACTAAGTGAACCCGGTGTGAGAACGGCTGTGCAAGGCCCGGACCCGCAATCGCAATCAAGAGGAGTAGGATTCTCAATTAGTGTTATAAGTGACGCGCCACAACTTCTTGCCGCCGTCGTCCGATATCAGCATGCTGCCATCCGGCAGGATCAGCAATCCCACCGGACGGCCCCACACATCGCGGCTATCGGGCGCGATCATCCAACCGGTCAGGAAGTCGCGCTCCGGGCCGGAGGGCTTGCCATCGTGAAATGGGACGAAAGCGATCTTGTACCCTACGCGCTGCGCGCGATTCCAGGAACCGTGTAGAGCCAGAAACGCGCCCTCGCGATACTCGGCGGGAAACTGCTTCGCGGTATAGAATTCGAAGTCGAGCACCGCCTGGTGCGCCGGAATCAACGGCACGTCGGGCACGATGGTCTTCGCCACTAGGTCTGGAGCCTTGCCCTTATTGCGCGGGTCTTCATTCGGGCCGATATAGGCGTACGGCCAGCCGTAGAAGCCGCCCTGCTGGATGTGCGTGAAGTAATCGGGCACCAGGTCGTCGCCCAGCGCGTCGCGCTCCTGCACGGCGGCCCACAACGTATCGGTTCCCGGATACCAGTGCAGGCCAATGGGATTGCGGGTGCCCGCGGCGTAGGTTTCGTGGCCGCTGCCATCCGGATTGTAGCGGTTGATGGCCGCGCGCACCGGGTCTTCTCCGGGCGAAACGTTGGAACCGGAGCCGACGCCCACATAGAGCTTCTGGCCCGCGCGATCGAATAGCAGGCTGCGCGTCCAGTGGCCGTGACCGAATCCCTTCAGCGAAATCACTTCCTCGCCCGGACCGGCCGTCATGGCCTTCGCGTCGTACTTATAACGTTTGATGGATTCCGGCTCGCCCACGTATAGATACTCGTGCCAAAACGCCAGCCCGTAGGGCCGGTTCAACCCGGTAATCAGTTTCTTGCGGTCGTGCGCCTGGTAGCCATCGGCGTTGTTCAGCGGCATGACGTAGACGGTTCCATCCGGACGATCCGCGGCGTCCGAGAGCAGCAGTTCGCCGGCGGGGCCCAGCAGCATACAGCGGGGGACGGTGAAGTCTTCGGCATACACGCCGACGGAGAAGCCTTGGGGGACGTGCAATTGCGCGCCCGCCGGCTGGGGGATTACGTGCGGACCATTATTGGCGGACGGTGTCGCGTAAGGCGGAGCCAGTTTTACGTCGGCGGCGTAGAAGGCCGCGGCAGCCAGGAGAACGGCGGCGAATAGCGGAAGCGCTCTGTTTTGCATGCCTCCATTTTAGCGTGGGAAGGGGGCCAGAGCGGGTCCCGGAGGACCCGCGCAGACCTGGAGGTCCGCCCCACGAGGACGGCGCAAGGCCCGCGCGACGGCGGGCAATGCCAGCCCGTGCTCGTCCGCGAAATACCTGGCGTGTCTCGGACAGCGGTATTGCCACCAATCCGCGCCCTCCGATTCGCCGGGAGACTCTTCAAGCACCAGGTAGGCCGCCCGTGTGGTGCATCCCCGCATCTGGCAGGAGCCCGTACCCCACTCGCGTTTCGCTTGCTTCTCCTGCGGCGTCATCGCGCGAATACTGCGCTCAACTTGCATCGGTTTTCTCCGCGCCCGGCGGGTTCCGGATCAGGCGTTTTCTGCCCTGTTCACCTTCACCGGCGGCCGAGCTGAATAGCAATCCAACAATGTGTTTGATCCCGCTCCGGCGGCAATAGCGGACCGTGGCATTGCCCATCAGGCCGTAAGCCGGCGCCTGCAGGTAGACTTGCGTGCGAGCTTCGATAGGGGGTTCGCATTGGATCCTCGCGCCCTCGTCGGAGAGGTCCACACCCTTTGCCCGGATAGTCTTTGTCTCTCCCGAGCGGGCCTGCCACGATACTTGAACGGTGCCTTGAAACGGGCGCCGTTCGCCTGTGCGAATATCTTGGGTATGTTGAACTTGCATTGATTCGGCTCCTTACTAATTCGAATGTCCGGCCTCCATGGTCCCAAAGAACAACTCCACCGCGCGCTCCAGGTCCCCCCGGCTGACCCCCAACGGTTCCTGTTCGTATGTCTTCACAGCGCGGATAATACGGCACATGTCTCGCGGGTAGCACGGCCTCAGATCGCCGCCGCGCTCCATACAGAGCTTGCGCAAATGCTCGCTGACGCCCTCTTCGCCGGTCATCTTAAAGCCGGCCAGCACGCGCCGGAAGATTTCATCGAAGACATCCGGGGCGATCGCGTCCACCAAAATCTTGTTCGGGATGCGGCGCAGGAACGCTTCGTCCGCCAGTTCGCTGGGCTCGAGGTTGGTGGCGAAGACGATCATGCATTCGAAGGGGATCTGGAAGCGCACGCCATAGTTCAGGGACAGATAGTCCACGCGCCGGTCCAGCGGCACGATCCAGCGATTCAGCAGGTCGCGCGGCGAGATCAACTGCCGTCCAAAATCGTCGATCACCAGCATTCCGCCGTTGGCCTTCATCTGCACGGGCGGGGCATAGGTCCCGGACGAATCGTCCCGTCGCAGTTCCAGCATGCTGGGAACCAACTCGCCGCCCACAATCACGCAAGGCCGGTGACACACCACCCAGCGCGGATCGGCGTCCTCCATATCCACCTGCACCCGCTCATGCACGGCTGGGTCGAATAGGATAATAATCTGATTGTCCACTTCCACAGCGTAGGGCATCACGAGTTGGTCGCCGTACACTCGCAAAAGCCTTTCGGCCAGACTGGTCTTGCCGGTGCCGGCCGGTCCGTACAGAAACATCGAGTTCTGCGCCACCAGCGCGGGCCCCAATTGATCGAGGATCCGATCGGTGACCACCAGGTCGCCGAACGCCAAACGCAACGCCGCCCGGTTGACTGTCACTTGCGGCCGCTGATCGAGAATGGCTTGATTATACGCCCTCAGGCTGACGGGCGCCGGACCCGCATACTGGCACATCCGGCAGCGCTCCGCGGCCATGGTACGCCCGGCACCGGTGAGCGCGAAGACGTAGTCGTCTCCGACCATGCCGCTCACTTCCAGCAGCCTCTGGTTGCGCACGTCGCGAAAGACCCGCTCCACTATCGGATATGCCAGCCCCATGGATTCGCTTAACGCGCCAATGGTGTTGCATCTCTTCAGGTGCACATGGCGCAGGAATAGGTCTTCGATCAACGCGGAGCTGATCCCCGACTGTTCCTGGGTCATCGGCGCGTCCGGCAGGAGCCGCCGTATATTGCTGCGCGCCACATACTCCCCGTTCCGGTCGGACGCTAACAGAGGCGTCGGAACGCCCGATTCGGATGTACCCATGACAAACCCCGTCGACATGCCTCGTTCTCCCCCTTAGTGGAGCCGCTTCCGCCTAATTAACTTTCGACAACTACGCCGTGCTATCCATCGTATAAGCATGGCTAACATGCTAAGTCCGGACGACCGCGAAATTAACAGCCGTGGTACCTGAAGTACTTGATGGTATTAAATAACTATTGAAAGCCGAACCTTTAGAACTCATTATAACTATATGGCAGCCGCCCTTCCAGCGCAACATATTTCTTGCCCGCCTACTACCACTTTGGTTCATAGTGGCAGTCGGCCAAAAGCAAGGTACCAGGGACCGCACCGGCGATTACCCGCCAAATCGCGTGTCGCAAGCGGTACCGTGGGATAAGCTGCGATGCCGCTCAAAGTCCGTATTTTCGCCGCGCTGTCCATCGCCATCGGCGCGGCTTCGATTGCGACGGCCGTATATCCCTGGCGGCTTGGCGACGTCGCGCGCTTCTGCTTTTACCTGGTCTTGTCGAGCCTGGCTGCGGGCATGAAGGTCAATCTGCCGGGGATACCGGGCACCATGCCCGTCGGCTTCCTGTTCAGCCTGATTGGCATCGCGGAAATGTCACTGGGCGAAACCGTGGTCATAAGCTGCGCGGGGACCCTGATCCAATGTTTGTGGAAAGCTCACCAGAGGCCGCGGCCCACCCATGTGGTCTTCAGCGTGGCGAATACCGGCATGGCCGTGTCGATCGCTTACCGGTTCTACCACTGGCCGGCCATCTATGCGTTCGGAACCACCGGTCCCTTCCTGCTTATAATAGCCGCGCTCTTTTACTTCGCCTTGAACACCGTTCCAATCGCGGCCGCGATGGCGCTCGCGGAAGGCAGACCGCTGGGAAGAATCTGGCGCGAGGCTTACTTCTGGTCCTTCCCGTTCTACATCTTGGGTGCGTCGGTGGCCTGGATGATCAACCTGTTCGGCCGGCAGGTACACTGGCAGGGCTCCGTGCTGCTTCTGCCGATCGTTTACTTCATACACCGTTCCTACCGCATGTATCTGGACCGATTGGGAGACGAGAAGCGGCACGTGCAAGAAATGGCCGCGTTGCATCTGCGCACCATCGAAGCGCTGGCGCTGGCCATCGAAGCAAAAGACCACACTACCCACGCGCACCTACGGCGCGTGCGGGTTTACGCCGTCGAAATCGGCAAGGACATGGGACTCTCGGCGCCGGAGCTGGATGCGCTGCGCGCCGCGGCGCTGCTGCACGACATTGGCAAGCTGGCGGTTCCCGAGCACATCATCTCCAAGCCGGGGCGCCTGGCTCCCGAAGAATTCGAGAAAATGAAAATCCACCCGGTGGTGGGCGCCGAAATACTGGAGCGCGTCGCATTCCCCTACCCCGTGGTGCCATTGGTCCGCGCGCACCACGAGAGGTGGGACGGTTCCGGTTACCCGGACGGTCTGAAGGGCGAGGAAATTCCCCTGGGCGCACGCATTCTAGCCGCCGTCGACTGCCTGGACGCTTTGGCGGCGGACCGGCAATACCGGCGCGCGGTGCCATTGGACGAAGCCATGCGACAGGTCGTGGGACTCGCCGGCAAGGATCTGGATCCGGAAGTGGTGGCGGTCCTCGCCGGCCGCTATTTGGAACTGGAAGAAATGGCCCAGGCGCAGCCTGCCCCGGAAACCATGCTATCCACGGGTCTGAGGATCTCGAATGGAGGGGCGCCGGCCGCCGGCTTCGAAGCTCCGCATTCCAGCGGCGCCGGCAAAGAAGGCGATTTCCTGGCATCCATTGCGGCTGCCCGCCAGGAGGTGCAACTCCTCTTCGAACTGACTCAGGACTTAGGCAACTCGCTGAGCCTGGATGAGACGCTTTCGGTGGTATCCATGCGCTTGAAGAAAATGGTGCCGTACGACGCCATCGCCGTATATGTGAGCCGCGGCAAGGTGTTGATCCCGCACTATGTGAACGGCGAGAACTACCGCCTGTTCTCTTCGCTTGAGATTCCCATCGGCGAAGGAATTTCCGGCTGGGCGGCCGAAAACCGCAAGAGCATCTTGAACGGCAATCCGTCGGTGGAAGCCGGGTATCTGAACGATCCCGCTAAGTTCAGCACGCTGCGCGCGGCGCTGTCGGCGCCGCTCGAAGGCATCAATGGGGTGATCGGCGCCCTGACGCTCTACCGCGCCGAGAGGGACGCCTTTTCGCGCGATCACCTGCGCATCCTGCTGGCTATCACCTCGAAGGTCTCGCTAGCCATCGAAAACGCGCTGCGGTTCCAGGTTGCGGAGGACTCCGCCACCACGGACTACCTGACCGCGCTGCCCAATGCCCGGTCGCTGTTCCTGCGCCTGGACAGCGAGCTGGCGCGTTGCAGACGGACACAGGAGCCGCTTACGGTGCTGGTTTGCGACGTGGACGAATTCAAACAAATCAACGACCGCTTCGGGCACCTGGAAGGCAATAAAGTGCTGCGCGACGTAGCCGACGTACTGCGCGAGAATTGCCGCGAGTACGACTATGTGGCGCGCATGGGAGGAGACGAATTCGTCATCCTGATGCCGGGCAGCGACCGGGAAGCCGTCCACCGCCGTATATCGGAATTCCAAAGCATCGCATGCGAGACCGCCGGCGTAATTACCCTCAGTGTCGGTGAAGCCTTTTATCCCGACGACGGTTCGGATGCCGAGCAGTTGCTGGCCGAAGCCGACCGCCGGATGTACAAATCGAAACACCTGAACAAGACCGGGCGCGGCAATGGGATCCATCTGCTGCCAGCAGGCCATTTTGAAATGGCGGGCGCGGAGGCCGAGCGGCCCAGCCCGGTGAACTGATGCGCGCACTCAAACATCTCGCGCACTTGCTGCTGTCGCTGGCGGCGACCGTGCTGATCGGCGGCCTTCTTACGGCCGCGCTGGTGCGCCTCAGTCCGGGCTTCGGCGTGGACGAACACGAACTCGATCCCGCGCGCGACGCGGCGGGGTTGCGCGCGCGCGAAGCCGCGCGGCCCGAACAGGGCAATTTCCTGGCTTACTCGATACGTCACACGGCCGCCATGTTCCGCGGAGAATTGGGGATCTCCCGCAACTGGAATCGTCCCGTGGCGGGCTTGCTTCGCGAACGCTGGCCCGTGACGGCGCAATTGATGGCAGTCGGAATCCTGGGCGGATGGGCACTGGCCCTGGTCTTCGCCCTGCCGGGAGCGATGTATCCGGCGCGGATCTGGAATGCCATGGCGGCCGGCGCGAGCGGCCTGCTGTTGTGTGTGCCGTCGGCCGCGCTGGCGTTGCTGATCTTTGTCTACGCCGGACCGGTGCGCGCGGTTATGGCGCTGGCCGTGTTTCCGAGAGTCTTTCAATATCTGCGAAATGTGCTGTCGCACGCCGGCTCGCAACCGCATGTGATGGCGGCCAGGGCGCGCGGCATCGGCCGCGGGCGCATTCTGATTTGGCACATCGTGCCGGTGGCGGCGCCCCAGATTTTGGCGCTGGCCGGCGTGTCTGTGAGCATGGCGTTCGGCGCGGCCGTCGCCGTGGAAGTAGTCTGCGATTTCCCGGGTATCGGGCAGCTCGCCTGGAAAGCCGCGCTGGCGCGCGATCTGCCGTTGCTGGTCACACTTACTATGCTGGTGACGCTGGCGACACAGATGGTCAATGCCGCGGCGGACGTGTTCTCGAACAAACGCAGTGGGGTGGGTGCGTGACGGAAGCGAGGAGTCGGGAGTCGGGAGTCAGGAGTCAGAATAGCTCCGGCACCGGCCTTCGGTTGCGACAGATCGCCTGGATATTCTTGGCGCTGCTTTTTTTTGCGGCGTTGTTCTGGGATCGCATCGCCGGCGCATCTTACGCGCACCAGTTTCGCGATTTTCCCGGCGCGCCTGTCTCCTGGCGGTTTCCTCTGGGCACCGATGCCCTGGGCCGCGACCGCTTGGCGCGGCTGCTGGCCGCCACGCGTATTTCGCTGCTATTGGCGCCCGCTGCCGCCCTGTTCTCCACCGCGCTCGCGACCCTGGTCGGCGGGCTTGCGGGCTACTGCGGCGGCCTTTTGGACCGCATCGCCGCCCGCGCCATCGATCTGATGCTGTCGCTGCCTTGGATCTTCCTGTTAATCGCCGCGCGTGCCCTGCTGCCCCTGAACGTTTCGCCGGCCGCCTCTTTGCTTATCACTTTCGCGCTGCTGGGTGTGCTAGGCTGGGCCGCCCCGGCGCGTGTGATTCGCGCGGGGGTGCGCGATATGCGCAACTCGGATTTCCTGCTGCAGGCGCGCGCGTGCGGGTGCCGCGGCTTCCGCCTGCTGCTGCGTCAACTGGCGCCCAACTTCAAGCCGGTGCTGCTCGCCCAATTTTGGACTTCCATTCCGCTATTCATCCTGAGCGAAGCCAATCTGGGTTTGCTGGGGCTGGGCGTATCCGATCCGCTGCCGTCATGGGGCAATCTGCTGCGCGAGTTGGAGACGGATTTGGCTTTCAATCCGGGAATTATCGCGTGCCTGGCGGTGATGTTGGCGGTGCTGGGGTGCTTCAGGGTGCTGACAAGCAAGGAGTCAGAAGTCAGGAGTCAGAAGTAAGAATAACAGCCCCCGCGACGCGTGCGTTATTCTGTCTCCCGGCTCCTGTCTCCCGACTCCTTTCTTCCCGTTATACTTAGCCATGCCCTACGACGTGGCCGTGATCGGCGCCGGTGTGTTTGGCGCGTGGACGGCGCATCATCTTCGCCAGGCCGGCCAGCGGGTGGCGCTGGTGGATGCTTATGGCGCAGCCAATTCGCGCGCCAGCTCGGGCGGCGAATCGCGCATCATTCGCATGGGTTACGGCGCGGACGAGATCTACACGCGGTCGGCCATGCGTTCGCTGATGATTTGGCGGCAGTTCTGTCGGCGAACCGGCCAGTCTCTGTTTCACCAGACGGGCGTCCTGTGGACCGCGGCGGAAGGCGATTCTTACACCGAGAGCACCCGCCAGACGCTGGCCAAGTGCGGCGCGCAATTTGAAGCGCTCAGCCCCGCGGAGCTGGAATCGCGATATCCCCAGATGCGCTTCACGCCCGGCGCATGGGGCATCTTCGAGCCGGAGAGCGGCGCACTGATGGCCCGCCGCGCCGTCGAGGCCGTGGTGGTGGATGCCGTGAACGGCGGCGTCGCGTTCTTGCGCGAAGCGGTGGCCGCGCCGGTGAGCACTGGCTTGGCTCTGTGCGTGGGTAATGTATGCGCAGGCGCATTCGTCTTCGCCTGCGGCCCGTGGCTACCCAAAGTATTTCCCGGCCTGCTCGCCAAGCGCATCTTGGCCACGCGCCAGGAAGCGTTCTTCTTCGGCGCGCCTCCCGGTGACCCGCGCTTCGCGCCGCCGGCCATGCCGGTGTGGATCGACTTCAGCGACCCGCGCGGACCCTACGGTTTCCCAGATCTGGAAAACCGCGGCGTCAAGATCGCGCTCGACCAGCACGGCCCGGCGATCGACCCGGATACGGCCGATCGCGTTCCATCCTCCGATGCGCTGGCCGCGGCGCGGGACGTCCTCGGCCAACGCCTGCCGGCTCTGCGGTATGCGCCGCTGTTGGAGGCGCGGGTCTGCCAGTACGAGAATACCTGCAACGGCGATTTTCTGATCGACCGGCACCCGGACTTCACCAACGTCTGGCTGGTGGGCGGAGGTTCCGGACACGGCTTCAAACACGGTCCGGCGGTGGGCGAGTATGCCGCCGCGCGCATCCTGGAGGGCGGGCCGGTGGATCCGCGCTATTCCCTGGCGAGCAAGGCGGAGACGCGGAATCGGACCGTGTTCTAGAGAGGAGTAAGAAGACAGAAGTCAGAAGTCAGAAGTCAGAAGCCGGAATCGTAGCGTTGCAAATAGCAGGCGATTCTGTCTCCTCACTTCTGTCTCTGACTTCTGCTTTTCTTACCGACGCGTGGTATTGCGCAACACCACGATACCCTCCGGTCCGGCGGTTACGATGTCCGCTCTATCGCTGCGGTACAGATCGCCCACCGCGATCGATGTCGGATAGCCGCCCGTCGCGAAGTTGCGGGCGGGCTGGAACGTTCCGTCTCCGTTACCCAGATACACGGAAACTTCGCCGGACACATCGCCGCACACCGCCAGATCGAGCTTGCCATCGAGGTTGAAATCGCCGACCGCGATGCCGCTGGGGCCATCGCCCGCGGCGTAGGTGGCGCCGGACTGGAAAGTGCCGTCCCCATTCCCGGTCATTACCGACACATCGTTCGACGCTAGGTTGGCCACCGCGAGATCGGTTTTGCCATCCTCGCTGAAATGGCCTGCCGCCACCGAAAACGGCTCGATGCCCACGGTTGCGCTTTGTGCCAGCCGGAAAGTGCCATCGCCATTCCCCAGCAAGATGGCCACCACTTGCGAATACATCGCGCCATTGGTCACCGCGAGATCCGGGATTCCATCTCCGTTGAAATCGCCGGATACTGCGCCGGTGGGCGAACTGCCCAGAAAGAGGCTCTGGCCTGCGCGGAAGGTCCCATCGCCTTTCCCCAGCAGGATCGTGACATCGCCTGAGCCGCCGTTGACCACCGCCAGATCCAAATGGCCGTCATGGTTGAAGTCGGCGGCCACGATAGCCGTCGGGCTGAGATCGGCGCTATAGCAGGCTGCGATGCGGAAGGTCCCATCGCCGTTGCCCAGCAGTATGGAAACGTTGTTGCCGAGGTTGTTGGTCACGGCCACGTCCAGCTTGCCGTCGTGATTGAAGTCGCCCACAGCCATGCCCCAGGAACCCAAGCCTGCGGTTGGCGAGATCACCGGAGCAGCGTATCCGCCACTGGCGGTCTGCAACAGGACCGCTACACCGTCCGATTCGGTCACGGCCGCGATGTCCAGCTTGCCGTCGCCGTTGAAATCGGCCAAGTGGACCGACTTTAGCGACGTTCCGGCCTGAAGCCCTACGCGCGCGAAGGACGGCGTCTGGGCCGCCAGCGCTCCTGCCAGCGTGAACAATGGAAGGAGGCAGATCAGCGCCGCGTTGTTAACGAATTCATGGGTGTATTTCACGATTGGGCTCCTTTTCTCGCTTCGATTGAGATGGTAACCCGGCGAAGCCGTCAAATCGCGAAAACGAAGGGTTTTGCAGTAAGGTCAACGTACCGGATGGTTCTTCGGTAAGTGCGTTGGAGGATGGTTCAATGTTAACTTTTGGGAACAGACGCATCCAAACCGCGTCATTTGGGAGTTGCTAGAAATCCGTGGTGGCCGCCGGCATCGTAGTAGACCCCCGCGACGACGCCCTTGTTATCGATGCCCGACGGTCCGGAAGCGTTAGCGCCGCGAATTGTAATGGTGGTGAAGCTCCCACCGCTCAAAACAAAGCCGTCGAACGTTTCAAAATGATCCGTACACTTGGCGGTGAGGCAATAGATCCCAACAATGTCGCCGGTGTCGTTGATTCCGTATGCCTCGGTTGCGGTCGCGCCGGGCGCGTCGATCGAAGTGTAGATCCCCCCGCTGAGGGTAAATCCGTGGTAGACGCCGTTAGTGTCGCCGTAAAAACCGGTAATCTCTCCGTGCTTGTTGCTGCCGTAGGCGATCGTGAAGGCCGCCCCGGGGAAGTCGAAGGAAGTATAGGTCCCGCCGCTGAGCAGGAAACCGTGAGACGTGGTTGCGTCGAGCCAGTAGCCGACGACGTCGCCGGTGTTGGCGATGCCTTCGGTCTCCGTCCAGGTAGCTCCGGAAAAGGGCACATCGATGGTGGTGAATGTGCCGCCGCTTTGCAGATAACCGTGCCACGCTCCGGAACTGTCGGAGTATTGACCCACGATCTCTCCCGAATCGTTCACGCCCGTCGCCAACTGCTGTGTTGCATCGGGAATGTTCACTCCCTCGAAAGTCTCCGTAATGGCGCCGTTCGCCTTGGCATAGCCCATTAGAAAGCCTCCGGTGAACCCGGCAGGACTGCCAATATTACCAATGCCTCCGACTATCTCCAGGTTTGAACTGGCCGCGCCCGAGTTTATGCCAAATCCGTCTGTATAGAAGGTGTCGGGGAAGTCGAAAACAGTGAACGTATATTTGGGCGAGGCTGCCGGAGAGGCGCCATCGCCTTCACTTAGCGGCTGCGGCCCGGAGACCGCCGTATCCGTCCCCCGCAGTCCCGCTGGCCTGGTTTGTGCCAGGCCGTGCGGGGCGCTCAGCACGCAGCCGAGCATAGTACACGATATTGTCAAATACGCGAACGTTCGATTCTTCACGATATGCCCTCTAGTTACTGAAAGACAATGACCTGGCTGGCGGTCGCAGTTGACGAGCCAACTATTGCCAAGGCCTGAAGCGTCGCTTCCCCGTCTACTGGTTTTGAGCAGGTCTCGGTCCCACAGTTTCCAGGGCCGAATGCGACGTCGATGGAGACCCAAACCAAATAACCCGAGTAGGGATTGGGGCCGACATCGATCGTTTCGTATAAAATAAACTTCTTGCCTTGGTTGGCTGAGATCGTGATTATCAGGTCGTCGGTGGTGTCCGTGCTGTTGTCTTGGAACCACCAGGTAAGCTGAGCGCAGGCCGTCTCCTTGTTGGTGCATGTCTTTTTCGGCCAGAAAAGATACGGGATGCCGGAGACCCATCCGCCCGCCGGGATGCTGCTGCAGTCGGGGTCGGAACCGCCGGTGAAGCAGGTCCAATACTCGTTGCCGCTGCCGTCCAAGGGCGGAAGTACGCCGAGCGACAAAGGCCCTCCGAGCAACGCCGGCGCGGCGGTGTCGGGCGAAATATCTGGCATCGGGATCTTGGCTACGGCAACCAGCTTCAGGTGCGGATCGAAGCCGGCGGAATCCTGGGCAAGCGCTTGTCCGGAAACGCCAAGAGCGGCTGTTGCCGCGAGAGCGGCCAACATAAACATGCGTAGTTTCGTCATTTGATGCTGATTCCTCCTAAGCCGAATGCGAATGGCCGCCTTTCCGGCGCTCCGCTTCAGCTACAACTGCGACTATACAGCGGACGAGCCGGTTAGTCACCATCCAAATGAATAGGTATTTCGCGCCGGATTGGGCTGATCAAAATCCAGACGGGCAGCTTGCCGGCGCGGTGGCTGCCGGTGGCGGAGCGCCCGTCATGGCCGAGAGCGACTTGGCCGCCATAACGAGCAAGTCCTGCGCCGACGTGGTAACGGAATGGCGGCCTTCTTTAATCGAAACTGGCGGCGCGGTTGCGGCGTAACAAACGTCGGCGTAATAGATCTGCAAGAAGTAAAGAGGCGCCGTGCCGTTGGTTCCGCCGTATGCGCTCGATTCCGGCGTGCCCTTGAAATAGGTTTGCAGCACGTTGTAGAGGGCTTGTTCGGGTGAAATCAGCGAGGTCGTCGGCACCTCGCCGAATATTGTGGCGCCATCGAGCGGGCCGGTAATGCAATCCGCGGGAATGCAGGCGACCGGAATGCACCACTCCGGATCGTTGGGATACGCGGGGTTAGAAGAGCACGTTGGAACGCTAGTGCAACCCATGGGAAGGTTAGGGGGCTTCGGGGGGAAGGGACTGAAGCAACCCTCCTTCACGGGATCGTTCGCAACGGACGTATTGAAGCCGGCGCCGCCCAGGATTCGAGGTGAATAGGACGTATTCGCCGTCAGCAACTCCACGCCGGCCATACCCATGTCGACTGGCGGGCGAGAGGCCTCCAGGCCGCTGGTCTGGGTCGCCATGAAGTTGCCACTCGCGGACGACGTCACGAAGTCGGACTCAATCGTGGTTTCCGCCGCGCAATCCATATCGCGCTTAGCAAGACAATCCGCTGTGAAACCGGTAGGAATATGGTATTTCGGATGGGGCGACGGAAAATTGGGGAGACCGTCGCCCGAGGTGACGATGAGGGTCGTGCAGGCGAAGACGTTTTCGTACATCTCCGTCGCCGTATTCCACGCATCAATGATGGCTAGGTCGGAATTTTGGTATGCGGGATTGGAGTAGTTCGCCCCATCCGAATATTGAGACGCCAGGAGGGTGCTCCACATACCGGTCTGGTTGAGACCTCCGAAG
>Ga0302325_10013262_pt1 | contig 17594 bp, 21 predicted proteins | sample Palsa_T0_2_FD_201948 | JGI IMG/M metagenome (GOLD analysis project Ga0302325, IMG submission 201948) | Peat permafrost microbial communities from Stordalen Mire near Abisko, Sweden - Palsa_T0_2 | ecosystem: Environmental > Terrestrial > Soil > Palsa > Peat permafrost | place: Sweden: Abisko... | reverse complement strand
TTCGTCGACGATTCCAAGTCAACGAATCCCGGCTCCGTGATCGCGGCGATCGAAGCCTTCACCCAACCGATCGTGCTGATCGTCGGCGGAAAATCGAAGCGGACCGATTTCCGCGCGATGGGCCGCGCCGTTGAGAAGCGCGTCAAAGCCGTCGTCCTCATCGGCGAAGCCGCCGACGAAATCGCGGCCGCGGTCGATTCCACGCGCGCGGCGCGCGCGTCGTCGATGGACGAAGCCGTGGCGATCGCGCGCGGCCTCGCCCAACCGGGCGACGTGGTTCTGCTCTCGCCGGGCTGCGCCTCGTTCGACATGTTCGCTTCCGCCGAAGCCCGCGGCGACGCGTTCGCGGAAGCCGCCAACGCTCTGGCCGGCGCGCGTGGTTGAGCGCGTCCCGCTCCGCGCCGGCGCGGATCCCGTCATCGTCACCACGATCGGCACGCTCGTCGCGATCGGCCTGATCATGATCTTTTCGGCGTCGAGCGTGATCGCCGTCGCCATCCACCACGATGCGGGCTACTTCCTCAAACGCCAGATCGCGTGGCTCTGCGTTGCCGCCCTCGCCGCCTACGCCGCCTACCGTTTCGACTACCTCAAACTCCGCCGCATCGCACCGTACGCGCTCGCCGTCAACGTCATCGCCCTGATCCTGGTCCTCGTCCCCCACGTCGGCACGCTAGCCGGCGGCGCCACCCGCTGGCTCGGCGCCGGCCCCTTCGAATTCGAACCATCGGAATTCGCCAAACTCTCGCTCGTCTTGTACCTGGCCTCAGCGCTCGCAACCAAAGGCACCAAGATCCGCTCGCTCGTCCACGGCGTCTTCCCGCTCGCCTTCGTCACCGGCCTCATGGTGATGCTCGTCGTCAAGCAGCCCGACTTCGGCACCGCAAGCCTACTCGCGTTCACCGCCGGCACCATGCTCTTCGTCGCCGGCGCCCGCATCGAACACCTCTTCATGATCGCCGCCGCCGTCGCCCCACCGGCGTATCTGCTCGTCCGCCACGACCCCTACAAGTGGGCGCGCATCACCGCCTTCGTCGACCCATGGAAAGACCAACAAGACAAAGGCTTCCACATCGTCCAATCGCTGATGGCGCTCGGCAGCGGCGGCTGGTTCGGCGTCGGCCTCGGCTTCTCGCACCAAAAATTCTTCTGGCTCCCCGAACCGTTCACCGATTTCATCGCCTCGATCATCGGCGAAGAAGCCGGTTACCTCGGCATGCTCGCCGTCATCGTCCTCTTCATCGTCTTCGCCTACCGCGCAGTCCGCATCGCGCTAACCGCCCACGATCGCTTCGGCTTCTTCCTCGCCGTCGGCTGCATGTCGATGATCGTCATCCAAGCCTTCGTAAACCTCGGCGTCGTCTCGTCGTCCTGGCCCGTAACCGGCGTTCCGCTTCCGTTCATCTCGTTTGGCGGCTCGTCTCTCGTCTCGTCGCTCGTCGCCGTCGCGCTGATTATGAACGTCGGCCGCAGCGCCCGTCTCGCCCCGCATCGTGACCATCAGTGACGCGCACGACGAAGTCGTTGCGCGGGGGCGGCGCATGATGGTGGCGGGGCGTGATAGTTTCTCGCGGAGCGCTGGAAGCGCGAGAGCGAGAAATATCCGAGTAGCATTTTCCCACGGATGGGAAAATGCGGGCGTCCCCGTCATCATCGTGCGACGCCCCCGCGCAACGGCGCCACCCCCCCGAGCACTTTCAGCATGAGGCTGTTGCTAACCGGCGGCGGAACCGGCGGCCACATCTATCCCGCGCTCGCGATTGCCGAGACGTTTTCGTGGGAGAAAGATTTTACGCCGCTGCGGACGCTGTTCGTCGGGACGAAGGACCGGATGGAAGCGCAGATCGTTCCGAAGGCGCATGTCGAGATCGAATTCGTGCGGGCGGCGCCGCTCGAGCGAAAGTTTTCGCGCGCGTTCTTTACGATGCTGTTCACGAACTTCGTCGGCTTCATCGAGTCGTTTGAGATTATTCGGAAGATGCGACCCGATGTGTTGATCGCGACCGGCGGGTACGTGACGTTTCCGGTGGTGGCGGCGGCGCGGGCGGTGCGGTATCTCGGGATCATGGGGACGAAGCTCGTGGTGCTCGAGCCGAACGCGGTGTCGGGGTTGACGAACAGGGCGCTCGCGCCGCTGGTGGATGAGGTTTGGTATGCGTTGCCGCCGGGGCGGAAGCTTCGGAAGCGCGAGGTGATCATTGGGACGCCGGTGCGGGCTTCGATGCGGCGGGCGATGAGTGCCGCGGAGGGGCGTGCCGCGCTCAAGCTCGAGGCGGAGAAGGCGACGATCGTGGTGATGGGAGGGTCGCAGGGGGCGAGTTCCATTAACGAGGCCGTTGCGGATTTGATGAAGGCGGGCATTCCGGACGAGTGGCAGATCTTGTTGATCGCGGGGCAGCGCGAGCAGTCGGATATGTACCGGCGCCTCGGGTGGCGCGATCGGATTCGGATCGTGCCGTATTTGGACGATCCGCGGGCGGCGTATGCGGCGGCGGATATCGTCGTTTCGCGGGCGGGGGCTTCGACGCTGGCGGAGTTGGCGGCGACGGGGACGCCGGCGCTGCTCGTGCCCTATCCGCATGCGACGGCCGACCATCAGACGGCGAACGCGCGGGTCTATGCGGAGAGCGGCGCGGCGCGCGTCATTCCGGATGGGGAGCTGGACTCGGGGCGGCTGCGGGTGGAACTGACGGCGGCGCTCGGCAAGGAGCGCGGGGCCGCGATGCGGGCGGCGGCGGAGCGGGCGGCGCTGGCGGATCCGCGCTCGGCAATCGTGGCACGGGTGAAGTCGTGGTCGCGTGCGAATGGGGCCGCTCCGTGAGATTCTCGGCGGGCGCGGGCCCGGTTCACTTCATCGGAATCAGCGGAATCGGGATGTCGGCGTTGGCGCGGATTCTGTTGCAACGCGGCTACCGGGTTACGGGCTCGTCGGACCGGCGCACGCCGCTCGTCGAACGCCTCATAGAGGAAGGCGCGCACGTGACGATCGGGCACGCGGCCTCCAATCTGGGCCCGGCGGCGACCGTTGTGATCAGCACGGCGATCGGCGCCGGCAATCCCGAATTGCTCGCTGCGCACGCGCAACAGCGGGAGGTCGTGCATCGCGGCGCGTTGCTCGCGTACCTGATGAACGACCGGCTCGGGATTGCGGTCGCGGGAACACACGGGAAAACGACGACGACGGCGATGATCGCGGCGACCCTGGAAGCGGGCGGCCTCGACCCGACGGTGATCGTCGGCGGCGAGCGCGTCGACACGAACACCAACGCGCGCGACGGAAAGGGACTGTGGCTGGTCGGCGAGGCCGACGAGTCGGATCTTTCGTTCCTGGATTTACGGCCCGAGATCGCGGTCGTTACCAACATCGAGAACGACCACATCGTCTCCGACGCGGAACTGCCGGGGCTGATCGCCGCCTTCGAACGATTTACCGGCAACGTGCGGGCGGCCGGCCTCGCGCTGATCGGGATCGACGAGGCGCGCGCCGCGCAACTTGCCGGGCGGCCGCGCGCAGCGCGCACGCGCACCTACGGCTTTGAGGCCGGCGCGAACGTGCGCGCCGTCAACGCCGCGTATCGCGGATTCGGCTCGCGCTTCGAGGTGTTCGCGGACGGTGTGCGGGCCGGCGAAATCGTGCTCGGCGTGCCGGGCGCTATCAACGTGTTCGACGCCCTGCCGGCGGTCGCGATCGGCCTCGAATTGGAATTGCCTTTCGCAACGATTGCATCGGCCCTCGGAGGTTTCCGCGGCGTGCGGCGGCGCTTCGAATTCGTTGCGCGCACGCCGCGCATGACGGTCGTCGACGACTACGCCCATCATCCGACTGCGGTGGCCGCGACGATCGCCGCTGCCCGGGCCGCGTTCGACGGGCCGATCGTGGCCGCGTTTCAGCCGCACCGCTACACGCGAACGCAGTATCTCGCGACGGACTTCGCGCGTGCGTTGCGCGGAGCCGACAAGGTCGTGCTCACCGAAGTGTACGCCGCGTCGGAGCAGCCGCTGCCGGGGGTCGACGCGAGATCGATCGGCATCCCGCTCGCGGCCCTCGGCGCCGAGGTCGCATACGTCGATGCGATCGAGGATTTGCCGGGCTATCTGCTCGAGCACGTGCCGCCGGGCGCCCTCGTGCTCGCGCTCGGCGCCGGCTCGATTACGGGCGCTGCGGCGAAGCTCGCGCGTATGCTCGAGCCCAGCGGTGCGGTCGCATCGTGATCGAAGCGCGGACGAGCGTGCTTGGCGACGCGGATCGCGCGGTGCTGCGCGACGTGCTCGGCGAGCGCGTGCGCTTCGACGAGCCGCTCGCGGACTACACCTCGTGGAAGATCGGCGGCCCCGCCGATGCGCTCGCCGACGTCGAGACCCCAGCCGAACTCGCGCGCATCATGCGGCTGATCTTCAAGGGCGCGCTGCCGTGGTTCGTGCTGGGCAGCGGATCGAATCTGCTGGTCGGCGACGGCGGGATTCGCGGCGTCGTGATCCGGTTGGCCGGCGAGTTCGCCGCGGTGAGTCTAGTGCAGGAAGCGCCCGAGACGGTGACCGTGCGGGCGGGCGCGTCAGCCTCGATGCCGCTCGTCGTCGCCCAGGCCGCCTCGCAAGGCGCGGTTGGAATCGGGGCGCTCGCCGGGATTCCCGGCAGTGTCGGCGGCGCGCTCCGCATGAACGCCGGGACCGATCGCGAGTTCGGTGAGTTCGTCCGCGAAGTTTGGGTGCACACGCCCGCCAAGCCCGATGCTCATGCGGTCACGCCGCAGTACTTCTACCGGCACACGACGCTCGCGCGCGACGCCGTCGTCGCGCGCGTCACCCTCGACTTCGAGCGCGGCGAGCCGGCCGCCGTGCGCGCGGAGATGCAGCAGCGCCTCGTGCGACGCAAGAACACCCAGCCGCTGCAGCATCCCAATGCCGGCTCCTGCTTTCGCAATCCGCCCGGCGACAAGGCGGGGCGGCTGATCGAGGCGGCCGGCGCCAAGGGCTGGCGCGAAGGCGATGCCGAGGTCTCCGAGCTGCACGCCAACTTCATCGTCAACCGCGGAAGCGCGACCGCCTCCGACGTCGCGCGGCTGCTCGCGCGCGTGCGGCGCGAGGTCGTGGAGCGGTTCGGCGTAGAACTCGAACTCGAAGTGCATTTCGTCGGCGTGTTCTGTGAATAAGCGCGAGCGGGTCGCGGTCGTGATGGGCGGTCCCAGCTCCGAACGCGAGGTATCGATCGCGTCGGGCCAGGTCGTGCTAGCGGCGGTGGAACGGCTCGGCTACGAAGGGCGGTCGCTCGATTTCGACGGCCGTTTCGTCGAAGCGATCGGCGCGTTCGCGCCGGACGTGGTGTTCAACGCATTGCACGGTCCGGGCGGCGAGGACGGCACGATTCAAGGAATCTTGGATTGGCTGCACGTGCCGTATACCGGCAGCGACCTGCGCGGCTGCGCGCTCGCTATGGACAAGCACTTAACCAAAAAGCTGATGTCGGCCGAAGGCCTGCCCACACCCGCGTGGGACACCTTCGATTTCGAAGGCGGTACGCTGCCGCTGCTGCCGGGGTCGCTGAACTTGCCGCTCGTCGTGAAGCCCCGCAACGAGGGCTCGAGCGCCGGGGTCTCCCTCGTGCGCACGCACGAGGAGTGGTCGCGCACGATGATCGCAATCTCGGAGAGCCGCGCCACGATTCTCGCCGAAGAGTTCATCGAGGGCCGCGAGTTCTCGTGCGGCGTGCTGTTCGAATCGGCGCTGCCCGTGGTCGAGATCTTGCCCCAGGGGCACGAATTCTACGACTACGAAGCCAAGTATTCGGCCGGCGGCAGCCGCCACGAGGTGCCGGCGCACATCGATCACGACCTGGCCCACCGGCTGCAGATGCTCGCGCTCTCGACGCACCGGCTGATCGGATTGCGCGACTATTCCCGGACCGATTTCATCGTGACCGGCGCCGGGCGGCCCTACATCCTGGAGATCAACGCGCTGCCCGGGATGACGGCGACGAGCCTCTTTCCGGAGGAATGCGCCGCGACCGGAATCACGTTCGACGCGCTGATCGACCGCCTGATCCGGGCCGCACTCGACCGCGGACGCGCGCTCGTCGACGTAACGTAAACACTTGGCCGCAGGCCGCCGCCGGGGACGGCGTGAATGCGGCTCGCATTATGTCTAGCTGGGGGACCGTCGTCGATCGCGGTCTTGAGGGAGTCGTCGTCGGGTCCACCGAGCTTAGCCGCGTTGAAGGCGAAGCCGGGCGGCTGACCTATCGCGGGTTCGATATCGACGACCTCGCGCCGAACGCCACCTTTGAAGAAGTCTGTTATCTGTTGCTCTTTGGGCAGCTTCCCAACTCATACCAGCTCGAGGATCTGCGCGTTCGGCTGGCGGCGAATCGCGCGCTGCCTGCGGCGCTCGTGGAGTGGATGCGGACGACGCCGAAGGATGCGCCGCCGATGGCCGTCTTGCGCACGATGGTCTCGGGTCTCGCGCTGTTCACACCGCATCTCGAAGACGGCGCGCATCCATCCAATCCACGCGCGGCGATCCATCTGATCGCGAAGACGCCCTCGATCGTGGCGGCCTGGGACCGGATCCGGCGCGGGCTCGAACCGATCGCTCCCCTCCCGCACCTCTCGACCGCGGCGAACTTTCTATACATGCGCACCGGCCGCGCGCCGCTTCCCGCGGCCGAGCGCGCGCTCGACACCTATCTCGTGTTGCTGGCCGATCACTCATACAATGCCTCGACCTTCGCGGCCCGCGTCACGGCATCGACACGCGCCGACATCTACGGCGCCGCGACCTCAGCGATCGCAACCCTCGAAGGCGATCTGCACGGGGGCGCGCCCGGCAAGGTCATGAAGATGATTCTGGAAATCGGCGAGCCCGAGCGCGCCGGCGCGTACGTGCGGGCGTTGCTCGCGCGCGGCGAGCGCATCATGGGGATGGGACATCGCGAGTACAAGGTGCGCGACCCGCGCGCCCGCCATCTCGATGCGATGGCGCAATCTCTGGCCGAGGCGTCCGAATCGAAGTGGTACGCGATCGCGCGCGCGCTCGAAGACGCCTCGAACGCCGCTCTCTCCGAATCCAAGCCCGGGCGGCGCATCTACGCGAACGTCGAGTTCTACACCGCGCCGACTCTGTACGCGCTCGGCCTCGCGCCCGATGAATTCACCTGCGCGTTCGCTTGCGGGCGCATGGCCGGTTGGACGGCGCACGTGCTCGAGCAACTGCGCGACGGCCGCCTGATCCGGCCGCAGGCCACCTACACCGGCCCCGAAACCTCGGAATGGGTGCCGATCGAACGGCGCGGGCGCTGATTTGGCCGCACGGCACGCCACGGTCTCACGCGAAACCAAAGAAACCTCGATCGATCTCGAGCTCGATCTCGACGGTGGCGAGCGCGCGATCTCGACCGACGTGAAGTTCCTCGACCACATGCTCGATGCGTTCGCGAAGCATTCCGGCTGCGGCCTCACGCTGCGCGCGCGCGGCGACGGCATGGACCACCATCATCTGGTCGAGGACGTCGGCATCGCGCTCGGCAGCGCGATCGCGGAGGCGCTCGGGGAAAAGCGCGGCATCGCGCGCTTCGGCTCGATGGCCGTGCCGCTCGACGACGCCTTGGTGCTCGCCAGCGTCGATCTCTCCGGCCGCGCGTGGTCGAATTTCAGCGTAAAATTCGGCGTCGAAAATTTGGGCGATCTGAAGACCGAACTCGTACCGCATTTCTTCCACAGCGTCAGCGAAAACGGCCGCTTCAACCTGCATCTCCTGCAGCTCGGCGGCCACAATTCCCACCACTTGTGCGAGGCGTCGTTCAAGGCTTTCGCGCGAGCGTTCGCGCAGGCTAAAGCGCCGACGGGCGATGCCTCGGTTCCCTCGACGAAAGGATTGCTCGCGTAGTCTATGTCCGACTACACCCTCAACTCTGGCGACGGTAAGACGGTCGCCCACCTTCCGCTCTTGCAGCCGACCCTCGGTGCGCCGGCGGTCGACGTGCGGCGCTTGCTCGACGAGGCCACCCTCGTTACCTACGACCCCGGTTTTTCGAGCACGGCGAGTTGCAGCTCGGCGATCACGTTCGTCGACGGCGACAACGGGATATTGCTATACCGCGGATACTCGATCGACGAGCTCGTCGAACGCAGCCATTTCGTCGAAGTCGCCTACCTGCTGCTGTTCGGGCAACTGCCCACCGAGAACGAGCTGCAGCAGTTCTCGCGCGACGTTACCTACCACACGATGGTGCACGAGCAACTCTCGGCATTCTACAGCGGTTTCCGTCGCGACGCTCACCCGATGGCGGTTTTGCTCGGCGTCGTCGGCGCGCTCTCGGCGTTCTATCCGGATTCGATCGACGTGTTCGACCCGATGCAGCGCTTGATCTCGATCGAGCGCTTGATCGCGAAGATGCCGACGATCACCGCGATGGCCTACAAGTATACGATCGGCCAGCCGTTCGTGTACCCGCGCAACGACCTCGACTACTGCGCGAATTTTCTGCACATGATGTTTTCGGTGCCGGCGGAGCCCTACACGCCGAGCCCCGTGTTCTCGCGGGCGATGAACGCGCTGCTCATCGTGCAGGCCGATCACGAACAAAACGCCTCGACCTCGACGGTTCGCACCGTCGGCTCGAGCCGCGCCAACCCGTTCGCCTGCGTGGCGGCCGGAATCTCGTCGCTCTGGGGCCCGATCCACGGCGGTGCGAACGAAGCCGTCGTCGCGATGCTGCAGAGTTTGGGCAGCAAGGCAAATTTGCCCGACGCCATCCGCCGCGCGAAGGACAAGGACGATCCGTTCCGGCTGATGGGCTTCGGACACCGCGTATACAAGAGCTACGATCCGCGCGCGAAGGTGATGCGGCGCATCTACGAAGAGCTACTCGAAGAACTCGATCTAGCCGACGACCCGCTCTTCGAGCTGGCCAAGGAACTGGAACGGCTCGCGCTCGAGGACGACTATTTCGTCCAGCGTAAGCTCTACCCCAACGTCGATTTCTATTCGGGCCTGATCATGAAGGCGCTCGGCATTCCGATCAACATGTTCACGGCGATCTTCGCGTTGTCGCGCACGGTCGGTTGGCTCTCGCATTGGAAGGAGATGATCGAGGATCCCGATCAGCGCATCACGCGCCCGCGCCAACTCTACATCGGTTCCGCGCAGCGACCGTACGTCGCCATGAAAAAGCGTGACCTCGACGGCACGCCGCCGCAGATGCCGTCCGGGCCACCGATGCCGAACGAAGCGTCGATCGTCGGCGGCTAGGGCCGCGGTGATCGCCGTTGTGGATTATGGGGGAGGCAACCTCGGCTCCCTGATCGCCGCGCTCACGCGCCGCGGAGCGGACTTCGTGGTGACGGGCGACCCCGCCGCGGTCGCGAGCGCCCGTGCCGCGATCCTTCCCGGCGACGGCGCGTTCGGTGCGACGATGGCGGCCTTGCGCGAGCGCGGTTTGGACGAAGCGTTGCGCGCGTCGATCGACGCCGGCAAGCCGTTTCTCGGCATCTGCGTCGGCATGCAGGTCCTTTACGAGCGCAGCGACGAGTTCGGCGACCACGCGGGTCTCGGAGCGTTCGCGGGCGTGGTTCGGCGTTTCGAGCACGCTCCGCGCGTGCCGCACATGGGCTGGAACACGCTCGAGGTATTGCGCGACCACGCCTTCGTGCGGGGTCTCGCGCCGAATGCATACGCCTATTTTCTTCACAGCTATTGCGCCCCGGTCGATGACAGCACGCTCGCGGCGACCGAACACGGCGAGCGCTTCGCCGCGATCGCCGCGCGCGACAACGTGATGGCCACGCAGTTCCATCCCGAGAAGAGTCAGGCGACGGGAGCGTTGTTGCTCGACAATTTCATCGGTCTCTGTACGTGCTGATCGTCCCCGCGATCGATTTGCGGGGCGGGCGGTGCGTGCGGCTCGTTCACGGCGACCCGCAGCAAGAAACGCAGTACGACGGCGATCCGGTCGAACGCGTTCGCGAATTCGTCCGCGCGGGCGCGCGCCGCATTCACGTGATCGATCTCGACGGCGCGTTCGGAACGGGCGAGAATCTCGCGGCCTTTCGCGCCGTCTGCGCGGCGGCCGGCGTTCCCGTGCAGACCGGGGGCGGTATTCGGACGTTCGAGGACGCCTGCGAACGGTTCGATGCGGGCGCCTCGTTCGTCGTTCTGGGAACGCTGCTCGCCGAACAGACGCACGTCGCTCGCGCGATCGTCGACGTGTACGGCGACCGCATCATTGCGGGGATCGACACCCGCGGCGACGAGGTGATGATCCGCGGATGGCAATCCGCTGCCAGCCTGCCGCGCGACGAATTCGTTCGCGAGATCCACGCCTGGGGTATTCCGCGCATCGTCCACACCGAGATCGCACGCGACGGAACGGGTGAGGGCTACGATATCGCCGCGCTCGCCCACATCGCGGCGCTCGCGCCGCTACGCGTCACTGCGAGCGGCGGGGCGAAAACGCTCGACGACCTGCGCGCGCTCGTGGCCGGGACGCCGCCCAACGTCGATAGCGCGATCGTCGGCCGCGCGCTCTACGAGGGTACGATCGACCTGGCCGAGGCGATCGCCGTGACCGCCGCCGCGATCTAGTCGAACGCGAGCGCGTCGAGCACGGACTCCGCCTCAAGCGTCGCCCACGAACACGGCGAGCGTAGCGCGATCCAGTTGCAGGCGCGGCACGCGCGCCGGCCGTGGTAGCGCTCGTGCATGTCGTTGCGATGTCCACACCGAGCGCAGGGCCGCGGATCGGCCTTGGCGGGGATGAACGGCAGCCGCTCGCCTTTCTCCATCACGCGCGAATTTCGAACGAGGGCTCCGCGGCGGCGACGTAGCGGCGCGGAATCGTCGGCGGTAGGCGGGCGACCAGCTCGTAGCCGATACTGCCCGCCGCTTCGGCGAATTCGTTCGCGTCGATCGTCTCGTCACCGTCGCTGCCGACGAGCGTCACGCGGCTGCCGGGGTGCGCTTCGGGCACGCCCGTGACGTCGACGAAACTCATGTTCATGCAAATGCGCCCGACGAATGGAACGCGGCGCCCGGCCACGAGCGCGCTCGCGGAATCGCCGGCCGCGCGCGGGATGCCTTCGGCATACCCGATCGGCAGGACGCCGATGCGCGAGGCGCGCTGCGTCTGAAAACTGCAGCCGTAGCCGACCGAGCGGCCCGCCTCGACGGAGCGCACTACGACGAGCTGTGTCGTCCACGTCAACGCCGCTTCGAGCCGCAAGGCGCCGGCCATCGCCGTGCGCGTTTCGTTCGAGGGCCAAATGCCGTAGGTCGCGATACCGGCGCGAATCATGTCGAGCCGCAGTTTCGGGAACAGCATCGCGGCCGCCGATGCCGCCGCGTGACGCAGTACGCCGCGCTCGGCCAGGATCGGTTCGAGCGGTGCGATGGCGCGCCCAAAACGATCGAGCTGCGTGAGCGTAAAAGTCGTCGCGAGTTCCTCGGCTGCCGCGAGATGCGTGAAGACGCCGCGCACGTCGAGACCGGGTTCGGCGAGATAGCTCGCGAGCGCACCGGTCGCCCGATCGTGATCGAGACCGAGGCGCGTTACACCCGAATCGATCTTGACGTGGACGGGGAACCGGCCGCCGCCCGTCCGCCCCATGCGAGCCGCGTCGCGCGCGAACGCACCCTCGCTCCAGAGCGCGATCGCCGCGGTGCTTTCGTACGCGAGCGCGAGTTCGTGCGGTTCCACCGGACCCAGAATCAACAGCGGCGTAGCGACACCCGCTGCACGCAACTCGGCCGCTTCGTCCGTGCGGTAGACGCAAAGATAGGCGACGTCGCCCGCGAGCGCGCGCGCGACCGGCACGATGCCGTGACCGTAGGCATCGGCCTTCACGACGGCCGCATAGTGCGCGGGGGCCACCAAATCGCCGAGCCGTGCGACGTTGCGCCGGATCGCGCCGAGGTCGATCTGCAGTTCGGCGATCACGCCGCACCGTCCAGTTGGCGCGTTACAATGTAGGCGACGGGGATGCCGAAGAACGCGACGTGCGCGATCAAGGTATTGGCGAGAGCGAAGGTGTCCGGTAGCCGGTACACGTTGGCGGCGACTTCGACCAGCTGCATCGCGAGCATCACGACGATGCCGAAGACGGTTCCGGACACGAGCGGCCGTGCGCGCACCTGCGGCGTCCGTTGCGCGACGGCGGCGTAGCCGATACCCCACGCGACGCCGACCGCGAGATGGATCGCCGCGCCGAGAAGCACGCCGGCCGAACCGGCGGGCGCAGCCGGGCCTACGGCCGTCGCTGCTACCGAGGAAAAATAACCGGCGACCGACGCCTGCCCGTGCGACGTGAGCATCGCGACGGCGATCAGGTAGGCGCCGATCAGAACGGCACCCGCGAATCCCGCGAGCGCGCCGGGCCGAAGCACGGCGGGTTGCAGAAGTGTCCGCTGTCGCATTGTGGCGCCTTTCGACGGAATCGCCACTCCTGCCCGCGAAATGGTTGTTCGTGTCCTGGCGCCCTACGCGTGCTCGGCCCGCTCCCTTGCACGACGCCCGACCGTTTTGGCTGATCAGCCTCTTTCAGACGCTGGTCATCGCCGTGATCGCTTATGTGGTCGCGATCTTTCTCGAGCTCGTGTTACTGCGGATCGCCCAAGTACCGCACGGACCGCTGTGGGTCCCCGAATTTCAGACGCCGTTCCTGTTCATCACCACCGCCATCGTGGTCGGGCTTCTCGCGATCCCCTATTTCATGAAGGAGTGGGATCCAGGCCTACGGACCTTCTCGATGTTCAGTGCAACGTTCCTGATGGCGATGGCGGTGTTCACGCAGACCGGTGCGTTCGACCCGGAGATGCCGTTGCGCTATCTCACGACGCACGTGTTCTTGCCCTTAAGGCACAAGCTCGGAATCTAGGTCAGCGCGTCCTGTGCCGGCTGCAAGCTGTCCGCGAGTTGGCGTAAGAACGCCGCGAGCGCGCGGCGGCTCGTCGTGAGCGGGCCCGGCCCGAATTTCAAGTTGGCCGACTCGGCCATGAGTCGATAGATCTCCGCCTCGCGAAGCATCCGCTCGCGGCGCTCTTTAGCGAGCCCCGCGATAAGCGTGTCGTGCATGTTCCCCACCCGTTGGTTTACTGGCCTGTAACCAGTGAAAGCTGTAACCTGCTATAATTGTACGTCGGTTACGGTAACTTGTCAAGACTGTTGAGTGGTGTTATGATGGGACCAGAGTGAACAAGATTCCGACGGCCCTGGGGCTCCCTCTCGAGGGGCAACTGGAGCTCGTCAGGCCGCCCGCGCCGGGGGGTTTGGAGATCGTCCGGCGCTTCCTGAATACCTACAACGTTCAGCAGTCGAGCGAAGAACTCGCGACCCCCGAAGCGCTCGCGGGCTGGCTGCGCGACCAGGGTTTGATCGGCCGGCGGGCTCCGTTCAAAGCCTCAGCAGAGGACCTCGCCCGGGTGCAGGCGGTTCGCGAAAATCTGCGAGCCCTCGCCCGGCGCAACAATGGGATCCTCTGCGATTGTGAGCTTGACGAACTGCAAGCAGCTAGCGCCCGGAGCGCCTTTACGATGGCCTTCGATCCGATCGGTAACTCGGCGCGCCTACAGTCGACGGCGGCCGGCGTTGACGGTGTGATCGGCACGATTTTGGCGGCGGTCCACACGGCGATGGCCGATCGCTCGTGGCTACGCCTAAAGGCTTGTGCCGACGACACGTGCGCCTGGGCGTACTATGACCATTCGAAGAACGGCTGCAGCCGCTGGTGCTCCGCCGAGACGTGTGGAAATCGCAGTAAGGTAAAACGCTATCGCGAGCGGCAGGCGAAAGGGACGACGGTCTAGGCCGCCAAGGGCGCACCATGGAAGAACCGGGCGCGCAGCGCCTCGCGATTTCCATCGTGTTCTACGTCGCGGCATACGTGCTCGGCTTTTTGGCGTTCGCGATCATGGCGCGGCGGCGCGGCATGGCCACGGACGGCATCGCCGTCTTGGCCGCTGCGGCTTTGCTCGGCGGCGGCACCGGCGCGCTACTCGTGCAGTGGATCGTCGGGGGGATTCCGGGGAAGTCTCTGCTAGGCGGCGTCGCGGTCGGCTATCTCGCGGTGATTTACGCCAAACACCGGCTCGGCATCAAACGCCCGACGGGCGACCTCTTCGCGGTGGCGCTTTCGGCCGGCGAAGCGGTCGGCCGGATCGGCTGTTTTTTCGCGGGCTGCTGCTATGGCAAGGTGACGACGCTCGCATGGGGCGTATACGATCACGGCGCGCTGCGCCATCCGACACAATTGTATTCGGGCCTGGCGGCCGCGGCGACGCTCGCGCTGCTCGTTTACCTCGAGCGTAAGCGCGTGTTGCCGGAGAACGGTCTCTTGTACGTGCAGATCGCAGTCTTGTGCGCGCTGCGTTTCCCGATCGAGTTCGTGCGCGAGGTTCCGGCGACCGTGTTCGGTCTGACGACCGTTCAGGTCGCGTGCCTCTTCGGGCTCGGGTTCTTTGCGTGGCGCTTGAGGCGTTTGCTTGCGAACTCGGAGCGGTCGCGCCTTGCAGTCTCGCTCGCGACCTAAGCCGGCCGCAGGCTTAGCCATAAACGCTGCGGCTGATGGCCTGCCGCTCTACGACTACACGCTCCTCAAGAGCGTGCGCGCGGTGTGCCCGCGCTGTTTCTCCGAGGACCCGAACTTCGATCCGGAATTTCCGACCGACATCTGCGACGGGCATCTCGTCGATCGCGAGGGGCTCGTCTATTTGCGACGCTTCTGCCGGCGCGGCCACGGCGAGGTGTGGTCGCTCTACGAAGAGGACGCCGACCTTTGGCGGTACCTGCAGCAGTGGCGCGTGCCGGCCCGAGCGATCAACCCCGATACGTCCGTGATCTTTCCCGTGCCGATGGGTTACGAGCACGGCCTCGGGCCCGCGCATCTTCAGCACTCCTGCGTCTATCTGCTCGACCTGACGACGCAATGCAACCTCGCCTGTCCCGCCTGCTTCACCTCGTCGAGTCCGCAGCAGTCGATGTATCTGTCGCTCGAGCATGCACTGCACGCGGTGGAGACGGCGATCGCGCGCGAAGGCGGCCACCTCGACGTCGTGATGCTCTCGGGCGGCGAGCCCACGATTCACCCGCAGATCGTGCCGCTGATCGAAGCGCTGGCCGCGCTGCCGATCACGCGCGTCCTGCTGAATACGAACGGCATCCGAATCGCGAACGAGGACGGGTTTCTCGACGTGCTGCGGACGTATCGCGACCGTGTCGAGGTGTATCTCCAGTACGACGGTCCGAGCGCCGCCACGAGCACGGCCCTGCGCGGCCTCGATTTGCGAGAGACCAAAGCGCGCGCGATCGAACGCCTTTCGAGTGCTGCCGTCTTCACGACCCTCGTGATGACCGTGACGCTCGCGAACGAGCACGAGGTCGGCGCCGTTCTCGACACCTGCTTCGCCACGCCGTACGTCGGCGGTGCGATGTTCCAGCCGATCTTCGCTTCGGGCCGTTCGCCCGAGGTCGATCCGATGCGCCGCGTGACGACGACGGGCGTGCTACGCCGGATCGAGGCGCAGAGCACGTTCGGCGCGCGCGCGCACGACCTGATCGCCCTGCCCTGCAGTCATCCGGATTGCTGCGCGATCGGCTATTTTCTCCGCGACAAGAACGGCGGCTTCTCATCGCTCGCCTCGATCGTGGGCGAGACCTCGCTGCGCCGCAATCTCAGCGTTTTCGGGAACTCGATCGCGTTCTTGGACGGTCTCGCCGAAATTCGCGAAGCACTCACGAACGTGATGTCCGAATCGATGACGCTCTCGAGACCTGAGTTGGTAGCGAACCTCGCAAAAATCTGCACGGCTTGCGATCTCGGCGGCTTCGGCCAGTTGCTGGCGCTGGCGTTCCGGCCCGGGGCGAGCGCGGCGTTCGTTGGCGAGCGCATCAAGCGGGTGACGATCAAGCACTTCATGGATGCCGATACCCTCGTCACCGAGCGCCTCGAACAGTGTTGCGTTCACGTCGCCGGCGCCGGCAACGATCCCGTGCGGATGCCGTTTTGCGCGGCGCGGCTTTTTCCAAAAGTTCGAGCGCGCGCGCAAGCCGCGATGGTCCCGCGAGCCGCGCTCCCTGATGGACGCTGAAGCCGAGCGCCGGCTCGAGCGGGGGCTCGCGCTCGAAGGCTATGCTTTCACGTTCTGCAAGACGGCGTTTCTCGCGCTGATCCTACGCCGGTACACGTTGCTCGGCACGTCGCTCGCGGCGAGCGTGCTCTACGTGCTGGCCGCGCGCGACGGCGTGCGCGAATGGCGGTGCTTTGTAAAACCACCGTGGGTCGTCGCGATCTTCGGGGTCGTCGCTGCGTTGGAGGCGGCGCGGCTGAGGCGCGATGCCTGACGCCGAGAAGTGCTCCTCGTGTGGTGCAGAGGTCGAAGCCGGGGCTCCCTCGTGCGCCGCGTGCGGGAAACTCACCGCCGCTCCGGTCAAGAACACGACCCCGGTGATCGTCGGCTGCCTTGGCGGTTTCGCTTTGGGGCTTGCTTTGGGATCCGCGATCCTTTTTGCCGACATCCAGGGCACGGCTCAGATAGGAGCGGCGCCCGGAAGCCGAGTGTTCGTCTTCGTGATCGTCATATTGGTCGCCGTGGCCTTCCCCATCGGGGTGTTCCTGGTCGGGCTCGCCGCGGCGGTCCGAGGCAAGCCGGCCGTCGGCGCGTTCTTGATGACTGGGGCGGCGATCGGCTTGGCCCTGCCCTCTCCGTGCACGATTGTATTCATCATGCTAGCGGCGGCTCCAATTCCGGCCCTGGCGCCGCGATACACGCCGGGCCCGAGCTGGACTCCCCAGCCGTTCACCCCGGTCACGGCGCCGCCGACCAGTTCGGTCGCCACGTTCGGGCCCGCCAGGACCCCAAGGCCCGTCTACATCCCCGCCCCGCACTGAGCCGCCCGCCCTCTCGCAAGGGCTGCCGCCCCGACCGCGCCCCTGGGCTGCGGAAAGGGCCCGTGCGAAGCACTTGCACTCTCTCGGGGAGTCTGCTAATATTTCCGGTGCTGGCAGTGCCCTGCCACGAGTGCTAATTTTCTATGTTTTCACGTGTTCAGGAGGTTTTCGTGAATCTCAGGCCTTTGGGCGATCGTCTGGTCGTCGAGCACGTCGAGCAAGCTGAAAAGACGTCCGGTGGCGTCTTCTTGCCCGACACCGCCAAGGAAAAGCCCCAAGAGGGGACAGTGCTGGCGGTCGGTTCCGGCCGCACGCTCGACAACGGCACCAAGCTCGCCATGGATGTCAAGGTCGGCGACCGGATCATTTACTCGAAGTACAGCGGCTCCGAGATCAAGATCGAAGGTAAAGACTACCTCGTTATCTCGGAAAAAGACGTGCTGGCCGTTTTTACCGATTCCAAAGTTCCCGCAGGAGTGAACTAAACAAAGATGGCTGCTAAAGAACTCGTTTTTGACGAGCAGGCACGTCGCGCGCTCGAGCGCGGTGCCAATATCCTCGCCGACGCCGTCAAGGTGACGCTCGGCCCGAAAGGGCGCAACGTCGTCCTCGACAAGAAGTTCGGCTCGCCGACGATCACCAACGACGGTGTGACGATCGCGAAAGAAATCGAACTCCCCAACACCTTCGAGAACATGGGCGCGCAGCTCGTCAAGGAAGTCG
>Ga0302325_10013261_pt1 | contig 17594 bp, 13 predicted proteins | sample Palsa_T0_2_FD_201948 | JGI IMG/M metagenome (GOLD analysis project Ga0302325, IMG submission 201948) | Peat permafrost microbial communities from Stordalen Mire near Abisko, Sweden - Palsa_T0_2 | ecosystem: Environmental > Terrestrial > Soil > Palsa > Peat permafrost | place: Sweden: Abisko... | reverse complement strand
CCGTTACCAATCCGCCTTTCGAAATCCGCATTCCGCTATTCTCATATGACATCTGCAAAGCCTCTCTCCGTTTTCCGGAAGTACCAAAATCCGAGCCAGAGGAAAAATGCGATAACAAATAGCGAGAGTGTAAAACCCGGAATATAGATCTGGAAGACACCGCGGCAGATCGCCCAGCGGAACCCATCGATGACTCCAACGATAGGATTCAGAGAATAGATCAGGCGCCAGTTCTCCGGGATGACATCGCTACTGAACCCTACCGGCGAGATGAAGAGTCCGAACTGTACGATAAACGGGATCACATAACGGAAATCGCGATATTTGACGTTCAGAGCAGTTAAGAGTAATCCGGGACCCAGCGCAGCGAGAAAGGCCATCAGCGTGAACAAAGGAAGAGTAAGCAATCGCCAGTCCGGCATGAAGCGAAACCAGATCATCAGAACTCCGAGCAGCGCGGCGGAGATCAGCAGATCCACAAGACTGGTAATGATTGCTCCGGCTGGAATGATAAGACGCGGGAAATAAACTTTCGATATAAGGTTGGTATTGACGACCAGGCTAGTACTGGCCTCCGAGAGCGAGTTAGCAAAAAACTGCCAGGGCAACATGGCGGCGAAGACCAGGATCGGATAAGGGATACCATTGGATGGCATTTTGGCGATCCGTCCAAATATGACTGTAAAAATGATCATGGCGAGAAGGGGCCGCAGTATCGCCCAAACCACGCCGATGGCGGTTTGCTTGTAGCGGACAGAAATATCTCGCCAAGCGAGTATGTAGAAAAGTTCGCGGTAGCGCCAAAGGTCGGTCCAGTAGTTTTTCTCCGTGCGGCCGGGTTCGATCAAAAGTTCTTGCATTACTCGGTTCTCCGGACGCGACCGCGAAACGTCGGGTGGTCAGGCACAATTAGTTAGAATTGCTGCTATTTTGAGGTGTGCGAGGAGAGCAATTTGATCACATTTAAGATCAGAAGCTTGAATGCATCCTTGATTGAGCTCCACAATTTGATCATTGCCGATGCAAGCTTTTAATTGGCATAGAAAGGGGAGGTTGCTTTGAGAGTCTGAGTGGTCTTTTTCTTTGTGAAAAATTCCGGGCACGCTGCCGCCCTTGGTCGCGACCTTCCGGTTCGGATTCAAACCTATTAATTGGCTTCCTGAAAAAGTGAAATGCACCAGATGTTTAACTAGTCTCGGGTTATCCTCACCCTGTGGGTCAGGCCGTCACGGATTGTTCTCGATCTAGCAAAACTTTGAGTTACATAAGCCGGAACAATCAAATGGCGTTCTTGTTTTTGACGAACGTGCGGCACATAAGTTGCAAGTCAAAGAGCAAATTCCAGTGCTCGACGTAATAAAGGTCATGGCTGATTCGCTGGAATAGGTCGGTGTCGCCACGAAAACCGTTCACTTGAGCCCAACCAGTGATGCCCGGTTTCACCGTGTGGCGAACGTTGTAATGCGGGATCTCCCGCTTAAAGTTCCGAATCAACTCCGGGCGTTCCGGGCGCGGACCAACAAGGCTCATCTCGCCTTTGAGAACATTCCAGAATTGCGGGGTTTCATCGATGTTCCACCTCCGCATAAATGTGCCAACTCGAAGCCGCCGGGGGTCGTCTTTCCTCGACCAGCCGATTTTGCCGTCTTTTTCCGCATCAAGGCGCATACTGCGAACCTTTAACATGTAGAAAGTTTTGCCATTCCTGCCGAGCCGCCGCTGGCGGTAGAAGACCGGCCCCGGCGACTCCAGATAAACCAGGGCGCCAAAGATCGCGATGAGCGGCGCGGAGAGTAGCAGTCCCACTGCAGCCCCAACGATATCAATGAGTCGTTTAACGAGTTTGTTAAACATGCGATCAAGGGGCAGGCGGGATACGCCGAGGATAGGAATGCCGCTAAGGGTCTCCAGGAAGAGCCCAGAGACGAGGATGCTGAAATACGAAGGCACGACCTTAAACTGGACGAGTTCCTTTTCGCACAACGATGCGAGTGCCTCCCACTGTTTGACAGGGAGGTTGACGTCGGCCACGAGCACAATATCAAGCGCGAGGGTAGTCAGGAGACTGTGAATTGCTCTATAGTTGTCATACCGTTGAACACTCTGTGGTGGCTCTTGCTGAAAGGTGCCTTCAGGGGTCGGGATACAGCACACCACCTCGTAAGGATGCGACGGATCATTTTCAATAATCTCCTTCAGCCGTTGCGCATAGTCGGTCCAGCCAACCACCAGGATCCTCTGCCGGAGCTTCCCGGCGATGGATTCCTGCCGCAGATAACAAAAAAACAAACGGCGCCAAGTATAAAGCCCGGTCATTGCCGTGACCGTTGCTAACGCCACATAGATCCGCGAAAGCGGTGGCTGAAACTTGAAGAAGAGCGAAAAACCGAGGAATCCTGCACCCCAGACAAGGCACGCCACCACGACATCTTTAAGCGGAGAATGCCGGTGAAGCAGCCAGGAGCCATCGTACATCTGCTTCTGAGCAAGCACGAGCAGCAAAGAAGCAGAACCGAAAATGATATAGTTAGAATAACTGCTCAGGATGATCCCGGGCTCTTCGACACCAAAATTCCGCACGGCGGTGTCAAAGCGGAGCCAGAAGGCAACTAATAGACACGCAAACGCGACGACAACATCTCCGGCAAAACAGAGGAAAGCAATCCGATGTGGGAATTGCCTGCATTCCTCCATCGTACCGAGGTTCGCGCGTCTTGCAGAAACGGCGGGTCGGTCCGCAGTCCTGACATCAGCCTCAAAGGCCCCCTCCATCCTACATCCTCCTTCCTTAGCGGTTCACCATCGTGGTTAACGATTTTTTTTATCCGAATCAGCAACGAATCCAAAAAATGACTCAGGTGCGATGCGCGCCCGCGTTGGCGTACTCACCAGCGTATGCCGAAAAGTAGTAGCGATCGAGGGAACGCCGCGGCAGCCGGTTAAAGACAATTCCGTCAGGGTGGCTACCCGTTTGTGCCAGGAGCGAGCATGCCCTGACAATGGCGCGCCTTGGGGTTTTGACAGCGCGGACGACGAAAATTACCGACTGAATATCCTTCGCGATGAGTTGAGTGTCGCTGACCGCGTTGACCGGGGCGCTATCTAACACGATCCGATCAAAGTGGAACAGCGCCTCCTTGAGCAGGCCGGCGAAATCGCTGGAAGCAAGCAGTTCGGCCGGTTTTGACGCTCTCTCGCCTGCTGGGAGTATGAAAAGATTTTCGATGCCGGTTGATGTGGAGCATTCAACGACGCTTGCTCGCTGCGTAAGACAATCGGTGAGCCCGTGCGCTTTTGTGTCGCCTAGTACGATCTTGCTCAAATTTGGTCGGCGCAGGTCGCCATCTATCAGAAGAGTTCGAAGTCCCGTTTGCGCGAGCGCCACTGCATAGTTGAGAGAACAGTAGCTTTTGCCCTCAGCTGGATTGGCACTCGTGAAGAGTACCGTTTTACGCTCCTTTTCCGCCCCAAGGAAAGAGATCGCCGTCCGCAGCGAACGAAATGCTTCCGCTTCGTAGGAGCCCGGGTCACTGGTTAGGACAGATTCCTTATCCAGGTTTTTGCGCTTGGATTCGGGAATCGAGGTCAAAACAGAGAGACCGGAATTTTTCTCCATCTGATCGACGCTGCGCATGGAGCTATCGGCCATGTCGGTGCCAACTACCAGTCCGCACCCGACGACCGAGCCGCCCACGAGCGCAAGCGCCAGAATGAGAAGTTTGCGCGGTTTAGCCGGCTTTGCGGACTCAATCGGTGTTTCGATGACGCGGATGTTGTCCTCCCAAATGCCCTTTGCGACGTTGGTCACCTTCATTCGAGTCAGAACCGACTCGTAAAGTGCGCGGTCAGTTTCAACTTCGCGAACGAGAGCATTGTAAGGGATTGCGATTTTGTTTAGCTCCAGTGCCGCCTGCTCCTGCTCCTGGAGCGCTGCCGTAAGTTTGGCTTCCGTGGTTTTCGCAGCGTCATACTCTTTAATCACCATGTTCCCGACGTTGACAAGCGTCCGATTCAGGGATTGCTGCAGTCCTCTGAGCTGGCTTTCCGCTTTGAATTTTGATTCCTTATCCGCAAGCTCCTGTCGCAGACCCGCGACTACCGGAAGTGCGGCAACGCTGGGAAGCGTTAGCAACTCGTCCGGTGTCTTTGCCTTGCCCTCCTTGATTATCGCAACGTCGGTCTCCAGCTTCAGGCGCTCACCCTTCGCTTCGGTCACCTTCAGGTTCAATTCTTTCAGCTTCTCGACAATAATGTTTTGTTTGTCCTCGAGTGAAACCGCATCGTGATCTTCACGGTATCTTTGAACTGCCTCTTCAGCATTTTGAAGTCTCGCTTTGAGAATATCGGATTCCTGTCGAAGATGATCGCTCGCCGCCTCTGATAGACCGAGCGTTTGCTGAAAGCTCTGGTTGACGAACTCCTTGATCATCGACTCGGCAAACTGCTGTGCCCGTTGCGGATCGATGTCCCCGACGGTGACGTCGATCAATCGCGTTCCGCGGCGGACCTTGACGTTCACTTTCGACGCGAACCGAGCGACAAGCTCGGTGTCGAGATAGGCCGAGCCGTCTTTCTTTGGCGGAGCGAATAGTGGATCCTTGTCCAGTCCGTTGGCCTTAACGACCTGCAACAGTAATGTCTCACTCAACAAAGCTTGCTCGATCGTCTTAAGAATCTCGGGCGACTTTGTATCACTATCGGCATTAAAATCCTGGATGTTGTTGACTCTCGGAGTCTCCTGCTCGACCTCGATCACTGCGCGTGATTCGTAGATTTTCGGCGCCCATGTCAGATAGGCAACAGCCGCACACAGAATGACAATAACAGTCAGAATGATCACCCAGGCTTTTGAAAGCAGCAGATGAAAGAAATGAGCGAAGTCGAACGTTGGCGAGGGAGAATCGATCATTCGGGTTGGTGTAACTTTCGTGTTCACAAAGATAGGCTCGAACTCATTGATGCGTTGATGACGAGAAATCACTCGAGCAAAAGTTTAGTTATAGAACGGAGTGCCTTTTTTGTCATTTGTGACCAGCCCGTAGTACACCGAATAACGTTGCTAGACAGAAGCCCTCTAAATTCCTGAACAGCATGTTGGCTTTGATGATTTCACTTTGAAAATTATTCACAGAATTTCAAATATTTTTCGCAATGACGCGAAAACGTAACCTAAATGCCCGTGTATTCGCTCTTTGCGGTACCGATGTTGTTACGCCGGCGCCCGAGCGGCACGGCTACCCGGTAGCGGGATGGTGACGGCCACAGTTCATTCAGCCACACTCTCTCTATCGAGGGCGCGTCAAAATGTCTTAACCGAGAGGCAACAATGCGCATGAATGTTGTAATGGATATTAGAATCTCGCCCTCAAGCTTGTTAGATTCGTTGTCACACGGCTGAACTCCGAAAGTTACCTGCGTTTCCGACGCAGGAATAAGCTGCCCCAAGCATCACCGATTAGAGGCATTTTGCCCAAACAACAGATTTCACCAGCACTAGCAATGCCACGAAGTTAGTCCAACTTCCGCAAGCGACTGGTTCACAAAATACAAAGGTTCCGAAATTCGACTCCACTTCGCCCCGGGCGAAACGTCTCAATTTTTTGCCACTTCGCGACAGCTTCGTTCATTCCGTGTGTTCTTCCCTTCGACGGGGATCATTCAGCAGGATTCCTGCCAACGTCCGATATTTTCTAAAACTCACTGCAACTGCAGGGCGATCGGGACCTCATCGTCGTCTGCGTTACCGCATTCTGGCTTCGCGAGAATTTTTTCAGCCAAAAAACGTCAGAGACTGTCTCAAAATGCGCACTTTGGGTCCACTCGGCGGACTGCAGCGAATTGCACGCTTTGCTGTCAAATCACTAAAATGACGATCTGTATTATCACTCTAGGTCCTCGAACAGTGCATCCATTCGGCTGAAAACTCCGGCCTGTCAAGTAATGCTTCTGTCGCCCCTATTTGCCCCTTGGGAATGGTATCTCCGGGTGTAAGAGCGGTACTGTTTTTGATCATCCGCCACTGCAGTACGGAGCTATCCAATCGCAATAAGAAATACTACGGAGGATCTCGGACAGCGAAGGCGGAAAGCGTTTTTGCCCGGGATCTCAATCGTAGCAGAATCATATATCGATACGACCGTAGTATCCGTAACCGCTCTCAGTTCCCGCGGCGCCCAGCGCGGGATCGAATGAGAATCGGGTTCAAACGACCTTTGCCGAGGCGTTCCTCCATTGAACGAGCAAGCCGGGCAAAGGGAAGGCCAATGAGAAGGTATAAAAAAGCGACCAACAGGCCGGTCCCGAAGTAGTCGAAGGATTCGGTAGCAAGCCGATTGTAGGCGCCGGTCAATTCCACCATCGTGAGCGCCGAGACAAGGGAGGAATCCTTTAGGAGCGCAATGAAATCGTTGGTGAGCGGCGGCAAGATCAGGCGGACCGCCTGCGGTACGATCACCAGGCGGAGGGCATTGACGCGTGTGAGGCCGAGTGCGTAGGCCGCGAGCCACTGGCCGGCCGGTACCGAAAGTAATCCCGCGCGATAGACTTCTGCCTCGGATGCCGCATAGTTCAGGCCGAGCCCAAGCACGCTGGCGACGAACGGCGAAAGCCGGAGCCCAATATTTGGAAGCCCGTAAAAGATGAAGAGGAGCTGAATCAGAAGTGGAGTGCCGCGCACCGCTTCGATGTAAGCCGTAGCCAGCCACCGGACCGGCATCGGCCCGAAGACGCGGCAGACGGCCAGCAAAAAACCAACCGCGACTGCGACGGCCATGGAGGCAAGCGATACCGTCAGCGTCAGCAGCGCCGCGCGGCGAAGAAGGGGCCCGGCAACAATGTAACTTTGAAGTCGGGACCAAAGGTTAGCCTTCGATATCTGGGCTGAAACGAATCCTTGGTATTCGGTGTCCGGCGCCGAAGGTTCTGCAGGCTGGCCGAAGGCTTGTGCGACCGTATCGGTCCAAAGCCCCCAGCGCGAAAGGATGGCGCGGAGTTCACCGCTCGCAATGAGTTCGCGCAGCGCGACATCGATTTCGCGTTGGAGCGCCCCGTTGCCTTTGTCAACGGCGATGCCGTAAGCGATCCGCCCGAACGGCGGCCCGCTCAGTTCCAGTTCCGGGTTGGGAGCTGCGTAGTATTTGGCGATCGGATAGTCAAGCAGGACCCCGAAAAGGCGCCCGTTCACGATGTCCTGGTACGCGTTCAGTTCCTGGTCGTACGTTTTCGCAGTCACGCCCGGCGTATTTTCCAGCATCCGCAGCGCCGCCGTCTGGTCCAGTGTGCCAATCTCCTTGCTGCGAAGTTCTTCGAGAGAAACGAGCGGTGGTGTTCCACGGCGTCCGACGAATTGTTCGAAAGTGAAGTAATAAGGAATGCTGAAGCTTACCTGATCCGCTTTGTCCGGTGTGATTTCTATCCCGCAGATGACGCAGTCGTAGAGGCCACGACCAAGGCCGGGGATCAATCCGTTCCAATCATTCTGGACAAACGCTGCACGCCGACCCAAACGGCGAGCGACGGCGTTGATGATTTCGTACTCAAATCCGGTTAACGCCTTGCCCGGTGCGTAGAAGGTGTAAGGGGCGTTACTGTTAGGATCAGCCGCCCAGCGCAGTACAGGCTGGGCAGTCGCGCAGATCGAACAGACAAAGAGGCAAATGAAAAACCCGGCCGGCCGCATCATGCCGGCAGTTTTAGTGGATCGTCTCATAAGTGGAAGGCGTATCGACAGCTTATGAGACGATGTGGGCGATTCATGACCCCTCGGATACGCGGCCTTTTTCGTTGTGCCGCTTTAGTCGCGACTTTCCCCGATGCCTCGCTCGCCGTTTGATTCTTCGCGTAGGGTCTCCTTGCACTGACTTAGCGCTTGCGCTGTCGTGAACCTCAGCACCTGGCTTTTGTTCAATGTCCGAACGCGGCAAAGGTGTTGTGCTTGCCGACTGCGCTTTCGGCGTAGTGGAAGGCATATCCTTAGGACGCTGCTGAACCGAGTCCGGCGGCGCACTGTTTTGAGGCACCCACAACCCGAAACGCGTAAAGGTGTATGATGGGCGGGACACGGATGCGTCGCCGCTAACTTCGGGCGAAGAATCCGAAGAAGGGCTGGGGCCAGAATAGGTAGAGTGTAGGTTACGCTCTGGCTGAGACGCACCATCTTTCGATTGCCACAGTACTAACCAAAATAGCCATACAGCAGCAAGAACGGATGCTGCGATCGCCAGACGTTTCAAGATTTCCAGGGTTTGGTAGTGCGAAGCCCAGACCGGACCGATCCAGGAGTTCAAAAAACGAAGTCTTGTCGTCGTCCTTTGGGCGCCGTCCTGGGGCACAGCATCGCGAGTTACGGTTGGACCGCGTACCATGCCATGGATGCTTGCCGTTAATGCTTCCAGATGCTGCTCTGCAGGCAGGTTAAACGCATCGAACCAGCGAACATTGCCAAGATAAAAAAGAAAGTCGCGTCGCGGAAGCGTGTTGGTCAGCCGGAACGGGACGATGCTGCGTTTGGTATAGAAAGCATGTGCGATTTCTCTTTCGATATGAGGCGCCGCATTGGCATTTTCCGAGAGCACAAGCAAGATGACACGGCTGGACCCGATGGCGTTCCGGGTGGCCTCGGTCCAATCATCGCCCGCGGGAATGTCGCGTTCGGCGATCCAGCATTTCAATTGGGCAGACTCAAGCTTTTCGCAGATTGCGTCGGCGATCTTCCGATCCTTGTGTGCGTGACTGATGAAAACGTCGTGGGCCATACCTCACAGTCGGCAGGGTCTCTTTCACGAGGGTGGTTTTCAGCGATATCCGCGCCATTGTCGAGGCATTTCAGAAACCAAACGCTGTCCCTTCGTTTGCGCGTCTTCTCTTCTCGCAAACCCCTTTGACCAGCAATCGTCCATGCCCGAGACGAGACAAGAAGGGATCAGAAGAAGCAAAGCGGGACGCTTTGCCTACGTGGATTTCGCGAAGCTTCAAGCTACGCCCCGCCATTTAGCTTCGCCGACACGCCGATCCGCCGATCCGCCGACCCGTTTCTCCGCACGTGGATTTCGCGAAGCTTCAAGCTACGCCCCGCCATTTAGCTTCGCCGACACGCCGATCCGCCGATCCGCCGACCCGTTTCTCCCCCGTCCCGTTTCCCCGCAAGGGCATCAAGTTTCAGGACGGTGTTCCAGTTGCGAGCCGTGCCTCGGGCGCCGAGTTTTCTTTCGACTAGCGCATTGGTAAGGCGGGACCGGCCGATCCCGGCCGGGTAGACGATGTACGCATGGTTGCTCTCGACACTAACAATCTCCGGGCCGGTTATGGCGGCTTGGAGTTCCTTCACATTTCTCGCGCTCGGTGCCCGCTTCAGGAACACGACGACGAGATGGGCCGCGTGTTGTTTGGCTTGGTCCGGAAACGGATTGTTCGCGACGATCCGCTTCCACTCCTCTGCGGTTCGAACAAGAAAGTCCGTATGAAGATCGAGGCGCTTCGCGGCTTCCGCTTCCAGGAAATCTTCAAGGTCGACGCCCGTTCGTGCATCGCTGCTAAAAACAAGGTTCCCGGTCTGGAGCAACGATCGCGCGTCAACGAAGCCGAGCTCTGACAGTAGATCGCGCAACCCAGCCATCAGGACCGGCTTGCGCCCGCCGACATTGACTGCGCGAAGGAGAGCGATGTGAACCAACATCAGACCGGTTTGTTCTTCGTGTTTTCACACTAAATACGCGGTACCCGGAAAATTCAATCGACAGCGCTTCCGATATCCAGAACGCGTCGAGACGGGGATCAAGACTTATCTTGGAAAGCTGGCAGATCCGCCTACGTCGCGTACTATCCTTGGTATGCCTAAAATCGTTCGTTTTCATCAAGTCGGTGGGCCAGAAGTGTTGAAGCTTGAGGAGTTACCCGCTCCTCAACCGGGTAAAGGCGAAGTGCGGATCAAGGTCGAAGCGATCGGGCTGAATCGCGCCGAGGTGATGTTCCGGAGCGGTCAATACCTCTATCAGCCGGAATTCCCTTCGACACTTGGATACGAGGCTTCCGGCACCGTCGATGAGGTTGGTCCAGGGGTGACGGGATTAAAGCCGGGAGATCGGGTGAGTTCGGTTCCATCCTTTTCGATGCAGGATTATTACACCTATGGTGAGGTGGCACTTTTGCCTGCCTACGCACTGGCGAAGTATCCGGAGAACCTGAGTCCCATCGAGGGCGCGTCCATTTGGATGCAGTACTTGACCGCGTACGGGCTCATTGAATTCGGGAAGATGCAGCAGGGGCAGCATGTGTTAATCACTGCTGCGGCGAGTAGTGTGGGACTTGCGGCGATCGAGTTAGCGAATTCGGTCGGTGCGATCCCGATTGCGACGACCCGAAGCGATGCGAAAACGCGGTCGTTACTCGGCGCGGGTGCCAAATTTGTCGTCAACACGAAGGTCGACGGCTGGGTCGAGAAAGTAAAGGAATTCACAGCGGGAGCCGGTGTCGACCTGGCGTTCGATCCGGTGGCGGGGCCGGAATTGGAGCGGGTCGCGCAAACGATGCGATCGGAAGGGATGATTTTCGTTTACGGCGCTCTTTCCCCTGAACCAACGCCATTCCCGCTGTTCGCGGCGATTGGGAATAGCCTGATCCTCCGAGGCTACACATTGTTCTCGATTGTGTAAAACCCTGAGCGAGGCGAACGCGCGAAAGGGTGGGTGTACAAGCAGCTCGCAGCCGGCAAGTTGAAGCCGGTCATCGCGCGCACATTCAGTCTTGAACAGATCGTTGAAGCGCACCGGTACATGGAATCGAATGATCAAATCGGTAAAATTGTCGTGACGGTGGGGAAATAGCATAGGCTGCCAGCCTAGAATCTGTTTAGCGCCAATCGTCCTCGTCGTCGTTCTCGTCCTCGATTTCTGTGGATGCGGGAATCGTGCCGATTGCCAACGACGTTCAAAGATCGAGAACGAGAACGAGGACGACGACGAGGACGATTGGCGCTACACGGCGCTAAACATTTACCTGCCTATGCTACGTTTGGCTCTGAATGTCGTCCCGCCGATTCGGAGGGGGGTAGGTGTCCGTCTTCCGGGAGGCCGGACTCCAGTCTGCGACGGACGATCGAAAAAAGCGCGAACCCTAGGACGATCTGCTGAATGATTTCGTCGATGGGGTTCACCCATGCATCAACGAGGAAGGTCCAGGACGTATGCATGCCGACCTCCGCCACTTCGAAAACGCTTATTGGCAGCCCTATAAAAAGAACCCAACCGGCAACTTTCGCCATACCGGATGCCTTGATGGCTGCGGTGGCGAGGAAAAGTGTTCCGACCAAACCGAATGACGCCTGTGCGAAATCGAGTGTGGAGCAAATGACATCATATCCCGCTTCCGGAGTGACAAGTCCAGTCGGCTTGCCTTCTGCCATGGCCCTGAGAGCGGCCATCAGAAAAAACATGTTCACACTGACGGACAAGAGGTCCGCCAAAGTTGAAACCACGGATGCGCCGCCTCCCATCCAGGCCTCCCAACTGAAGGACTGCGCCAGGACCAAAGCGAAGACCGCGATAACAAACAGGTGAAGCAGGTCGTAGAGAAGGAATGCCCATGAGGCGACAGAGTGATAAAAATCTTGGGATAGTACAAGCCGGTTGCTGGGGTCGATTCGCGAGAAGGCAATTTGACTTGCGCCAATCGCCACCGTCGAAAGGAGAACGCAAAGGGCGCAGCAAATCGTCGCCGCGATCAGGATCCTGTTGGGCAATTTCATCCGGCGCGAGCGCCTCTGGTCGCCGTTTGGGTGCGCCTGAATCGGTCTCCAAAGAGGGAAAGAAGTGCCACGGATAATGGATACGACGAATGAGTCCCGCACTTTAATTTTCTGTGAGATATATGGTAATTACTGGAGTTGCAACCAGGAGTTGAAGTGCAATGCCCTGCCAGGCATTGCGATGCCGTATTCGCGTCTGGTGCTGTCGTACAAACGCGCGATCGGGTTGGTCTTCGTATCTGTGCAGCCAAACGGAAGGAGAAGAGGTAAACCACAGATTTCATAGATTTCAGCGATCTGCGAAATCTGAGCAATCTGTGGTTTGAAATTCGGGATTTGGGTTTGCGACCGGTACCGGCTTCGAGGAAGCAAAGCGAGTTGACTTTCCCGCGCCAATGCCGTTTTCCATTCCAATCGCGAACGCGCCGCAAAGGTGAACGTCTGCACGCGACGTGATGAAATTATCAGCCGCATGAAAGATTGGAGTTTGCTTTACCTCATCAGCGAATGGAGCATCCGGCTCGTAATGTTCGTTTATGTGCCGCAGCGGCGAAGCACGGCGGCGGCGCGGACCTGGTTGCTGTTCATTTTTCTTTTACCCTGGCCTGGCCTGTTGCTCTACTGGCTCTTTGGCCGAGTCTACTTGCCGGCGCACCGCATTAAGATGCAGGAGCGCGCCTTTGAGTTTGCTCATCGGGCGCAACAACAAATCGGTGAACGCGTTACGGTGGACCCGGAGCTTCCTGCCGTATTCAAATTTGTTCCGGGATTGGTCCATAAGCTGGGTGATTTTGGGACGCTCGCCGGCAATCACGTGGAGTTGCTCACGGATTACGCCGAAACGATTGATCGCATCGTTGGCGACATCGATTCGGCTCAGCAGACCGTTCATTTGCTGTTCTACATCTTTCTCGCGGATGCGACCGGGCGGCGTGTGGTGGATGCTCTGGAAGATGCGGCCGCCCGTGGGGTGACTTGCCGCGTGCTGATGGATGCAGTCGGTTCGCGGCAAGGTGTCAAAAGGCTGGCGCCAAAGCTGCGACGCAGAGGCGTGGAAGTCCTCGAGATGTTGCCTGTCGGTTTGTTCCGGAGGAACGCAGCGCGTTTCGATCTCCGCAATCATCGCAAGATCGTCGTCGTCGATGGGCGCGTGGGCTACACCGGATCGCAGAACGTCGTCAATCCTGAGTTTGTGAAAGGTTATCCGAACGAAGAATTGATGGTACGGGTGACTGGCCCATCCGTGGCGCAGCTCCAGGCGATGTTTTTAGCGGACCACTATTTCGAAACCGGCAAAGTGCTCGATCCGAAAGAACTGTTCCCCGATCTGATTTACGCAGGGGATTCACCCGCTCAGATTCTTCCAAGCGGTCCTGGCTATGGTCAGGAAAACGGACGGGAACTGATCATCGCGATGTTATACGCCGCCCAGGAACGAATCGTTATCACGACGCCTTATTTCGTGCCAGATGAACCGTTCCTGCAAGCCATCCGCGCGGCGTCGCTGCGCGGCGGAATCGAAGTGCACCTGGTGTTATCAATGCACGCGAACCAGATGATCACCCAATTCGCGCAGCGTTCGTATTACGACGACCTGTTGGAAGCTGGTATCCAGATTCATCTGTATCGGCCGCGTTTTCTTCACGCAAAACATCTGACAATCGACAACGATATAGCGTTGATTGGTTCAACCAACATGGATATCCGGTCGTTTGCCTTAAACGCGGAGGTCAACCTGCTGGTGTACGATGAGGCGGTGGTGCAGCAACTGCGCGCCGTGCAGGAGCGATATTTTGCGAACAGCGAGCGATTGGAAATCGCCGCGTGGAATCGCCGACCGTTGAGCGCGAGGGTTGTTCACAATACAGCCCGGCTGATGGATTCGTTTCTGTAGAGAGAACGGAGGAGCCTTTTAGCCTGAGCAGGGAATTTGAAACCACAGATTTCACAGATTACACAGATTGGAGGAGCAAGGTACCGCTGCTCGGCCAACGACATTCCTGTTCTGAGTGAAATATCGTGGTGGCAATTGCCAAACTCCCGGGCCTCAGTCATCTGTGAAATCTGTGGTTTATCCCTTTTCCTGGGTATTTGGGTTCGGGACTTCCATTCGGAAAGAATCCGATTTTTCGATTTTCACCATGCCCAAATTACGTGACATTGAAGGTGCGACGACAGTCTATACTCAGAGTAAACCCCCAATTCCCATCCCATGACCACCACCAGTTCAACCGCCGAACAAATCTTTGGATCCGCCCCAAAACCGCTTCACTTGGGGATTTCCGTGTCGAACCTTGAAGAGAGTGTGAAGTGGTATAGCGAGACCTTAGGATTTGAACCCGCAAGACGTCTCGATCTTCCGGAGGTGCAATTCCGGGTAGCGATTCTGGAATACCAGGGGTTCGGAGTCGAGCTGATCGAAGTCAAAGGATCGAACAAAAACCCGCTCGCGTGGAGTGAGCCCGGCCCGCAGCATCAGATCCAGGGGATCGTTCACTTCGCGTTCCGGGTGGACGATCTCGACGCGACGGAAAAAGTGTTGCGCAACAGAGGCGCACGCTTCGCTTGCGAACCGACGGTGCTTGAGGGACTTGGCATCCGGTATTTCCACATCTTTGACAACGACGGAAATTTGATCGAATTCGGTCAGAGACTCAAATAAAGCCGACAGGTATCTAGAGCGGATAGGTATCTCATGAGCTTGTCAGCGACGATCATTTGGTTGCCGTTGCCGTAGAGGTTCCTCATTTTTGCGCCGCTTCTGCTGAACCACGACCAATTCTGAAACTGCGCCCATGCCGCTCGAGCTTTCACCGATCGAAACACGCGTCTTAGGCGCTCTTCTGGAAAAAGAACGAACGACACCGGAGTACTACCCACTCTCTTTGAATGGGCTCGTTGTCGCCTGCAATCAAACGACGAATCGGGATCCGATTGTCAGCTACGACGAGCGAACGGTCGAACAAGGTCTGGATCGGCTTCGGGAGAAGAAATTGGCGATGTTAGTGCATACCGCCGGCGCCCGCGTTCCGAAATACCGGCACACCCTCCTGGACACCTATAACCTGGATGGTCGCGAAGTGGCCCTCCTCTGCGTGCTGATGTTGCGCGGGCCGCAAACTCCGGGTGAACTCCGTTCCCGTACCGAGCGCATGTGCGGTCCGATGACATTGCCTGAGATCGAAAAATGTCTGGAGGAATTGACAAGCGGGGGAGGTCCTCTTGTTCGGGTCATTCCGGCAAGGGCGGGACAGAAGGAAAAAAGGTACGTTCAACTGCTCTCCGGTGAACCGGATTTGGAGAGTTTGACCAGCGCGCCGGCGCCAGCGGCGGGATCGGCTTCGGACAAAACTCGCATCGAGACGCTTGAAGCCGAATTGGACGCGCTAAAATCCGAATTCCGCGCTTTGCGCGAAGAGCTCGCCGACTTCAAAAAATTGTTCGGATGAGCCAGCGGGAGGCCAACGTTCGGCGTTGTAGGCAAAGCGTCTCGCTTTGATTCTTCGATGCCGAGCGAACCCGGACGCTTCGCCTGCCGGGATTACGGTTCAAAGCACGAAAAGCAGCTGCACCCGCTGAACGCTGAACGCTGAACGCTGAACGCTGAACGCTGAACGCTGAACGCTGAACGCCGAACGCCGAACGCCGAACGCCGAACGCCGAACGCCGAACGCCGAACGCCGAACGCCGAACGCCGAACGCCTCGCCTCCGCCGCTCTCACAAAGAAGGTCGTTCCCTGAGCTCGTGATTTCGATACGCGGCGATCAGTCGCTCAAGCTGTTCGATGATGGATCGGATGCGGCGCCCACGTTGACTGTCGGCAACGGTCTTCGGCCGATCCCATTCCCGGACAACCGTTATGCTCGGGATGATATCTGCGCCCCGCAGAATCGCCGCTTCGACCGACTCAAAATGGTAATGCAGGGCCAAAAACGTCCGATGCGGCTCCAGCACCAACGTGTATCCGTGGTCCCCGAGGCTTTCCGAAAATGCGCCATCAATCGTTATCGCCTTCCCACTCCGTTTCAGGGGAGACTCCCCTTTTTCGACTTCAACCGGAACATGCCCGTTAACAATCAACCCTTGGACCGGTTCGACGCCGAACTCGGCGAGAATCTTTTCACAAAACCACGCCTCGTGGATTAGGCGGAAATAAGGGTTTTTCGTTTCGAGGTGAGCGCGTTTGTCAGCGATTAAACAGCTTTCGAGCGTCGCGATCCGATCTTTTCCGAAGAGCGGGGATTGCGGGCCGCTCCAGAGATACCAGAGTAAATCGAGATCTTCCCGTTTTCTCGTATCGATGACGCGATAGATCACGCTGTCGATCGCTTTAAACAGGGCGCGACCGGTGTAGGGCTTGCCGTCGATCGTCATCGATAAAAAATCACCCTGCTCATCCACCGGCACGCACCCGTGAAAGATCAAGTGCTCGTCGCGGCTCAAATACATGTTCCCCTGGGCAATCATCCAGCGCATTTGCCTCCAAAGTTTTTGGCTGGCTAGGAACGAGTTACGCAAACGGCGCACGCAGAGTCGTTCTTCTGCTGTCAGTTCGTACGGGTTCGCCGGATCGATCGTCGGGAAGTGGACGTCGGTCAATGGATACTCGACGCCATCCACTTCGATCGTCCCCGCCTGGTAATTGATCCGATGCAAGAGCCGCCGGTGTTCCATTTGCCACTCGGGATGGCGCGCGATGACCTGCCCCTCGAATTTGAACTGCATGACTGCAGCGGCTTTCTGCATCCGTGCCATCATGACGTTTTCGCGCATTCCGCCGCCTTTAACGCCAAAGCTGGTCGCGGGATCGTTTGCGTAGACTGTGCGCGCCAAGAGGTCAAGAGGCTCGACCGGAATTCCATAGCCCTCTTCCAGTTGCATCAGCCGCCGGTACCGAAGCGAGATGCGCAATACATGACAGATGAGAGCCTCGTGGCCGAGGCAGGCGCCTAACCATGCAACGTCGTGGTTGCCCCAGACGAAGGAGACGTTGGGTTGCTGCATGATGTAGTCGACGACGTGATCGCCACGCGGCCCGCGGTCCCAACAGTCTCCCGCGATAATCAATTCGTCGATGGCGAGGTTGCGAATGACCCTGCCGGTCAGGTGGATCAAGTGCAGCACACGACCGCGTCGGACAAGTTGATCCACGATCGCTTCGATGTACGCCTGGTCCCGTTCTGTCGAGGGCGCATGGAGGATCTCAGCGAGCAATTCGCGGTATTCCGCAGGGAGGACGCGTGTCGCCGCGTCGAGGCTGCGACGTGCCGCCAAAACCCGCACAATATCGAATAAATCGTGGAGTGTCCGCATGGCGTAGGCCTTTTGTTGCTGCGGGTCCCGAAGAGTCTGCTCCAGCCGGTCCACGACCTCAGCAGGATAGAAGATCAGCGTCAGAATCTCCTGGAACCGATCCGCCGACATCCGGTCTCTAAAGAGGCGCTCGACAAGGGGCCGCAAAGTGCCTGAGGCGTTATTGATGACATGACGTAGCTTCTTGTCTTCGCCGTGAATGTCGCTGATCACGTGGATTGTGCCCTTCGGCAAGGTAAGTTCCGCGGATAACCGTGCCATCTCGGCGACGGCAGAATCAATATTGGGCACCTCGCGCGCCAGCGGTTCAAGGGTCGCCACTTCGAAATCGCGAGCTTGACTATCTTCGGTTGGCGAACTCATAGGAGGAACTGGTCCACAATTGGGGGTACTGCGCTCATTAGCGCTACGACTAAATGATTCCGGGCTGCGCATGTCAAGAAGGCAGGAGGGACAGGAGGGAGAGGAGTTGCAGGAGTTCAGGAGTTCAGGTCGCGTCATGAAAACCCAGAATGTGAGGAAGAGGATGTAAAGGGGGAA
>Ga0302325_10013259_pt1 | contig 17596 bp, 13 predicted proteins | sample Palsa_T0_2_FD_201948 | JGI IMG/M metagenome (GOLD analysis project Ga0302325, IMG submission 201948) | Peat permafrost microbial communities from Stordalen Mire near Abisko, Sweden - Palsa_T0_2 | ecosystem: Environmental > Terrestrial > Soil > Palsa > Peat permafrost | place: Sweden: Abisko... | reverse complement strand
CTTTGCGCTCATAAGGAACGCGCGCAAGACGGGCACGGTGTCAAGCGCTCCGCCCGAAGTATCGGCGAGTTTCTCTGCTGTCTGGCGGCGCGCAGCCGTGCCCTTTGCGCTCGTGGCGAGCAGTGTGTTTACGGTGCTGGTCAACGGCCAGACTACGGGCAGTGTTCCGCTGAACGAGCGCGTGCTGGTGGTGTACGACGCAGCTAATGAAGACTCGCACAAAGTGGCGAAGTATTACATGGAGAAGCGCAACATACCGAAGCAGAATCTTTGCAGAATAGACACGTACGACGAGGGCATGTGGGAAGGTAACTGGTATGAACCGGCGATGAAGAAACCGGTGCGAGCCTGCCTGGAAAAAGCCGGCAAACAGAGGATCCTCTACATCGTGCTTTCGTACGGAACGCCGTACGATGTGACTCTCGGAGCCAACCGAGGGGCAGCAGATCAGTTGCTGGCGGATATATGGGATGAATATGCGGGGCCGCGAGCCAACGGAAGACAAGCGGGTAACCAGCCTTACTTCGGAAATGCACAAAGCCAGGGAAACGCTTATGAACCGTACGTGCCGTTCGCCAAATACCGTGAGAGACCGGGCGCGAAGACGATCTATTCAGTATGGCGGCTGGATGCGGCGACGGCGGAGCTTTCAAAGGGAATGCTGGACAAAGCGCTTTATGCGGAGAGTCACGGCCTGAAGGGGAACGCGTACTTCGATATCCGCGGCGCGATTGAGAGTTATGTAGACAGCGGCTACGGCGCGGGCGAGTGGGATATTTACCGGGCCAGTGTGTTCGCCAAGAAAGCCGGGTTTGACACGACGCTGGACGACAAACTGACGGAGTTTGGCACGGCACCGTCGCTCCTCAGATGCGAGAACGCGGCGTTGTATGCCGGTTGGTATTCGTTGCAGCATTATAACGATGCCTTCAGTTGGGTACCGGGCGCGATTGGATTTCATTTGGATAGCGCCTCGGCCACGAATCCGCACACGGCGGACAACTGGTCGGGCGCGGCGATGCTGAAAGGAATTACAGTGACAAGCGGCGCGCTGACCGAGCCATTCTTAGAAGGATTGATTCATCCGGATCAAGTCTTCCTGTATTTGTTTCAAGGCGCGAATGTGGGAGACGCAGTGTTGCGCGGGACGAGATGGCTGAAATGGATGATCATGAATTTCGGAGATCCGTTGTACACACCGTTTCCGGGCGGGATTGGCCCGTTCAAATCGGCGAGTTATCACGGTAGTTGGTTTGGCATTGCGCCGAACGATGTAGTGGGAAGCGGTACCGTTTTCGGCACGTTCGTATTGAGTGAAGCAGACGGAAAGCAAATCAAGGTGAGCGCGAAGAGCACGAATCCGGAACTGGTGACGCTGCCGCCAGACGCGACGATGACGGTGACGGGAAAAGAAGTGCGATTCCCGATTGTTGTAAAAGCGCCCAAGGAGCGGACGATTGTGACGATTACAGTCAAGGCTGGAGACGAAACACTGAGTAACACGCTGTCCCTCTTTGCGCCGCTGGTGGACGTTACGCTGAGCCAATCGAGCATGAAGAGCGATGGGACAGTGACTGGAACGGTGACGCTTTTCGTTGCGCCGCAAAAGCAAGCGGTGACGGTAAAGCTGAGCAGCTCTTTGGCGCAGGTTTCCCTTCCCAGCGAACTGACGATTCCTGCCGGCACATTGAAGGCGACATTTCCGATTAGCGCGAAGGGAGTGAAGAGCGAGGCGACGGTGACTATTAGCGCGACACTGGAAGGTATTTCCAAAACGGCGCAATTGAAAATCACACCGTAAGCGAAGAGAAACGAATGGGTGTCCAGCATTCCGGCCGGTGCGTGTCATAGACGCCGTGCGGGGTCCAGACCCAGGCTGGATGAGGAGTTACCTCAGCGCCGTTGACCAGCAATTTTTCAAAGCGGCCGAAGAATAGTTTCCAAACATCGCCTTCATGGGGCGGGAGGGCGCGGCCATTGGCGAGAGTTTGCATACCGGACCAAGGGAGAGCAAGTTCGACGGTCCAGCCGCGATCGACGTGGGAGCGGTCGTTGATTTTGCCATCGACTTGAACGGCGGAGCGCCGGCCTGGGAAATCCCAGTCGAGAAAGGCCCAGCGGAGGCCGCGAGGATGAGTGCCGCGCCAGAACGTTTTCGGCTGACGGTCGTAATCGCCGCCGAAGGTAACGGCTTGACGGGTACGGACGTCGAACTGGGGCGCGCTGAAGCGATCAGTCTTTTGGAAGGCGTCCTGCCAGACGAAGAAGACTTCGTAGATAGTGCCCAGGGCATTGATTTCGAACTCGTAGTAGCAATCGCCGCCGTCGATGAAGAGCTCGACATCGTTTTCATTGAAGATGAGAGAGTCGCGTTCGGTGAGGGCGGCCTCGACGAACGGCTCTTCGATCCAGAAGGCGACATAGAGGTTTTGATCGTCCCAGAGTGCAGCGGCGCGCGTGTCGAAGAATCCTGGATCGGCGGTGACCATATCGCCGAAGCGCGGGGAGCGGGCGGCGCGGAGCCAAAGTTCTTTGGTCAGGTCGCCGTTCACGACGAGTGGCGAGGGGGTTCGGAGGCAACGGTATTCGGAGGAGGACACATAAGAGAAGGTAGCATTCGGGAACGCTTGCTGAAGCGCGCGGTTCTGAAAGGGGGTGCGGACGGCGCGAGCACCCGCTCAGGTATGAGCGGCGAGGGCTTGGGCGAAGGGATTGAGGGTCAGGCCGAACATGTCGTCGAGATCGTAAAAGATGCCGTGGACTGTTCCGGTGCCGTTGGCAATGGTGAGTTTGCGGGTGCGGACGTCATCGACAAATTTCGGGCCGGATGACGCGGCGCGGCGATTGGCCACAATACACATCCTGGCGACTTCGTTGCCGGGGTCATTGGGCGAGAGGTGAGCAAAGTCAGCCATGATTTGCGCACGAACCAGGCTTGAGATGGAACCGCCCTGGGTGGCGATATCGAACATGAGCGCTACGGCGCGTTGGGAGACAAGGCTGTAATCGGCGCACATCTGCAAAGCCTGCTTAAAGACACCGCTGGCTTGCTGGGTTTGAATCCCTTGACACTCCGGAGTGCGGCCGAGAGTGATGAGCATACCTTGCCAAGGTTCGTGCAGGACGCCGTTCGTTTGGATGGAGCGGGTGAACGCCAGTTGTTCGGCGACAACCTCGCTGGCAAGTTGGGCCATGGTGTCGAAATATTCGTGAAAGATGTCGCGGACGACATCGGCATGCTGCGAGTACAATTGCCGCAAGATGGGTTGCAGAGTTCCCTGCCCAACATTCCACTGTAAGGCGCCAAAACTAAGCCCCATGCCGTCGAAATCGCCGGTGATTCCCCAAAAACAATCGGGCGGATACTTGCCGGTTTCAAATGAACCCGTGAGAGCCAGACAGCGTTCGGCGAGAGACAGAGAGGCGATTTCGGACACGGGCGGCGGATCGTTGGGGAACATGCGGGTCCAAGTGGGTGGATCGACCACGCCGGAGGGTGCGATACCCTGCTGTTTTTGGTAAGATTTGACGGCGCTCGATAGCCCCCCGCCGAAGGAGGAGTCAATAGGGCCTAGATAGAGTCTCGAGTTTGCCAAGAACTCTTCTATGCGCTTGACGGCGTCGCCGGACATGCCGGGGCGGAGAGTCATCTGTGGGCCTCCTAGTAGATCGTAGTGTATAACGAGAGGGGCTTGGGGGCGCGGAGTAACCCGCAAGAAGGGGAAATCGTCAAAGTGAGTATGCTTTTTACGAGGCGCGGGGCTGTGCAGGCCATGGCCGCATCTTTCGCAATCCGTGTTGAATCATTGCGGGCTTTTGGCGTGGACAACGAGTTCTGGAACACGGAGGAGCCGGATAAATGGACGAGCGAAGAGATACAAGAGCTGACGACGAAATCGCCCTGGGCGAAGCCGGTGACCGCGGAGCTGAAGGCTTACGCGCCACTGTCGTCAGCCGGTGGACGGCGCCGGAACCTGGGAGGAGCCATTCCGCGGGCGGGAGCGGGCGATACGAGCGGCAGCCCTAAATTTCAAGGGGTTGTGAGGTGGGCCAGCGCGAAGCCAATTCGCTTGGCATTGAAAGAGCAGTTTCCCGACGACCTGGAAGGCCATTTTGTGATTAGTGTGAGCGGGCTGCCCATCGTCTCCGGGCATGGCGGAGACGATAGTTCGGGTGAGGATTCTTATGCGGGGCTGAAGCAGCAGACCTCATTACAGGTAAAAGGCCAGGCGGCGGTTCAACCCGGAATTATAGAGCCGGACAAGAAAGAGACCTCGACACTCTATTTTGGATTTCTGCCGCAGCTGGTGCAACTGGATGGGGACAAGATCGTAACGTTTGAAACGACGATGGATCCGCTGAAGGTGAAGGCGAAGTTCGAGATGAAGACGATGAAGTTCAAGGGTGATTTGGCGGTTTAGCAACGGGCGCCGAAGGGGCACGGATGAATACGGAGTGCGCCGGGATAAACCGGCATAGGAGAGGGAGTGAAAGAGTCCTACAGGAAAGGAATATGCGCTAAAGAGCGCCCGTACGGATCTGTGCGGGCGGTGCTGGGTAACTGGCATCCCTACCGCGACTAGAACAAGGAGACGGTACTGGCTTGGTGCGAACAGGCATATAATTCAAGCGAAGCGAACCGTATGGCATATCCACTCCCACGATTTTCCCGTATCTTTTTCATTGCACTGATCGCACTATTGGTGCATGCTACTTCGGAACCGGCTAAGAGCAAGATCGCTTTAGGCCAAGGCGAGCCGGGTTCGATGTATGCCGTGACTGTTGCCGTTAAAGATCCAGTAAAGCTCGAAGGCCACGCGGCGTTCCAGGTTTCGATAGCCGATGCCGAAGGTGTGGTGGCGCAAAAATGGCTGCATGCGCAAGATCTCGATTTGTATGTGACGCTGCAGCCTCGTGCGCGCGGGAGTGTGACGGCGACGCTCGATGCCGCGCCGGGTCAAACTGCGCCGCAGGTGACGGTGGCGTTCCAGCGCATTCCGCAATCGTCTTCCGATCCTGCCGTCATTGCGGCGCAGCCTAACAATACCTGGCAGACGGCACAGCCCATCGAATTCGGCCAAACGGTTTTCGGAGCGGCCGACGAAAGGCCATATGCGCCGGGACCAACTGAAGATCGCTATGCCGCGTTGCTGAAGGGATTTCAGTGGTTCAAGTTTACGTATCACGGCAATCAACCGCGATTGGTTTATTTCGTGCTCGACATTACGGATCGTGAAGTGCCTTTGGATGTCGATGTTTTCACGCCGGGAAAAGACAGCGCGGGGAATCCTGACGTTGTGCCTTATGGGACCGGGGCGTTTGTCTATCAAATTGAAGCGACGCAGAACTACCCCGGACTGTATAAATTCCGCACTCGCATTTTGCAGCCGGGAGAGACTTATTACCTGCGCGTAGATGCGAATCATCCTTCTTACCAATTGCACACCGTTTCGTATCCGGTGCCGCCCTATGACGATCCGCGGCAGGCTGTGCGCACCGGCATGGATTTTCTGATTAATATGGGCGATTCCTGGTTGTCGAATACGCCGCGGCGGGGTGCGATCGCGCTGCGGACGACCATGAATCATGGCGATACGCAGCAGTGCATCGCCTGCCATCCCGCGCAGTTCACGACGCGCGGCTACCTTACCGCCGTCCAGCATGGCTACGCGCCTACGCAAAGGCCGGCGCTCGAGTTCATCACCGATCGCATTTACAACAACGAACGGCCGCTTTATGGCGAACCAGGATCGGATTGGGTGCGCGTCATTTATACAGCGCGCACGGTGGCCAGCCGACTGCCGGTGATTGAGCACTTGTATGAAGCGAACGTAACGCACGACACGCCGCGCGTGGCCAGTTTCGAGATTCCGTATGCGAACTACCTGAAGATTCATTACAAGGACCGTACCCTAATGCCCGGCGACGAGCCGGATGGCTGCGAACCCGATGTAAGTCCGTTTGAGATCGCTTCGCAAAGCTGGGACACGTTCAATCTGCTGTATGAACAAACGCACGACCAGCAGTGGCTGGAGCAGCGCGACATGGTTATGCGCCTGGCGCTTCCGTACCAGCCGAAGAACATGATCGACTTGAATTGGAAAATCCACTTTCTGGCAACGGTGGATCGACAGCAGTATGCTTCGCAGTTAGATGAACTGATCCAGCAACTTTATAGTTACGAGCAACCGAGTGGCATGTGGCCGTATCCATTCGACAAGAATGCCAAGCCGGCGGACTTCATTTCTTATCATGCCGTTCTGGCGTTGGCGCTGGCGGGACGGCGGCCTGAAAGCGATACGAATCTCAAGCGCGCGGTGGAAGCTATGTTGAAGGCGCAAAGGCCGGAGGGAAGTTGGGAGGGCGATCCCGTTTATCAAGGCTTCAATACGCCGTTCCGCGCGACTCAGTTTGCGGTGATGGCGCTATCAACTCTCTACCCGGGGCCGGACGAGAAACCAGCTGCGGCGAAAGGCTGGGATGACGCGTTTCCGAAACCTCCTTTGCATCTGAGCACGGGGGATCTGCCGCTGCTCCTGTCTCAACTTGATCAGTTTTGGGATCTCGCTCCGCCGGCGACTCTCAAACAGATTCGCGAGGTGCTAGAGAAAAGCGATCAACCACTGGCCCGTGAGGCGGCGGCGCGCGCGCTCGGGCACATGGCCGATGGGCAATCGATCAAAGTGCTGATAGGCGCTTTGGGAGATGCCGACAAAATGGTGCAGAGAACGGCAGGCTGGGCTTTGCGCATGATCCTGGAGCGGCGGCCCGAAGTTGCCGCTGCGGGGCGGGCGCAATTGACGGCGGCGCTTGAATCGTCCAATGCGCGCACGCGTTGGGGCGCGACGCAATTCTTCAATCAGCATTTTAAATATGTGGCGCAGGACGCGCGGTTGCGGCAAGCGCTCATGCAGGATTTAAACGATGCGGCTGCGGGAGTGCGTTTGAATGCCGCGCGCGGTCTTTGGCAGTGGTCTTACTGGAGTGCTGACGATGAGGCCGGGCGCAATCGGATTCTTGAATCGCTGGCGACGCGGATGAACACGGAGAACGATGCGACGGTGAGACGCGCGGTACACGAAGCGATTTATGCCACGCTGGATGAAAATACCGGTTATCTGGAAGCGTGGATCAGCGCGGCCGCTACGACGCAGGATCAGAGCCGCATTCGGGATGGATATGAAGCTGTGGTGCACGATCAGGCGCAGGTGCTTGCGAAGGTGCTGCGCTCGGCTACTCCGCTGGGACGGCAGGGCATTCTCGACTCACTTTGGGACTTTCACATTAGACACTATTCTCTGCCGCAGCTTAAGGCCGGTCAGGTTTCGGTTGCTTTGCCGGCGGTGTTCACGAAATATGTCTCCGGGGTGCCAGACTTGCATGTTCCGGGTTATGAATATCAGCCGTATCGCGATACGGCCGATTTTCACTACGATATTCATAACGGGTTTTACCAAACGCGGGTGGGTAACGACAGCGATTTGATCCACTTCTATAAGAGTTCGGGGCCTGAATTGGAAGACGCTTTGATTGAGTGTCTCAAAGGCGCCGATAGCGATTTGAAAATCGATGTTTTGAAGGCGGGCAGCACGCTGAGCGCGGCGGGAGATGCGCGTTTTGCACAAGTAGCGCTCCAACTGGCGCTCGATCCGGATAAACAAGTGCGGGAAGCGGTTGGTTATGTTTACGAGAATGGGCAGCGTGGGAGCCTGAACATTGATGCCGAAACGAAGCCCGATCCGGCATTGATCCACACCATCACCACGATTCTTGCGAGGGGCGAGGAGAGCGCGCAGAATGTTGTTCTGCCGTTGCTGGCGGTTTTACCCGAGGGCTCTCCGTGGACACATCAACGAGAGGTTGTAACAGCTCTACAAAGGCTGCTTACACAGGAACCTCGGAGTAAAAACTACGCGCATGTGTTGACCGCCGCGGTCGCGTTCCCCGATCTCATGAGCAATCCGGCCATCCGCCAGCGGATGCTCGCGGCGATTGACGATCCCGATCAAGATGTTGAGCGGGCGGCGATCCAGATCGCGCTTGACCGGCTGCAAGACCCGAGAGAATCGGCGCTCTCTACCGAGATCTTTGGGCACCTGGGCAGTTCGCAGCGCACAGTTCTGATTGAGGAGGTGAACGACCCGAAGTTCATCCGGCGCCACGGCGGCGTTGCCGGAGGAGCGGTCTCGCAAGATGCGGCTTACATTGCCGCGAAAAAGAGAGTCAATCCTTCGATGGCATTGCTGGCGGAGTCGATTGTCTTTGATGCGGTGCTGGCGAGTCTGAACGATCCTGAGGCGAATGTGCGAGCGGCGGCGCTCGATCTGCTGAGGAAATCGCCAGGTATTGAGGAGAATGCGGGATTTCGGGCCGCGCTTGAACGGATGCAGAACGATCCGAATTCGCGGCTAAAGCTAATTGCTAAGAATGTTTTGTCGGGGAAGAAGCTGGCGGAAGCGCTGCAGGATGTGAAGCCTGGGTCGGTTCTCGACTTTAATTACTTTGTGGCGAAGGTGGAACCGATCCTGGCGAACACGGGGGCGGATGGCAAAGCGTGTGTTATGTGCCACGCGTCGCATGTCATCTTTAAGCTGCAGCCGCCGAATGCCGAGGGACAATTCTCACCGCAGGACAGCGAAGAGAATTACAAGTATGCGATGCGGGTGGTGGATATCGGCGATCCCGGGCATAGCTTGATTCTGATCAAGCCGACCCGGCCCACGGATTCGGCGGGGAATGTGGCGGACTATCTGGCAACGCACAACGGCGGTCAACGATGGCCGGGAAACGAATCGAGCTGGCAGTATAAGACGATACTCGACTGGATCCGGGGAGCGAATTTGGAGGCGGTGGTGCAGGGGCGTTAAGAAACCCCAGGCGGAACCGCCTGCGCCACCATGCACGCGAGGCTAGGAGCTGGCGATCAACACTCCGTAGGGAGCGATGGTAAAGCTCTCAGATGGGGGAGCGCTCGCAGGTGGGCTGGCCATTAGCACATTTCGGAAACGCGTTGCGCTGAGGCGAACGTGCTGCTCCTGAGGACTGGTGTTCAGAATGACGAGAGCGGCTTCGTTCGCTCCCGCGTTTCTCGCAAAGGCAAACACATTTGGATTCCCAGAGTCGAGCGGAACATAACTCCCATCGCGAAAAGCCGGATTTTCATGCCGCAGCTTCAGCAGCTTGGCGTACCAGGAGTAGATTGAGGCGGAATCCTCTTTCTCACTCTCGAAGTTATAGCGCTGGTATCCGGTTTCCACAGGCAGCCACGGGGAGCCCTTGCTAAAACCGGCATTCGTTCCCGAGTCCCATTGCATGGGTGTTCGCTCGCCATCTATGACTCGTCTTGGCTGCCTTGGCGCGTTGAGACTAAGACGTATGGCTCGCGCGATGACGAGTTGAAAGCCAGGAAAAGCCAGGAGGCGCGCGAAGAGTGTCCGGGAGTAATGCTTTTCCGAAAGCGCATTGAGCAAACGACAGACGACGCCCCTTATCGGCAGGGCTTATTCGTCTTTATGGTGGGCGAACAGCCCACAGAAGGGCTCAACTCGAGAGAGTGGGAGAATGCGGTCGAGTGGTTACATCAGAAGCAGGTCGACCGAAAGGCTTTGCGGGTCATCGGGCCGTCGTTTTCCGGCACCTTACCGTCGCTGCTCGAAAAACTGAAGACGGAGGGCATCGAAGCCTCACTCGACCCCGCCATTTGGGGGACGGGTTCCTACGTTTTTAGCGGAACGGTAGGGAGTTGCCAATCGGTGGAGTGGTTTCAAAAGAATCTCCCAGTAAGCCTTCATACGCGCTTCGGAGTCTTTCAAGAAAACGACGGACTCCAACTGTACCGCTTATTTCGGTATTTGAGAAGCCAAGGAGAGGACCTGAGGGACGTCGCGATTTTGTCGGAGGACGAGACGGCATACGGCGGCTCGCTTGATCCGGGCGGCGGGGCAGCGGATGATCACGATTGCCATTTGTGGTCGGACCCGATCCTGTATCCAGACTCGTCCCATCGGCCCGTGGCGCTGTTTTATCCGAGGGACATTTCCGCCCTCCGGTCGGCCTATCAAGCGCAATCGATTTTCTCGCAAGGACAATCAGCAGCCGATAAGCAGAGCCCGCGCACCGTTCTCAGTGAGGACCTTGGAGCCGATGGCAGCGAACAAGGAGATACTGTGCCGGATCGCCGCGATCTTGTGCATCTGGCCGAACTCGCTGCCACGGATTTGCGAGTTTCCGCTTTTGGCGAATCAGCCATGCATTCCACTTACGTGCCTCTCGAACAGGTCACATCCTCCTCGCCGGAGGCCGTAGATTATTACTTTCGGGCCGTCTTCGCCTATGAGAAATCGACGCCACCTCGGCCCTTGTTCTGCTCGACCAGGCTCTGAAAATCGATCCCAACTTTGTGTTGGCGCATCACTACCGGGCGCTCACCTTAACCGCCCAGACCATGATGGAAGCGGCGCAGGAATCGGAAGAAAAAGCCTTCGCTAAACGCCTCCGCGTCACGGAACGCGAGCGCAACTGGATCGACTCACAGTATTACAACATCATCGGAGCTTGGACGGAATCGGCCGCCGCGCTAGAGAAGAACACGGTCTTGTTCCCCGACGAGGCCGTCTTTGAACGGCAACTTGCCTTTGCCCTGACTCGGCTGGGACGTTACGACGCGGCCATTCCTCACAATCGAAGGGCTGTGGAGCTCGATCCGTTCAGCGATAACAATAGCAGCGAATTACTAATGAATCTAGCCGAAGCCAACCGGGTGGATGAATGCTTCGCCGAAGCGAAAAGGCTGCAAGAAGCGGGTAGAACGCCCAATCTGATTCATTACGATCTTGCGCTCGCCTATATGCAAGCGGGCGATTATGCGCGTTCGTTGGCAGAGTCCCGCTCGTTCGGAAAAGACACCGCTGAACGCGAATCCTGGGCCAGAAAGCTAGGTATAGGCCCATTGATCATGAGCGGCCGTTTTAGCGAAGCCATCGAATGGCTGGAGGGAGATCTCGCCTTAGATTCGGCGCGCCGAGCAGCCGATAAGGAACAAGCCCGAACCTACATACGCCGCAATGCCCTGGGCCAATTGCAACGCTTGAAAGACGCCTCCGCGCTCGCCGCCGAGCAGGCAGACTTTCTGGTTCATCTCAACCCGGTCGGGGCCAATTTAGTTCATCTTCGCGAAGGTTTCGCGCTCGCCTTCGATCTAAGTGAAATCGCTCTTGCCGAGGAGGGCCTCAGCCGGCTTCAACAGATCGAAACTAAGTGGCCCTCAGAGCATAGTAAGAGTGCGGTATGGCTGGCACAGGCATTGCTCAAAGATCTGCAAGGCGAGGCTGGCGCGGACGGCCTGTTTGCCAAAGCGAAGGGCGCATGGCCCGACCCTCTGAATCTCTTCTATATCTCCCGCTGGGAAGGGAAAACGAATCTCCTCCAGGCTCAGCTCGCTAGCCTGGAGGAGTTGGAGCGCATGCGAGGAAACGTCTACAAGCATCACTTTGCCGGCCTGGCTGTCCTGGGCTGGTTTGAACAAGCAAAATGTTTGCAAAGCCTGTCACGTTTTGACGAGTCTTTGCGCATGTATAAACGAGTGGTTGAACATTGGGCAAACCCGCAAGCCGCGTGCAGCTTCATGCGTCAAGCCCGCAAAGATATGGATCGATTGAAAAGGAGACTGTCATGATTGATTACTGGGAAGCCATAGGAAGACTTGCCACTTACAAGGATCTTAATGCTGCGCTGTTGGAAATCCTGCCGTATGTTGAACCTCTGTCGCCGGTGTTCGTGAACGTGGACGACACCCACACCGCCGCGGGTTTTCAGATTCCCGAGTCCCAATACAAGGACGTCCAGAAGTTCTTCAATCCCGTGCTAGCTGAAGGGTGTATGTCCCTCATGGCTGCGGGCGAAATCATCAGAACCTATGCTTTCCAGTCAAGTCGCGACGCCATGCTAAAGCTGCAAAGCGTAATCGCGCAAACCGTTCCGGAATTATACGGCCCGTCGGCGCGTTACTTCATCACCCTCGGCATACTAATCGTCGACGAGGTCTTCCGCCACAACCTGCAAACACAACGGACTAAGGCAGAGAATCTGCTGGCCCGGCTGTCCGACCCCCGGGACGACAGCATAACAATCTCGCCCACACTCCGGACTTCGAAACCGCTGCTGTTGGCTTTTCGGCCGAACCGTGGGAAAAGGGCTGTGCCGTCCGCTTACTGTTTTCGGAAGGCCATTTGCATCCGGTAGGCGTCGCTACAGGAGCGTGGGGCGAAGCCAGGAAAAAATTACGCGCGACCGCTTGATCCTCCTAACACTCGGGAGGCATGGCTTATGGCCATCCCCCCAAGCGCCAGAGGAGAGCTATTTCTCGCCAATCACTGAATCCGAACCTGTTGTCGCCACCGTGCCCCACGCAGCGCTAGTACCCCAGGCAGCGCTCGTGCCCCACGCGGCGGAACTGGCCGCGAGCGTGTTCAGCAAGGAAGTACCCCACGCCGCGCTGGTTCCCCACGCCGCCGATGAAGCCGAATTGCTCACCGTGTTCAATGTTGCCGCCTGCGTCAAAACTAAGTCGCTCGTATTCACTGCCGCGCTGCCCCACACGTTCGCCGCCGCATAACTTCCCGACGTTCCGGCTAGCGCCCAAACAGTCGAACTGGCGAACTGGAAGTAAGGCTTGCCTGCGCTGCTGGAAAACTTAACCGTGGGCGAGAGCGCCGGACCGGAAGCCACCGTGGTGTTCGCCAGCGCTGCCGCCACATCAAGATAACCGGCGCCGCGCGTCATCGCGTCGTAGTAACTCGTGTAGCTTTGACCGGTAACCGGATCGTGGGCTACGCTCGACGTGGGAAACGTCTTGTAGGCGGTCAGCATCAGCCGGGCTTTCACCTGGTCGGGCGTCAGATTCGGTTGCACTTGCAGTAAATCGGCTACCGCTCCGCTCGTCACCGCCGCGGCCATGCTGGTCCCGCTGAGCGAGTAGTAATGTGGGGACACCTCCGTAGGGCTGGCAGAAGAGTCGTAATAATCCTGCGAAACGGCCGTACCCGGATAGTTCGTTCGTAAAGTCGCCGTCGGACTGGCCAGGGCCGACACCACGTAGTTACCAGGCGCGACAAGGTCGGGCTTGGCGATATTGTCGATCAGCGACGGTCCCTTCGAGCTATAACTCGCCATTAAATCGTCCGTCCGGCTGTAGGTCTGCAGCGTCTTCATCGCGCCGACCGTCAGTACATAAGGGTCGTTGGCCGGCGAGTTGACTGTGCCGTAGCCGCTGTTATTCGCGGCATTGACTCGGCCATCGTTTCCAGCCGCAACCACTACCACAATCCCCGCCTTCCAAGCCGCTTCCACCGCCTCGCAAAGCGGGTCCACTGTGTAGCTCTCAAACGGTGGGCGCCCCAGCGAAAGATTGATCACTCGAATGTTGTATTTCGATTTCAGCTGAATAGCCGTTTCAATAGCGCTAATCACCATGCTGTCGCTCGCTTCGCCGTTCGCGTCCAGAACCCGCAGGTTGATGAGGTTGGCGCCCGGCGCCATGCCATCCAGGTTGCGCGTGCAGGTACCGCAAGTGCCCATCCAAGACCGGTTACCCGCCGCTGTGTCGGCTACGTGTGTTCCATGCCCATAGGCATCCGTTCCATTGCCGCCCGTAAAATCCTGGCTGTAGACGATTTTCGACGAAACGTCATTTTGCCCGCTGATGCCGCTATCGATGATGGCGATACCTACACCCTTGCCGGTAGCGCTGTAAGTGCTCCAAGCCACCGTCGCATTGATGGCCGCCGCTGCATAGTCGTTGCGCGCGCTCACTTTATGGTCGATTGATATGTGCGTGACCGTCGAATCGTTGGCCAGATCGGCTATTGACGAAGCGGGAACACTATAAGCGTCGCCATTGATCGAGCTAACGGTCACTCGGTGTGAACCTCCGCGCGCGATCACCTTCTGGCGATCGGCGTCGCTGGGAATATGATCGTACTGCACGATCACGTTCACGTTGCCGCTCGGAGCTATGTTGTCGAACTCTCGCGAAAGTTTTTGGTTTTGGCCCAATAGGGTGGTAGCGAGTAGGGTAAATGGAACTAAGAATCCTGTGGGTTTCATGGAAATGCCTTCAGACCGATCTCTTGATAAGTTCTTATCGAGGCCAAGATCGCCCGTCCTTAGGTGATTCGCGTTGCCTAACCGGTCCCCCCCGAATCAGCCTAGAGTGCGGTGACACGGGCCCTTTGTAGGGCAGAATGGCATTCTGCGCGCCGATTGGCAATCGGCGCTCTTCCTTCGTCTACCCATACAGATCGGAATAACAAACGACTAGACTAAAATTACGAACACCATGACAAAACAGTTATCTTTAGGCGGCAGCTTTACCCTCCCTGGCACCTCCACCACCGTGAATCGCATGGGCTATGGCGCTATGCAACTGGCCGGTCCGCAGGTGTTTGGACCGCCGCGCGATGTGGACGCGGCCGTCGCCGTTCTGCGCGAGGCCCTCGCCGCTGGCGTGAATCATATCGATACTAGCGATTTTTACGGCCCGCACGTAACCAATCAGATCATCAAGCGAGCTCTTCATCCCTATCCCGACGATCTCGTGATCGTGACCAAGGTCGGCGCTCGCCGCGGTGAAGACAAATCTTGGATTCCTGCTCGTTCGCCCCAGGAAATCGTCAGCGCCGTTCACGACAATCTCCGCAACTTGGCCCTCGACACGCTCGAAGTCGTCAATCTTCGCATGGGAGGCATGATGGGGCCCGAAGAGGGATCCATCGAAGAACCGCTCACCGCCCTGGCGGAACTCAAGCGTCAGGGATTGATTCGTCATCTCGGGTTAAGCAATGTCAGTCCCAAGCAGTTAACGGAGGCTCAGGCGATCACCGAGATCGTCTGCATCCAGAATCTATACAACGTGGCGCACCGCCACGACGACGCCTTCATCACTGACTTGGCCGCGCAAGGCGTCCCTTACGTACCATTCTTCCCATTGGGAGGTTTTACCCCGCTCCAATCATCCATCCTCGATTCAGCAGCCGCATCGCTGCACGCGACGCCCATGCAGGTGGCACTCGCCTGGCTTCTACAGCGCTCTCCGAACGTCCTGCTCATCCCCGGCACATCCTCAGTCTCACATCTTCGTGAGAATCTCGCGGCGGCCACGCTGCAGATTCCCTCCCAAACGCTCGCCGCTCTCGACTCAATCGGCGCAAGCCCCTTACGGCACTAATTCCTGGGTGAGTACGGCGCCTCCCATCGATCCCAGCACCGCCGATTCCTTAACAGCGTTGTGAGAGTCCCGCGCCACCCAAATCGTCTCCTTGCCGGTGCCCCCGTCGGCCGAAGAAATCTCCACTTTGTAGGCTTCAAAAGTCTCCGCCGGCACCGGCACCGTATCGATACCCGCGACCTTCAACTGCTTTAACCCTACTTTCTGTCTGATTGCGCAGGGCGCGAACGATCCACGGGTGAACCACGCCGAGTCGGAACAAATTGTGGTGGCGCTCCGCGACCGTTGGCGGCGACAAGGCCACGGGGAACATGAGCATGAACGGACAGGATCGGCCGGTATCGGTGGATTTGGGTGGGCCGCTGTTTGCCGAGGCTGCGGGTTCGAAACGTGGATCTGCGACGAGGTCTTATCATCAGAACAGCAATGCCATCTTTACCGGATGCGCTCAGCTTCTGCATGGTGGTGCGGAACGAAGAGCGCAATCTGCCAAAGTGTCTCGACTCGGTGCGGGATTTGGCGGGGGAATTCATCGTGGTCGATACGGGGTCAACGGATGCAACGCCGCGCATCGCAGCGGATTACGGCGCGCAGGTGATTCCGTTCGATTTCACATTCGTCGACTTTGGGGCGGCGCGCAATCGGGCTCTTGCGTGCGCCAACAGACCATGGATATTGATGCTTGACGCCGATGAGACGCTGGATTGCGCCGGCGTACCTGTAATGGAAGCGCTGGTGAGCCGCGGCGAAAACGTAGGCTATTTTCTGGAGCGGCACAATCACGGGTCGGATGCGGCAGCATCCACCAAGGATTATGCGGTGCGGCTCTTTCCCAATCGCCCGCATCATCGTTATCGCGGCCGCGTGCATGAGACCATCGACGGCTCGATCCTGGCGGGAGGTGGGCACTTGCAGCAAACCAGCATCCGCATCGAGCACAATTTTGCTTCGGACCCGGAAGCGCGCCGCCGTAAGAACCACCAATATCTCGAAATCCTTCAAGAAGAGATCGCCGCCGATCCGAGCGACGACACGCGGCTTGATTTTCTGGCGGCGGAATATCACCAGCTGGAACGATTCAATGAAGCCACCGAAATTCTGGAACGCATTGTGTGTCTGCGCCCGCGCGATGCCCGGGCACATATGTTTCTGGGCACCTATCACTTGCTCTACCAGCATGATCCGGCGCGCGCGCGAGCCGATTTCAGCGAGGCTCTGAGACTGCGCCCCGGCTATCCCGAAGCTGAGTCGTTCCTGAAACTGATTGACGAGCGGAAACAGCGCTGACTGTGACTGTGCTAACTCCTCTTATATGCACATCGTCCATGTCCACGTGCGCGTCAAATCCGACTCAGTCGGCCGTTTCATAGAGGCAACGATAGAAAACGCGCGCCTCAGCCGCCTCGAACCCGGCGTTGCTCGCTTCGATGTTTTACAAGACAAGGCGAACCCGGAGTTGTTCGTGTTCACCGAGGTCTATCGCAGTCCGGAAGGGGCCCTCCAGCATAAAGCCACCGCTCATTACCAGAAGTGGCGCGACACCGTGGCTGAGATGATGGCGGAACCTCGCGCGAGCAGCCAATTCTCAAACATCTTTCCGAGCGATGAGGAGTATTGATGCGTTTCGAATTCGGCACCGCGAATCGCATTGTCTTTGGGCCTGGAACGATCTCTGAACTGCCTGCAATGGCGGCCGCTTTTGGCAGCCATGCTTTGGTGGTAACGGGCGCAGACGCCAGCCGTGCTAAAGAACATTTGAGCGTTTTGGAAACGGCTGGAATCGCCTGCCGCTATTTGAGCATCGCGGGTGAGCCTACCGTCGATAGCGTGCGGGAAGGGACGCAAGCTGCGCGCTACGCCAACTTCGTCATCGGTTTCGGCGGGGGCAGTGCGCTGGATGCGGCGAAAGCGATTGCGGCCGTCGCGCCTAACTCGGGTGAGCCTCTCGATTATCTGGAGGTGATCGGCCGTGCCCAGCCGCTCGAAAACGCCCCGCTGCCATTCATTGCCGTTCCAACGACAGCCGGTACCGGCGCGGAAGTGACGCGCAACGCGGTGCTCGGCTCGCTGGATCGGCGTGTGAAAGCCAGTATCCGAAGCCCGCTGATGCTCGCCCGGCTGGCGCTGGTCGATCCCGATCTGACACTCGCCGTGCCTGCCGCCGTGACCGCTACCACCGGCCTGGACGCATTGACACAACTGATCGAGGCTTTTGTGTGCGCTCGAGCCAATGTGCTGTCCGATCTATTCTGCGTTGAGGGTATAAAGAAGGCCAGCAAAGCTCTTGTGCCGGCATACCAAAATGGCTTGGACCGCGCCGCACGCATAGAAATGTCTTTCGCAAGCCTGCTGAGCGGTCTGGCTCTAGCCAAT
>Ga0302325_10013255_pt1 | contig 17600 bp, 13 predicted proteins | sample Palsa_T0_2_FD_201948 | JGI IMG/M metagenome (GOLD analysis project Ga0302325, IMG submission 201948) | Peat permafrost microbial communities from Stordalen Mire near Abisko, Sweden - Palsa_T0_2 | ecosystem: Environmental > Terrestrial > Soil > Palsa > Peat permafrost | place: Sweden: Abisko... | reverse complement strand
GCTCGATGCAATGAACGGCGCGCAGCGCTGGCAGACGGTCTTCCCGGGCGGCGTGCGCAGCGAACCCGCTATCGCGAACGGCATCGTCTACGTCGGCGAGAGCGGCGGCGATCAATGCTTTCACGCGGGACTGCACGCGCTGCGCGAACGCAGCGGGGCCGAAGTGTGGCGCTGGTATGTCGACCCGCACGACAAGATGGGCGGCAGCGTGTGGTCGCCGATTAGCTTCGACCGGGGTCGCGTGTTTTTTGGCACCGGCAACGCGTGCGAACCGAACATCGATACGGCCGATTCGATCGTCAGCCTCGAGGCGACGGGCACGCTGCGTTGGGCGGTCCATGGCGCCGACTCCGTCACCGACAACGACGTCGGAGGCGGCACGCTGCTGTTGCACGGCGAGGCGATCGCCGAAAGCAAGAACGGGTTGCTCTACGACATCGACAGGACGAGCGGTCGCGTGAACTGGTCGACGGCGCTCGGCGGCGCGCCCGGTTACGGCGGGTTCGGTACGCCCTCAAGCGACGGAACGACGATCGTCGTCACCGCCGGCTTCGCGAGCGATCCGACGAAGAGCGCGGGGCCGGCGGGCGGCGCGCTCGTCGGCCTCGATACCGCAGGCGCGATCCTGTGGCGCGTCCGCACGCAAAATCCCGTCTCGGGCGACGTCGCGATCGCAAACGGCGTTGCGTACACGCCGCTCGACTCGACGTTCGTCGCACTCGACGTCGCGACCGGAACGCAACTGTGGTCGTATCCTGCGGGTCAGACGTCGTACGCCTCACCCGCCGTCGTGCCGAGCGGAATCTACTTCGCAAACGGCGGCGGCGAAGTGTTCGCGTTCAGCCTCCCGGAGAAACGTCGTTAGTATGCCTCGTCCCCCGGTCCGAATCGGTTCGTTACACTACGGCTGGGTCGTCGCCGCGACCACCTTCACGGTCATGATCGTCGTCGCCGGAATCCGCGCGACGCCGGGCGTACTGATCCTCCCAATTCAGCACGACATGGGCTGGAGCACGCAAACGATCTCGATTGCCGTCGCGATCAACATCGGGCTCTTCGGGCTCGTCGGACCGTTTGCCGCGGCGCTGATGCAAACGTTCGGACTGCGCCGCACGATGGTATTGGGGTTAACGATCGTCGCGACCGGCGTCTTCGCGGCGGGCTTCTCGCGCGAACCGTGGCAACTGATTCTGACCTGGGGCGTCATCGCGGGCCTCGGCCTCGGCATGCTCGCGATGGTCCTCGCGGCAACCGTTGCGAACCGTTGGTTCGTCGCACAGCGCGGGCTCGTCACGGGTGCGCTCACGGCCGCGACCGCGACCGGCCAGCTCGTTTTTTTGCCGCTGCTCGCAACGATCGCCGAAAGCTTCGGCTGGCGCCACGCAACCTGGACCATCGGGAGCGCGGCGGTCATTGCAATCGTGCCCGTCGTGCTGCTCGTGCGCGACCGGCCCGAACATGTCGGGTTACTGCCGTACGGGGCGACGACCGACGCCCTCGTTACGGCGCCTGCAACCGGTAACCCGATCGCGGTCGCGTTCGGCGCGCTCGGCCGTGCTTCGAAATCATTCTCGTTTTGGTTGCTGGCGGGCACGTTCTTTATCTGCGGCGCGAGCACGAACGGGCTCATCGGCACGCACTTCATCCCCGCGTGCGGCGATCACGGGATACCCGAAGTGCGCGCCGCATCGCTGCTCGCGGCGATGGGTGTCTTCGACCTCGTCGGAACGACGGCGTCCGGCTGGCTCTCCGACCGCATCGACAACCGCATCTTGCTCTTCGTCTACTACGGATTACGCGGCATCTCGCTGTTGTGCTTGCCGCTCGCACTCGACGCTTCGTTTGCGGGCCTCTCGTTCTTCGCGGTGTTCTACGGCCTCGACTGGATTGCGACGGTTCCGCCGACGGTGCGGCTTGCGACGCAATCATTTGGAAGCGAAGAAGGTCCCGTCGTGTACGGCTGGATCGGCGCCGCCCACCAGCTCGGCGCGAGCGCGATCGCATTCGGAGCGGGCGCCATCCGCACGCAATCGGGCTCCTATACGACGGCCTTTGAAATTTCGGGCTTGCTGTGCATCGCAGCTGCCTTCGCGATCCTCGCGTTTCGAGGGGCGGCCACACGCCCCGCACTCGCAACCGCGTGACCGGCTCGCGGGGGCTGCGCGTATCGCGCGCGCTGCTGCTGGTTGCGAGCAGCCTCTTACTTATCGCCGCCCTCGCGGTCTTCATCATCGCGCGTCCACACTTTGGCAGGCCCGTGACCTATGCCGGGACGCCGATCACCCCGCCGAAGGCCGCAAGCGACGCGACGCTGCTCGATGGAAAAGGACAGCCGGCGCACGTGCTCGCGCCGGGCGTACCGCTCACGTTCCTGTTCTTCGGTTACACGCACTGCCCCGACGAATGCCCGCTCGCGCTCGCATCGCTCGCCAAGGCCTACCGCGATTTGCCTCCCGCGCAGGCTGCACGCACGCGCATCGTCTTCGTCACCGTCGATCCCGAGCACGACTCGCCCGCGGTCGTCGAGCGATACGTCACCGGCTTCGATCCACACTTCATCGGCCTCACCGATTCGCGCGCGGCCCTCGAGCCGTTGTGGAAAGCCTACGGAGTTGCAGTCAATCCCGAATCGCACGAAATCTCCCACGGCGACGCAATCTATGCAATCGACGCGACCGCGCACGTCGTCCTGATCTACCCGCCGAGCGTTCCCGCCGCCGACCTCGCCTCGGACGCCGCAAAGCTTACGTCGTAAACGGCGCGCCGAGCGCGATCTCGTCAAGCAATCTGTCACGCTTCGACTGCGCCCTACGGGCTTCGCTCAGCGTGACAGATTAGCCGTGGGCCTTTGCGGTGGTTTCGAGGATGCTCGTGAGATAGTCGGCGGCGTGCAATTTTGCGATGATGTTGTCGAGATCGGCGGGGGAACGCGTCTCGACCGTGATGTCGAGTTCGGCGTTCTTGGAGGGAACGTCGTGAAAGTGACGCTGATGCGTGACGTCGAGGATATTCGCGCCGCACTCCCCGATCAGCCGTGCGACCTCGGCGAGGACGCCCGGCTTGTCGTGAATCTCGACGCGCATGCGAACGACGCGGCCTTCGTGCAAACGCACGCGCGCGATGACGTTCGCAAGCAATCCCGTGTCGATGTTGCCGCCGGTAATCACGAGCCCGACGTTGCGACCCGCGAAGCGCGCGCAGTCGTCGAGCAACGCGGCGAGCGGAGCGGCACCCGCGCCTTCCGCGACGAGCTTTTCTTCCTCGATGAGCAGGTGCACCGCTTGCTCGAGGGATGACTCCGATACGAGCACCACATCGTCGACCAGCTCGCGCGCGATCGCGAGCGGGATGTCGCCGATCGACTTCACCGCGATGCCTTCGGCAAGCGTCTGACCGCCGTGCACGGGTGCGAGCCCGTTGACGATGCGATAGTAGGTTGGATACAACTCGGTCTGCACGCCGACGATTTCGAGCGAAGGCTTCAGCGCTTTCGCCGCAACCGCGACCCCTGCAATCAGGCCGCCGCCGCCGATCGGAACGACCAGCACGTCGAGGTCGGGGACGTCGCGCAACAGCTCGAGCCCGGCCGTCCCTTGCCCGGCGACGATGCGCGCGTCGTCATAGGGCGGTACGAGCGTCAGCCCTTCGCTAGCGGCAATTTCTCGCGCGCGCACGCCGGCCTCGGCGAGTCCCTCGCCCGCAAGGACGATGCGCGCACCGAATTGTTCGGTGCGCCGCACTTTGGTAAAGGGCGTGTTCTCCGGCATTACGATCGTCGCCGGAACGCCAAGCCGCGCGGCCTGATACGCGACGGCCTGCGCGTGGTTGCCGGCCGACATCGCGATGACGCCCCGCTCCCGCTCGCTCGTGCTCAGTTGCAGCAACCGGTGTGCGGCGCCGCGATCCTTGAACGACGAGGTGCGCTGCCGCGTCTCGAGCTTGAGCGTCACCCGCGCGCCCGTCCGCGCCGAGAGCGATTCCGCGAAGAGCGCCGGCGTGTGAACCGCATAGCCCGCGATCCGCTCGGCGGCCGCCTCGATGTCGGCAAGGGTGACGGGAAGCGCCATCCGATGAAGCTACGACGCCGGGCACTGTTTTCCGCGTCGGCCATGTAGAGCAGTCGCGGTGGCGTTAGCTACGTTCAGGATACCGCAATAACGATGGCTCCTTTTCCGCTGCATCGACGAATAGCCCGTAGGGAGCTTGCTCTCCGTGTGCCTCCCTCCCGCCGTAGGCAAGTATTTCGATGGACTCCAGCATACCGAGACGATCCGTCCAAATAATCGTACCGATCAATGGCGCCTCTGCCGTAGCGGTTCGCACATCGGGACCTTCCGCATGGTAGCGGATAGGCGATGGCAAGCCACCCAAGGGTCGCAAATAACACCAGCCCGTCGAATCGTAGTCCGCAATTTCACACGACTCAACCTGGCTCGCAAGCTCCGGATAGTCTCGCGTTACAATCCTCAGAAATTTGCGTTCTAAGCTCGTCGGCAAACGGTAGTGTCTCACGTGACCTCTGAATCCCCCAAAAACCTCAATGCTGTCAATGCCACCGGGTACCGTTTTCCGCGCGCAGAAAGCGTCGGCAATGGCGATTGAGGTCCGCCCCTACGAGCCGAGCGACCTTTCCGCGGTCGAGCGCATCCTGCTCGCCGCCTACGAGTACGCGATGTCGCCCGGCATGCGCTCTCGCCTAGCAATCGACGCGCGGTACGCTTTCGTCGCCGAACGTGACGGCGACGCGGCCGGATTCGTGATGGCCTCGGACTACGGCGGGGTCGCCTTTATCGCTTCGATGGGCGTCGACCCGCGCCACCAGCATTGCGGCGCCGGCCGCGCACTGATGACGCGCCTCGTCGACGATCTCGAACGCGGCGGCGTCACGGCGATGCTCCTCGACGCGACGGCGGCGGGTGCGCCGCTCTACGAAACGTTCGGCTTCGTCGACACCGATCGCGTGTGCGTATTCGACCGGGAAGCGACGCGCGTTGCCCCGGGCGAGGCCGACGTCGATGCAATGGAACTCGAGCGCGCGGTCGAAATCGATCGTGCGCTGTGTCGCTGCGATCGCAGCACCATCGTTCGCGGCTTCGCGCGCGAGCCCGGTGCATTTCTCGCCGTCCGCAGCGCAGGCTACATCCTCGCACGTGAGGACGCTATCGGCCCGTTCGTCGCCACCGGCATCGAAGAAGCGCAACCGTTACTCGCAGCCGCGCTCGAGGCACGTCCGAGCGCGCGCAAACTGTTCGTGCCGGAGAGCAACGCCGCAGCGCTGCAGCTCGCGCGCGACGCCGGCTTCGTGCAAGCTCGATCCCTGCGCCACATGGAGCGCGGCAAATCACCATTTCCACGCGAGGTCGTGTTCGGGCAAGCCAGCCTTGGACATGGGTAGCGATAGCGCCCTGTCATCCTGAGCGGAGGCGCTAGGGAATCTCGCGCTTACACGTTGCGCCGCTGAACGTACGCCAACCGTCTGGTGCGACGGCCTGGTAGTCGATGCGGACGGCGTCTGCGCCGAGGCTCGTGTAGACCAAACGGACGGGCCGTTTCTCGCTGCCCTCGATATAGATTCCGTTGAACGTCCACGTTTCGTTCGACCACGCGGGGGCGGTGCCGACGTACTTTCCGTCCTGCAGCGACACCGTCCACCGATCGTGCTTCGGACTATACGTGAAGAGCGTGTCGAGTTCGACCGGCGCGTGTTTGCTCAGCGAGAGCTGCGTGCGTTCCGTGATCGTCGTTGCGTTTTCGAGCTTGTAAACGCTGGTCGCCGTCGAATTGCCGAGCGTTTCGCAGTTCCAAATGCCGCCCGGTAGCGAGAACGCACCATCGACCCGTGAGGGGTGGGGCGCGGCCGTCGGCGCGTCGGTGGCCGGGACGCCGGTTGGCGGAGCGTCGGTTGCCGGCGTGTCGATAACGGCCGCCGCGGCAGAGGCCAACGCAAAAGAGAAAAGGACCGTCGTTAACAGCAACCCTCGGAGCATGGCTCCTACATCGGTGCCGAAAACTTAGTTTCCTGTCAGCCCTGCTGCTTCAGGACGGCGCGCCAGCCACGCGCGAACGCTCTCGCGCTTGCTCGCGAGAAACGCCATGTAGCCGCCGGAGAAGAGAAATTGCTTGCGCAGCGGATCGAGCGTGAAGCGCAGCACGGCACCTTCGGGCGTCGTCAACTCCTCAGTTTCGAGATCGATACGCAGGTGCGCGGCTCCCAACAACCCGTCGATTGCGGCGGCATCGACGATGACGGGGGCGATACCGTTGTTGTAGGCATTTTCGAAGAAGATCCGCGCGAAGCTCGGGGCCACGACGGCGCGAAAACCGCGGTCGGCGAGCGACCAAGCGGCGTGTTCGCGCGAGCTGCCGCAACCGAAATTCTCGCGCGTCACCAGGATCGAAGCGTCCGGATGCTGCGCCAGAAGGTCCGCGCCGCCGGTCATCCCGCTAAAGAGATGTTTGCCGAGACCCGTCGTCTCGATGCCGGTGAGAAAATGCGCGGGGATGATTTGATCCGTATCGACGTTCGCGCGATCGAGCGGCAGCACGCTCCCTTCGACGATCATGCCGGAACCGCCGCGGGCAGCACCGCTTCGAGCTCGTCGGGCGAGCCGATCCGCCCGAGCACGGCGCTCGCGGCGACGACGGCGGGGGATGCGAGGTGCACGCGACCGCCCGCGCCCATGCGCCCCGGGAAGTTGCGATTCGAGGACGAGATGCAGCGCGCACCGGGTGCGAGCACGCCCATCGACATCCCGAGACACGGTCCGCACGACGAGTGCGTCCACAGCGCCCCCGCATCTTGAAACACGTCGTGCAAGCCCTCGCGCTCGGCGGCGCGTTTTACCGCTTGCGATCCGGGCGTGATGATCGTCGGAATGGTCACCGTGCGTCCGCGCAAAACGTCAGCTGCGGCGCGCAAATCGGAGATCCGCGAATTCGTACACGAGCCGATGAACGCTTGGTCGAGCGCGAGCGAGCGCAGCACGCGCCCTGGCTCGAGATCCATGTAGCGCAGCGACGCTTCGTTGGCATCCGCGGGAACGACACCGTCGACCGAAACCGCTTCCCCCGGATTCGTGCCCCAGGACACCATCGGGCGCAGCGCGCTCACGTCGATGCGCACTTCGCGATCGTAAACGGCATCCGCATCGGCGGCAAGCGAGCGCCACCACGCGACCTTGCCTTCGAACGCCTCACCGGAGGGCTGGTTTTCGCGTCCGCGCAGATAGGAATACGTCGTCTCGTCGGGACCGATCATGCCGGTCGTCGCGCCGGCTTCGATTGCCATGTTGCAAAGCGTCATCCGCTCGTCCATCGAGAGCGTGGCGACCGCTTCGCCCGCATACTCGAGCACGTAGCCCGTGCCGCCTTTGAAGCCGAGCGTCGCGACGACATGCAGCGCGAGATCCTTTGCGGTCGCGCCGCCTTGCAAGCGGCCCTCGAGCGTCACGCGCATCACCTTGGGGCGCTGCAGCACCATGCAGCCGGCGAGCATCGCGCCGCCTTGCGTGGTCGAGCCGACGCCGAGCGCAAACGCCCCGAACGCACCGAGCGTGCACGTGTGGCTATCGCCGCACGCAAGCGTCATCCCGGGTTCGACGTACCCGCGCTCCGGCGCGACGACGTGGCAGATGCCGTTCTGGCCGATATCGTAGAGCACGATGCCGTGACGCTTCGCCCAATCGCGCAGGACCTTGGCTTGAATCGCCGTCTCGGTATCCTTCGCGGGCGAAACGTGATCGTTGATCGCGACGATCCGCGCCGGATCGAACAGCTCGTCCTCGTAACGGCGCTCGATCTCGAGCGCCCCCTGCGGCGTCGTGATTTCGTGCGCGACGACGCGGTCGACGAACACGAGCGCGTTCTCACCGGGCAACGACTCGACGACGTGCGCGTCCCAAACCTTTTCGAAAAGCGAACGGCTCATCTGCGTGCCGTCTCCTCAGCCGTACCGGCCCGGATCCCGCTCGAACGAAGACCGTCGAGCCGGACCGCGCGGTTCACGCTCGAAAGCACGGCGCGCAGCGAAGCGGTAACGATGCTGCGGTCGCGTCCCGCGCCGTAGTGAGCGCGACCGGCGGTGACCACCTCGACGTACGCGACCGCGGCCGCGTCCGCGCCGCTGCCGATCGCGTGTTCGTGGTAGTCCCGCACCGAGACTTCGATGACGAGATCGCGTGCGAGCGCGTCGACGAACGCGTCGATCGGGCCCGTGCCGTTCCCCCACAGCGTGCGCACGCTCCCGCCTTCGCCGATGCTCGCCTCCATCACGACCCTCCCAGTTCCGTCGTCTGCCAAGTGGTAATCGACCAGCGTAAAGGGCCCGGTATTGCCGAGATACTCCGCTTCGAACGCGGCCGCGATTTCCTCACCGCTCACCTCGCCGCCGCTCGCTTCGGAGATCGACTGCACCGCTTTCGAGAACTCGATCTGCATCGCGCGCGGCAAATCGAAGCCGTAGTCGTGGTGCAGCACGTAGGCGACGCCGCCTTTACCGGATTGACTGTTGATGCGAATGACGGCTTCGTACTCGCGACCGACGTCGGCCGGGTCGACGGGAAGATACGGCACTTCCCAGATCACATCGCCGCGTGCTTCGCGCGCCGCGAGGCCTTTCTTGATCGCATCTTGATGCGATCCCGAGAATGCAGTGAAGACCAGTTGTCCACCGTAGGGATGGCGTTCGTGAACCGGCAGCCGGTTGCAGTACTCGACCGTCTCCAAGATTTCGGGCAGGTTCGCGAGATCGAGTTTGGGATCGACGCCTTGCGTGAACATGTTGAGCGCAAGGGTAATGATGTCGACGTTCCCGGTCCGCTCGCCGTTGCCGAAGAGCGTGCCCTCAACCCGATCGGCGCCGGCCATAAGCGCAAGTTCCGCAGCGGCCACAGCCGTGCCGCGATCGTTGTGCGGATGAACCGAAAGCACGAACGAGTCGCGCCGCGCGAGGTTCCGGTCGAACCACTCGATGCTGTCGGCGTAGACGTTGGGCGTCGCCATCTCGACGGTCGCCGGTAAATTCAAAATCGCCTTGCGCTGCGGCGTCGGCTCCCACACGTCCAGCACCGCTTCGCAGATCTCGGCCGCAAAGTCGAGCTCGGTGCCCGTAAAGCTCTCGGGCGAGTACTCGAGCACGATCTCGGTCTTAGGAAGCTTGGCTGCGAGTGAGACGATGCGCTGCGTCGCGTCGGTTGCGATCTTCACGATACCGGGCCGGTCGAGCCCGAAGACGACGCGGCGCTGTAAGGTTGAAGTTGAGTTGTAGACGTGCACGATCGCACGCCGGGAACCGGCGATCGAATCGAACGTCCGGTCGATCAGCTCTTCGCGCGCCTGGGTCAGCACTTGGATCGTGACGTCGCCCGGAATCAAATCGCGCTCGACGAGTTGGCGCACGAAGTCGAAATCGGGTTGCGAAGAAGCGGGGAAGCCTACCTCGATCTCTTTGAACCCGAGCCGCACGAGCATCTCGAACATGCGCAGCTTGCGCTGCGGACCCATCGGTTCGACCAGCGCCTGATTGCCGTCGCGCAGATCGACGCTGCACCACATCGGCGCTCGATCGATCGTACGCGACGGCCAGCGCCGGTCGGTAAGCGCGATCGGTTCGTAGGCGCGATATTTGTGGATCGGCATCGAGGCCATGGATTTCCCCTAAGAATTGAAACGGGCCGCCGCTTATGCGACGACCCCCCGAATGGAGCGAACGGCGCTAGGCGACTACGCTGAAGGCGTACCGCTAAGAAGGAGCGCGAGCAAAAGACCGGTGCAACCGTTCATCTGTGGCCGACCTTAGCATGCGGCCGCGGCGGCAGTCAAGCCCGCACCCGACCAAATGGTAGATCGAACGAACGGACTATTTTCTCGATACCGCTATAACGTGGCGACGACGCGCCGATATCAATGATAACCGGAGCCATACGCACCTCTCCGATTGGAATCGACTGCTTTTCGCAATGCGAAGGAAAGATTGTTTCAATGGCCTGCCGGTTGACATTCAACCAGGCCACAAGGTAAAACCGTACGCAGATGTCACGCTCGCTTCTTCTCGTCGTCGTCGGCCTTATTCGCGAACCACTGGTTCGGCGACGGTAGCTGCGCGCACGAGATAAACGCGAAGCCTCCCGCCGAACCGGCGAGAGGCTTTTTTGATGCAGGGAGCCCCACCGTGTTACAACCGGCCGAATCGACCGGAGCCCAATTGGTCCTCGATGTGCTCGCCGACGAAGGCGTCGAGACCGTATTCGGCTACCCCGGCGGGGCGAATATGCCGCTCTACGACGCGCTCTACTCGCATCCGATCGAGCACGTTCTGGTCCGGCACGAAGCCGCGGCGGCGTTTGCAGCGGGCGGCTACGCGCGGGCCGGCGGCCGGGTCGGCGTCTGCTTTGCGACCTCGGGCCCCGGCGCGACCAACCTCGTAACCGGCTTGCTCGACGCACAGATGGATTCCGTGCCGCTGGTTGCGATCACGGGGCAGGTGCGTACGACGTTGATGGGCACCGACGGTTTCCAAGAAGCCGACGTCACCTCGATCATGGGACCCGTCACCAAGCGCAGCGTGTGCGTGCGCGACGTGCGCGACCTCGAGCGCATCGTGCGCGCGGCCTTCCGCGTGGCGCGAGGTCCGCGGCCGGGCCCGGTGCTCGTCGACATCCCGAACGACATTCTGAAGGCACGATGTCCGAAGATGGATCCGTTCGCCCCGCGCCCCGTCCCCACAAGCGTCGAACACCCCGGCATTGAGGCACTCGACGAAACGATCGAGCTGTTGCGAAACGCCAAACGTCCGGTCGCGATCGTCGGCGGCGGCGCCCGCAGCGCGAACGCCGTCTACCTTTACCGCGAACTTGTGGCGATGCTCGAACTGCCGCACACGGCCACCATCAACGGCCTCGGCTGTGCGACGCCCGGCGATCCGCACTTCCTCGGTATGCTCGGCATGCACGGCTGGAAGGCCGCGAACCTCGCCGTCAATTCGGCCGACGTGATCCTGGCACTCGGGATGCGCTTCGACGATCGCGTCACGGGCAAACCCGATAAGTTCGCGCGCAACGCGAAGATCGTGCACGCCGACGTCGACGCCTCGGAATTCGGCAAAATCGTGCCGGTAGCGGTTGCGCTGCGGGGCGACCTGCGTCAAACGCTCGAGCGGCTGGTCCGACGCCTGGGACGGGAGCAGATCCCGAAATTCTCCGGCTGGGCCGCGGAGGCCAAAGCGCTCGGCGGGCCGCTGCCGGCGGATCGCACGCCGCATGGCGCACTCTCGGCAACCGACGTGCTCGACGCGTTTTTCTCGGTCGCGCCCGACGACACGATCGTCGCGACCGACGTCGGCCAACATCAGATGTGGGCCGCGCAACGGCAGCGCGCGATCCATCCGCGCAACTTCCTCACCTCGGCGGGTCTGGGCTCAATGGGCTTTGGGTTGCCTGCGGCCATCGGCGCGCAGTTCGCTCATCCGGACCGCACGGTCGTTGCGATTTGCGGCGACGGCGGCTTCCAGATGTCGATCGCGGAACTGGCGACGGTGCGGCGCCACCAACTGCCGGTGAAGATTCTGCTGATCGACAACCAGCGGCTCGGCATGGTGCGGCAGTGGCAAGAGCTGTTCTACGAGGGACGCTACTCGCACACCGATCTCTCGGACAATCCCGACTTCGTCATGGTCGCGAGCGGCTATGGCATCAAAGCCGAGCGCGTGGAGGACGCGGGCGAGTTGCGCGATGCCCTCGGCCGGTTCCTCAATTCGCGCGAACCGGCATTGTTGCACTGCGCGTGCTTCCCGGCCGAGAACGTCTGGCCACTCATCCCTCCCGGCGCAACGGTCGAAGATGCAATGGAAAGCGCCCCGAGGACGGAGGCCATCGTCGCCTAGCGCGCCGTTCCCCTTATGACTCTCTCTCTCGTGATGCACGACTGGCGGCTCCTCGAACGGATCGTCGGGCTCACCAACCGGCTTGGGTGCGCGTACACGCGCGTGGACGTACACGCGGGCGACACCCACTATCACGCAACCATCGATTTCACCGGGCCGCCTGACGCGCTTCGCCGGCTCGACGCACAACTTTCCCGACTGCTCAACGACGACAAGGAGATGTCCCGATGAACGCCCAGTACGACCGAGACGCAAATCCAGAAAAACTGATCGGCAAGACGATCGCCATTGTCGGATACGGCAGCCAGGGGCGCGCCCACGCGCGCAATCTGCGCGATAGCGGCTTCCACGTGATCGCAGCGCTGCGCGACGGCTCGCCCTCGAAGCGCGCCGCCGCCGAAGACAACATCCCGCACGACAGCATCGAACATGCGGTCGGCCGCGCCGACGTCGTGATGATCCTCGCGCCCGACGAAGAGCAGCCCGCAACGTACCTGCGGCAGATCGCGCCGCACCTGCGCCCGGGAACGTACCTCGCGTTTGCGCACGGATTCGCGATTCACTTCGGCACGATCGTTCCGCCGAAGGACGTCAACGTTTTCATGGTCGCGCCGAAAGGCCCCGGGCGCCTCGTGCGCACCGAGTATGAAGCCGGACGCGGCGTGCCGTGTCTCATCGCCGTCGCGCAAGATCCCGCGGGCGACACGCGCGACGTAGCGCTCGCATATGCTGCTGCCATCGGCGGCGGCCGCGCGGGCATCCTCGAAACGACCTTTAAGGAAGAGTGCGAGACCGATCTCTTCGGCGAGCAAGCCGTACTCTGCGGCGGCGTCTCCGAGTTGATCACGGCCGGATTCGAAACGCTCGTCGAAGCCGGGTATGCACCCGAGATGGCGTATTTCGAGTGCTTGCACGAGATGAAGCTCATCGTCGACCTGATGTACGAACGCGGCATCGAAGGCATGCGCGACGCCATCAGCAACACCGCCAAGTACGGCGACTACACGCGCGGAACGCGCCTGATCACGCCCGAAACGCGCGCCGAGATGCGCAAGATCCTCAGCGAGATTCAGTCCGGCGCATTCGCGCAAGAATGGGTTGCCGAGCACGCTGCGGGTAAGCCGCGCTTCGTCGAATTCCGCAAGAAGGGCGCCGCACACCCGATCGAAGCGGTCGGACGCAAGCTGCGCGGCCTGATGCCGTGGATGCGCGGCAACGCCGACCCACGCCCCGAAACCGCCAAGGCGTCAGCACACGCAGACCACGGCTTCCGGATGATGTAACCTCGCCGAGCTTGGGGCGGGTACGCGTGGCTGGTGGCGAACTCGACCGGCTATGTGCGCAATGCCCTTTGAGGCGCGCCAAGGGGCGGTTCCCACTGGTACGGTGACATTCGCCTTCACCGACATTGAAGGCAGCACCGCGCGCTGGGAGCGGCACCCGAACGAAATGGAACAGGCCGTCCGCCGCCATGATGAGTTGATGCGCGCAGCGTTCACGAGCCATGGCGGCCACGTCTTCAAGACGCTGGGCGATGCGTTCTGCGTGGCCTTTTGGCGTCCAGGAGATGCAATTGCTGCGATCCTCGATGCACAGCGGGCACTAGCAGCGGAAGACTTCGCGGCGGTCGATGGTCTGCGCGTGCGCGCGGCGGTTCATACCGGCACGGCCGACGAGCGTGACGGTGACTACTTCGGACCTGCCGTCAATCGCGTGGCGCGATTAGTCGCCATCGGCCACGGTGGCCAGGTCCTCGTCTCGGGCGTTGCAACGGAGCTCGTGCGGGGTGCGCTGCCGTCCCAGGTAACCTTGCGCGACCTTGGGCAGCACCGGCTGCGCGACCTCGCACGACCTGAGCAAGTCTTCCAGCTGCTCGTGCCCGGCCTCGTCGCCGAGTTCCCGTCACTACGTTCGCTCGACGTGCTTCCCAACAACTTGCCGCTTGCGCTGAAGTCGTTTGTCGGCCGTGAAAAGGAAGTTGCCGAGATCAGTGCCCTCATTGCCGTTCACCGGCTGGTGACGATCGTCGGCTCAGGCGGCGTCGGCAAAACGCGCACATCGCTGCAGGTCGCGGCCAATCTGCTCGACGGCTCGGGTGACGGCGTCTGGTTCATCGAACTCGCACCCTTGTCCAGCGGCGACTACATCCCTTCGTCCATCGCGCAGACTTTCGGCATCACCCTACCGCGCGTAGGCGACCCCGTCGAAAATCTTGCTCGCGCCTTGAAAGCAACGCGAGCGCTGCTCGTGCTTGATAATTGCGAACACTTAGTTGAACCTGCCGGGCGCGTCATCTCGGCCATTCTGCGGGGGTGCCCGAAAATAAAGATCCTCGCTTCAACCCGACAGGCTCTCGGCATTGAAGGCGAAGAGACGTACCGGATGCCGTCGCTCGATGTCCCCCTTGCGGCCGTCCTCTTCGTTGAGCGGGCACTGAGCGCCGATAAAACGTTTACGCTCAGCGATGAGAACGCTCCGATCGTTGCCGACATCTGCCGGCGGCTCGACGGCATTCCCCTTGCGATCGAACTTGCGGCGTCGCGCGTCAAGATGCTCAGTCCGCGCCAACTCCGTGAGCGGCTCGACGAGCGTTTCAGAGTGCTCACGGGCGGAAGCCGTGATGTCTTACCACGGCAACAAACGCTGCGAGCACTCATCGATTGGAGCCACGATCTGCTTGACAAAGCGGAGCGTCTGCTCTTTCGACGTCTCGGTATCTTTGTCAACGGCTTCACGCTAGAGGGAGTAGTCGCCGTCGGCGGCGGCGAGGACCTCGATCAGCTTGACGTGTTCGACGTGCTCGCGTCGCTGGTCGACAAGTCGCTCGTGCTTGCCGAACCGGAGGGCGATTCGCTGCGTTACCGCCTGTTGGAGTCCACGAGGGTTTACGCGTTGGAAAAGCTCTCGGATGCTGATGAGCGCGAGCTCCTCGCGAGTCGCCATCTACAGTATTTGCGAGAACGTTTTGCTGCGATGTGGGCACAGACGGACCGCTCGGGTCGTACGCACGAATTGGATGAAGCGTTTGCAGCGGAGTTAGAGGACGTGCGCTTCGCCTTGGACGGCGCGTTGGCGCGCTCGGACATCATAGCGGGCGGCGCGCTGCTCGCCGAGATCGGTGGGAACTGGTCGAACCTCGGACTCGATGCTGAGGGCATGACACGCTGCGAACGATACCTTGCCGCTCTCCCCGCGGCGGAATCGCAGCTCCTTGCCCGCCTCTCGGGCGCTTTAGCCTACTTACTTAACGAAAGCGGACAAAAGGTACGCGCTCTTGAGGCTGCAACGGAAGCACTAGCGCATGCCCGCGATAACGGCGACCCGAGGACGATTGCCTGGGCGTTGCGGCACTACGGGAACGCGGCGACACGCTTGAGCAGATTCGAGGACGCCGATGCCGCCCTAACCGAAGCCGAAGCGTTCCAAATTACGTCGGCGAGCCTTGACCTAGCATTGCTCTACGTCCGCGCAATCCTGAGCAACGCTCGTGGTGACCTTGAATCAGCAGCGCGGATAAACGAGCAACTCCGCAAGACGCACCGCATGCTCGGAAACGCTCATGGAGAATCGATCTCAGCCGGCAACTTGGGTGAAAGCGAACACGCTCGCGGCCGAACGCGCCTTGCCATCAGCATTTTTGAAGAAATGCTACCCGCCTTACGATCGGGAAAAAATCGTCGCGGATTGGCGACTGCACTAAATAACCTAGCGGGCTATCGCGTAGCGATAGACGATCTCCCCGGGGCTGTCTTGGCAGTTCGTGAAGTGATCGAACTACGAGCGCCAACCGAGGCCGATGCAGTCCACGTGGGCATCGCAATCGAGCACCTCGCTTTTGTAGCAGCGGCTAGCGGTGACTTTTCGCGAGCGGCAGCACTGGAAGGTTACGCCAATGCGGCACTTCAGCGACAAGGCTTCGAGCGCGAGTTTACCGAGAGGGGGACATACGATCGCCTCGCCGCGCTCCTGCGCGAGCGGCTCTCACCCTGCGAACTCGCACGGCTGACGGCCGAGGGTGCCGCGCTCACGCCGGAAGCTGCCATCGCACTCGCGCTTGAGGAGCCCTAGCGAGCAATGCCACGGGCTAGTGGGGCACCGCATATGTGGGAAGATCGAAGGTCGTGTTGGATCCGGAAATGTCGGCGGTCGGCGGCTGGTTGCCGCTTGCATTTGGCGGAAATACGAGAACCGAGCCGCCTTCCTGTGCGACGTAGAGGTTGCCGGACGCATCGAAGCCGAGGCCGAACGGGGCACTCACTTGCGTCATCGAGCCGGTGATGTTTGTGATCGGCGCGACGTTGCCGGTCGCGCCGGCAGCGAACACGTGGATCGTCGAGCCGTCGGGAACGTAAATTTTCTGGGTCGTCGGGTCGACCGCGACGGTTTCGACGCTGGCAAAACCGGTGTTCGAGCCACCGAGGACAACCGGCGTTACGTTGCCGTTCGCGCCTGCCGGGAAGATGAGAATCGACGTACCGTCATGATTTGCGACGTAGAGCTTTCCGCTCGAGTCGAACGCAATGCCGATCGGCTCCGTAAGACCCGTGTTGCTGCCGGTGATCGTACGGATGGGTGCGACGTTACCGGTCGCGCCGTTCGCGAACGCGTTGATCGCGATGAACGAGTCAAAGTTCGCGACGTAGAGTTCGTTGGCTGGGTCGAAGGCGATGCCTTCGGTCTGTGCGATCTTCGTCGCCGCGCCGCCGAGCACGGTCGGCGCGATGTTGCCCGTCGTGTTGCTCGGAAAGATTAAGATCGAGCCCGCGTCGTTGTCGTTAGCGGTATACAGCTTTCCGCTCGCATCGATGGCCAGCGCGTCGGGCGAGTCTAGCGTCGTGTTCGAGCCCGCAATCGTGATGGTCGGCGCGACGTTGCCGTTCGCATTCAGCTGGAAACCGAGGATGCTCGGATTGTCCCGGTTGGCGACGTAGACGAAGTGACCCGCAATCGTCGGGAGCGGGGTCGGCGTCGGCGAGGGCGTTGGACTGGGTGTCGCGGTCGCGCTCGGCGTGGCGCTCGCCTTCGGCGTGGCACTCGCAGTGGCGCTCGCCGTCGGCGTGGCACTCACAGTGGCACTCGTCGTCGGTGTGGCACTCGCAGTTGCGCTTGCCGTGGGCGTGGGCGTCGGCGCGGCGACGTGCTTCGGTGGAACGAGGATGGTGGTTCCGCTGCCGCAGCCTCCAAGAGCGAGGGTCAGGAATAGCGTGCGCCTGACGGCCGCATTGGATGAGAACGGAGAACGACGATCGACCGGATTGCGCATAGAGGCTCCTCGTCAGTTGGGGTACGGTTCAACTCTAACCTCGCTGCCGTCCCAAGACGTCCCGCGTGAAGAAGGTCGTGTTAGGCGGTGCGGGGGACGTCGGTCGCGTTCGTGGCTTCAGTCGACGCCGGCGCGGATTCAGGGATCTGCCGGCTCGAGAGGTAGCACACCACGAAGACGGCGAGCCAGACAGTTCCGACCACGAGTTTGTCGAGACGTTCGGCAGCGTTGTCGGACGCGACGAGTCCGAGGACCACGTTGATGCCGCCAAGTCCCGCGCCCGTCCACATCAAGACTTTTAATTGCTTGCGCCAACCCGCGAGCACTGCCTCGCGGTCGGTGGCCAGCTTCTTGTTGGTCCCGTTACGAAGTTTGCTCACTTCGATCGGCACCCAGAAGCATGTGGCGATAGCGCAGATGATGGCGATCAGCTCTAGCATGACGGCATTCTTATCAGGT
>Ga0302325_10013254_pt1 | contig 17600 bp, 15 predicted proteins | sample Palsa_T0_2_FD_201948 | JGI IMG/M metagenome (GOLD analysis project Ga0302325, IMG submission 201948) | Peat permafrost microbial communities from Stordalen Mire near Abisko, Sweden - Palsa_T0_2 | ecosystem: Environmental > Terrestrial > Soil > Palsa > Peat permafrost | place: Sweden: Abisko... | reverse complement strand
GAACGGCACCGGATCGCCGCTCGAGCCGGGAAGCGAAACATCGTGCGCATCGTTGTAGGCCATGTAATTGCCTTCCCACGCGCCGAAGAGCGTCTTGCGCGCGTCGACCACCTTCGGATCGTTGGGTGCAAGATTCCCCGGGGGCTCCTCCAGCATCACTTTGCGCACGTCGGCTGCGTCGGCCGGTATCCATCCATACGCACTCACGAAAATTTCAGCGCGGCAATGCTGGGCTTTACTGATCGTTGCGGCGTTCGCGCCGAGACTCTTATAGCCAAACGCGGACGGCGCAACCCGAATCCCGTACAGATCGCGCGCAGGTAATCCCGACGCGCGTGCAAGTCCAACCACGAGGCCATTGAGGTCGGCGCATTTCCCCCCGAAATCACCCGTCTCCAGCAAGAAGGAGATGTTGCCGAGGCCACAGCCGCGCGTTTTCGGGTTGCGATAGGTATTGGTCACCACCCATGCGTAGATACGCTGCGCTTTTTCGAGGTCGGTGGCGGAGCCGGCGGTAATTTTTTCGGCCGTGGTTTTGACAATGCCGTCGGTCGGAATGAACGAAGTCGGCGCGGTGTAAAGGCGCCGCTCGTCGGCGCTCAACGACGACGGCTGCGGCGCGGAGAAGTCGACGTCGCGATCCCGCGTCGTAGCGCCCGACGTCACGACCACCGTCCGCGCCTTCATGCTCGCGGGTAGCTGCGCGTAGACCATCTGCGCGCTCCAGCGCGGATCGGTTGCAATGTATGCCGTCGCCGCGTCACCCGACCACGAACTCTTACCCGGCCGCATCCAGCTGCTTTCGGTGAATGATGATATAGGTATCCAAACCTTCGCCGCATCGCCCGGCGCGAGGGTCACGGTCGTCGTGACCTCGTACGAACGCCACGCACCGGCTTTCGGATCGAACGGATCGCTCTGCGCATTTGCAATTTTTTGCAAGCTGGGAATACCAACCGAAAGGGCCGCCGCGCCCAGGAAAAATGACTGCCGCTTCATTGTCACATCATAGCACCGGCGTCCGCAGCCAGCACCTAACCGCAACTTTACGCCCACGCTCTTGCGACCTTGAGGGAATACCGTTCCCCGAGCGAATCTTGCGTTGTTGGAGGGCGGCTTGGAGACGTCGGAGCGCGAGGCCTATCGGGACTGGCTCCAAGAGGCCGGAGCAACGAGCATCTGGTTTTATGCCGGTTTCATTATCGTGCTCTTGCCCGCGTTCCACTTTGTCCTAAGTGCGGTTCCCGATCATCCTCCGGATTCGTTGCTGATACGAATCGCCGCAGCAGCGATTTCCGCCGCCGTTGCGCTATTGGTCTGGCTCTACCGTCCCGCGCGCCGCTACTCCGCTGCCCTGCAGATATTGAACGTGCTCCCGACGATGCTCGTGATCGATGTGCTCGTCGTCGATAGCGGCAACCACTATCTCTATATTGCTTCGGCATTGCTCATGATCGTGGGTGCACAGCAGGCCTTCTATCTCGAATGGCCGCTCGCTCTCGTCATGATCGTCGCGCTCGCGTTCCAAGCGCTCTACTCCGCGTACGCCGGTATCTTCTACACGCCGGCGAACATCGCCACGCTCGCAATCTTCGCCGCCGGATACATCCTCGCGTTCATTCCCGCGGCGCTACGCATGCGGATCGAGCGGCGCGAGATTCTCGGTCGCCTGGAGGCGCGAAAGCTCTCGCGAAACGATGCGCTCACCGGATTGCCGAATCGCATATCGCTCGGCCTTCATCTCGCGGAGGCATTGCAAAGCGGCGAGCTCGGCTGTGCCGTGCTTTTCCTCGATCTCGATGGGTTCAAAGACGTTAACGACAGCCTAGGCCATGGCGTCGGTGACGTACTTTTGCGCTCCGTGGCGCAGCGTTTGGAGTCCGCGCTCGACGGCAGGACGATTCTCGCGCGTTGGGGCGGCGATGAATTCGTCATCGTGCTGCCGGCAGTGGGCGATCCCGGCGCGGTCTCGGCCTTCGCCGGCAAAATCTCGAGCCTTTTCATCGAACCGTTTTTCGTCGACGGCTACGAACTCAGCATCGCCGCGAGCATCGGGATCTCGCTCTCGCCCGGCGATGGCACCGACGCGAACGTGCTCATTCGCAACGCTGATACGGCGATGTATCGCGCGAAGGAGAGTTATACGCCGCGCGTCGCGTTCTGGGCGCCCGAAATGCACGATGCAGCCGACCTGCGGTACAAAGCTGCGAGCACGCTGCGCGAAGCGATTCTCGAGGAGCGCTTTGTCCTCCACTATCAGCCGATCGTCGACACGGTAAGCGCGCGACTCGTCGGCGCCGAAGCGCTGCTGCGCTGGCCCGACCCCGCCGGAATGCGCTATCCGGCGACCTTCATCAGCGTTGCCGAGGAATCAGGACTGATTATTCCACTTGGCGCGTGGGTGCTGCGCAGCGCTTGCGCGCAGCTCGCGCTCTGGAGTCGCCGCGGCCTGAAACGTTACCTCTCGGTGAACGTCTCCGCACGGCAATTCATGCATCCGGACTTTTGCGCAACGCTCGCCGACGCGCTCGAGAGCAGCGGCGTCAATCCGAACCTGCTCGATATCGAGATCACAGAGTCGACGCTGCTCACCAACGTACACGCGGTACGTCGTATCCTCGAAGACGTTAAGGCGATGGGGCCAACGGTGACAATCGACGATTTTGGAACCGGCTACAGCGCGCTGGTCTACCTTAAGGAATTCTCGTTGCATGCGCTCAAGCTCGACCGAACGTTCGTTTCAGACATCGAGCACCGCACGGAACGAGCGATCGCGCGTTCTATCGTGCGGATCGCGCACACGCTCGGAATGAAGGTCACCGCCGAGGGCGTCGAAACTCCCGAGCAATTCGACACGCTCTATCAGTTGCGCTGCGATCGCGCGCAGGGCTTCCATTTCGGAAGGCCGGTGGCGGTTGAGGAGTTCGAGCGTCTGTACGTGAACGCCGCTGACACGCCGCTCGTCGCAGCTCACCCCGCGCGCCGCCTCGTGGCATTGGAATCACCCGCCCTGGAGTGAACAAGTGTTCGCCTGTATCCGGTCGCGAAAATGAGTGGTTAAATCGGGCTATGAGTGTGAAGAGCGATGAGGCCGTCGGAAGCGAATTGGCGACCTCGCTAACGATCAACGGAGAACTCTACCAGGTCGAAGCGGATAGCCGCACCTCGCTGCTCGATTACCTGCGCGAGACGCTCGGCCTCACCGGGACGAAGAAGGGCTGCGATCACGGCCAGTGCGGCGCGTGCACGATCCACATCAACGGGAACCGGACGCTGTCGTGTCTGACCTTCGTCGCCATGCACGACGGGGACGAGATCACCACGATCGAAGGTCTTGCCAGCGGCGAAGACCTGCATCCCGTGCAGGCCGCATTCCTCGAGCACGATGGGTACCAGTGCGGGTATTGCACGTCGGGACAAATCATGTCGGCCGCGGCGATGATCGGCGAGCCTTGGGGACCCGACGATGCGGACGTCGCCGAAGCGATGAGCGGGAATATCTGCCGATGCGGAGCCTATCAGCGCATCGTCGCGGCGATCCAATCGGTTCGCCATTCGAAAGAGCCGTCATGAGACGCTTTACGATGACGCGCGCCGGCGACGTTGACGAAGCGTTGCGCGCAACGCAAAGCGCACCGTCGCAGTACTGCGCCGGTGGCACAACGCTGATCGATTTGATGCGTCAGGACGTCGAACGGCCCGAGCGGGTCGTGGCGATCAATCGCCTGCCGCTGACCACGATCCAATCGACGGCGGATAACGGTCTGGTCATCGGTGCGCTCGCGACCAACAGCGATGTTGCGCACCATCCCAAGGTACGCTCGGATTATCGCCTGCTCTCCGAAGCGATTCTCTCCGGCGCGACGACGCAGATCCGCAACATGGCGACGACCGGCGGCAATTTGCTCCAGCGCACCCGCTGCATCTACTTCCGCGACCCGCACTCGGCGTGCAACAAGCGCGATCCGGGGAGCGGGTGTCCTGCGATCGACGGATTCAACCGCAACCTTGCGGTGCTGGGTGCGAGCGAGCACTGCATCGCCACCAATCCGTCGGACCAGAACGTCGCACTCATGGCGCTCGGCGCCACGATCGAGGTACGCGGTGTTTCCAGCTCGCGCACGATTCCGATCGACCAATTCTTTTTGCTCCCCGGCGCGACGCCTGACATCGAGACCTCGCTCGAACCGGGCGAATTGATCGTTGCGGTCACGCTCCCGCCGATGCCCGGTTGGCGCTCGCACTATCTCAAGCTACGCGACCGGCAGTCGTACGAATTCGCCCTCGCGTCGGCGGCGGTTGCCGTGCGGCTTGACGGTTCCACCATTGCCGATGCGCGCATCGCGCTCGGCGGCGTCGGCACGATTCCCTGGCACGCTCCACAGGCGCAATCCGCGCTGATCGGAAAGGCCGCATCGCGCGAAGTTTTCCGCAAGGCGGCGGACATCGCACTGCGCGACGCACGTCCGCAGAGCGAGAACGGTTTCAAAATCGAACTCGCCAAACGCTGTCTGGTGCAGGCACTGATTGAGGTAACGGCATGAGTGTTGGTACGCCGATCGATCGCATCGAGGGCCGGCTCAAAGTTACCGGCGGTGCGGATTACGCCTCGGATCGGATTCTCGACGGCATGCTCTATGGCGTGCCGGTCGGCAGCACGATCGCCGCGGGGCGCGTGCTTCGCGTCGACGCGGAGGCCGCGCTCGCGGTGCCCGGCGTCGTCGCCGTATTCGACCACCACAGTTTCGGCACGCTGCACTCGCACAGTAAGTCGTCGTTAGCGACCGGGATCGTGGACGAACATCGCGCGCCGCTCTCCAGCGACGACGTGCAATACTACGGACAATACGTAGCGCTCGTCATCGCGCACACGCTCGAGTCGGCGACCGAAGGCGCGGCCCTCGTCCGCGTGACCTACGCCCCCGGCGCGGTGCACAATGCACCGATCACGCCGGATGAAGGCGAGCGCAACGTCGGGAGCCACCGTGGCGATCCCGACAAAGCCTTCGCCGCCTCGGCAATCAAAGTCGACCAGACGTATCGTACGCCGGTTGAGACGCACAACCCGATCGAGCTGCATGCAACCGTCGCCTGGTGGGAAGGCGACACGGTCACGCTCTTCGAGACGTCGCAGGCCGTCGTCAATCACCAGAGGGTGCTGGCGCAAATGCTCGGCGTTTCGCTCGATAAGGTGCGCGTCATCACGCGGTATCTTGGGTCGGGATTCGGCGGGAAACTATGGCCGTGGCCGCAGTCGCCGCTTGCGGCGCAAGCCGCGCGCAAGCTCGGTCAGCCGGTGAAAATCGTCGTCACGCGCGAGCAGATGTTCATGAATGTCGGCCACCGCCCGCAAACCGTGCAACGGGTGCGGGTGAGCGCCGAGGCGGACGGACGTCTCACGTCGCTACAGCACGACTACACCAACCACACCAACATGCTCGACGACTACGACGAGAACTGCGGCGAAGCAACGACCTATTTCTACAGCGTTCCGAATCTACGCCTCACCAGCGGTCTTGCCAAGCGCAATGTCGGCTCCCCGACCTCGATGCGCGGCCCCGGTGCAGTTCCCGGCCTGTATGCGACCGAATCGGCGCTTGACGAACTCGCGGTCGCCTTGAACATGGATCCCCTCGCGTTGCGTTTGCGCAACGTACCGCAACGCGACGAGGGCCTGGACATCCCGTTCACGTCGTGTCACGTCGCCGAATGCTACGAACTCGGCGCGAAGAAGTTCGGCTGGGAGCAACGCACTGCCGCCGTCGGCTCGATGCGACGCGACGGCATGATTCTCGGTTGGGGCATGGCCGGCTGTTCCTGGATCGCCGAGCGCCTCGACTGCGAGGTCCGTGTCGAGTTGAGTCACGACGGTGCGCGCGTCTTCTGTGCGACCCAGGACATCGGCACCGGTACCTACACGATGCTGGCGCAGATCGCGAGTGACGCGCTGAACATCCCCGTGCGACACATCACTGTGTCGCTCGGCGATACGTCGCTGCCGCCCGGGCCAATGTCCGGCGGATCGATGGCCACCGCATCGGTTATCCCCCCAACGATCGACGCGTGCAAAGACGCACTGCGCAAACGCGAACGCGCGCCGGCGCAAGACGTCGTCGTCGGATACGGCCGCTCGAATAGGACGTTTGGCAACGATAGCCCTGAGAAATCGAGCCACTCGTTCGGCGCGCACTTCATCGAAGTAACCTGGCAGCCCGAGATCGCGCGCTTGCGCGTGCGCCGCGTGGTCAGCGTGATTGACGGCGGCACGATCATCAATCCGAAGACCGCGCGCAACCAAATCGAGGGCGCGATCGTGTTTGGTGTCGGGATGGCGCTGTTTGAAGAGACTCGCTACGACCCGCAAACCGCGGCGCCGCTCAATCGCAATTTCGCCGACTACGTGGTCACCTCGAATGCGGATCACCCCGCGATGGATGTGACCTTCCTCGACTATCCCGACTACGATCTCAATCCACTCGGCGCACGCGGCGTGGGCGAAATCGGACTTGCCGGTGTCGCACCTGCGATTACCTCAGCCGTCTACCACGCAACGGGCGTGCGCGTTCGCGACCTCCCGGTCAGCATCGAGGACCTGATTTCCTAGATCTACTGTACCTGGAGCGGTACGCCTTGCGCGGCTTGGGCCTCTTGCGCCTTGGCCGGCCCGCGAAGGACGCGCGCAACGAGCACCGCGGCTACGGCGCCGATGATCCCACCGAGTAGATAGACCCACCAGGTCGAGAGGTTGCCGATCGCGAGATCCGGCGAGAACGCGCGGGCGGGGTTGAATGCGGCGCCGTCGTACGGACCGCCCATCGTTCCGATCGACATGACGAACGCGCCGACCGCGAGTGGAACGTACGCGCCGTTCAGTTTCGGTCCGTTGGCCATGCTTAAAACCATCAGCACGAGCCCGAATACAAGGATGGCTTCAAAACCGACCGAGGGCCACTCCTGACCCGGCGGTGGAATTGTCGCGGCCAAATTGCCGCCTGTGCCAAAATACGCACGCGCCAGCAGCGAACCCGCGCTGGCCGCGACGAACTGCACCACGAAGTACGCGCAGGCCATGGGCCAACCCATGTCCCCGCGTAGCGTGAACGCTAGCGTCATGGCTGGATTGAAATGCGCCGAGATGTCGCCGAGAAAATAGACCGCGACCACCAGCCACAGGGCCGAAATCATCGAAAGAATGAACGCGTACTGATATTTCGCGAGGTCGGCGCCGCCATACTTCGCCAGTACTGCGGCGCCGCCCGACAAGAGAAACATGAAACCAAACGTGCCGATGAACTCGGCGAGTAAGCGGCGCAGTCGGTGCTCCCGACTATGCCAGTCGGCGGTGAACCGCGTACCGAATTGCCGTTCCAGCGCCTCCTGTCCGATCTCTCTCATTGCCTGCGCGTTCATTACTTGCTTGCGACGTCCGCCGATCCGGGGCGCGTCATGTTGATCGGCACGACCACGCGGTCGTAGAGCTTCTCGTCAACACCGTTCGCCAGCGCCGCTTCCTTCAGCGTGGTATTGTTATCGATCGCGTAATACGAGATCTTCGCTGCTTTGTCGTACCCGATCACCGGTGAGAGCGCGGTCACCATCATGACCGAGTTGTTCACGTCGTCGGTGATCTGTTTGAGATCGAGCTTCGCACCTTCGATCATGAACTCGCGGAAGTGATCGGACATATCGGCCAGTATCAGCGCGGAATGCAGATAGTTCGCGATGATGATCGGGCGAAATGCGTTGAGCTCGAAGTTGCCCTCGGCGCCGCCCCACTGAATTGCCGTGTCGGCGGCGTTGATTTCGATCGCGACCATGAGCATCGCTTCGGCTTGCGTCGGATTGATCTTCCCCGGCATAATTGACGAGCCGGGCTCGTTTGCCGGAAAGATGAGTTCGTGGATACCGGCGCGCGGCCCCGAGCCCAACCAGCGCATGTCGTTGGCGATTTTGAAGCACGTCACCGCCGCGGTCTTGAGCGCCGCGTGAGCGCGGACCATGCGATCGAGCGTACCCTGCGCCGTGAACTTGTTGTCGGCCGTCTTGATGGCAAACCCGGTCAACTTCGAAAGTTGCGCGGCCACGTCGTCGCCAAAGCCAACCGGCGAGTTAAGACCGGTACCGACGGCCGTGCCGCCCATGGCGACCTGCAACAGCCCGGCGCTCGCGTACTCCAGGTTCGCGATGCTATCGTCGAGCGCGCCCTTATACCCCGACCACTCTTGGCCGACGGTCAGCGGCGTGGCGTCCTCGAGATGCGTGCGTCCGATCTTGACGACGTCTTTCCATTCCTGCGATTTCTGGTCGATTGCGTCGCGCAGGCGCCCGAGTGCCGGCAACGTTTTTTCCGTCACCATCTTGTAGGCCGCGATGTGCATCGCGGTTGGGAATGTGTCGTTGCTCGACTGCCCCATATTGACGTGATCGTTGGGATGAATGGGCTCCTGCGAACCGAGCACACCTCCAACTAACTGGATACAGCGGTTCGAGATCACTTCGTTGAGGTTCATGTTTGACTGTGTGCCCGAACCGGTCTGCCATACGTACAGCGGGAACTCGCTATCAAGCTTGCCGGTGATGACCTCATCGCAAACTTTTTCGATGAGCTCACCCTTCCAAGCCGGCAGCCGTCCGGCGGCCGTATTCACGATCGCAGCCGCTTTTTTCACGTAACCGTAGGCGTGATAGACCTCTTTAGGCATGTGGTCATTGCCGATGTTGAAATGCTGTAGACTTCGCTGCGTTTGCGCGCCCCAGTAGTGGTTCGCGGGAACTTCGACAGGGCCTAAGCTGTCGAATTCTTTGCGCATGCCGGTTGCTTGTAGGCCGATTGGAAGGTTGAGCACCGTGGGAGGCTTCTGTTCTGTGTTGATCATGGTCAGATACCTCGTCGTCCATCGCCCGGGGAGACTATGATACTCGGCCCCTGCTAGTGCGTCAACACAATAGCGATGGGCACGACGACGATCATCAAGAGCGTGGCCAGCAGAAACGTCGAGGCGGCTTCGGCTTCATACACCTTGTAGCGCACCGCAAGCATCGGACAAATCACGCCGGGCGAGATGGCACAAATCAGGATTGCTTCGCTACCTACGGGCTTGGCGATCGCGAGCGCCAGAACCATCAGCGCCATGATCCCGGGTTGGACGACCATCTTGGTCAGCACGTTTCCGAGTATTTCCGTCGTCACTTTGATTCGATACGCCGCGAGAATGAGCCCGGCCACAAATAGGGCAACGCCGGCTGTCGCTGAGCCGATGAGATCGAGCATGCTCTGAATCTCGGTTGGAACGCGCACATCCAGCAACACGAGAATCGTCGCCAGCAACGGCGCCCAAACGTACGACCGCTTAAAGCTGTCGACGACACTTCGGCCGAGCAGCGTCGAGACGCTTAGCGTCGCCGCGCCCGCAGCCCTCTGCTTATCGTATTCGAGCATCGTTACGGCCACCGGCACGAGCGTGATATTGAAGATCAACGCAGCGGTGGCAATTGTAAGGAGCGCGGACTGGCCAAAGAGCGGCGTAAGAATCGGAATGCCGGCGAACGAGGCATTGGAATAGGTGACGCTGATCGACTGAATCGCCGCTGAACCAAGGCTATGGCGCAGCACAAACACGCTGAGAAGCGCAACGACCACAAACAATCCCAGCGCGGCGACGATCAGCGCTAGCACGAACGGGGCTTCGGAAAAAAGCGCATCGCGCGAGGCTCGTACGATTGCGACAAATAACAGCGCGGGAAAGGCATAATTGAGGACCAATTCATTGAGCCCCGCAACTTGGTCGCTGTCGAATCGCTTGGCGCGTCCCGCCCAAAACCCCAAGGCGACGACGAACAGCACCGGTAAGAGCACCCCAAAAGCGGTGATAACGGTTGTGAGCATACCTACCCCCTGCGCTTCATGTGTTAGGATAGTAGCCCAATGTCGCTTACATTTCCAGCGTTGAGCCACGCGACGATATTTTCGACCGTATCCCGGTAGAAGATCTCGTATTCACGGCGCGTCACGTATCCGATATGCGGCGTGCAGAGGACGTTATCGAGCGTGCGAAACGGATGATCGGCGGGGAGCGGCTCGACGTCGAAGACATCGAGGGTGGCGCCGGCGATTCTGCGCTCCCGCAAAGCGGCGATCAATGCCGGCTCTTCGACGATGGGTCCGCGCGATGTATTGATCAAGTGGGCCGACGGTTTCATCAGCGCAAGCTCCGCTTGACCGATGAGTCCGCGCGTGCGCTCGCTGAGCACGAGATGGATCGAAAGGATGTCGGACTGCCGGAACAACTCCTCGCGCGTAACCAGCAGCGCACCAGCAGCGGTAGCGCGCTGCTCGTCCAGATGCTCGCTCCAAGCTATGACGCGCACGCCGAACGCGCACGCGATCTGGGCAACACGCGAGCCGATGTTTCCGAGGCCCAAAACACCCAACGTCGTTCCCTCGAGATCGCGACCGACCGAGGTTTGCCAGCCGCCGCTTCGGATAGAATTCGCTTCTTGGACGACGCTGCGGGCACCCGACAGAATCAGCGCCCACGTCAGTTCGACCGTCGGGCTCGCGACGTATCCGGTGTGCGCCACCGCAATACCGCGCTCGTGAGCGGTCTTGAGGTCAATCGAGGCGTTGCGCGGACCCGTCGATGCGATAAGCCGCAGGTTTGGAAGCTGTTCGAGGATGCGTCGCGTGAGCGGAGTTCGTTCCCTCATCACGCACAGTACGGCGAACGGTTTAAGCCGTTCGACCAGGGCCGCTTCGTCCGCGATGTGATCGTTGAAGACGGTTACCGTTGCCCGCCCGTCGAGCACCGACCAATCGGCCATCTCGAGGGCGACGTTCTGATAATCGTCGAGAATCGCGACGCGCATAGGCTATACTAACCTAATAAGCTGCGAGGTGCACGCACATGATGGATATTAAGACGACCTTTATCGCCGCACTCGTCTTCACGATCGACCCGAAGGACGTGATCAGATTTGGCGATGCAGCCGCGCAGTTGGTCCAGCGCAAGGGAAGCAAGGCTCCCGGGTTCATTCAAAGTGTTGTGATGGCGGATGAGACCAAGACCCAAGTCCTGATCGTCACACAATGGGAATCGCGCCACGCATGGGCACAGGTACACTGGGATCAGGACGTCGGAAACGAAATCGTCGCGCTCGTTGAGAGCGCGACGTCCTTTGATGTTCGCAGTTACGATCCGATCGCGGTCGTACGCCCGGCTACGGCTTAGTCCAAAAGCTTTCGTCAGCCGGTTTCGCTGAGGGGCGCGGCTTCGCGGCAGGAGCAGCGTGCTGTTGCGGTGCGGCAGCGTGTTGCGGTGCGGCAGCGTGTTGCGGTGCAGCAGCGTGTTGTTGCGGTGCGGCAGCGTGTTGTTGCGGTGCGGCAGCGTGTTGTTGCGGTGCGGCAGCGTGTTGTTGCGGTGCCGCAGCGTGCTGGACCGGCGCTGCGGCTGCGTGTTGGACCGGCGCTGCGGCAGCGTGTTGTGCCGGCGCGGCAGGTGCGCGCTGTGCCGCTTTCGCGGCGGCGGCAGGCGCCTGTGGCTTGACCGCGGTGTATCCCGCCGGATGATTGTTTGCCGCGAGCGGCTTGGCCACCGAAGTCTGACTCGGGGTACCGTGATTGACGCTGTCCAAATAGTTGCGGTTCGATTGCGCGACCGCAACGTGCGCGGTTTGCGCCGAGGTCATCGGATAGGTTTTCTGATGTTCGGTTGCAATTTGGGCCTGTGAGGGCCGCGCGGTGAGGCCGTGCGCGCCGCCGTTGTAGGACGTTCGCGGGAGGTTATTCTGATTCACGTAGGAGCCCGGATCGCTGTAATAGTTACTGGATCCAATCGACCCGCCGACGTTGGTCACCGACCGGTTGTACTGGAACGAGTTGCCGTTCCATCGTCCACCGCGATAGCCCGATCCGTAGTAACCATACCCGTAGTTGACTCCGCCGTAGTAGCCGACGTTTTGGCCCCAGTATCCAGCGTACCAACCGTATTGACCGTTATTCCAGCCCCAATAGCCGGGTGTCCAGAGCAAGCCGACTTGCGGTGCTTGCACCCACGTTCCGGGAACCCAAAAGTATCCGTACGGGCCAAAGCCCCAATATCCAGGTTGCCAAATCATGTTCGGCTGCGTCGCGTACGGCTGATTGTACTGCGGCAAGGGCGGAGGCGCGTATCCGACAGAGATGCCGACCGACACCTGTGCACTGACAGGCGCGGGAACGGTGAAAACAAAGAACGCGGCCACCGCTAAAGTCAAAGAAAGTAAAACAGCTGAACGCACGGCTGCGCCCTCCTTCGGGCGCCTGGTAAGGGTACCGCGCAACGGCAGCAACCAGGCATAGTGGAATACCCGATTAAGCCCGTTATTCGAAGCGCAGCGCGTCGATTGGATTGAGATTGGCGGCTTTTCTTGCCGGATAGTATCCAAAGAAGATGCCGACGAGTGCCGAGAATCCGACCGAAAGAAACACCCAAGCAATGGGTATCTGTGTCGGCCACTTCGCCAGAATTGATACGATTAAGGTACCGGCAAACCCGAAGAGCACGCCGATGACTCCGCCGACTGCGGACAGGACCGTCGATTCGGTCAAGAACTGACGCAGAATCGAGGATCCACGCGCGCCCAGCGACATACGTAAGCCGATCTCGCGCGTGCGCTCGGTAACCGAGACCATCATGATGTTCATGATGCCGATACCACCGACGATCAACGAGACCGCCGCAACGCCGGCGAGCAAGAATTCCATCACCGCTCCGGTCGACGACGCGGCGGCTGCGATCGATTGCAGGTTGCGCACTTGAAAATCGTCGGGCTGTCCCGGGACGATGCGGTGGCGTTGCTCGAGCAGTTGCGTGACCTCGGTCTGAACCGGATCGACTAGCGCTGCGCTCGACGCGGAAACCATCAATTGGCTCACCGTCGTTACCCCGCTGAGCCGCTGCATCGCCGAGGTGTACGGAACCAAAATCGTATCGTCTTGATCGGTGCCGAGGCTGCTCTGCCCCAGTGCCGTGAGCGTCCCGATCACCGTGAACGGCACACCTTTGACGATGATATTCTGGCCGACCGGATCGCCGCCGCCCGGAAAGAGCTCGCTGACATCGGTCTGGCCCAAGACGGCGACCTTGGCTGAGCTCGCGATGTCTTCGTCGGTGAAAAATGTTCCGGATGCGAGCGGCCAGCCTTTGATGAACGTGTAGGTCGGCGCGACACCACTGATCGTGGTTTGCCAATTGTTCGGGCCGGCAACGACTTGCGTGCGAACGGTGACGAGCGGCGAGACGGCTGCCACGCCGGCGAGCTGGGTCATCGCCATGCCGTCAGCGGGCGTCAAGGTCGAGGCCCCACCAAAGCCCGTACGCGCACCGCCCTGCGTAACCGACCCCGGCTGCACCACGATCAAGTTCGATCCAAGCGCGTTGATGCTATTGGTGACCGACGTGCGGGCGCCGCTGCCGATCGCGACCGTCACGATGACCGCCGCCACGCCGATGACGATACCGAGCATCGTCAGCAGCGAACGCACTTTGTTTCGAATCAGCGCCTCCAGTGCAAGGCGCACGGTCGCCATAAAACTCATGCGACGATTTTTTCCGCGTCGTGGCGATGCAGGTTTGGACCATCGGAGATGATCTTTCCGTCGCGAAAGTTCACGAGACGCTTGGCATAAAGCGCAATGTCGGGCTCGTGCGTCACGAGCATGATCGTGATGCCCTGCTCGTCGTTGAGGCGGCCCAGAATCGACATGACGTCATCGGAGGTCTTCGTGTCGAGCGCACCGGTCGGCTCGTCGGCCAGAATCAATCCGGGATTGTTGACCAGCGAGCGCGCAATGGCGACGCGTTGTTGCTGGCCCCCGGACATTTGGTTTGGCGCGTGTTGCGCCAACTCGGCGACGCCGACGATCGCCAGCTTTTCGAGCGCGATGCGCTGCCGGTCGGCTTGTGGAACACCCGCATAAACCATCGGAAGCTCGACATTTTCCAGCGCGCTCGTTCGTGCTAGCAAATTGTAGGATTGAAAGACGAAGCCCAATCGGCGGCTTCGAATGTCGGCACGATCGTCCGCACTCAGATTCGCAACATCTTTGCCCTCGAACGTATAACTGCCTGAGGTCGGGGTGTCGAGCAGACCCGTAATCTGCATGAAGGTCGACTTCCCCGAGCCCGACGGTCCCATGATCGCGATGAACTCGCCCGGCTCGATCGTCAGATCCACGCCGTCGAGCGCGATCACTTGGGTTTCACCAATGGTATACACCTTGCGAAGCCCTTCGATCTTGACGACTTCGGTCACTAATGGATCCCTCGGGTTGCGTTGGAGCTCGAACCGCCAAGCGTCGGCGCCGCAGCGTGGGTTGCGGTCTTGGTGACCACCGTTCCGCCCGTGCTTTGACTTACCACGACCAAATCGCCGACGTTTAATGTGCTGCCGGCGCTGGCGCTTACCGCTGCTTCCGTGCTGTTTGCGAGCAACACCGTTATATGCTCAGCCTGCAATTTGCCGGCACGTTCAACAAAGACGACTCCGCTCGTCGCGGTGCTTCCGCTCGAGGCGCTGCCGAGCGTCTGCCCCCATGTCGCCGAGCCGGTCGTCGCGGAGGCTCCCGCGCTGCGCGCGACGCCGAATTGCAACGCCGCAAGGGGCACGATCAAAGCATTGCTCGCGCTCGCCGTGTCGATCGTGGCGTTCGCCGTCATCCCCGGAAGCAACGTTCCATTGGGATTGGCGACGTCGACGACGACGTCATAGGTAACCACATTGTTGAGCGTCTGCGGGTTGATGCGCACCTGCGTCACCTTACCGGTGAACGTCGTGCTCGGGTAGGCCAACACGGTGAAAGTCACGGTGTTGCCCGGGCTAATACCACCGATGTCCGGCTCTCCGACGTTGATGTCGACTTCCATCTTGTCCAAGTTTTCCGCGATGGAGAACAGGGTCGGCGCCGCTAACGAAGCCGCCACCGTTTGACCGACCGAGACGTCGCGAGCGATCACGGTTCCGTTCACCGGGGAGGTGATGACCGTGTTGGTCAAATTGATGGCGTCTTGTTGCACGGTCGCTTGCGCAGCTTGTACCGCCGCGGCGGCAGCATTTGTCCCGGCGCCTTGCGCTTGCGTTTGCGCCTGCGACTGCGTGTAGGCGGCTTTTGCCTGCGCTAACGCGGCTTCATCTTGTGAAACGGTCGATTGATCGGTCTGCACGGTTTCTTGCGGAACGTAGCCTTCGGTCAAGAGTGTCTGATCGCGCGTGAGCTGTTCTTGCGCAGTAGTGAGCGCAGCCTGTGCTTTGGGAATCGCCGTCTGCGCGGCGGTCGCTCCGGCAGCTTGCGCGGACGTGTTTGCGCCTGCTTCGGTTTCGCTTGCTTGCGCCTGCGCGAGGTTTGCGTCGGCTTGATCGAGCTGCGCTTGAATCGTGTTCGGATTGATCCGCGCGAGCACTTCGCCGGTCTTGACCTTTGAGTTGAAGTCGACGTAAAGCTGCGAGATGATCCCGGAGACTTGCGTACCGACAGTGACTGTGTTCTGTGGATTCACCGTTCCCGACGCCGTTACGCTCAGTACGAGCGTTTGTCGAACGATTGGTTTCGTAACGTAGCTAACGACCGTGTGGCTGCGTACCGCGACGATCACGACGATCGCCGCAAGTACGAGAACGCCGGCGCCAAGTGCCGCAAGTACTCGGAGTGGAATGTGTGGAAATCGTTTGAGGCCCCCGAACCACCCCGGGATCGCAACTGTTGGCGTGGACATCTTCTCTCGGTCGCCTCTTTTGGTTTATGCTTGTACCGTGAACGTGTTGTTGATGGTAATGCCGCCGGCTTGGGTGGCTTTTGCGCTCGCGTGGGTCGGCATCTCGGGATACAGCGCGAGAGTTACGGCATCCGAGGAGGTCGGTTCGAAAACGCAGCAAGAGGTTTTCGATTACACGTTTCTCAAGCCGTCGAGTGCGACGATGCACATCCTAACCGGCCCGAACGCCGGCGCAACGGTCGTGTGGAGCGGGGGAACCACGGTTGTCGCTCACCGAGGCTCAGGTCTTTCCGCCATGTTCAAGAAGACATTCCCGCTCCACGATCCGCAAGTGACCACGATACGCGGTTCATCGCTCGACGAGCTAAGCTTTGGCGCCATTCTCACGCACGGTGCCGACACGGCGGGAGTCGTCGCCGAGGGCAACGGTCCCACGATCGACGGCGTCCCAACCGATGAAGTGACGCTGGTCCCGACGAACTCCGTGATCGATACCGGATTGACGCTAGAAGTAGTTGACCTCTCGAAGGTCACGCACTTACCCGTACGCCTAATCGGCTACGAGGGCGCGACGCTCGTACGAACGATCGACTTTTCGGACGTTGACATCCACTGAACTCAGCAAACGCAGTTACGGCTGACCGACCCGCTGATTGGCGTTGTTGAGGAGATAGACTTTATCCGCGTGGCGCACGCCAAGCATCTTTTGATCGTAGATGATGCCGACGTAGCGTCCGGCTTTTATGTCTTTCATCTGATACGTCGTCTTGCCGTCGCCGGAAAAGACCTGATCGAATTGCGGAAGAATTTCGAAAGCGAGCGTTTGTTTCGTTCGCGTATCCTCGACTTTGATGCTGTTGTCCGAAACGTGGATGACGATGCCGTAGAACGTCGACGCGGCGACTGCCGGTGCCGTTGCGCCTAGCAGCAGCACCGTTGCCGTAACCGGCGAGAGGAAGAGTGCGAGAGGTCGTTGCATGGTCGTGCTTTCTTTAGTGGCCGCCCGGGTTGGTAATGACGAGTCCAGTCGGCGGTGTGGAGATGGTAATGCCGGCGCCGCCTGCGAGCGCGCGCCCTCCAAAGGCATTGATGGCGGATGTTATCGCGATAGCGCCGGTCGGGGCGAGGATGTTTCCGTAGAACGCCGCACCGACAGCGACACCGCCTAGTGTTGCTCCGCTGTAGTCTGCCCAATAGATGTTGCAGGCGTTCGCGCCGTTGACCAGGATCAGGTTGCCGCCGGGTGCGGCCATCGTGAACGAGGACCCCATTTGGAAGATGAAGACGCTCTCGGGATTGCCACCACCGTCAAGCGTCAGCGGCCCCGCCGTAATGTTAAGTGAAGAAGCCGACTTGTAGACGCCGGCACCGAGCACGCCCAATCCGCATACCGCCGTCCCGAGCGGACCACAATTTGAAACGCCCGAGTATCCGACGGGAACCTGCGAGAGGTCGTAGCCACCGCCGAACGTTGCGGCGGTCGGCGTCTCGGCGTTGGCGTCGTTATAGGCGGTCGTCACCGCAAGTTGAGCGCCGGTGAGGAATGCGGTGTTCGAATTAAAGCCGGTCGCGTAGATCGCGGTTGCTCCGCCGGCGGTGTTTGCACCGGTAATGCCGGTCACCGTCGTCGTGGGATACGCGCCGATGAGATCATCGTTGAAGGTGCCGAATGGTGGGACCGTGCTCGTCGCGCCGGTCGCGTACGTCACGAACATACCGCCGGTGTTCGTGATGCCGCCCGCGCCCAGGAGCGCGAATGGCGCGGCATCACCGAGTGCGATCGTGAAGGCGCCGCCTTGCGTACATGCCGCTAAGGGCAGCGGCGTCGGCGTCGGGACAATCGGCGTCGGC
>Ga0302325_10013253_pt1 | contig 17602 bp, 12 predicted proteins | sample Palsa_T0_2_FD_201948 | JGI IMG/M metagenome (GOLD analysis project Ga0302325, IMG submission 201948) | Peat permafrost microbial communities from Stordalen Mire near Abisko, Sweden - Palsa_T0_2 | ecosystem: Environmental > Terrestrial > Soil > Palsa > Peat permafrost | place: Sweden: Abisko... | reverse complement strand
CTCTCGTCGGCGCGGTTGGCGCGCTCGTCGCGATCCTGATCGTCGACGGGCTGCATTTTTTCAGTTTCAGCGCCGTCAAGTTCAATCACAACGTGATCGAGCTGCCGTTCTGGGTGTTTGCCGGTTTCGCCTTTTATGCAGCGCTGCGGCGGGACAAGTTGCGCTACTGGGTGTTGCTCGGCGTGGCGCTCGGCCTTGCCTGGTGGGCGAAGTATTTCGTGGTGATTCTGGCAGCGCCGCTCGCGCTGTTTGTGCTGTTAGACCCGCAGGCCCGGCATAAATTAGCCGGGCCGCGACCGTGGATCGCAGCCGCCGTCACGCTGCTGGTGATGGCGCCGCATCTGGTCTGGCTGGCGCAGCGTGACTTCCTACCGCTCGGTTACGCCGAGGCGCGCGCGGCGGCGCCGGGCGGGATGCTCGATCACCTTCTGCACCCGGCAGGATTTTTGGCCGGACAGGCATTCTTTCTCGTTCCCGCCTTGTTGATTGCGCTGCCGCTGTTCTGGCCGCCGGCGAAACCGGCGCCGCGGGCAAACGTTGACGCTTTCGACCGCCGCATCGTCAGCGTGTTGGCGTTCGGGCCGGCGTTGACGCTGTTCGCCTTTTCGCTGGTCGGCGGCCGCGCCACGCAAGCGATGTGGGCCTTTCCGCTCTGGCTGTTCCTGGGCCTTTGGATCGTCGTCTTCGCCCCGGCCGTGCCCGACCGGACGAGGCTCCTGCGTATCGGCGCTTTGTGGGCGGCCGCGTTCGCGATCTACGTCGTGGCCTTCGCCGCCGATTATCTGGTGCTGCCGCATTTCGATCATCGCTACCGCGCCGCGTTCTTTCCCGGCGATCTCCTCTCCGCCGCGATCGTGCAGCGTTTCGAGGAAGCGGCCGGCAAAAAGCCTGCTTACGTCATCGGGTCGATGTGGGACGGCGGCAACGTCGCGCACTACGCCGCACAGCGGCCGCAACCGCGCGTACTGATCGACGGCCAGCCTGCCCGCGCACCCTGGATCGATCTCGCCGACCTGCGCGCACGCGGCGCGGCTTTGGTGTGGACCGAAGGCGATCCGCATGTGCTACCCGGAAACTTTGCCGCAATCGCCCCCGGCGCGAAGATCGGCACGCCGTTCGATCTGCCATTCCACCGCGGCGACCGGACGGTCCATGTCGGCTGGGCAATCCTGCCGCCGCAATCGCCTTGATTTACCCCGCGGCGCCGGGGTGCTAATTTCCAGCTCCGCTGCGGATAGAGCGGCAAAAATGCCGCAATATCCGAGGCTTGAGGCGCCAAATGAGCTTGCCGAGCCGCGCGTGGCTCCCTAGAAGCGCCCGTACGACAACGCCGCGGAACAGTCACCGCAAAAAAATCGTCGCCCCACAGGAGTGATTTTTTGACCTCGCCTCCGGCCGATCTGCGCAGCCGCGACTTCCGCAAAATCCTGCTGATCAAATTGTCGGCCGTGGGCGACGTGGTGAACACGATCCCAGTCTTGAACAAGCTGCGGCGGCGTTACCCGGCGGCGCAACTGGATTGGCTGGTCTCGTCGTCGATCGCCGAATTGCTGCGGCACAATCCCGCCATCAGCAACGTCATCGAGTTTGCGCGCGACGATTGGGCGGAGCCGTGGCGCCTGGCGCCGTTCGTCAGCTACGTGCGCCTCGCCGCCAAGCTGCGCGGCAACGGATACGATCTGGTGATCGACATGCACGGCCAATTGCGCACGGCCGTGTTTACGCTCGCTACCGGCGCGCCGGTGCGGATCGGATTCGACCGGCCGCGCGCGCGGGTGTGGGACGCCTCGCCTCGAACGCACCCGGCGGAAGCACGCAAGCACGCCTGGCAGGGCGCGCGCGAGGGCAGCTGGCTCGCCTACACCCACCACATCCCGGTGCCGACGCTCGATCTCCACGCCGTCGACCGTTATCTCAACGTGGGACCAATCCTGGGCCTTGAAAAAGGTCCGCCGGATTTTTCATTTCCCATTCCGCCGGCGGCGAATGCCGGCGTCGAGGCGCTGCTGCGACGCCATGAGCTGACCGGCGCGGGCTTCGTCGCCATGGCGCCGGGCACGATCTGGGAAACCAAGCACTGGGGCAGCGACAAGTTCGCCGAGGTGGCGCGGCATTTCCTGCAAAGAGGATTTGGCGTGGCGCTGATCGGAACGCGCCGCGAGCGTGTCGTCTGCGCGGAGGTGGCGCGGCTCGCTCCCCGCGCGGTCAACGTTGCAGGCGAAACTACGCTGACCGAGCTGGCGACGCTGATCCGCCGCTCTGCCATCAGCGTGACCAACGATTCCGGCCCCATGCATCTCGCCGTCGCGCTCGGCCGACCGGTGGTGAGCATTTTCGGCCCGACGGATTTGGTGTGGGCCGGGCCTTACGGCCGCACCGACGCCGTTTTGCAAGCCGGTATTGCCTGCTCGCCCTGTTATCTGCGACAGCTCAGCCGCTGCCACCACAATCACGCCTGCATGCAAAATGTTTCCGCGGGTGCGGTGATCGAGCGGATGGAAGGCGTTCTTAGCGAAAGCCGCGGCCTCGCCGCGACACACGCACGCGGCCCCTAGCGTCTGCGCGTCAAAAGCCAAGACTTCATGTAGAGATTATAGCTGCCCTCGGCATTGGCGACCGCCAGCAAGAAGCCTTCGGCGCCATCGAGAAAGCCGGCCTTCAGCACGTAGGCGCGCAGAAACGAAAACAGCCCGTGGCCGATGCCGGTCAGGAACGTGACCTTTCTGCCGGAGGCGACGATCATCTGCGCCTTTGCCGTCGAATACGATCCATGCGCGATAACTAGTCCTCGAGCTTCAGCACGGGATGATGAATGAGCGGCCGCGAAGCCGCTTCACCACCCCGTCGCAGATCACGCGCCCATGCACGACCACGTCTTCGAAACTGACCTTTCCGCGCCGGAACAGCCGCAAGACATAGTCGGGATACCAGCCGGAATGCCGCATCTGCCGGCCGCAAAAGCTGGAAAGCCGAAGAAACTCCCAGGCATCCGCATCACCATCGGCGACCGCTGATTTGATCGCCGCGGCAAGCTCGGGTTTGACACGTTCGTCGGCATCGAGCGACAAAACCCACGTTCCGGTAGCGAGCGAAAGCGCATAATTCTTTTGCAGCCCAAACCCGCGCCATTCGTGAAACTCGGTGCGGGCGCCTTTTTGCCGCGCGATCTCCAGTGTCGCGTCGGTGCTGCCGCAATCGACCACGATGCGCTCGTCGCAGAAAGCGAGGCTGTCGAGGCACGCGCCGATATTCGCCGCCTCGTTCCTGGTAATCACGATGGCGCTGAGCTGCGGCATAGAATTTTAGTCCTCCGTCCTCTCAGGTTGGCTGCTCGCGGGCGGCAAAGATCGCGAGCCATAGATACACGACGAGCAGCGTCGCCTCGGCGAGCACGATGTAAATGCTGGCGCCATAGACTTGCGGAAAAAAGACCTCCACCACCGCCATCGACACGACGGCGGTAAGCCACACCACCGCGCCCCAGGCAGCCGCGAGCCACAACCCGACCGCAGCCACGAGGTCGATGACGGCAAAGAATACCGTCGCGGTCTGCCAGGCGACCGTGTGAGCCTCAAATCCGCCGTCCGCCGGCGCGGCGATTCCGCACACCTGGGCCCAATGATAGAGGCCCTTCGCCAGCGATACCGCCGCCATGATCCGCAGAAACACAACGAGATATTCGGCCCAGGACCCGGCCGCGTTCGTGGCCTTGCCGGCATGCACCGGTTCGAGCATGTCGCTCGGTCGGGTTGGCCGCTTTTGCGTGTGATCACTCATAACAGGGCGGCCTTTGACATTCGCCATAGGCTTAAGTCAATCCACCGGCGCCCGGGCCATGACCAGTGGCAGGTCAAGGCCGGAGCGGGTAAAGGTAAAAACAGCCAGCACGGAGTGCAGCCATGGCGATCAAATTCGGCCGGCCGCTCGAACGCGTCCGCCCCGCGCCCGCCGAGACGGCGGCGCCGGCGGAGCATCGCCTTGACCTCGCGATCCGCCCGCGCCGCAACCGCCGCGCGGAATGGGCGCGGCGCATGGTGCGCGAGCATGTGCTGACGGCCGACGACCTGATTTGGCCTTTGTTCCTGGTCGAAGGATCGAAAGTCCGCGCGCCGGTTGCTCCGATGCCCGACGTCGAGCGTCTCTCGGTCGATGAGGCGGTGCGCGCGGCGGAGCGGGCGGCGAAGCTCGCGATCCCCTGTCTCGCGCTCTTCCCCTATACGGACCCGGACAAGCGCGACCATACCGGTTCCGAGGCGCTCAATGCCGAGAACCTCGTCTGCAAGGCGATCCGCGCCATCAAGAAAGAAGTGCCGGATATCGGCGTGCTCTGCGATGTGGCGCTCGATCCTTATACCAGCCACGGCCATGACGGCCTGTTGCGAGATGGCGTCATCCTCAACGACGAGACCGTCGCGGTTCTGGTGGATCAGGCGCTGGTGCAGGCCGAGGCTGGTTGCGACATCATCGCGCCGTCCGACATGATGGATGGCCGCGTCGGCGCGATTCGGGAAGGCCTCGACGCGCACGGCTTCGCCGACGTTCAGATCATGGCCTATGCGGCCAAATACGCTTCGGCCTTCTACGGCCCGTTCCGCGACGCGGTCGGCTCGAGCGCGACGCTGGTCGGCGACAAGCGAACCTATCAGATGGACCCCGCGAACGCCGACGAGGCCCTGCGGGAAGTCGAGCTCGACATCGCCGAGGGCGCCGACATGGTCATGGTCAAGCCGGGCCTGCCCTATCTGGATATATTGCACCGCGTGAAAGAGGCCTTCCGGATGCCCACCTTTGCCTATCAAGTGTCGGGCGAATATGCGATGATCATGGCCGCCGTGGGGAACGGCTGGCTCGACGGGGACAAGGCAATGATCGAAAGCCTGATCGCGTTCAAGCGGGCCGGAGCCGACGGCGTGCTGACGTATTTCGCGATGAGGATTGCGGAGAAACTGAAGAAGAGCGGCGTACAGGCTTGATCCGGAAAAGTTGGGACCGGTTTCCGGGAAGGATCATGTGCAAGCCATAGTATCCCGCCTGGGACCAAACAACGAAGGCGGACGTCATGCGTGAGAATGACGAGTTCGGACACTACGTACCGTTGCTGCGCCGGATCATCATCCTGGTCGCAGTCATCGCCGCCGTGCCGGTGATGTTGTGGACCATTACCGCATTCGTGCGCACCTATGTCGGGCCGCCCAAAATCCCGACTTTCCACCAGCTTGCCGCGACCGCGTCGATCAACGCGCCGGTCACACCCGCAAAGCCGGATGCGTATAAACAACAGCAACCCGGCGTCCAGCAGGCCAGAATGGCAGACCCGTCATCGGGCAGAGCGGAGGCAAGAGCGACGGCCACCGACGCGCGCGACGCGTCCCCTGGGCCAAAGGGGGCGCTTCTCGGCGATCGGGCACCGGAGGGCGATGCGAACGCCCCGGCGACGATCGCGACGAAAATGGTCGATACCTCGGCGGCCGTACCGACCAGCCTAAAAGCATCCGATATGACTTCTCCGCCGACCGCAACCGACAGCGGGGTGTCGACCACCGGAGCGCTGGCGGCTCAACAGGCTCCGGCCGCGATGGAGCCCTCGGCGGACAGCCTGGCCGCCGCAGCGCCGTTGCGCGGGCCGATACCGCTCCCGCGGCGGCGTCCCCACGACATCGGCTCGGTGAACATGGCCGACATCGCGCCGGGAAACGTCCCGGTGCCCCGGCCGCGGCCTGATGGCGCCGGACCGACCTCGACCGAAACATCGAGCGGCGGTCCCATCGAGTTCATTCAGAATCTCTTTCACTGAGAAAGACGCAAATAACACGCGCTGGCGCTCGCTGACGCGGACAATAGCGCCATGATCCGGGTCCATCATCTGAACAATTCGCGCAGTCAGCGCGTGTTGTGGCTGCTCGAAGAGCTGGGCACGCCCTACGAAGTCGTGCGCTATCAGCGCGACAAGGCGACGATGCTGGCGCCGGAGGAATTAAAGCGCGTCCACCCGCTCGGAAAGTCGCCGGTCGTCGAGGACGACGGCAAGAAGTTCGCCGAGACCGGATTGATCGTCGAATACCTGGTCGAGCGCTACGGACCGGACCTGGCGCCGCCGCGCGATTCCGATCTCTCGTGGCGTTACAAATATTGGCTGCACTACGCCGAAGGCTCGGCGATGCCGCCACTCCTTCTTAAGCTCATCACCGACAGGCTCGGAATACTGGCGCTTCCAGCACGAGGCTTCGTGAAATCGCAGCTGAAGCTTCACCTTGATTATTTGGAAGCTGAATTGAGCGCCGCGCCGTGGTTCGTCGGCGATCGTTTCTCGGCCGCCGATATCATGCTGAGCTTTCCGCTCGAGGCGGCAACCGACCGCGCCGGTCTCGATGAGACGCGCCCGATGCTGATGGACTTCCTGCGCCGCATCCACGCGCGGCCCGCCTACAAACGCGCGCTCGAAAAAGGCGGCCCTTATCGATTTGCACGTGGCAAATAGTCAACAGTGATTACGGCTTCCGCCATTCCTGTTCGCGAATGCAAAGCTGCGCCAAGAGCATCGATCGTTCCAATTGGAATCCAGCACGCCGAGGCAGACGGAACCGGCGAAAGGTGGAACGGAAAGACTTTACTCGACGTCCTCAACTTCCGTCGGCTCGCCGCCGAACGCCTTTTGCGCCAGCGCCGCCGCCATGAACTGATCGATGTCGCCGTCGAGCACGTCACCGGTGCTTGAAGTAGACACGCCAGTACGCAGGTCCTTCACCATCTGATAGGGCTGCAGCACGTAGGAGCGGATCTGATGCCCCCAGCCGATGTCGGTCTTGGCGGCCTGATCGGCAGCGGCTTGCGCCTCCCGCTTTTTCAGCTCCAGCTCATAGAGTTTGGCGCGCAGCATCTGCCAGGCCTGGGCGCGGTTACGGTGCTGCGAGCGGTCGTTCTGGCACACCACCGCGATGCTGGTCGGAATGTGGGTCAGCCGAACGGCGGACTCGGTCTTGTTGACGTGCTGACCGCCGGCGCCGCCCGAGCGCATGGTGTCGACGCGCACATCGGATTCCTTAATGTCGATGTTGATGCGGTCGTCGACCACCGGGTAAACGGTGACGCTGGCGAAGGATGTGTGCCGGCGCGCGTTGGAGTCGAAGGGTGAGATGCGCACCAGGCGGTGTACGCCGTTCTCGGTCTTGAGCCAGCCATAGGCGTTGCGGCCCTTGACCTCGATGGTGGCCGACTTGATGCCGGCCTCCTCGCCGTCGGTCTCTTCGATGTAGTCGACCTTGAAGCCGTGCTGCTCGGCCCAGCGTACATACATGCGCAACAGCATGTTGGCCCAATCCTGGCTCTCGGTACCGCCGGCGCCGGCATGGACTTCGAGATAGGTATCGTTGGCGTCGGCCTCGCCGCCGAGCAACGCCTCAAGCTCGCGGCGCGCAACTTCCGTCTTGAGCTTGCGCAACGCTGCTTCCGCTTCGGCGATGACCTTCTGGTCGCTCTCCGCCTCGCCGAGCTCGATCATCGTGACCTGATCGTCGAGCTCCTGTTCGATGCGGGAAAGCGCGCTGAGCTGGTCGTCGAGCGCGGTGCGCTCCTGCATCACGCGGCTGGCGGCCTGCGGATCGTTCCAGAGGCTTGGGTCTTCGGCCTGCCGGTTCAGCTCGGCAAGCCGGGCGCGCGCCTTGTCGACGTCAAAGATGCCTCCTCAGCAGCCCCGCGGACTGCTTGATTTCGGCGACGATGGTTTCGATTTCTGCGCGCATGTTTAGGCATCAGACGTCAGTAACCAGTAACCAGATAAGTGAGCTTTCGAATACCACAATCTTTCTGACCTCTGACAACTGATTACCGATCCCTGGACTCAGTACAATCCGCCGGTCCCGCTGCGAACCGCACCGGCCGCGGAATCCGGCGACACCGAGAGCGCCCCGCCGCTGCCCGCCGCCTCAGCCCCGATCACCGAATAGCTGTCTGGCGGCGCGGTGCCGGGCTTGAATGCTTCGAGAATGACCTTTGTGTCGCCGGGTCCCGCCCGCATGCCGGTTTTTGCGTCGACGCGGATGAGCTTGATGCCGGGCGGCACGCGGAACGGAATCGGCGGCTTGTCGGCGAGCGCGACCTTGAGGAAATCGCGAACGACCGGCGCCGCGAGATGTCCGCCGGTCGCCAGCCGTGCGATATGGCGCGGCTTGTCGTAACCCATGTAGACGCCGCAGACGATGTCGGGCGAATAGCCGATGAACCAGACGTCCTTCTCTTCGTTCGTCGTGCCGGTCTTGCCCGCGATCGGCTTGCCGACGTCGCGGACCACGGTTGCCGTGCCGCGCTGGACCACGCCCTCCATCATCGACGTGATCTGATAGGCGGTCATGGGGTCGATGACCTGTTCGCGGCGGTCGACCAGCGTCGGCTCGGGCTGGCTGTTCCATTTGTCGACGTCGCAGCCCATGCACTCGCGCTGGTCGTGCTTGAAGATGGTGTGGCCGTAGCGGTCCTGGATGCGATCGACCAGCGTCGGTTTCACCCGCCGCCCGCCATTGTCGAGCATCGAATAGGCCGTGACCATGCGCAGGACGGTCGTCTCGCCAGCGCCGAGCGCGTAGGAAAGATACGGCGGCAGATCGTCGTACACACCGAACCGCTTGGCGTATTCCGCGATCAGCGGCATGCCGATGTCCTGCGCCAGCCGCACCGTCATCACGTTGCGCGACTGTTCGAGGCCGAAGCGCAACGTCGAAGGGCCGTAGAATTTGCCGCCGTAATTTTCCGGCTTCCAGACGCCGCCGCCGCCCTGCCCGGTATCGACTTCGATCGGTGCATCAAGGACGATGGTTGAGGGCGTGTAGCCGTTGTCAATCGCCGCGGCATAGACCAGCGGCTTGAACGACGACCCCGGTTGCCGCAACGCCTGGGTGGCGCGGTTGAACTGGCTCTGGTCATAAGAAAAACCGCCGACCATCGCCAGCACGCGGCCGGTACGCGGGTCCATAACCACCATGGCGCCGGAAATTTCCGGCACCTGGCGCAGCCGGAACTGGCCCTGCTCCTTCGCCGGTTCGACGTAGATGACATCACCGGCCGAAAGCACCTGGCTCACGCGCTGGATCGGTTTTGCCGGCCCGTTCTGCGGCTTCGCCCATTTGACGCCATCGAGCGGCAGGATGCCGATCTCGCGCGCCTTGACCACGGCGCCACCGGGATCGCGTTGCGGCTGCAAACCGATGCGCGCCGACTGATCGTTGACGTCCAACACGACAGCAAGCCGCCACGGATCGATGTCGGACAGCGATTTCACCTCGGCGAGCTTGATGCCCCAGTCGCCGTCAATCTCAATCTTGCCGGCAGGCCCGCGCCAACCTTGGGTCTCGTCAAAATTGACGAGCCCGTCGGTCATGGTCTTGCGCGCCAGCACCTGCATCTTGGGATCGAGCGTGGTGCGCACGGAGAGGCCACCTTCGTAAAGTTTCTTCTCTCCGTAATTCTCGAAGATGTAGCGTCGTACTTCCTCGGCGAAATACTCGGCGGCAAAGGTGTGAGCGCCGGTCGGCCGCACGGCGACGCTGAGCGGCTCTTTCTTGGCCTTGTCGCCGACTTCGGCAGTGATGTAACGATCCTCGACCATGCGATCGATGACGTAGTTGCGCCGCGCGATCGCTTCGTCGCGGCGGCGGAACGGATTGTAGTTGTTCGGGCCCTTCGGCAGCGCCGCGAGATAGGCGGCTTCGGCGATCGTCAGCTCGTGCACCGATTTGTCAAAATAAAGCAGCGATGCCGCGGCGACGCCGTAGGCGCCAAGGCCGAGATAGATCTGGTTGAGGTAGAGTTCGAGGATCTTATCCTTCGAATAGGTCCGCTCGATACGCAACGCCAGCAAAGCTTCCTTGATCTTGCGCGTAACCGACAGCTCGTTGGTCAAAAGGAAGTTCTTGGCCACTTGCTGGGTGATGGTCGACGCGCCCTGCGGCCGGCGGCTGGAGCCGTAGTTTTGGACATAGAGAAGCGCCGCCCGGCCGATACCGGTAAAGTCTATTCCGGGATGCTGATAGAAGTTCTTGTCCTCGGCAGAGATGAAAGCGCTGGTGACGAGTTTCGGTATCGCCTGGATCGGCAGGTAGAGACGGCGCTCGTTGGCGTATTCCGCGAGCAGTGATCCGTCGGCCGCATGCACCCGCGTCATTACCGGCGGTTCATAATTCTGTAGCTGAGAATAATCCGGTAAGTCCTTGGAATAATGCCACATAAGACCGGCAACCGCTGCGATGCCGGCGATGAACACGATGGTGCCTGCGGCGAACAGAAAGCCCAGAAACCGCAACAAGATTTTCATTGCAAAAGTCCCGCCCCGCCCGGACCCGCGCCAGTTCGGCTCACGCCCCGCCGTGCGGCGAACGCCAGCCGTGCCATGATCGGCCTCAACCGCCCGAAAAGCCCGCTAGGCATCGTGTGTCGTCGCTCCGTTTTTTGTTCAAACTGAGGCCATTGCGGCATCAGTTCGTCCCGGCGCGGGCACCTCCGGCATGAGCCGCGAAATAGCCTTCAATCGCCTGCGCGATCGAGTCCGCCGTCCGGTTGCGCCAAGTCTCGGATAATAGCGATCGCAGGTCTTGCCGATTGGACACATAGCCGAGTTCCACCAGCGCCGAGGGCACGTCCGGCGCGCGCAAAACGCGAAAGCCGGCTGATTTCAGCGGCGTCTTGTGCAATCGCGTCGCGGTTTTCATTTCGCCCGCCAACTTATGCGCGAATTGCACGGAAAGGCTCTTGGTTTCCCGCTCGGCAAGATCGATCAGGATGCCGGCAACGTCGTCCGGTTCGCTTTTGAGATCGACGCCGGCGATGACATCGGCCCGGTTTTCCTTTTCGGCAAGCCGGGCGGCCTCGGTATCGGTAGCGGTCTCCGACAGCGTGTAGATACTTGCACCCTGCGCGTCGCCTTCCCCGTGCGGCAGCGAGTCGGCGTGGATCGAGACGAACAGCGCCGCGCCGGCATCGCGCGCCATGCGCACGCGGTTGCCGAGCGGCACGAAGGTATCGTCAGAGCGCGTCATGAGGACGCGAAATTTGCCGGTCTTTTCGATACGGTCGCGCAGACGCTGCGCGAAATTCAGGACAATGTCTTTTTCCTCTTCTCCGCCCGGCCCCTTCGTGCCGGTATCGATGCCGCCGTGGCCGGGATCGAGCATGACGAGCGGACGCGGATCTTCGCTTTTTGCTTTCGGTCCGTTCGGACGCGGCAAATCGGTGCGCGCGAGCTTGCTGTCGAGGGCGATCCTCCGCAAAAACGCCTCGCGATCGGTGGCGGCGAGATCGAGCACCAGCCGTGCCGGCGCGCCATCGGTCGCATCGACGACGAAAGCCTTATCGACGCGCGCAGGCTTGGCGAGATCGAAAACCAAGCGCGAGCCGCCCTGCATTACCAGCCCGAAGCGAAATGCCTTGATCAAGCCGCGCCCGCTCTCGCCTGATTTCGGCGGCAGTTGAAATGTCACCTGCGGAATGTCGAGGACGACCCGATACGGATCGGCGAGCGTAAAGGCGTGAACGTCGATCTTGCGGCTGAAATCCATGACGAACCGCGTCTGCGATTCGTCGCCGCCGAGGCGTGCGTCTGTCGCAACCGGAAACGAATCGGGGCCGGCGGTTGGCGTGGCCGCCGGCCGTTCAGCCCCCGATGCGCCCACAGCGAAGAGGAAGCCGAGAAAAGCCCAGCTCGCTGCCCGGACAGCCATCGGTTTGCGACCCTCCGCGCCCCTCTTACCCCAATAGGCAGGCGTGGTTAATCGAAACTTAAGTCCCCACATAAGGAGGGCGTCAAAGCCGGCGCGATGGCATGAAAAAGGGTGCCCTGTGGGACAAATGTCACAGGCGACTTGCCAATTCCGTCCCGACGGCCTTAAGAAGATACGGCTGACGGTCAAATGTTCCGGTTGTGTCCCGTCAGGGCATCCGGCAAGTCCGCCGCGATGGCTCCCGAACCGATAGCGGGAGTGGCGGCGGACGCAGATTTCGATCCGTTCCGGCGCAATAACGCGCCCACCGATGCGGACGAAGAAGCGAGCCCGATACCCTCAAAGGAGCAGGGCAGCCGGAGCAGACCGGGCAGCGCGCGTGCTGGCGGCGATGTGCACCGCCGAAGCGGTATCGCCGATACCGTAAGCGCTCAGAGTAATCGCGGCGGCGCAAGCGCTGCCGTCCACCACGGTTTGGAGTTCATGTTCGAGGCGCAACAGGTTCGATCGGGTCGGCACGGCGGCGTTCATGCGACGCGCGCCAGCCGCCGGGCCGATGTCCGTTTGCTGCGCTCGGAGTTCCGGATCCGTTTCCTTCACCGACAAACAGGCGGCTCGCCGTCATCCGTCGCCGCTCCGGCGCGGAACATCCGGCCACGCCAGCCTTCACGAGATTTGCAATGGCCAACAAAATGCTCATCGACGCGACCCATCCGGAGGAAACCCGGGTGGTCGTCCTACGCGGCAACCGCGTCGAGGAATTCGATTTCGAGTCCGCGCAGCGCAAGCAACTAAGAGGCAATATCTATCTGGCGAAAGTGACGCGCGTCGAGCCGTCACTGCAAGCCGCGTTTGTCGATTACGGCGGCAACCGCCACGGCTTCCTCGCGTTCAGCGAAATTCATCCCGACTATTACCAAATCCCCGTCGCCGACCGGCAAGCGCTGATCGACGAGGAAGGCCGCGCCCAGCGCGCCGCCGAAGACGAGGCGGATCGGCGCTCCCGTCGCCATCGCGGTCGCGGCAGACCCTCGGCCCGCCATGATGGGGAAGTCGTGCACAGCGACGTGGCCGAGACGCCGGCCGCGGATCCGGCCACGGCGCAAGATCATACCGACGCGCTGTCCGCTGACGAAACCTCGATCGAGGATGAGATTGCCGTCGAAGCCGAAGACACCGAGGGACCGACCACCCCTGAGCAGCAATCGGCCGCAGAGCAGGAACAGCCAATCGCGGCCGAACCTGCGGCCGGAGTGTCGGGTGACACTTCACCGAGCGAACTTGAATCCGGAACGCTTCTTCCTTCCGTATCCGTGACCGCCGAAGACGACGCCGAGACGGAGCAAACGGACCAAAGCACCGCCGCCGCGGGCGAGTCGGAAGGCACCGAAGAAACCAACGGCGCGCACGAGACCGCCGAGCGCGGCGACCATGCCGAGAACGGCGAGGACGATGAACACGCCGAAGAGATCGTCGAGTCCGTTGGCGGCGCCGACGCGCTCGAAGAGGTTCCGGACCGGGCGCCGCGCTACCGCCGCCAGTACAAAATCCAGGAAGTGATCAAGCGCCGGCAAGTCATGCTGGTGCAAGTGGTCAAAGAGGAACGCGGCACCAAGGGCGCGGCGCTCACGACCTATCTGTCGCTCGCCGGCCGCTACTCGGTGCTGATGCCAAATACCGCGCGCGGCGGCGGTATCAGTCGCAAGATTACGAGCGGCGAGGATCGTTCCCGGCTCAAGGAAATCGCGCAGGAGCTCGAAGTTCCCGAGGGCATGGGCGTCATCGTGCGCACCGCCGGCGCCAGCCGCACCAAAACCGAGATCAAGCGCGATTTCGAGTATCTGCTGCGGCTGTGGGAAACCGTGCGCGATCTCACCCTGAAATCCACGGCGCCCAAGCTCGTCTACGAGGAGGGCTCGCTGGTCAAGCGTTCGATCCGCGATCTCTACAGCAAGGAGATCGACGAGATCGTCGTCTCCGGTCCGGACGCCTATCGCGAGGCCAAGGACTTCATGCGCATGCTCATGCCGAGCCATGCGAAGAACGTGAAGCTTTACGCCGATACGCAACCGCTGCTGTCGCGCTACGGCGTAGAGAACCAGCTCGACGGCATGTTCTCGCCCACGGTGCAACTGCGCTCGGGCGGCTACATCGTGCTCAATCAGGCCGAAGCGCTGGTCGCCATCGACGTCAATTCCGGCCGCGCGACGCGCGAGCATCATATCGAGGACACCGCGCTCAAGACCAACCTCGAAGCCTCGGATGAGATCGCGCGTCAGCTTCGGCTCCGCGACCTCGCCGGTCTGATCGTCATCGACTTCATCGACATGGACGAGAAGCGCAACGATCGCTCGGTCGAGCGGCGGTTGAAGGAGTGCCTCAAGCAGGATCGCGCCCGCATCCAGGTCGGTCGCATCTCGCATTTCGGCCTCTTGGAAATGTCGCGCCAGCGTATCCGCACCAGCGTACTCGAAAGCTCTACGGAGAAATGTCCGTATTGCGGCGGTAGCGGCCATGTCCGCTCGGTGTCGTCGCTCGCGTTACAAGTGTTGCGCGCGCTCGAGGATCAACTGATGAAGGGTGCGACGCACAACCTCATTGCGCGCACGCGGCCGGACGTTGCTCTTTACGTACTCAATCAGAAACGCGCGCATTTGCGGGCGCTGGAAGAGCGGTTCGTCATCACCATCACGATCAGCGCCGACGAGACGTTGTCCGCGCCGCTGGCTTTCGCGATCGATCGCGGCGAGCAGGTACATACGCTGGAAGCCGCCAAGGCGATCGCCGAAAAGAGCGAGGCGGCCGCCATGCCGCTCGAAGAAGAAGACGAACTCGAAGACGCCGCCGCGTTCGAAACCGAAGCCGAGGAAGGCGACGCGGCGCCCGCGACGGACGCTGCCGCCGAGCCAGGCGAAGGTGAAGGCGGAGGACGCCGCCGCCGGCGCCGGCGCCGGCGTGGCGGACGCAACGGTGGCGAAGCCCATGCGCAGCCGAATGGCCATCAGGATATCGGCGAAGAGGCTGGCGAATCCGACCCCGAGGCGATCGGCGAAATGTCCGCCGACGATGTCGCGGAAGAGGTCGGCGAGACGGTCGCCATCGACAGGGGCGAGACGCAGCGCGAAGGAGAGCGGCGCCGCCGCCGCCGCGGCCGCCGCGGTGGCCGGCGCAATCGGATGGACCGTGAGCGCGAGGGCACGCCGGGATCGTCCGATAACGACGTGCACGAGCAGCCACAGCATGCCGTCTCGACGGCGGAAGCACTAACGGCGCCACCCGCACTGGAGCCGGATTTGAAGGCGGCGGTTGCTGATCTCGATGCCGCGCCGGCATCGGCGCCGCCCCCGCCGGCAGAGCCGGCATATTCGGAATCGGTACAGGCGTCGCCGCCTGCTCAACCCGAGCCACCGCGTCGGCGATCGACGATCCGCGAGCCGGCGCCAAACACCGGCGGCAGCATTGAGGCGTCGCAGCCGCCGCCGATGCAGCCCGCCTCCCCCGCTCCGGAGCCGGTCGTTACCGAGGTCGGCGACAACGAAAGCACGGATCGGCCGCGCCGCAGCGGCTGGTGGTCGCGCCGCATCGCCGGCGGCTGATCGCGCGGTCGTGCTCCAGAGCGCGCCATGAAAAGCGGGTGGGTCGACCGTGACGCCGAGGCCCTGGTGGCACACGGCGCCAAGGCCGGTGTCGAGCGCGATCTGGCGCTCCGCATCTACACGACCAGGCTTCTCGGCGGCGATCCCAGGCTGGTGCTGCACGGCGGTGGCAATACGTCGGTGAAGACGCGTGCGCGCGACCTCTTTGGCGAAGAGGCCGAGGTTTTGCGGGTCAAAGCCACCGGCGCTGACATGGCGGCAATCGAGCCGGACGATCTGCCGGCGGTGCGGCTTGCGCCGCTGCGCCAGTTGCGCGCGCTCGATGCGATTGCGGACGATGAACTCGTGGCCATCGAACGCGCCAATCTCGTAGATCCGGCGGCGCCAAATCCTTCCGTCGAGATCATGCTGCATGCGTTCCTGCCGTACAAATTTGTCGATCACACTCATGCCACGGCGGTGCTCAGCGTGATCGATCAGCCGAACGGCGAACAACGATGCGCCGAGGTTTTCGGCGGCCGGCTGGCGTTCGTCCCCTACCTGATGCCAGGCTTCGGCCTCGCCAAAAAAGCCATCGACGTCTTCGAGCGCGCCAAACCCAGCGACGGGCTCATCCTCGGCAAGCACGGCATCGTCACGTTCGGCGAGAGCGCGAGCGAGGCCTACGAGCGCATGATCGAGATGGTGTCGCTCGCTGATGATTTTGTAGCGCGGAACAGCAAGTCTCACATCATTGCAACACCATGGCGCGAACCAGAGCCGGTCGCCGCGGTCGCGCCCATCGTACGTGGCGCGTGCAGCCAAAGGGACGGAAAAGCGGAAGGGGCTTGGTGTCGGCTCGTGCTTGAATTTCGAGGCGGGCCGGCGGTTTTGAGTCTCTTGCAGTCAGACTTGCCCCGCTTGAGTGAAGGCGGCGTGGTTACACCTGACCACACCATCCGCACCAAAAACAGACCGCTGGTTTTGCCGCACGCCGAGAAAGGCAAACTCGAAGATTTCGCTCGCACCGTCCGAGAAGCCGCCGGGATTTTCGCAGCAGAATATCAAAATTACTTCGAGCGCCACAACAAACGTGTCGGCGGTGGCAAGCGAGAGCTCGATCCCCTGCCCCGTGTTGTGCTGGCGCCGGGGCTCGGACTGTTCGGCCTCGGCCGCACCAAGCACGACGCGGTCATTGCCGCCGATATTGCCGAAGAATGGATGACTGTTGTCGCCGGCGCGGAACATATCGGCCGCTTCGAGTCGATCTCTGAAGCCGAAATGTTCGATTGCGAGTATTGGCCGCTCGAACAGGCAAAACTCGGCAGGCGCAAGGAGCCGCCGCTTGCCGGCCAGATCGCCGTCGTCACCGGCGCGGCGGGCGCAATTGGCGCCGCCACCGCCAAAGCCTTCGCCGCGGCGGGAGCGGAGGTCGCGCTGCTCGACGTGAACTTGGCCGACGCAAGCGAGAAAGCAAAAGCTGTCGGCAAGACCGCGCTGCCGGTCCAATGCGATGTGACCGATATCGCTTCCGTGCGGGCCGCATTCGATCAGGTGGCTGCGAATTTCGGCGGCGTCGACATCGTGATTTCGAATGCCGGCGCGGCCTGGCAGGGCCGCATCGGCGAAGTCGACGAGGCGGTTTTGCGCAAAAGCTTCGAGCTGAATTTCTATGGCCATCAGCGGGTGGCGCAGGCGGCCGTCAAAATCATGCTGGCGCAAGGCACCGGCGGGTGCCTCCTCTTCAACGTCTCCAAACAGGCGGTTAATCCGGGACCCAATTTCGGACCGTACGGCATTCCGAAGGCGGCGCTGCTCGCGCTGATGCGCCAATATGCGCTCGACTACGGAGCGGACGGCATCCGCGCCAACGCGGTCAACGCCGACCGTATCCGCTCGGGGCTGTTGACGCAGGAGATGATCGCCTCGCGCGCGAAGGCGCGGGGATTAAGCGAGAGGGATTATATGGGCGGCAATCTGCTGGGCCGCGAAGTGACGGCGGACGACGTGGCGCAGGCCTTTTTGCACCAGGCGCTGGCGCTGAAAACCACGGCCGACGTCACCACCGTCGATGGCGGCAACATCGCCGCGGCGATGCGGTGAGTGGATCTACTCGATCATGTAAGGCGCGGTATCGGCCGAGAGTGCAGATCCCACTCTAGGGCGTGTATTCATAAGACCGAGAAACTGGCATGTCCGCTAAGCCCCGATTGTGTTGAAAAAGTCTGCAGTTGCGACGCGCGACATTCGCTGATTCAGTCGCTGCGACAAGCAGGACTGCGAATCATGATGGGACATCGGCAAGTCGAACAGGCTGCTTTG
>Ga0302325_10013252_pt1 | contig 17602 bp, 13 predicted proteins | sample Palsa_T0_2_FD_201948 | JGI IMG/M metagenome (GOLD analysis project Ga0302325, IMG submission 201948) | Peat permafrost microbial communities from Stordalen Mire near Abisko, Sweden - Palsa_T0_2 | ecosystem: Environmental > Terrestrial > Soil > Palsa > Peat permafrost | place: Sweden: Abisko... | reverse complement strand
GCAGGGCCAGCAGGAGACCGGCGGCGCCAGCGCCGAGGCCTGGCCAGCGCCCGCGGCCGAGCAGCAGAAACCCGGCGAGCGCGGTCCCGGCCAGCAACAGCCACGGCACTGCGCCAGCGCCGCCATAGCCGGCTGGCACCGTCTGCGCGTTCCAGGCGCCGCCCAGCAGGATCAGGCTGCCGGGCGTGCCGAACGGCGTATCGGCCCTGGCCGCAAAGGCGGCCACCCCGGCCGGGCTGGTCAGCACGTGCCGGGTCAGGGACGGGATGAGCCAGGGCAGGCTCAGCACCCCGAGGATCACGGCCGTCGCCGCCGTCAGCTGCAGCCGCGTCCGGACGGTACCCCGGTGCAGGATCGCGGCCGGCCCGGCAATGAGCGCCGAGATCGACATGGCAGCAAAACCGCCGACGGCAGCAGGCACGAGGGCGGCGGTGAGGCTGACCGCGCGTTTGCCCGCCCGGACGGCCGGCCTGGTCGCCGCCGCCAGCACCCAGGGCAGCCCGGCGTAGCCCAGCAACAGCGCCCACTGGCCGAGAATCAGCCGTTCGGCCACGTACGGATTCCAGGCGTACAGCACGCCCGCTGCGAGCTGGGCGGGCAGGCGCTCGGCCGACAGCAGCCGCGCGGCGCCGGCGCAGGCCAGCACGATGATCGCAAGGAGTATCAGCTTCTGCACGACGTCGGCAGGCAGCGCCCTGGCCAGCGCGGCGACCACCGCGTCGCTGGGCACCGCCCTCGGCAGGACGCCGGACGTGCCGAGCAGCGCGCTCGTGAACTGCGGCCGCGGCACGAACACCATGTCGTAGCTGAGCAGGTACCCCGGCCCGATGCCCGGTCCGAGCGCAAGCAGTCCGAGCACGAGCCCCGCGGCCGACGGGGCCAGCGCCGCCAGCCGTCCGCTCAGCCGCGGCCGGGACCGGGCCGCCTCGCTGACCGCGGCTGCCGAGGTAGCGGCCGCGGACGTGTCAGTCGTGGTCTGCTCGGCCATTGCCGCCAGAGTGTAGCTTTTCCCGCGCATCCTGCTCGGTTACGTTCGCGGGCCGGTGACCGTGACTTCGGGCAGCAGTGACTCATAAGCCCGGAGATCTGCCTCGCCGTCGGCCGAGACGGAGGAAGCAAGCGCGACCGCGTGCCTGAGCATGTCCGGCCAGGACCAGGACAGCGCGACCCCCGGCGTGAGTCCGGCCACCAGCGCGTCCCGGAAGCCGGCCGACGACCCGGCGGACCCCGGCACCACCGCAGGATCCGGCGCTGCTGCAGCCTCGGGCACCACTGCGGCTTCCGGACCGGTCAGGCCCGCACCGGAGCAGGCTCGCCACTCTCCGGCAGCGGTCAGTGCCCGCACCCCGTGCCCCCACGGCAGCACCAGCGAGCTCCCGCCCGGCAGCTCAGGGACCGGCTCGCCGGCGGCGAGATCGGGAACCACCAGCGCGGGACCGCGTGCGGCGCCGTGCCGCAGCGCGCTGCCGCCGGCATCGAGGACCACGGGCACGCCCGCACCGGCCGCATAGCTGGTCAGCGAGCCGTAGATGTCAGCTGGCAGCCCGGCAGGCAGGCCGCCGCACAGGACAACGGCGGTCGCGCCGTCCAGCAGGCCGCGGTAGTCCGCGGCCAGCCGCCCCAGTTCCTCGGTGGTGATGTACGGCGCGGGCTCCTCAAACGCGGTGACCTGGCCAGCGCCAGCCCGGCCGCCGACGCGCACGACGCGGCGCGACTCGGCACTGATCCGGGTGAACTGGGTGGCGACGCCGTCCCTGGCCAGCCCGGCCCGGATCTCCTCGCCTGCCGATCCGCCGGCCAGCCCGGCCGCCACCACGTCGTGGCCGAAGGTGGTCAGCAGCCTGGCCACGGCCAGTCCGCGGCCGCCGGCCCGGTGCCGTACCTGGCGCACCTGGTTCACCTCGCCGAGCCGAATAGTCCCGGCGTCATAGCGCACGTCCAGGGAGGGATTGAGCGTCAGCGTGACGATCACCCGGCGACCTCGCCCGCCACCGTGGCCGCCAGAAGCGCGCCGAGTTCCCAGCAGGCCTCCAGGTCGGCTTTGCCCGGCGTGCCGGTCACGGTCAGAGCGGGCCTGGCCGGCCGCCAGTCCAGGCCGGCGGTAATCGACTCCACTGCGCGAACGGCCCCGCCGGTGTCGCTGCCTCCGTGCACGTACAGCCCGTACGGACGCTTCCTGGTGGCTTCCAGGCACGGGTAGTAGATGCCGTCGAAGAAGTGCTTGAGCGCGCCCGACATGTAGCCGATGTTGGCCGGGGTGCCGAGCAGGTAGCCGTCGGCGGCCAGCACGTCGGCGGCGCCGGCGGTCAGGGCCGGCCGGACGACGACGTCGACTCCCTCGATCTCATCTGTCCTGGCCCCGCTCGCGACGGCCTCGAACATCGCCTGGAGGGCAGGCGACGGCGTGTGGTGAACAAGGAGCAGTGTCGGCATCACCGCTGAGCCTAAACGGCCTGGCCACTGCGGCGGCGCTGCGGGCGAGCGGCCGGGGGGTGGTCGGCCTCGTTCCCGCCCTCATGATTTTCGTCGGCTACCGTGGCCGGATGCGCTCCGCGGCTGCCTGCACCCTCGCCGATGTGTGCTGCGTGCTCGCGTTCGTCACGATCGGGCGGCACACCCACGGCCACGCCGACACTGCGGCCGGTATCTGGCAGACAGCCTGGCCGTTCCTCGCTGGCCTGGCCGTCGGGCTGCTCGCAGTGCGAGCCTGGCGGAGGCCCGCGAGCCTCAGCCCTGCCGGTCTCGGCGCCTGGATCGGCGCGGCGGGCGCCGGGATGGTGATCAGGGTGCTCGCCGGGCAGGGCACGGCGGCTGCTTTCGTCGCCGTGACCTTCGCGTTCCTGGGCGTGTTCATCCTCGGCTGGCGTGTCGTGCCCGTTACCGCGCGGCACTTGCGGCGCACGCGTTATCCCAGGTCACAGCGGGGTTGACTGGCCCCGCGGGCATGACCGCATACTCCTAGCAGGGCCTGCGGCCGGCCGGGTGCTGGCAGCCAGCTTGACGGGAGGCGCCAGTCAGATGCGGCACCTTCGCCGGACCGCGACCACCGCTGCCGCGGCCGCCGTCGCGCTGGCTGTTACCGGCCTCACAGGATGCGGTGCGCCAGGCTACACGTACGCGGCCGACAGCAGCGATCAGGCGTACTTCAAGGTCCCCGCCGGATGGCTGCAGGTCAGTCCGGCCGCCCTCGCGAACGCGCAGTCATCGCTGCTCGGTCAGTCGGCGGCAGGCCCGACCGGCGGCCGGCTCGCCTGGTCGCGCGCCTACGACCCGGCCGCGGATCCGTCCGCGACGGACCTGCTGGCCGGGTCGAAGACCCCGGTCGTGTACGCCAGCGTGCAGAACCTGCGGGATTCACTGCGGGCCGAGCTGTCCTTCAACTTCATGCGGGACCTGCTGCTGCCGGTGACCTCAGGGGCCCGGCAGGAGGCCAGCGCGGAAGGCGAGAAGCTCACCGGCTTCAGCCTCGTCTCCAGCACCACGATCACCGGCAGTGACGGCGTGCACGGCATCAACGAGCTCTTCGAGTATGACGTCGGCGGACAGCCGGATGCCTTCGATCAGACGGTGCTGACCAATGGCGCGACCACGAAGCTCTACCTGCTGCTCGTGCAGTGCTTCCAGAGCTGCTTCGTCGCGCACGCAGCGCAGATCAGGACCGTGGTGGACTCGTTTACCGTGCGAGGTTCGTGATGCCGCAGCAACCGCCCCCGCCTCCCCCGCCGCCGGCGCCGTCGTCACCGCCGCCGCCATCGCGCGGCCGGGGCCGCCGGGAATGGCGCCGGCAGTACGGGCTGGCCGGCATCGGGCGCCAGACCCGGCGGCCCCAGGCCTTCTGGGACCGGCTCAAGTTCAGCGTCCTGTTCGTCGCGCTGTGGTTCGTCGTCGTCTGGTACGAGATGTCGCTCAACCCGGTGCTGGGCTTCGGCGACGCCGCGCGGCAGCAGCTGCAGACGGGCTCAGGCATCGGGCGCTGGCTGGTCCTGCTGCTCGGGCTCGAGATTCTCCGCCAGCTGAGCTACCTGCTGGCCGAGCACTGGCGGCTCTACTACCGGGTGTCCAGCGGCGCGTTCGGCCGCGGCGACCAGGTCACTCACCAGCTGAGCGACTACACCCGGTTCCGGCTGTCCCGCGCGATCAAGTGGCTCGTCGTGGTCGCGATCGTGGCCATCATCCTTGGCCTCGTCTACCACACCACGCCGGTCCAGGGCCTGTTCGATGCCCCGGCGTCGATCTACCACGCGCTGCCGGTCATCCTGTACGCGCTGGCGATCATGCTGCTCGGCGTGAGCCAGTTCATCGCGATCTTCTGGTTCCTGTCCCGCGGCGGCGTCGATGTCTACTACCCGGGCGATGTCACCACGCGCTTTTCCGACGTCTGGGGCCAGGATCACGTGCTCGCCCGGGTGCAGGAGAACATCCTGTTCCTGGAGGACCCCGAGTCGATCGAGGAGCACGGCGGCTTCGTGCCGGGCGGCATCCTGCTCTGGGGCCCGCCGGGCACCGGCAAGACGCTGATGGCCGAGGCGATGGCCGGCGAGACCGGCAAGCCGTACGTGTTCGTGGATCCCGGAGCGTTCATCAACATGTTCTTCGGCGTCGGCGTCCTGAAGGTGAAGTCGCTGTTCCGCCGCCTCCGGAAGCTGGCCGTCAGGTACGGCGGCGTGATCGTGTTCTTCGACGAGGCGGACTCCCTCGGCAGCCGGGGCGGCAGCGTCGGCGGCGCTGGCGGCACCGGCGTCGGCGACCAGCACTCCGGCCGGCATCAGCCGGGGCCCGCTGACCTGTTCGCGGCCTGCCACGGCTTCAGCTACCTGGCGCCGGACACGCAGTCGGCGCTGTACGCCCGCGCGCTGCGCGACGGCGCCGCGGCTGATCCGGCGCCGCGCCGGCCGGGCCGCTTCCGCCAGATGATCCCGACCGGGATGGGCAACGGCGGCGGCATGGGCACCCTGCAGGCGCTGCTCACCGAGATGTCCGGGCTGAAGAAGCCGCGCGGCTTCGTCAACCGCGTGGTGCGCCGGACGCTGGGCATGCGGCCGAAGCCGCCGCCGAAGTACCGGATCCTCATCGTGATGGCGACGAACATGCCGGGCGCGCTGGACGAGGCGCTGCTGCGGCCCGGCCGCCTGGACCGGATGTACCGGGTCGGCTATCCGTCCAAGGAGGGCAGGAAGCGCACCTACGAGGGCTACTTCGCCAAGGTCAGCCATGAGCTCACCGCCGACCAGCTGGACCACCTCGCGACGATCACGCCGTACGCGACCGGCGCCACTATCAAGGACCTGGTGAACGAGTCACTCATCGTCGCGCTGCGGGACAACCGCAGGACCATCACCTGGGCTGACGTCCTTCGGGCCAAGCTCGCCAAGAGCGTCGGGCCGTCCGAGGGCGTCGAGTACATCGAGCGCGAGCGGCACGCGGTGGCGCTGCACGAGGCCTGCCACGCGGTCATCAGCTACCTGGTGCAGAAGCGGAACGTCATCGACACGGCCACGATCCAGAAGGGTGCCGACTACCTGGGATTCGTCCGGCCGATCCCGATCGAGGAGCAGTTCACCTCGTGGCGCAGCGAGTACGAGGCGGACATCATGGTGAGCCTCGCATCGCTCGTCGGCGAGCGGATGTTCTTCGACGGCGACTCCAGTTCCGGCGTCTCCGGCGACCTGCAGAACGCCACCACGATCGGGCTGGCGATGGAGGGGCTGTGGGGCATGGGCGGCCAGTTCGGCTCGTATGCCGCTACCAGGGCACCGCATGACGCTCATCCCGTGGCCGATGGCAACGACCGGAACGTGCTGGAGACCGCGTTCGGGCAGCGCGTCGAGGCGCAGCTGGCCACCCTCGCCGAGCGCACCGGCGCGCTGCTGACGGAGAACCGGGCCAGCGTCCTCGCCGTCGGGCACGCGCTCGAGCTGTACAAGACGATCAGCGGCCAGGACGTCACCGCCATCATTAACGGGGAGCCCGGCCCGGTCGTGGACGGGCGCCCGTACCGGCAGCCGGACTTCGCCGCCGAGCTGGAGGCGTATCACCTGCGCGCGGTGTCCGCGCACGGCGGCGACCGGAGCGTGCCGCTTCCGGTTCCGGTGCCGGGGGCCGCGCCCGAGCTGAGCGCGCACCCGGCCGTGACCGAGGTCCGCCCGGAGCAGTCCTGGCCAGCTGCCGAGCAGTAACCGCGGTCCCGCTCCGCACCGACCTGCCGGCGACGCGTTTCACCCGGCGAGCAGGGCCCTGACCGCGGACGGCAGCTGGCCGCGGGGCGCGCCTAGCTGCTCGCGGGTGCGCAGGTCGCGGACGGTGACCTCGCCGCGCAGCCACTCCTCCGGCCCGATGATGACGGCGACCGCGGCCCCGGACTGGGCAGCCCGCCTGAGCTCGGTGCCGAGCTTGCGCGGCTCGAGCGGGACGGTGACGCGATAGCCGGCTGCGCGCAGCTGAGCCGCGATGCCCCGCGCCGCCGCCCGCAGGCCAGCGTCGACGGGCAGCACCACGATCTGCGCGCCGGCCTGCGGGGCTGGCAGCAGATTGTGCGTTTCCAGGAAGTCCATGATTGTGACGTCACCCATGGCGAAGCCGATGCCGGGGATGCGCTGGGACGAGAACAGGCTGGTCAGGTCGTCGTAACGACCGCCGCCGAAGAGCGACCGCGGGTTCGCCGGGTCAGTGTCGAAGACCTCGAACACGGTCGCGGTGTAGTACTCGAAGCCGCGCACGATCAGCGGGCTGAAGGTGACCAGATCGCGATCGTCGCTGGCCAGGATGCCTGCGAGGGCAGAGGCGGCCACCACCTCGGCGGGGAGCAGGGCGAGCAGTTCCCCGCCTGCCAGCAGCGATTCCTCCAGCTGGCTGAACTGGCGCTCCGACAGGCCGGCCTGCTGCGCCGCCGCAAGCAGCTCGGGGCGCGGGTACTTGGCCCAGCGGTCCAGGATCGAGGCGACCGGGCGAAGCTGCTCCCGGCTGACGCCAATGACGTCGGTGAGCAGGCTGTTCAGCAGTACCCGGTCGTTCGCCCGCAGCTCGTACATGTCGCGGGTCGCGCCCACGGACGCGAGCATGGCGTGCACGACCTCGAACATCTCAAGCTCGCAGTTCGGGCTGTCCGACCCGAAGATGTCGACGTTGACCTGCCAGTGCTCGCGGGTGCGACCGCGCTGCGGCCGCTCGTAGCGGTGGCAGTTGACGTTGCAGTACCAGCGGACGGGGAACTGCAGTTCGCCGGCGTGCCCGGCGATGATCCTGGCGGCCGACGGCGTCATCTCGGGCCGGATCGCCAGGCGCCGGCCGCCCCGGTCGGTCAGCGAGTACAGCTGCTGGCCGGCGATTTCCTGACCGGATTTGGCCTCGTAGATCTCCGCCGATTCCAGCAGCGGGCCGTCGTAGCGCTGATAGCCGAACTGCTCGACACACCGGTGCAGGCTGCCGAAAACCTGCTCGCGGACGGACATCTCGTCCGGGAGGAAGTCGCGAGTGCCGCGGTAGGGTGCGGTCGGCAGATAGCCCTGCCTGGTGGCCGGCTCCCGCGCGGCCGTCCCCCGCGCGGCCGTCCCCGGCGCGGGCGTCCCCGGCGCGGGCGGCTCGGTGGTCGTCACGTGCCCGAGGATATGCCGTCGGCCTGGTCTCGGCCTGCACCTGCGGAACCGCACCGGCCAGCGGCGGAAACGGATCACAAACCGGATGCGAACTTACTTTCGTCCTTGTCACGCCAGCGTGTGGCGATTTAGACTGAACATTCAGTCAACCGCGTTGGGAGCGCGATACTCATGGCCACGACACCGGCCAGTACAGCCGATCCGACCGTTACGACGCCAGCCGCTGCCGAGGCCACGGGCCGGCCCTCGCTCGCCGAGATCATCGCGGCGCAGGAGGAGATCTTCGTCCAGCGCCAGCCCGAGTCAGCCCGGCTGGCCGGCGTTGCCACCGGCGCGCTCGCCGGCGGCGTCGTGTCCAGCTGGCAGATCTCCCGTCCCCAGCCGGTGTGGCTCAGCCACGGGCGGGGCTCCAAGCTGTACGACGTTGACGGCAACGAGTACGTCGACCTGCACGGCGGCTACGGTGTCTCGCTGGCCGGGCACGGCCACCCGGCGATCGTCGAGGCGGTGCGGGCCCAGGTGGAGCGCGGCACCCACTTCGCCCAGCCGACCGAGACCGCGCTCGCCGCTGCCACGGAGCTGACCCGCCGGTTCGGGCTGCCGCAGTGGCGGTTCGCGAACTCCGGCACCGAGGCCACGATGGACGCCGTCCACCTCATGCGGGCCATCACCGGCCGCGACCTCATCATCAAGGTCGAGGGCTGCTACCACGGGCACCACGACTCGGTACAGGTATCGGTCTGCCCGGAGTCCGACGAGGACGACCGCGGCCCGGCCGAGCGGCCGAACAGCTCGCCCGCCAGCTCGGGCATCCCGAGTGCCATCACAGACCTCACGCTGATCGTCGGCTTCAACGACCTGGACGCAGTGCGCCGCCGCCTGGACGAGAACCCTGGCCAGATCGCCGGCATGATCATCGAGCCGATCATGATGAATGCCGGGATCATCAAGCCCGAGCCCGGCTACCTGGCCGGCCTGAAGGAGCTCCTGCACGCCCACGGCGCGCTGCTCACCTTCGATGAGGTCAAGACCGGCCTCACCGCGGGACCTGGCGGCGCCACCGGAGTCACCGGCGTGATACCGGACATCATCTGCCTGGCGAAGGCAATCGGCGGCGGCGTCGCGGTCGCCGCGGTCGGCGGCACCCATGAGGTCATGGACCACGTGGCGAACGGCGACTATGAGATGGTCGGCACGTTCAACGGCAACCCGCTGGCCATGGCGGCCTGCAAGGCCATGCTGACCGAGGTCGCCACGGCCGACGCCTACGAGCGGCTGGAGAAGCTGCGGCTCCGTGCGGTCGAGGGCCTCGAGCGCGAGATCGCCCGAAACCACCTGAACGCGCAGGTGGTCTCCGTCGGCGCCAAGGGCTGCGTGGTGTTCTCCTCTCGCCCGGTTCGGAATTTCCGTGATTTCCTTGACGTGCGCGACTCCTACAGCCACGCCCACTGGCTCTTCCAGCACAACGGCGGGGTCTTCCTGCCGCCGTGGGGGAAGATCGAGCAGTGGCTTATGTCGGTTCAGCATGACGAAGCCGATATCGACAGGTTCATCAACAACTTCGCAACGTTTGCAGCAGCAGTTCGTCCGTAATTCAACTGAATCCGTGACCTGCGGACCCGGGTCGGCTAGGTTACACGGAAGCCCTTGCGCAACGGCGCGCATGCGGACATTCTGGGCAGGTACCTCGACAGGAACACGAGTCTGGCGAAACGCTCTTCCGGTGGCTAACCGGCCAGCGTTTCGATTGCACCGGGCCGACGGGAAGGCGGCGGTAGATGCACCCACGAGAGGGCTGGCAGCCGGACGGCACGCGCCGGCGGCCTGATCTCTCCCGGCGCCAGGCCCTGCAGCGCGGCTTCGCCGCGGCGCTGCTCGCGGGCGGCGGTGCCACGGTGCTCGATGCCTGCGCGCCGTACCTGGTGGGGCCGAACAACATCCCGCTCCCGCGCCCGAACAACCCGGTGACCTGGCCGGTCGCCGGCAACAAGGCGATCCCGAACGGCATGGCGCCGGAGAAGGGCGCCACGCTTCAGGTCTATAACTGGGTCGCGTACATCAACCAGGCGTGCGTCAACAGCTTTGCGAAGAAGTACAACTGCAAGGTTGAGGTCACCACGTTCAACACCATGAACGAGGCCCTGTCCAAGCTGCGCAGCGGACTGAAGTTCGACGTGCTCATGGGCGCCACGATCGACGTGCTCGGCGACCTGATCGAGTCCAAGCTCATCCAGCCGCTGAACCACAGCTACATCCCGAACATCCAGCAGGCCTGGCCCGACTTCCGGAACCCGTACTACGACCGGGGCTGGCAGTACACGGTGCCGTACACGATCTACACCACGGGCATCGCCTGGCGTAAGGACAAGGTCCACGAGAACCCCTACGCGATGGCCAACCCGTGGAAGGAGATGTTCTTCCAGCCCAAGTACAAGGGCAAGATCGCGATCCTGGATGACTACCGTGAGGGCATCAGCCTCGGCCTGATGATGAACGGGATCTACCAGCTCAACACCACCAGCAAGCAGCAGATCGACCTGTCCAGGCAGACGCTGCAGAAGCTGTCCGCGCTGGTCGACATGCAGATCGACAACAACGACTACAGCGAGGTACCGGACGGGCAGACCTGGATTCACCACGCCTGGTCCGGGGACATGGCCGCGGCACCGAGCTACATGCCCAAGGGCGTGCCGGTCGAGGTAGTCGGGTACTGGTTCCCGAAGGACGGCCGGGGCCCGGTCGCCAACGACACCAACACGGTCCTGCGCTCCTCCTCGAACCCGGTGCTGGCGCACTTGTTCGTGAACTACCTGATGGACGAGCCCGTCGCCGTGGAGAACATCAGCTGGAACGGCTACATGCAGCCGCTCAACGCGATCACACCGGAGTTGCTGGTGAAGGAGCAGATCCTGCCGCCGAGCCTCATGTCCACGGCCGTGCTGCCGTCAGACTTCCGCCGCGGCATTGAGGAGCTTCAGCTTCCCGTCGACGCCGACGCGCTCTGGCAGCAGGCCTGGCTCGTCGCGAGCAACGGGATCTAACATGGCCCATCTGCCGCCCGAGCAGCTTGAGCATGTGCCCGACCCCGCCGCCAGGAAGCGCGCGCGGAAGCGGGCCGGCGAGCGGAAGCCGTACCAGCCGAACAGGGGCTTCTGGATCCTGCTCGCCGCGCCGGGGATGATCTGGCTGCTGATCCTGTTCGTCGTGCCGTTCTACGCGATGCTGGCGATCGGCGAGGGCAAGCTGGACCGGCAGACAGAGTCGCCGGTCGCGGTGTACGCGCCCTGGCAGTGGAGCTCCGCGAACCTCGGCAACGTCTGGCGCGACCTGTTCGGATCCGGCGCGTTCGTCGGCGTCATTGCCTGGCGGACCATCTGGTACGTCGTGGTCGCCTCACTGCTCAGTCTCGTGATCGCCTATCCGGCGGCCTACTTCGTGGCGAGGTTCGCCGGCCGCCGCAAGGGCTTCTTCCTGGTGCTGCTCATCGCGCCGTTCTGGATCAGCTACATGATGCGCATGCTGGCCTGGATCGACCTGCTGCAGACCAACGGCTACATCAACAAGGTGCTGTCCTTCGTCGGGCTGGGCTCACCCGACTGGCTGGGCGGCCACTGGTACACGGTCATTCTCGGGCTGGTCTACGGCTACATCCCGTACCTGATCCTGGTGCTCTACGCGGGACTGGACCGGATCGATCCCTCGCTCATCGAGGCCGGCCGCGACCTCGGCCTGAGCCGTGCGCGGACCTTCGCCCGGGTGACGCTGCCGCTCTCCCGGCAGCCGATCCTGACCGGCATGCTCATCACCGTGCTGCCGATGCTCGGCGACTATTACACCAACCAGCTGCTCTCGGGCGCACCGAACACCTCGATGATCGGCAACCTGATCGAGGGCCAGCTCGCCACCCCGTCCGCAGGCCAGGGCGCGATCCTGTCCCTGATCGTCCTGCTGGTCCTGCTGGTGCCGATGATCTACTACGTGATCCAGACCAACCGGGCAGCGCAGGCGGCGTCATGAGCAGCACGGCAGTCAGGGAGACAACCACCTCCACCACGGGAACGAGCTCGTCAGGGGCCCGTCTGTTTCGTAATCCATGGCGGCATCCGTGGTTTCTTGAGGGCTTCACCTGGCTGTACCTGATCTGGTCGCTGGCGCCGATCGCCATCGCCGTCCTGTTCTCCTTCAATAAGGGCAAGTCGCAGGCGAGCTACCAGGGCCTGTCCTGGCGCTGGTACTGGGGCGACAAGGTCAACTCGATCTGGCATAACCCGCAGCTGCACGCGGCCATGTTCGAGACGCTGAAGCTGTCGGCCTACACGACGCTCATCGCGGTTCCGATCGGTGTGGCCTTCGCGCTCGGCATCAACCGCTGGCGGGGCGTGCTGCCGTCGAGCTTCAACTACATCATGATCCTCTCGTTCGTCGTGCCCGAGCTGATCTTCGGCGTCGCGCTGTTCTTCGTCTTCACCCGGATGCCCGGCCTCCGGGTCGCGGGCCTCGGCAACTGGGCCGAGATCCTGGGACTGGTCACCTGGAATGTCAGCTGGCCGGCCATCATCGTCCAGGCGCGGCTTGTCACCATCGGCAAACAGTACGAGGAAGCCTCGGCCGACCTCGGCTGCACGCAGCTGCAGACCATGCGCCGCGTCATGCTGCCGCTGCTGACGCCGGCCATCTTCGCCAGCGCGATCCTCGTCTTCTCCGGTGTCATCGACGACTTCGTGATCGTGGACCTGCTGTCGTCCAACGCCAGTAACACGCCGATGTCGGTGATCATCTACTCCACCCAGCACGGCGGGAACGGCGGCCCGGCACTGAACGCACTCGCGACCGTCATGCTGCTGCTGTCGTTCGTCGTGGCCGGAATCGGCTTCCTCGGCTATCGCCTCATGACCAGGGGCCAGCGGGTCGACGGCCAGCAGGCGCTCACGGCGATCGCGGGCGCTGAATAACGGGAGCAGGCCCCGGGCGGCAGCCATCGCGCCGCCGGCGGTAACTCACGCCCGTTCGGCCTAGCTCCGGTTTCCGGCAATTGCCGCATATCAGTCAGCGGTCCTCCCCGGCATGGGGCCTGCCGGGCTGAGCGCGCGACGCGGGATCGCCAGCACGTCGACTGCGATCGCGCCGTCCGGACCGCAGATCAGCGGGTTGATGTCCAGCGCCTCAAGCTGATCGCCGAGATCCAGGGCCAGCTGCGACAGCCCGGCGACGGCCCTGGCGACAGCCCCCTGATCAGCCGGGCGAGCGCCGCGCGCGCCGTCCAGCAGCCGAGCGACCCGCAGTCCTGCCACGAGCCCGGCCGCCTCATCGGCTGCCACCGGCGGCAGGGCGACCGCGCGATCGGCCAGCAGCTCGACCAGCACTCCGCCGGCGCCGACCACGATCAGCGGGCCCAGCTCGGGGTCGCGGACGATGCCGAGCGCCAGCTCGGTACCGGCCGGGATCGTCTGGCAGATCAGGACCCGAGGGCCCAGCCGGCCAGCCAGGTCGCTGTAGGCAGCCGCCAGCGCGGCCGGGTCACCGACGCCGAGCACAACGCCGCCGGCATCGGACTTGTGCGCGATCTGCGGCTCATCGGTCTTCAGCACGACCGGATAGCCGATCCGCTCAGCGGCGGCCAGCACGCCGGCCCGGTCGGCTGCAGGCAGCACGCGGGCGACGGCAATGCCGTACTCCGGCAGCAGCTCAAGCAGGCGCGCGCCCTGAGCTGCTCCGCTGGCGACCAGGCGGGCAGCTCGCTCGCGGCGGTCCGCCGCGCCCGGCTCAGCCTGGTCCGGGCGGGCAGCCTGCCGCCGGCCGTGCGCCAGCAGATGCTTCAGGGCCAGCAGGCCGGACCTGGTGCCTTCCAGCACCGGGATGCCCTGAGCGCGCAGCTGGCAGGCCAGCTCGGTGTCGATCACGCTGGGCAGGTTGCTGAGCACGGCCAGCGGTTTCGCGCTCCGCTCGGCCACGTCCAGAAGGGCCAGCGGATAGGAGTCGTCACCGTCGAGCTCGCAGACGAGATCCACGGCCAGCGCGACCGCCTCGACGGCCGGGTCCTCAGCGAGCGCGAGCAGCGACCCGCCGAACAGGTCCCTGGTATCCGCGCCGGTCCCCCAGACGTCGAGCGGATTCGCCGGGATCAGGCCGGGGTCGAGCAGGCCGGACAGCCGGGCGATGGTCGCCGGGCTGATCTCCGCGAATGGAACGCCCGCGGACTCTGCGACGTCGGTGACATGGGCCCGCTCCAGGCCGGAGTCGTGCACAGTCGCGATGCCGGGCCGCGCGGCCGGGCCCGCGGGGCTGCCGGGGTGGCCGTGCGGCCGGACGCGCCGGCCGGCCGAGAACAGCTCCAGGGTGTCGGTGAACTCGGCCAGGTCACTGACGCGGTGCACCCCGTACGCGCGCGCGAGGGCCTCCCAGGCGCCGTCGGATCCGGCGAGCGCGCCGGAGTGGGCGGCGACCATCGCCTGGCCGGCGACGGAACTGCCCGCCGTCAGCAGCACGGCGGGAACGTCCTGCCCGGCCGCGCGAGCCAGCACCCGGCGCAGCGCCGCGCCGTCCCTGATGGCCTCCAGGACAAGACCGAGTACCCGCGTGGCCGGCAGGCTGAGCGCGTAGTCCAGGTAAGCAGGCGCCGCGGTGACCAGTTCCTGCCCGGACGAGACGGCCACGGTGAAGCCGACGCCGCGGCGCGCCCGCAGCAGCGCCGAGAACACCGAGCCCGAGTGCGTGACCAGCGCGACCGGGCCGGCGGGCAGCGGGTCAGGCTCGGTGTAACCGAGGGCGCGCAGGCCGAAGCTCACGTTCGCGAAGCCCATGCAGCCCGCCCCGCACAGCGCCATCCCGGTACCGCGGGCAATGGCCGCCAGCCGGTCCCTGAGGTCCGGCTGGGATCCGGCGGGGTGCGCGTTCCCGAAGATGACCGCGGCCCTGCTGCCGACCTCGGCCGCAAGGGTGAGCTGCTGCTCAAGCGCGGCATCCGGCACTGCGAGCAGTGCCAGCTCGGGCGCCTCCGGCAGCTCGGCCAGCGACGGGTAGCACCGGCGGCCGTTGATGTCGGGGTACCGGGGGTTGACCGGGTACATCCGCGGCCGCGAGGTGCTCTTGCCGACCTCCTCGAGCATCCGGCTGCCGAAGCTGGCCGGCCGGGGCGAGGCGCCGACGAGCGCGACGCTGCGCGCCTCGAGCATGGCCCTGACCGGCCCGCCGTCCGCCGGACTGAGCTGGCCCGGCGGACGGCGTGCTAGCTCGTTCCCGTCGTGAACGGGCTTGTGGTTGAACAGCGTCGTCATGACCGCCGGCTGGCCCGGCCCGACCGGCCCCTGACGGCCGACTTGCGGTCCGCGATCGCCGCCTTCGCCGCCTGCCAGCCGGGGATGCCGCAGACGCCGCCGCCCGCGTGCGTCGCCGAGCTGCCGTAGTACAGGCCGCCGACCGGGGTGCGGTAGTCAGCGAAGCCCGGTGCCGGCCGCATGTGGAACAGCTGCTCGAGCGACAGCTCGCCGTGGAAGATGTTGCCGCCGACCAGGCCGTAGTCGTGCTCCATCTCATACGGGCCGACGATGTCCCGGTGCAGGATGGCGCTCTTGAAGTTCGGCGCCAGCTCGTTGTAGCAGTCGATCATGCGGTCGGCGTAGGCCTCGAGCTCCTCGGTGTGCGGCTCCTCGCTCCAGTCGGCCGGCACCCACTGGGTGAACAGCGACATGATGTGCGTGCCCTCGGGGCTGAGCGTCTTGTCGAACGCGGTCGGGATCACGCCGTCGCTGAACGGCCGTACCGCGGCCTGGCCGTCGCGGGCGTCCTGGAACGCCCGCTCGATGTAGTCCATCGTCGGCGCCATCTCGACCGAGCCGGTGTGGTGCTCCTGCAGCTGCGTGCCGGGGTCGGCGATGAAGTCGGGCAGCTCGCCCAGGGCCAGGTTGATCTTGACGACGCCGCTGCGTGACTTCCACCGCTCGATGTCGGTAGCGAAGTCGGCGGGCAGGTTCTCCCGGCCGACCTGCTCCAGGAACGCGGTGCGCGGGTGCAGCGTGGAGACCACGACCTTGGCGCGGATCTCATCGCCGTTCGCCAGCACGACGCCGGCGGCCCGGCCGCCCTCGACGAGGATGCGGGCGACCGGCGCGTTGATCCTGACCTCGGCGCCGTGCTCGCGGGCGGCCGACTCGATGGCGCTGGAGACGGCGCCCATGCCGCCTTCCTGGAAGCCCCAGTTGCCGAGGTGGCCGTCGCCGACGTCGCCGATGGAGTGGTGCGCCATCACGTACGCGGTTCCGGGCTCATACGGGCCGGCCCAGGTGCCGATCACGCCGTTGACCGCGAGGGCGCCCTTGACCTGCGGCGACTCGAACCAGTCGTCGAGCAGGTCGGCAATGCTCATGGTCATCAGCCGGGTAACGTCCGCGATCGTGCGGACGTCAAGGCCGCGGTTGCGCCAGGCCAGCTTCAGGGTGCCCGCCAGGTCCCGCGGCTTGCGCGAGCCGATCGCGGGCGGGACCGTCAGCAGCAGCGGGCCGAGCACGTCGGCGAGGCCGGCCAGCCAGGCGTCCCATTTCGGCATCGCGTCGGCGTCCTTCCTGGACCACTGCGACACGGACGCGTAGTTGGCCTTGGCGTCGTCGGCGTACAGCTTGATCGATCCGCCCTCGGGGAACGCCTGGTAGTACGGCCCCATCGGGTAGATCTTGTAGCCGTGCCGGTCCAGGTCCAGGTCCTTGATGATGGTCGGCGGCAGCAGGCTCATGACGTAGGACAGGCGGGTCACCTGGAACTCGGGCGCGTCCGGCCAGGGCGCCTCGGTGGTCGCGGCGCCGCCGGTCTTGTGCCTGCCTTCGAGCACGACCGTCCGCGCACCGGAGCGGGCCAGGTACGCGGCTGCTACCAGCCCGTTGTGCCCTCCGCCTACCACGATCGCGTCGTATGTTGCGGCCATGAGCCAGCCTTCCGTAATGTTGCCGTCACGCGTTCGCGCTGTCCTGCACGCGCGCCCGCGCCATGTTTGACTGAATGTTCAGTTTAGAAACCTGCTAGCCTGTTATCAAGAGGGAGATGGGCAAGCAGCCGGTTTGTCCCTGGATCACGCTGGCCGCAGCAGCAGCGAGTTCGACGCGCTGGCGGCTCGGCAAGGACGGGAATACGCAGACAGACGGCATCAGAGCAGGAAGTATTGCCGTCATGAGAGGAACTGCCGCGATGACCACTCGCGCAGCCGACGGCACCGAGGTGCCGGGGACCGCAGACCAGCGGCGTGAGCAGATGCTGGGTGCCGCGCTGGAGGTCATCTCGGCGCGGGGTTACGCCGACACCAGGATCGCCGATGTCGCCGAGCGTGCGGGAGTCAGCCCGGCCCTGGTGATCTATTACTTCAAGACCAAGGATCAGCTGCTCACCGAGGCGATCCGGCACTACGAGGACGCCTGGTACGCGGTCGGCCAGCAGCGGATGGCCAGGCTGGCCTCGGCAGCGGACCGCATCGAGGAGTACGTGGCGATGAGCTGCCTCACCGAGGCGGACCCCGAGCCGGCCAGCTCGTGGGAGCTCTGGCTGGACTTCTGGGCGCAGGCCGCCCGGAATCCGGAGGTCGCGAGCGTCCGCCAGAAGTCCGACGAGCGCTGGCGCGACATCATCGCCGCCCTTGTCCGCGAGGGCCAGGCGGCGGGCGAGTTCCGCGAAATCGACACCGAGGACTTCGCGATCTGCCTGTCGACACTGATGGACGGGCTTACGATACAGATCGCCCTGGATGATCCGGTAGTTGACCAGCTGAGGGCTTTTGAGCTAAGTATGCGGTTTGCGGCTGATCAGCTCGGCTTCGACTGGAAGCCCGGCCGTGGCCGAGACGCAGTCAACCGGAAGGCGTCGGACGAAGGGTAGGTACCCCAGGTGGCTGGTGGTCGTATCGAGCTGGTTTCGCTGACGAAGCGCTTCTCTGAGGTCGCGGTCGACAACATCGACCTGGAGATCGCCAGCGGCGAGTTCTTCTCCCTGCTCGGGCCGTCCGGCTGCGGCAAGACCACCACCCTGCGCCT
>Ga0302325_10013249_pt1 | contig 17605 bp, 15 predicted proteins | sample Palsa_T0_2_FD_201948 | JGI IMG/M metagenome (GOLD analysis project Ga0302325, IMG submission 201948) | Peat permafrost microbial communities from Stordalen Mire near Abisko, Sweden - Palsa_T0_2 | ecosystem: Environmental > Terrestrial > Soil > Palsa > Peat permafrost | place: Sweden: Abisko... | reverse complement strand
ATTATCGGTGTGATTTTCATCACCTGCGTGCTTGTTTTCCGGCGCGGGATCGTCGGTGAGCTGGCAGCGTTCAAACTGCGCCGCTGACACGCAGTCCATGACGACCGAATGCGACGCCCGTACATCTGGCATCTGGAGCACACATAATGACCAAGGCTCGCCCGAGCGTTACTGACAAGAGGCGCGCGTTTCGGCGGTTACACGAGAGCGGATGTTTCGTCATTCCAAACCCGTGGGACGTCGGCAGCGCGTTGTACCTGCAAGGCCTGGGTTTCAAAGCACTCGCTACGACGAGTTCCGGGTTTGCCTGGTCACAGGGTCGCGCTGACGGCGGCGTTACTCGCGAGATGACGCTGGCCCATCTGCAGAGTTTGGTCGCCGCAACGGACTTGCCCGTGAATGCTGATTTTGAATCCGGGTTTGCGCGCGATGCGGCGGAAGTCGCGGCGAACGTTACGCTTGCGACGCTCGCGGGGGTTGCTGGCCTGTCGATCGAGGACTCGAGCGGAGATTCCGAGCATCCGCTTTACGATCTCAATGTCGCGACCGCCAGGATTCGTGCGGCGCGAGAGGCCATCGATAAGGCGGGCGGCGACACGCTTCTCGTGGGACGCGCCGAGTGCTTTCTCGTTGGCCGCCCCGACCTCAACGAGACCGTCGCAAGACTCAAGTCCTATTCGCAAGCCGGCGCCGATTGTCTTTATGCGCCCGGCATCAAGACACGCAAAGAGATCGCAGCGGTCGTCGCGGCTGTCGCACCGAAACCGGTCAACCTGCTGATCGGTTCGGTAAGCGACCTCACGTTTGCTGATGTGGCGGCACTTGGTGTGCGGCGCATCAGTGTCGGCGGCGCGCTGGCGCGCGCGGCCTGGGGCGCCTTCATCAAAGCAGCCAAGCTCATCGCGGAGGAGGGCCGGTTCGATGGATTCAGCGGCGCCGCCGCCGGCGGCGACCTGAACGCATTCTTCGGGAAACAATGAACTACGAGGAATTCCGCCGCCCGCGCAGAAGCTCCTCGCACGTCTGCGGCGTGTGCGTCGAGGTTCATGGCCCGTGCGTTTAGAAGACCTTTAGCCGGCCACCAAGCTATCCCCCTGGCCGGCGTCCCAGGCATTTATTAGCGGTCTATCTCGATCCTCGCAGCCAGCTCAAGCGCCTGCCTCATTGACCGAGATGGCTGTTTTGGCGAATGAATCCTGCGACGTTGTCGTGCAACAGCTTGAGCGATGAGTCCTTGGCATAAACCATATGACCCGATTCGTAGAATTTGTACTCGATATTAGCCTGCAGGTTGGCGGGAATCGGCAAGTGGTGCATCTCGTAGATTCCCTGATAAAACGGGGTCGCGAGATCGAAGTAGCCGGCGTTCAATTGAACTTTCAGCCCCGGGTTGAGCTTCATCGCATTCGCAAGGTCGGGCATTACGTTGGATCCTTGGCGGGATGAAGCCGGTTCATGAGCGTGTCCGGGCAACTGATGCTGGAAGTTCCAGGTTTGGAAGATGGCAACTCTGGGTTTGAATATTCTCCCCTCGCCGTAATGCAGATCCTTGCGCACATAATCGTTGAATGCGGAGACATACGCTGAGCTGAGCGCAGCGGACTGCGGGTCATAGTCTGCTCGCTGGGCCAAGGGGTCGAGATCGGGCCCTGAAAAGCGCGTATCGAGGCGGCCGGTTGCCATACCGTCATCCCCCTGCAGCGTCTGGCGAAATTCTCCGCCGTCAATGCGCAGATCGGCTTTGAGGATGTAGGCGACAGAGAGCCCAGTATATTGATGGAGCTTCTCAGCGATGCTGTTGCGTTCAGGCGCACCGAGGTCTGATCCGGCCGCCAGTGCCTGCGCATATTCATCCATCGCGAACCTCTCCACCTCGGCGAGAAACGGTTCGAGATACTTGTGTTCCGCCGGCAGTTTATGGTGATACCAGGCCGTCGCGGCGTAGGTGGGCAGCGCCGTCTGATAGGGTAGATCGATCCCGGGATTTCCGGTCGGGCCGTCGGGACTCAAGTCAAAGTTAAGAATTTGCGAGAGCAGGATGACACCGTTGAAATCGATTGAGCGATCACTCTCAAGCTGATTGATGAGAACTGCTGAGCGCGGCGTGCCGTAGCTTTCGCCGAAGAGAAATTTCGGCGAATTCCAGCGGCCGTATTTCGAGAGAAACTGCGAAATGAATTCTGCAAATGCGTGCGCATCCGGGTCGAGGCCAAAGAATGCCTTCTCCTTGTTTTTGCCGGCGATTCGGCTGAAGCCTGTGCCCGGTGCATCGATGAATACAAGATCGCTGACGTCGAGCAGGCTCGAGCCGTTATTGATCAGGGAATAGGGCGCCGCGGGAGTGTGCGCGTCAGTTGCGGTCACAATGTGGCGCGGCCCGAAGGCGCCGAGGTGCAGCCAAACGGTCGCGGAACCGGGACCACCGTTGTATAAAAACGTTATTGGACGCTGGCCGCCGCCGCTCTTGAAATAAGCAACATAGAACATCGAGGCTTCGGCGTTTGGATTTTTCGCATCGGCGCCCTCCGTGGCGGGGGCCGGACTGTCCTTGTCAGATTTGGGATCCTGCGGAACGTCGTCCCAGTCTTTCGGATGCACGACCAGCGTGCCCGCAATGGCCTGATAGGAGAGCGCTTGACCGCCTATTGTTACGGTGCCGGCGCTGACCTTCTCCTCGGGCTTGAACGGCTCGAATTTCTTGCCGTCTGCCTTGTCCGTGTCATTGTCTTGCTTTTTCTCCTGTGTGTCTGGCGAGCCCGGCGCTGCGGCTAAGGCGGCGGGCAATGGGAGAATAAGAGTTGCGATCAGGCAGGCTGCCAATTTGAATCTGGGCATGGTGTTCTTTCCGCCTTGTTTCTGTGGCGGCGAGTTTAGCGGAATCGGTTGGCAGAGAAAAAGCGCGCTGACCTTAGTGTCGGCCCCGCAACGGCCTGCGGAGGTCGAGCTTGCCGTTCTGAGGGAGCTCCGAGTCCATAAGGACGCGGCAAACACGTTTGTGCGCTATTGAGAATGCGCACCGTGGCAGCGCTTATACTTCTGGCCGCTGCCGCACCAACAGGGCTCGTTGCGCCCGATTTTCTTGTGCGGGTTCGTGTGAGGGCGCGAGTGTGCATGTGCATGATCGGCACAGTTGTGTCCCGCGTGGTCGTGGCCCTGGTTGTGCGGCGCCGGCTTCGGGAACGCAGACCTTTCGGGCTGAGGCTGCCGCACGGATTCCCCAGTGGCATTCCTCGGCGCGCCAGGACCTGTAATCGCTGCATATAGGCTGTCGCCGAGAGCAGCAGCTGCGGCTTTCGACGACACGCGTCGAAACTCAGCGGCGAGCGAATACATGCCCGCGGGCAGTTTGCGCTCGATCTCCGCGGCAATCTTGCTCCCAGGCAGTCCTTCGGCCTGCGCTCGTTCTAAAATATCCGCCAAGCCTGCCCAATGCTGCCTTGAAACCGGCATGTTGCACAGCACAGCCAACGCATCGGCTGCTGCGCCGTATCCACGGTACAATGCAGTCCCGCTGCCGCCGCAGCCCGGCGCAGGGCACGCAAGCCGCGCGCGCGGGTCGAATTCGGATTGAGCATTCGTGCCGTTCTCCATTCCGACTGCGCCAATGACGAAGCCGCAGGAATCGCAAATCGCAATCGCTTCAGCCACAGTTCTCACTTTCTCCTGGACTGTTGGAAGGCAATGTCATTCGAGCAATAGACCGACAGCCAAGTCAACGATGGCTTTGTTCTGCGCGTTGCTGACGCATAGACCGAGCCCTGATATAGGCCGTCGGCGAAAACACCTGTGGGCCCTTGCGAATGGAAAGTGTTCTCAGTGACCTGGAAGTTCTTGGCGCTGTGCATATTAAAGGTCACCGCATAGCTCAATTCACATAATTGCCAAAGACCGTCGCCACCGTGTCGCAGTGAAGATCACACAAGCGGCGGTTTCAGAATCCCCCGTGCCGCTGCAGGAATTGGTGGAACAAGAGATTCGCTCGAGATAGCCGCCCGCTTCCCCGGCAAAATCTATCTGATTGTAATGGCCTGCCTCGCAGATGTTCGAAGACACCGTAAAATCCGAGACCGGGAACCGTTCGCATATATGAAAATGCGGCGCCCCACTGTCGGAGGCGGCTCACGGTGTTGGCGGTCACGCTGACGTTCGGCGATGATTCCGCTCCTATGCCGCTGCCCTCGACATTGCCCGGGCATCTGAACCGTATTTCCCGTAATGCTGATCCGTCCGGTGCTTCGGATCACGAGGATGCCACTGTGCGATTCGCGCCGTCATGTATCGCACCGCGGACCGGTTCGATATCCGGACGCGGGGTCAGCGGTGCCGGCACGGACTAAAGCGTACTGCGATCCGGCAGGCAGAAGAATCCCGAGCCGCAGGTCAGGTATGATTCTTCCCGCACCATGTCCTCAATAACCGATCCCTCTGCCTGGGTCGATGCGGCCGCACGCAATCACCCCGCGCGATTATTTCTCAAGACTCCCTCGGGTCGGCAATACAGCTACGCGTCGCTGCGCGAACATACCGGCCGTTTTGCCGCTGCCCTGATGCAGCGTGGTGTCGTGCCCGGCGACCGGGTCGCGGTCCAGGTCGATAAATCGCCCGAGGCCGTGTTCCTCTACGTCGCCTGCGTGCAGGCCGGTGCCGTTTACGTGCCGATCAATACCGCCAATACGCCCAATGAAGTCGAGTATTTTCTGCGCGATTCGCAGCCGCGACTTGTGGTCATCCGGGCAGGCGATCGGGGCTTGCTCGAACCGCTCGCCCGCAATGCCGAAATCCCCCATATCGAGACTCTCGGACCGGACGGCAGCGGCTCCTTGCGAGACCTTGCGGCGCGAGCCGCGACGGACCAATTGCCCGTCGTCGCCGCCGATGCTCTCGCGGCGATTGTCTACACGTCCGGCACGACCGGTCGATCCAAAGGGGCGATGCTGACGCGCGCCAATCTTGCAAGCAACGCCGCGGCGCTCGTTGCAGCTTGGCGTTTTACAGATCGCGACGTCTTACTGCACACGCTGCCGCTGTTTCACATCCACGGATTGTTCGCCGCGATCAATACCGTGCTCGCCTCCGGATCGAGCCTCCTGCTGTTGCCGAAATTCGATGCGGATCTGGTACTAAGACATCTGCCCGACGTCACCGTGCTCATGGGGGTGCCGACGCACTACACACGCCTCCTGCAGCAGCCGTCGCTCAATCGGGAACTCACTGCCGGGATGCGCCTGTTTGTCTCAGGGTCCGCACCGTTGCTGGCGGCGACGCACGACGAATTCCGGGAGCGCACCGGTCATGTCATCCTGGAGCGCTACGGCATGACCGAGACACTGATAAACACATCGAATCCTTACGAGGGGGCACGACTGCCCGGCTCGGTCGGTCTGCCGTTGCCGGGGATCGCAATGCGCTTGGGAGCCGCAGATCCCGGTGTCGTAGCGTCTGCGACAGATGACGTCCGTCCTCTTGAAGTCACCGGACCCAACGTATTCGCCGGATACTGGCGGGATCCTCAAAAAACGCGCGAGGAATTTACCGCGGATGGCTGGTTTAAAACTGGAGATCTGGGTCGGATCGACGCTAATGGGTACGTCCACATCGTCGCTCGCGCAAAGGATCTGGTGATCAGCGGTGGCTACAACGTTTACCCGAAGGAGGTCGAGTGGGAGCTGGACGCTGTGGCTGGCGTGCTCGAAAGCGCCGTCTTCGGGGTTCCGCATCCCGATTTCGGGGAGGGTGTAACGGCCGTTGTCGTTTGCAAAGCCGACGCCGGGTTGTCGGAGGCCGGCATTATCGATTCCATCCGCACGCGGCTCGCGCGCTACAAGGTGCCCAAACGCATATTGTTGGTTGAGGAGCTGCCGCGCAATGCCATGGGCAAGGTGCAGAAAAATGCGCTGCGATCGACTTACGCGAGCCTGTATCTGGAGAACCGAGTGCGTGCAGAGCCCCTGGTGCCTTAGTGCCGGGTCCGCTCAGCTGGCTTTAAAACCACCTTGGTCACATCGTTTTGCCGCTCCTTGAACATCTTGTAGCCCTGAGGCGCCTCTTCCAGTGGCAGCCGATGGCTGATCAAAAATGTCGTATCCAGCTTGTCCTTGATGATCAGATCGAGGAGTTCCGGCATATATTTCTGCACATGCGTCTGCCCGCTCTTGATGGACAAGCCTTTTTCCATGAGCGCGCCGATGGGGAACTTGTCGGCCATTCCGCCGTAGACGCCGGGAATCGAAACGCGTCCGCCTTTGCGACAGGCGAGAATGACCTGGCGCAACGCATGCGGTCGGTCGGTTGCCAGCATAACCGACGCCTTGACGTGGTCCAGAACGTTGTCGATTGAGAACCCGTGACTCTCCATACCGACGGCATCGATGCAGGCATCCGGGCCGATACCGTCGGTCATTTCGACCAGCGCCTCGCGCACCCGGACTTCTTCAAAGTTGACCACTTCAGCACCCAGATACTTTGCAAGATCGAGCCGATGCGGGAAATGGTCGATCGCGATGACCCGATGCGCTCCGAGCGCCAACGCGCTCTGGACGGCGAATAGCCCGACGGGTCCGCAGCCCCAGACCGCGACCGTGTCGCCCGGTTCGATTTCGCAGTTGACTGCCGCCATCCAGCCCGTCGGCAATATATCCGACAGGAACAGCACTTTTTCATCCTCGATGCCGTCCGGAATCACGATGGGTCCGACATCGGAGTACGGCACGCGCACGTATTCGGCTTGGCCGCCGGCGTACCCACCAGTCAGATGCGAGTAGCCGAAGGCGCCGGTCATCGGATAGCCATATAACATCTCCGACATGTCGGCGGTCTCTGCGGGGTTCGAATTATCGCAGGCTGCGAACTGTTGTTTTTGGCAAAAAAAGCATTGGCCGCATGCGATGACGAACGGCACGACCACACGGTCGCCGATCTTCAATTTACGATTGCCCGGCCCAAGTTCCACGACTTCGCCCATGAATTCGTGACCCAGAACATCGCCGGATTTCATGGTCGGGATGTAGTGGTCATAGAGGTGCAGGTCGGACCCGCAGATCGCTGTGGATGTAACCCTAATGATCGCATCGCGAGGGTTCACGATCTTCGGATCCGGAATAGTGTCGACACGCACGTCGTATTTGCCGTGCCAAATTAGCGCGCGCATGGATTACTCCCGAAAACCGTTGAGTGCATCAGAAACTCAGCTAAGCTCGCGGCGCTGCGTCCGGCGGCTGCGCGGTAGATACCTCGCCCGTCTCCATCAACTGCTTGAAGCGACGCAAGTCCTGCCGGGCCTGAATCTTCGGCTCCCGCTGGAAGAGTTTGGCGACAACCTTGCCGACAGTGCCCGCCGGCGGGTCGTAGGCTATCGTGACCGTAACGGCTGTGCCCCGGCCGGCCGCGGAGTCGCGAAACTCAACGCGGCCGCTATTACGCACGCTCGCGCCCTCGAGTGACCTCCAGGCAATGATGCGGTTTGGGACATCCTCGGTGATCACAGAGCGCCATTCGACCGTCTGGCCGGCCGGCGCCGCGACGACCCAGCGGGTACGGCCCGAGTCCTCTGTCGAGACGCTGCGAACATTGTGCATGAAGCGCGGCAGGTTCCTGAAGTCACGCCAAAAGGCATAGAGCTCTGCGCGGGCGCGGTTTATGGACACGGTGCGCCCGACAAGCGCATCCCTTTGGGCAACGTCCGTGGCCGTCGCAGCGTCGGGATTCCTGGCAGCGGATAGCGGCGCATCATCGTGCGCGGTGGTCGAAATGGGGTCGGACATCGGCAGGCTCCTGAAGTCGCAAGCGGGCATAGCATTGAGAATGCCCGTGTGCGCACGGAAGCGCTGTCGCCGCCACCCGATCAACGCTGTAGGAACTGTCCGATAGGGTTCGCGCTGGTGAGGACATCACGCGCCGTCGTAAGCGTGACCGCACTGTTGTGAGGGGGGCGCTGCGGATTCCGGGCGGCAACTCGAGCGCCGCGTCCGCGCAACTCGCAGGCATTGCGCTTGCTATTCATTCGCCTCTATACACCGACACCCTGAGGTAGTTATGAATGCCACTCCGAGAAAACTAGCCGTGGTAACCGGCGCATCGACCGGCATTGGACTCGAGCTCGCCCGTTTGTGCGCCCAGCATGACTTCGATCTTGTGATCGCGGCCGATGAGGCGTTGATCGATGCGGCGGCGCTCGAGCTGTCAGTATCCGGCGTGACCTGCACGGCGGTACAATGTGATCTGTCAACATTGGCCGGTGTGGATGCATTGGTTGCCGCGATCGAGAAGACGGGACGACCGGTTGATGCTCTTCTGGCAAATGCGGGGCGCGGACTGGGCCACGCCTTTCTGGATCAGGATTTCGGCGCCGCGATCAAGGTCGTTCATACCAATATCGATGGCACGATTTATCTGATCCACAAGATCGCAAGGCCAATGCGCGCCCGCGGACAGGGCCGCATTCTCATCACAGGCTCGATCGCCGGACTCATGCCCGGAACCTTTCAGGCCGTTTATAACGGTTCTAAAGCGTTCCTGGATTCATTTTCCGTGGCGTTGAGCAATGAGCTGCAAGGCACTGGCGTGAGCGTGACCTGCCTGATGCCGGGCGCAACCGAAACCAATTTCTTCGAACGCGCCGGCATGCTCGATACGAAAGTCGGCAGTGACGAGAAAGCGAACGCTGCGGATGTCGCGCGCGACGGGTTTGAGGCCATGGTGAACGGCGAACTCAAAGTTGTGGCTGGATTTGGCAATAAGATGCGCGCGGCGGTATCACACGTGGCCCCGGATGCCCTGTTGGCGAAGATGCATCGCGGAATGGCGCAGCCCGGGACGGGAAAAGATAAGGAACCCTCCTCAAAGCGCGAGCGCACCGACTTACCTCGGCCTTGATCCATGCGTTGCCACCGGCACAGACGCAGGAGCACTGGTGCGGCAAGGCATGCGACCCCGTGGAGTTGGGTCTGAGGAGGCGCAGGATGTGGAAGGCCGCGAGCACTCCTGAACGGCCGAAGGTGCGCAATCGGGGCTTCATAAATGCGCGGGCACATTCGCCGCAAGGTCGTTAGTGGCCGCCCGTGCCGCCGCCTTTGCAAGGTGTCACTGCCTCACCCAGGCTCTCGGCTGAGACTTGCCGATCTGGCGACGTTTGTTTCAGTCAAGTAAAGTCGGTACCTTTCCGGCCGATCAGATGATGGATGCGAAAGCTCGATCAGAAGGGTGCAACATGACGAACAATGATAAGGATCGCGTGCAAAACGATCTCGTGATTGATGGTCACTCGAGGCGCGAATTTGTCGTGGGTTCGGCGGCGCTAGGGCTTGCCGCTGCGGCGGGCCGCCTATCAGCGGCGGAGTCGAAAGTCGTCGAACAGGATGTCGAGATCAAGACGCCCGATGGAACCTGCGATGCAGCATTCATTCACCCGGCAAGCGGTGCCCACGCGGGGGTTCTCATCTGGACGGATATATTCGGACTGCGGCCGGTGTTTCGCGATTTCGGCAAGCGTCTGGCTGAGCAAGGCTACTCGGTCCTGGTGCCGAACCCGTTTTATCGATCAGCTAGGGCACCCGTATACGGAGACATAGCGACGTTTGATTTTCAAAATGAGGCCAATCGCGCAAAGATGCATGCATTGACTGGCCCGCTCAATGCGCCCGGCGCAGGCGCAGCAGATGCTACCGCGTACGTCGCCTTTCTGGACGCGCAGCGGCAAGTGAACAAGAAGAGAAAGATCGGTACCCAGGGATACTGCATGGGAGGTCCGCTGGTGGTCAAGACGGCAGCGGCCGTGCCCGACCGCGTGGGCGCGGGGGCATCGTTCCACGGCGGTGGGCTTGTAACCGATCAACCCGACAGCCCCCATTTGCTCGCGCCGCACATCAAAGCGCGGATGTATTTCGCAATCGCTGCGAGTGATGACACGCGCCAGCCGGATGCGAAGGACAAGCTGCGAGAAGCGTTCGCGGCCGCGCACGTGCCGGCGGAAATTGAGGTTTATGCGGGTGCGCAGCATGGCTGGTGCGTCCCAGACATGCCTGCTCAGAATGGCAATCCGATTTACAATAAGCCGGACGCCGAGCGAGCCTGGAGCAAGCTCGTGGCCCTTTACGGAACGGCGCTGGTGTAGCGTTTTTCCGCAGTCTCGTGCCGTGTGAGCGACAGGGTATGTAACCCAACTCTTACGGCCGTGCGTCACGATGGGCTGCGGGGCCGGCGGCAGGTGCCTCATAAATCGAACTGCCGGGCGCTTCCGAAGCACTCGGACTTAGGACGGGCACGCAATTTCTCCTCGTTCTGACGTCGGGCCCGGCGGTCGTGCTTATGGCCTCGTTGGTGCTACTCTGCCCACCGGGCCGCCAAAAAAATAGCTCACATGCAAATATGACTACCCCGAACCCGCCGGCCTCGCAGTCTCGCGCCTTCACCACCGTCTTCCTGATCGAAATGTGGGAGCGGTTCGGGTTTTACGGCATGCAGGTGCTGATGGTCACCTACATGATGAAGAAGCTCGGCTTTATCGATACGCAAGCTAATCTGGTTTGGGGTGCGGCTGCGGCATTGATCTATGCAACGCCGGCGATTGGCGGCTGGATCGGCGATAAACTGATCGGCACACGCCGCACGATGACAATCGGCGCGCTGATTCTGTCACTCGGGTATTCACTTTTGTGGCTGCCCACCAATAACGAGTACTTCCTGTACTGCGCGCTCGGCGTGATCATCGTCGGCAACGGCCTCTTCAAGCCGAATTCCGGCAATCTCGTGCGCAAAATCTATGAGGGCGACGAGACTCGCATCGACAGCGCATTCACGATTTACTACATGGCGGTGAACATCGGCTCGATGATCTCGATGACGTTGACGCCGTGGATTCGCAACTACGTCGGCGCCCGCTATGGAGACTCGGCCGGTTGGCACACCGCCTTCGGCGTATGTTCGATAGGCCTCCTGCTGGGCTTGATCAATTACTCCTTGATGAGACGGGCTCTGGCGCACATCGGCTCTCCGGCGGATGACGCGCGCGTGAATCCGCGGCGCCTTACCGCTGTGCTTGTTGGTGGTATTGGCGCCGTTTTCGTATCCGCGTTCGTTTTGCAGAGCCAGATGGTCGCCAGGGTCTGTGTGTACGCCGCGGGCGTCGTCATCCTTGGGATTTTCATACACCTCATCAGGAGCAGCCACCGTAATGAGCGCGCCGGCTTGATCGCTGCGCTCGTGCTGGTAGCCCAGACGATCTTCTTCTTCATCTTTTACCAGCAGATGTCGACCTCGCTCAATTTGTTTGCGCAGAGGAACGTGGATCTTGATTTCAGAATCTTCGGCTGGCACCTGTTCACGTGGATTCCGGAGCAGTATCAGAATCTGAATTCCATCTGGATCGTCATCCTGAGCCCGGTCCTGGTGTTCATCTACAATTCGCTTGGCCGTGTTGGTAAGGATCCGTCGATCGCCGCGAAGTTCGCTTGGGGATTCGCTGCCGTCGCGATTGGCTTCTTCATCTACGGACTGGGCGCGAAATCGGCAGTCAATGGCCAGGTGTCCTCGTGGATCATGGTGTGGGGCTACGGGCTGTATTCGCTCGGTGAGCTGCTGGTGAGCGGGCTCGGCCTTGCGATGATCGCGCGGTACGTGCCGGCACGCATGGGCGGCTTCATGATGGGAGCCTACTTCGTAGTGTCCGGAATCTCCCAGTACCTGGGCAGCGTCGTGGCAAATTTCGCGCACATTCCCGCGAATCTTACGAATCCTCTCGAATCACTGGCCATCTTTACGAGTCTGTTCAACAAGCTCGGCTTTGCCGGTATTGTCTGTACAGTGCTCGCAATCGCAATGCTGCCTCTCATGAAGAGATTGTCGGCGAATCATTCGGACGCAGGCACTCGCCACACTCCGCTGCCACCGGTGCGCAGCGAGGAATTTGACCTCGCGTCCTGAGTGCTGCCACGCCCCGGCACGAGCGCAGGCAAGGTTGAGCACAGTCAAACGAGACCGCGGACAGCGGCCATTCGTCGGCGTGAGCGCACATGCAGTGCGCCGACATCTCGTTTGCGATCGACAGCGCACCGCGCGGCACCAGTCTGTGTCCTGCGGCGTGTCGGTTCTCAACGCCCTGACGACCCCTTGGCGCCTGCCTCCAGGAAGGTGTGCGCGTAAATCTTTAGTTGCGGAGGCGGCAGATGCGCCAACCACACGAGCGAGTGTTTCTTGCCGAGCGCGGCTGCGAGGCGGTACCCCATGTAGTATCCGGCTCGTGGAGGAAGACCGGGTACCGCATCACCGCTCGTGAACCACTTGCTATAGGTTTCATCGGCCTTGTCGAAATCGCGCAGCAACAGGCGCGCGGCGCGCTCAAAAACACCCGGCGCCTGCATTTGCGCGACAATATCGGCAGGGAACCACAACACCTGTTGGGCCGTAAGGGTTGGGTTCAGACGTTGACTGACGTATGTTGCGAGCCCTTCCTTCCACAGCCCCCACCACACAACCGAATCATCGCTGGGAATTTGCCTGCCCAGCACGTGCTCGTGATAGAGGTGAAAGAGCTCGTGGGCAAAGAATGCGGGCATGTCCTTCGGCCCGTGCAGCGTCGCGATCGTATCGATCCCAAAGAGCATGTGGGTGCGTCCGTCGGCGCCCGCATAGCCGTGACCGTCGAATCTCAGGAAGGATGGCCCGAACCCGACCGAGGCGTCGCAGCCGTAATCCCTGAAGGTCGCCCGCAGGTTTGCCTCTGCCTTGCCAAATTCAAGGGTCGCTGCGGCGGCGACGGCGTGGAAGCGCTCGCTCGTCAACGGCGCAAAGCCCGGAAGTTGCTCAGGCTCGTTCGGATCGAGCAGACGCAAAGACGACTTGCGCAGCTTTTCCTTGTCGCCGAACGCTTCGCGGGAGAAGAAATCAGGGTGCTCTACGGCGAACTGAGTAACGAAGAGCTCCGCCCGTCGCGGCGCGGCGAGGCCGCGCGTTCGCTCTTCGAAAGCGAAGTAAGCCGGCATCAGATCTTCGATCGCGCAGCCGGCGGCAGCGGCGCTCGCCGATTTCGGCAGGCTCGCACACATGCACGCGACGACATTGACTGCAAGGAGAGCGTGTCTGCGCAACTATGCCTCCCAAGGCCACGCCGCGATTCGGGATCATACGGCTAGCGCGCGAGAAATGCCGCAGACGATGCGGACAAGCTTTGCCGTGAGCATCGGCCGACGTGCGGCGCCTGAACTGATAGGATCCACTGCGATCATCATTAGCTTACGGAGAATCCGTCATGCCCCTGGTCCGCATTTCCGTGCCGAGTGGCAAGCGCGCAGAATATCTCAAGGCGATATCCGACGGCGTGCACCAGGCGCTGGTCGAGATTTTCAAGATTCCAGCGGATGATCTGTTCCAGATCATTACCGAGCACATTCCGGCTACGCAGCTCGTGCGTCCGAAGCGCTATCTCGGAATCGACTACTCGGACGATCTCATGGTCATCCAGATTACCGCCAACGACACGCGAACCGTGGAGCAGAAGAAGGCCCTTTACAAGGGCATTGCGGAGCGGTTGAGCAAAAGCCCCGGCGTACGCACCCAGGACATCCTGATCAACCTTGTCGAGGTCAAAAAGGAGAACTGGTCGTTCGGCAACGGCGAGGCGCAATACGCGTAACGTCCGCTGTGCTCCGCGCGCGGGCGCGTCCGCGGTCGCGCCGGTGACGACGGCCGAACCTGTTCCGTCGTTCGAGCGCGATGATGCGCATTTGCATTGCGCGTCGTGCGAAAGCGGCGGAAGATATCGCCGCGCAAACTACCGGGAAGACGCGGCATTCGATTCCCACTCAGACTTGCGAGAATCTGCCCGGACGGTCAATTTTGGCACCAACTATTTCAGGAAAACCACAATGATACGAAGTCGCTTTCTCAACTTGGCAGGTCGCCGTAATTTCAGGATTGGACCACTCTTGGCTCTGGTGCTTGGAATCGGCGTGCTCGGCGCCTGCCAGACACAGCAGCAAATCGTTACGCAGCGCGAGGATAACCTGGCCGCGGCAGGCTTCATCGTACGGCCCGCGAACACGCCGGAACGACAGGAGATGCTGAATCGGCTGCCTCCGCACCGGTTCGTGCGACGCGTGAAGGGTGACGTCGTGCATTACGTTTACGCCGACCCGCTGGTCTGCGGCTGCCTCTACGTCGGAACACAAGCAGCGTATGACCAATACAAACTGCATGAGCAGCAGCAGCATCTCGCCGACGAACAGCAAATGACTGCGCAGGACTATTCCGATGCCGCCTGGCGTTGGAATGCGTGGGGGCCATGGGGTCCGGTGGGGCCGGCAGGGTTCGTTTATGGCACTGAGATCGGCTGGTAACGCACCGCGAAGCGTGGCCGTTCAGCGCGCCGCAGGTGCGGCGCCTGCATGCTCAAATATTCCCGCGTCTCGGGGTTCGCAATCTGACACATTAAAGTAGCTTTTCCAGCGTGCGGCGCCCGCCAGTTCCACAGCGGGCGCCGCACCCTGTCCATTGCCAGCAGCGCGGCAACCTAAGCTGCGCTCAAATCACCTTGCATGACGGCCGTTCCCGCGTTTGACGGCTTCAGTGCGCGATCGCAAATTATCATGGTTATTTTAGTTCCAGCTCCTGCATCGTCGTTGAGCCAAGAACGCGGCGGATTTTGGAGCGATCGACAGCCCCCTGGTTGGAGGCTGCGACCGATCCAAGCACTTGCTTGGATATCGCGTCTGCCTTCGCAAGTGCGCCGTCGAGCGCAGCCCAATTCTTGAAGGTGACCACGAGATAAAGGTCCGGGTCATTCTCCGCACGCGGCTCAACCTGGAGCACCTTGTAGCTGAGAATGTAGCCCGCCTTCTTACCGGCTTCCTGTTCCTGTTTCCAGGTCGAGTTGAGGTAGCTCATGTAGTCGTCGAACTTGCCGTATTCGGTGCGTACGGCCTGCATGTTCACGACCGGTCCTTCAGTGTAGGGATGATCGTCGGCTAAAGCCGTCCCGGCGATCAGTACGACGCAGGTGACAGCCGCCAGAGTGGCGATGCGGATGGTAGTCAACATAAATGCTCCCTAAGCAAATTGCGAAATGCGGGCCTTAATCAGGCGAGGTTGGATTTTGGCGCCGCGGATTTTTGCGAGTGTGATGCCTCGACGGCGGCCAGCTTCGGGTTATCGACCGCGCGCACGGCGCGCGCAATCGCCGCCGTCTGACAGGCGCGGCTGCGCGCATGTGCGCTTAAGTTGTGCAGATCTTCGGGCGGGCAGACCTGCTGGGCGCCGGCGGTAATGCGTCGATACAACACCACGGCGCCCTGCTCGGTGGAGAGGTCCAGATCGCCGTATCGGATCTCTACTGAGCGCGGGCTGTCTGCGTCAGTCGCGGCGCTCGCGACGCCTGTCGTCGCAAGGAAAGCAAAGCCTGCGAGCACGCCGCAAAAGATATTGCTGCGGGACTTGATACCAAAGGGAAGGTAAGTCATGGGGAGTCTCCTCAATCGAATGGCTATTAGCGAAGGTTCGGAGCAGTCGCCCTGTGTGGCGATGCGCATATGAAACCCGCAATGCGGCTGCTCGTCAGCAGCCACGGCTCGAGCTGGTCCCGTCTATCGACGCACTCGTACCGCGAGCAACTACGGCGTCTTGGGTAGCCGGGCGCGAAAGCGCGCGCCGCTTCTTGCAGGCGCTGTGCGCGCACGCATTCGTCCCTGTGGGCGACGCACTGGTCCCGGAAGCGGCGCAGGGCAGCGGTGACCGGGCCGCGCCGGTGTAAACTTGCGATCTGTCAGCCCAATCTTTCCAGAGCAGCAGAGCATCGGATGCAGGTCTTTCCGTCGGAACAAGCCATCGAACCGCTGGCCGAGAGCGGCTCGTATCCTCACGGCGGTAACAAGGTGCAATGGGCGGGAGGTCATGTTGACGTCGTGCCGCTGCTTGCGGTGCTGACGGCGTTTTGGATCTACGTCACGCTGTCGAATGTGCTTTACGCACACAGCATGCAGGCGGGCTTTGCGTCGTTGTCGAAGCAGCACCTGTTCGCACCGTGGCTGCCGCGCGTGCTGCAGCATCTCATCCTGTACCCGATCCTGATAGGCGCGGTTTGGACATCGCTGCGCGTGGGTTGGCAGTCGGTATGGCGGGCGGTGCCGATCCAGCTGTCATTAGGCATCGTGTTTTCGGCCTGCGCTGCCCCGGGCCTTATGGTCGGTGAGATGTTCGAGGGCTTTAAGGACCATAAAGGTTCGCACGTGGCTTGGAGTTTATCGTCCTTCTTCGGCGAGCTTGACCCGTCATTGTGGCTTGCGAGCGCGACCGGCTTTCTCCTGACCTATGGATTCGGGCTCGCCTTGGTTACGGGCTTTGTGTTGTACCAGCGCTTTCGCGACGCACAGCTGCGATTCGCTGCGCTCGAACGCGCGCTGGCTGCGACACGACTCGCCGCACTGCGGATGCAATTATCGCCGCACACGCTCTTTAATCTGCTGCATACGATACGGGGTCAGATCGCCTGGGATCCCGCTTCGGCGCAGACTATGGTCGTGCAGCTCGGCGATATGCTGCGGCGGCTTCTGACCGCCGGCGAGCGTGACTTCTCGCGACTGTCCGATGAGCTTGAATTCGTGCGGCTGTATCTGCAGTTGCAGCAGAACCGTTTTTCGGACCGGCTCACAATTCGCATGGTCGATCCTCAGGCTCTGCCACCCTTGTGGGTGCCAAGTCTGATACTGCAGCCATTGGCCGAGAACGCCGTCGTGCATGGCCTGGCCGGCCATGCCGATGCCGTGGTGATCGCTGTGGAAGCCATGATCTATGAGGACGGCCTTGCACTGCGCGTCGTCAACACGATGGCACCCGGCTCAACGGGCGCATCGCAGGGCATCGGACTGCGCAACGTACGCGAACGCTTGAACTTGCAGTTTGGGGATAAAGCCACATTTCACGCTGGGCCCGCCGGCGACGTCAGCTGGGTTGCAGAAATCCGTATGCCGCTGTTGCGCGACGTCGCCGAATCGGGCCGCACCAGACGATCGGCCGTCTCAACATGATGGATGTCGTCATCGTCGATGATGAGCCTATGGCGCGAAGAACGCTGCGCGAATGCTGCGCACGCGAATCGGACCTGCGCGTCATCGGTGAATTCGGTGACAGCCGCAGCGCGCTTGATTCGATTCTCGCCAAACCGCCGCAGCTACTGTTCCTGGATATTCAGATCGACTCCCTGAGCGGTATCGCACTTGCCCGCGCGCTCGACCCGCAGACGCTGCCCCTCATCGTGTTTGTCACCGCCTACGATCACTATGCACTTGAGGCCTTCGACGTGAGCGCTGTCGACTACCTGCTAAAGCCGTTCGATGATGAACGCTTCAGCCGAACTCTCGCTCGGGTGCGCCGCCGTCGCGAAGCCGAGAGCGTGACGGACCGGCAGTCGGCCCTGGCGACGGTACTGGCGCAAATGGAGCGCAGTGCGCGCGCGCTGTCCGATGCTCGTCCACGCCTGCTCGCGGAGTCGGGCAGCAGGATGCATATGCTCGACATAGCACAGGTAGAGCTCGTTGAGGCCGACCGGAATTACGTGAAACTCACGGTCGGGCGCGATGTGTACCTGGCGCGCAGCACGCTTCAGCAGGCCGAGAAGTCGTTG
>Ga0302325_10013248_pt1 | contig 17607 bp, 17 predicted proteins | sample Palsa_T0_2_FD_201948 | JGI IMG/M metagenome (GOLD analysis project Ga0302325, IMG submission 201948) | Peat permafrost microbial communities from Stordalen Mire near Abisko, Sweden - Palsa_T0_2 | ecosystem: Environmental > Terrestrial > Soil > Palsa > Peat permafrost | place: Sweden: Abisko... | reverse complement strand
GGACTCCTCGTGTTCCGACAAGTTCTCAAATACGTCCTGAACGACGAGGGCGTTAAGGGGGTGGATCTGGTCCATTGGACCGACGGGGCCCTGATTTTTACGGCCGTGATGTTCGCGGCCCAGAGCGCGCACACCTGGGTCAAGGCGAGTAAGCTGGTGCCACCCTCGCCGGTTGAGGGTGTGGCGCCTTCAAAATCGGCGGAATAGGGCGGTCTGGCGGAAACAGGCCTCTTGCCCTTCGCTCTCGGCGTCTGTAGTTTCCCCGGCCCGCCAAAACCCCGCGAATCCCTGTAAGGAGCCTCGATGGCACGCGTTACCGTTGAAGATTGCATCGACAAGGTGCCGAACCGGTTCGATCTCGTCCTGTATTCCGCCTTCCGGGCCCGCCAGCTGTCCGGTGGGGCCGAGCCGTTCCTGGAGCGGGACCGCGATAAAAACCCGGTCGTGGCGCTGCGCGAGATCGCGGCCAAATCGATGAAGCCGGACGAGCTCAAGGAAGAGTATATCCGCAGCCTCCAGAAGCATGCCGAGGTTGACGAGCCGGAAGAAGCGCCTAGCGACGAGGATATCCGCGAGGATACCCAGTTCCGCCAGGTGACCGAAGAGGAGTTGCTCCGCGCCCTGACAACCGAAGCCCAGCGCCGCGCCGAACCCCAGCCGGAACCAGAAGCCGACTACGAAGAATAGGGGCGTCTTGGCGGCTCACCCCTCCACGCAATGCCTGTCATCCCGGCCCGGGAGCGGGGCATCCGGTTGCGCGGGGATGACAGCCTAGCGCGAGCACGTACCAGCGGCGCTTTGACTCGCCTCCCGTCGTTTTCACGCGGGACACTTCTTATATAGTCTCTGCTTATGACGGTTCCGACGCAGCCCGCCAGTGTCGCCACGGTGGGGGAGGGTAAGCCTCGCCCGGCGCCCGTCGTGCTGCCTGCCGAGTTGAAAATCCCTACGCGCCGAAAGCTGATGCGCCAGACCGAGTTGGTCGAACGGGTCAAGGCCTACGAACCCCGCGCGGACGAGGCCCTGCTGAATCGGGCCTATGTCTATGCCATGCGGGCGCATGGCAAGCAGTTCCGCGCCTCGGGCGATCCCTATTTCGCCCATCCCCTCGAAGTGGCTGGAATCCTCACCGAATTGAAGCTCGACGTTCCCACGATCGTTACGGCGCTTCTGCACGACACAATCGAGGACACGGACGCAACCTATGAGGACATCCACGAAAAATTCGGAAAGGAGATTGCCGACCTCGTCGATGGCGTGACCAAGCTGTCGAAGCTCGAGCTTTTTTCGGAACGCACCAAGCAGGCGGAGAATTTCCGCAAGCTGATGCTGGCGATGTCGAACGATATCCGCGTGCTGCTCGTCAAGCTTGCCGACCGCCTGCACAACATGCGCACGCTGGGGCACATCGAAAGTGCGGAAAAGCGCCGGCGCATCGCGCAGGAAACGGTGGATATCTATGCGCCGCTCGCCGGGCGCATCGGCATGCAGACCCTGCGCGAGGAGCTCGAAGATCTCGCGTTCGGCGAACTCGATCCGGACGCGCGCAACTCGATCGTGACGCGGCTTGCGCGCCTCGACGCGCAGTCCGGCGAGCGCATCGGCCGCATTTCCGATCAGCTGAAGCGCAAGCTGGCGGAACGCGGCATCGAAGCCTGGGTGTCCGGTCGCGCGAAGCGGCCCTATTCGATCTGGCGCAAGCTCAAGGACAAGCAGCTCAACTTCGAGTCGCTATCGGACATTTTCGGATTCCGGCTGATCGTGAAGACGGAGGAAGACTGCTATCGCGCGCTCGGCATCCTGCATACGAACTGGCGGATGATCCCCGAACGCTTCAAGGACTTCATCTCCAATCCCAAGACGAACGGCTACCGTTCGATCCACACCACCGTCATCGGGCCCGAATTGCAGCGCGTCGAGGTGCAGATACGCACCGAAAAAATGCACGAGATTGCGGAACGCGGCGTCGCGGCGCATTGGCGCTATCGCGAGCATGTCGCCGAGCACAACGAAACCGCGGACAAGGCCTACGAATGGCTGCGTGAAATGGTGGAGTTGCTGGAGAAAGGCGATTCGCCCGAGGAATTCCTGGAACACTCGCGCCTGCATATGTACCAGGACCAGGTCTTCTGCTTCACGCCAAAAGGCGAGTTGATCTCGCTGCCGCGCGGTGCGACGCCGATCGATTTCGCCTACGCCGTGCATACCGATCTCGGCCATACGACCGTCGGCGCGAAGGTGAATGGGATGCATGTGCCGCTGCACACGGCGCTCCGCAACGGCGACCAGGTCGAAATCATCCGGACCAAGGAAGCCAACCCGTCGCCCTTGTGGGAGCAGTTCGTCGTGACGGGCCGTGCGCGGGCGGAAATCCGGCGCTTTCTGCGCCATGCCCGGCGCGAAGAACATGCAAGTCTCGGCAGGAAGATCCTCGAAAAGGTCTTCGCGGACGAGAATCTCGAGCTGACCGACAAAGCTGTGCGCGAAGTCGCCAAGAAAGTCGGGGTCGCCAAGCCGGACGAGGTTTACGCCCAGGTCGGTCGCGGTGCGTTGCGGGCCGACGATGTGTTGCGCGCCATCTATCCCGAGATCAAGCGCAAGGTCGCTCGCGCCAAGGACGCGCGGGAACGCAAAGCGATCTCGATACGCGGGCTCACGGAGGGCATTTCCTACCGTCTCGGCGACTGCTGCCATCCCCTTCCGGGAGATCGCATTGTCGGCCTCATGGTGCCGGGCGAAGGCGCCGTAATTCACACCATCGATTGCGAAGAGCTGGAGCGCGCGCAATCGAGCATGGATGACTGGCTCGACGTCAAATGGGGCAACTATGCCGCGGACGAAGGCGCATTCGTTGCCCGCGTGCTCGTGCGCGTGAAGAACGAGCCGGGTTCGCTGGCTTCGCTGGCAACCGTAATCGGCAACAATGGCGGCAACATTTCCAACCTGAAAGTGTCGAACCGGACTCCGCTTCTGTTCGGCTTTATGGTCGACATCGAAGTACGCGACGCAACGCATCTGCAGAATATCATCGGAGCCTTGCGCGTGAGTTCGGCCGTGGAGTCGGTGGATCGCGTGCGCGGGCCGCAAGAGACAAAGGGAAGCACGACCGCATGACGCCGGATCAGGTCCTTAACGAATTTCGCAAAGCCGGCGCGCTGCTCGAGGGTCACTTCGTTCTTTCGTCGGGGCTCCATTCCGACGTGTTCCTGCAAAAGGCGCTTGTGTTCCAGGACGCGAAGCGCACGGCAAAGCTGTGCAAAGCGCTTGCCGAGCGTGTGCGCGAGGAAGTGAAGCAGACCTTCACCGCGATCGTCTCGCCTGCGGTCGGCGGCATCGTTCCCGGTTTCGAGATGGGCCGGCAGCTCGGCCTTCCCGCGATGTATGTGGAGCGGCAGGACGGCAAGTTTCAGTTGCGCCGCGGCTTCGAACTCGAAAAGAACCAGCCTGTGCTGATGGTGGAAGACATCGTGACGACAGGACTTTCGTCGCGCGAATGCCTCGACGCGATCCGCGCGGCGGGCGGCAAGCCTGTGGCTGCCGCGTGTCTGATCGACCGCTCCGGCGGAAAGGCGAAAGTCGGCGTGAAGCTCATCGCGCTTGCGTCGCTGAAATTTCCCGCCTGGGAGGCGGATCGTCTGCCGGCGCATTTGAGAGACTCCCCGGGCGTGAAGCCGGGGAGCAGAGGCCTCGCATGAACCGTCTTCGGCTCGGCGTGAACATCGATCATGTGGCGACCATCCGCAACGCCCGCGGTGGTCGTCATCCCGATCCTGTCCGCGCGGCGAAGCTGGCCGCGACCGCGGGCGCCGACGGCATCACGGCGCATTTGCGCGAGGATCGCCGCCACATTTCCGATCACGACATCGAACGTCTTGCCCGCGAGATCGACCTGCCGCTCAATCTCGAAATGGCCGTGACGGATGAGATGCTGGAGATCGCGCTTCGTCATTGTCCGCACGCGGCATGTATCGTGCCTGAAAAGCGGGAGGAACGAACCACTGAGGGCGGCATCGACGCCGCAGGACAACATAATCGCCTTGCCCCGTTCGTGCGCGCATTGGGCGACGCGCGCATCCGCGTTTCGCTGTTTGTGGAACCTGACAAACGGCAGCTCGATGCGGCGAAATCGCTCGGTGCTCCGGTCGTCGAGCTTCATACCGGCGCCTATTGCGAGGCGGCCGCTCAATGCGACGCGCAGCTGCGCGAGCATCTTCTTCAAACCATCCATGACGCCGCGATCTACGGCACCGAACTGGGTCTTGAAATTCATGCCGGCCACGGTCTGGGATTCGATACCGTCGGGCCGGTTGCCGCTATTCCGGAAATCCGCGAACTCAACATCGGGCATTTTCTCGTCGGCGAAGCGATCTTTTCCGGGCTGGACGCCGCGATCCGCCGGATGCGCGCCCTGATGGATGAGTCGCGCGCCCGGAGCGATGGGCGGAACACCGCGTGATCATCGGTATCGGTTCGGACCTCATCGACATTCGCCGCATCGAAAAAAGCATCGATCGTTTCGGTGACCGTTTCCTGTCGCGTATCTTCACCGAGGTCGAGCGCACGAAATCCGAAAGCCGGGCACAGCGTGCGGCGAGCTACGCCAAGCGCTTTGCGGCCAAGGAAGCGTGTTCCAAAGCTTTGGGAACCGGCTTTCGACGCGGCGTGTTCTGGCGGGACATGGGTGTTGTCAACCTGCCTGGTGGAAAGCCAAGCCTCAATCTCGCCGGCGGCGCACTGAAACGGCTGGAGGAAATCACGCCGCCGGGGCATATCGCTCAGATTGACTTGTCGATCACCGACGATTTTCCCCTTGCGCAGGCGATTGTCATCATTTCGGCCATGGCAGCCGGGTAACATGAATACGGGAATGTCAGGCCGGCAGCTTGACCTTTGCCCGCTCTTTCGAAATGTCTCTGCCGGGAGTTCGAGGATATGTCCGATTTGACCCAGCAGGATGAGCCGGCAGAAGGGCGCGTAGCCGATGATCCGGCTCCCGTGGCCGATGCGGCCACGCAGGACCAGACGTTTGCAGCACTTGCCGGGGAAACGCAGCGGCATGCGTCAGAAAATCCGGAGCCTGTCCAGCCGGTCGAGGCGCCGGTGGCGGGCGATCCGACGTCTGCGCCACCGGCAGTGAAGAGCGAACCGCAATACGTCGAGTCCGGAACGAAGGCGCCCGTGATTCCGGCGGAAGGCGAAGGCTGGCTCGAGACGGTCAAGACCGTCGTCTACGCGCTCCTGATCGCACTTGTCATCCGCACGTTGCTGTTCCAGCCATTCAATATTCCTTCAGGCTCGATGGAAAACACGCTTCTCATCGGCGACTATCTGTTCGTCGAGAAGTTTGCCTATGGCTACAGCCGATATTCGTTCCCATTCGGATTTCCGCCGTTTCAGGGCCGTGTCCTCGAATCTCAGCCGCATCGCGGCGACGTGATCGTCTTCAAGATGCCCAAGGTCGACTCGCCCGACTATATGAAGGACTTCATCAAGCGTTTGATCGGCATGCCCGGCGACAGGGTACAAATGATCAACGGTCAGCTGTGGCTTAACGACAAACCGATTCCGAAGGTTCGGGCCGCCGACTATATCGAGACTGACGATTTCGGCGTGCAAAAGGCGGTCAAGCGTTACCGCGAAACGCTGCCTGGCGGCAAAAGCTACTACGTCCTCGACCGGGACGAAGATGGTCCGGGAGACAACACGCAGGTCTACACAGTTCCACCGGGCCACTATTTCATGATGGGCGACAACCGCGACAACTCCGCGGACAGCCGTTTCGAGGTCGGCGGATTCGGCTTCGTGCCGGCCGAGGATCTCGAAGGGAAGGCAGAAATCATTTTCTTCTCTGCCGGTGGCGATGCGCCGATCTGGGAATTCTGGTATTGGCCGTGGGAAATCCGTTACAACAGGCTCTTCACCGTCATTGATTGATTCCGCGCGCCTCGCCGGGCTCGAAGAAAAGCTCGGCCACAAGTTTGGCGACATCGCCTTGCTGAAGCGGGCGCTGACCCATGCGAGCGCCGACAGCACAGCCTCCAACGAGCGCCTCGAGTTTCTGGGCGACCGCGTGCTCGGACTCGTCATCGCGCAAAAACTGCATCACGACAATCCGGCCGATAATGAAGGAAGCCTGGCGTTGAAGTTCAATGCCATGGCGCGAGGAGAAACCTGTGCAGTGGCTGCCGAGGCCGCGGGACTGGCGGAGTATGTCGTGCTTGCCGTGAGCGAGGCGGCCAGCGGAGGCCGGCGTAAATCGGCAATCCTGGCGGGAGTCTGCGAAGCTGTGATTGCAGCGCTGTACCTTGACGGCGGACTCGAGCCAGCGCGCGCGTTCATCGAGCGCTACTGGGAGGCCCCTCTGAAATCGATCGGCGCCGATATGCGCGATCCCAAGACGACTCTCCAGGAATGGGCGCAGGCCCGACCGAGCCGCGAGGCGCCCGTCTACCGCCTCGTGAAGCGCGAAGGCCCCGATCACGCCCCGCATTTTCGGGTCGAAGTGAGCGTGTCGGGCGAGCAGCCGGAAACAGGCGAAGGACAGTCGAAACGAGAAGCCGAACAGGCCGCCGCCGCGGCGTTGCTGGCGCGCGTCCGCGAAACTTCCTGATGACGCAAACGAACACACGCTGCGGTTTTGTGGCCGTTCTGGGCGCGCCGAACGCCGGCAAATCGACACTCGTCAATGCGCTGGCGGGATCGAAGGTTTCAATAGTCACGCCGAAGGTCCAGACGACGCGTATGCCCGTGCGCGGCGTTGCGATGGAAGGTCGATCCCAGATCGTGTTCGTCGACACACCCGGCATCTTCAAGCCGCGCCGCAGGCTTGATCGCGCGATGGTCAAATCGGCCTGGGCCGGCGCGCACGATGCGGATGCCATTCTCCTGCTGGTCGATGCACCCGCGGAAGCCGCGGAGCCGGGCGGTCTCGCCGCGCGCGACACGCGCTCGATCGTCGAAGGACTTGCGAAGGCGCAGCGCAAGGCAGCGCTCGTGCTCAACAAGATCGACGCCGTAAGCCGTCAGGAACTGCTTCCGCTGACCGCGCGTCTCGGCAACGAGGAGTTGTTTGAGAAAGTGTTCATGATCTCCGCGCTCAAAGGCGATCACGTGAAGGACGTCCGCGAATGGTGCGCGGAACGCATACCTTTTGGTCCCTGGCTCTATCCGGAAGATCAGGCCGCCGATATTCCGTCGCGCCTCCTCGCCGCGGAGGTCACGCGCGAGAAGCTCTATCTGCGCCTGCATGACGAACTGCCTTACGCGGCGACGGTCGAAACCGAGCTGTGGACCGAGAAGAAAGACGGCTCCGTCCGCATCGATCAGACCATCTATGTCGAACGTGACAGCCAGAAGCCGATCGTGCTGGGCAAGGCCGGCCGCGCGATCAAGGCCATCGGCGAAGCCTCGCGCCGGGATCTCGAAGAGATGTTCGGCCGGCGCGTGCATCTGTTCGTGTTCGTCAAGGTGCGGGAGAACTGGGCCGAACAGCGCGAGTTCTACGGCTCCATGGGTCTCGAATATCCCGAAGAGTGAGGCTGGCAACGCATGGAATGGAGCGACGAAGCCATCGTCCTCTCCGTGCGACCGCTCGGAGAAACGTCGGTCATTCTCGAAGCGCTGACCCGCAATTTCGGACGGCACGCGGGACTTGTCCGGGGCGGCGTATCGCGCAAGCGGCGCGGACTTCTGCAGCCCGGAAACACGCTGCGCGTCACTTGGCGGGCCCGTCTCCCCGAACATCTCGGCAGCTTTTCGGTAGAGCCGCATCGCGCGCGCGCGGGCGAGATGATGGACACACGCGAAGCACTGACCGGGCTCAACGCGTTTTCGGGCGTTGCCTCGGCTGTCCTCCCGGAGCGCGAGCCGCATGGGTCGGTGTTCGAAGCCGGCGAGATTCTTCTCGATGCCATTGCCGCGGACACGTTTCCTCACTGGGGCCCATTGTTCGTGCGCTGGGAGATGGGGCTGCTGGAAGCCCTGGGTTTCGGCCTCGATCTCTCGCGTTGCGCCGCGACCGCCAGCACGGAGAATCTGCGCTATGTGTCGCCGAAGTCGGGCCGTGCGGTATCCGGCGAGGCCGGCGCGCCCTATCGCGGCCGGCTTCTGGCGTTGCCGGGGTTTCTGCTCGGTTCCCAGAATGCCGAGCCGACACCTGATGAAATCGTCGGGGGACTGAGGCTCACAGGGTATTTCCTGCTCGAACGTGTCCTGCGCCCGCACGGCAGCGAGTTGCCGGTTGCGCGCACGCGCCTGAGTGAGTTTGCTGCACGCGAATCGGCGTAATCCTTCGCGCATTCAACAGGGACCGTCCATGGCAGACCTGCCGATCAAAGACGACATCCGTCCGGAGCAGCTGGGCAAGGCGGTCAGCGAGCGCTATCTCGCTTATGCGCTCTCCACCATCACGCAGCGCGCGCTGCCGGATGTTCGCGACGGGCTCAAGCCCGTTCATCGCCGCATTCTCTATGCGATGCGCGAACTCGGCCTCGCGCCGCCGGCAAGCTTCACGAAATGTTCGCGCGTCGTCGGCGACGTCATCGGCAAATTCCATCCCCATGGCGACCAGGCGCTGTACGACGCGCTCGTGCGCCTCGCGCAGGACTTCTCTGCTCGCTATCCGCTGGTGGACGGTCAGGGCAATTTCGGCAATGTCGACGGCGATAACCCCGCCGCAATGCGATACACCGAAAGCCGCCTGACCGCGGTGGCCCAGGTGCTGCTGGAAGGCCTCGACGAAGACGCCGTCGATTTCCGTCCTAACTACGATGGCAAGGACCGCGAGCCGGTTGTGCTGCCGGGCGCGTTCCCGAACCTACTCGCCAACGGTTCGAACGGGATCGCCGTCGGCATGGCGACATCGATCCCGCCTCACAATGCCGGAGAGCTGTGCGCGGCCATCATAGCGTTGATCGACAATCCGGCCCTTGCCGAAGCGAAGCTGCTGAAGTTCGTAAAGGGACCGGATTTTCCCACTGGCGGCATCATCGTCGAAGACCAGGCGTCGATCGCGGACGCCTACCGAACCGGCCGCGGCGGATTTCGCGTGCGCGCACGCTGGAAGAAAGAAGACGGCCAGCGCGGCACCTGGCAAATCGTCGTCGACCAGATTCCGTTTCAGGTTCAGAAGAGCAAGCTTATCGAACGGCTGGCCGAGCTGATCGAGCAGAAAAAACTGCCGATGCTGGACGATGTACGCGACGAGTCCGCACAGGACATCCGCATTGTTCTCATTCCCAAGAGTCGCACGGTCGATGCCGATATATTGATGGAGCAGCTGTTCCGGCTCTCCGATCTCGAAACGCGCGTCTCGCTCAACATGAATGTGCTCGACGGCGGGCTCATCCCACGCGTCATGAGCCTGAAGGATGTGCTTGCGTCGCTCATAAATCATCGCCGCAACGTGCTGGAACGCCGGACCGAGCATCGCCTGGAAAAGATCGCCGCGCGCCTCGAAATCCTCGAGGGTTACCTCGCGGTCTATCTCAATCTCGACAAGGTGATCCGGATCATCCGCAACGAGGACGAGCCAAAGCCGAAACTGATGACGGCGTTCAAGCTCACGGAAAACCAGGCCGAAGCCATCCTCAACATGCGGTTGCGATCCTTGCGCAAGCTCGAGGAAATGCAAATCCGCGGCGAGCACACGGACCTGACGAAGGAGCAGAAAGACCTGAAGAAGTTGCTCGCTTCCGACAAGCTCAAATCGGAGAAACTGATCGAGGAAGTGAAAGCGGTCGATGCGAAGTTCGGCCAGAAAACGGAGCTGGGCAAGCGCCGGACGACCTTCTCCGCGCCGCCGGATATCGCAGCAGACGTCGACGTGCTGGAAAGCCTGATCGAGAAAGAGCCGATCACGGTCGTCTGCTCGGAGAAGGGTTGGATCCGCTCGTTCAAGGGGCACCAGGAGCCGAACGATTCCGTGAAGTATCGCGAAGGCGACCGCGAACGGTTCTGGATTCGAGCGGAGACGACCGACAAGGTGATGCTCTTCGCAACCGACGGAAGGTTTTTCACGCTGGATTGTTCGAAGCTGCCCGGTGGACGCGGCAACGGTGAAGCCATCCGCAGCTTCATCGATCTGCCGCCCGAGGTCGATCTCGTGACGATGTTCGTGCACAGAGACGGTCGCAAGCTGCTGCTCGCGGCCACATCCGGCCATGGTTTTGTGACGGGTGAGGACGAGGCAGTTGCGATGACCCGCTCCGGCAAGAAAGTGATGACCGTGCCGACGGGTACGGAAGCGGCCGTTTGCCGGTTCGTCGAAGGCGACATGGTCGCCGTCATCGGCGAGAACCGGAAGCTGCTGTTGTTTGTTCTCGACGAAGTGCCCGAACTCGCGCGCGGACGCGGCGTCATCCTGCAACGCTACAAGGACGGCAACCTGCTCGACGTCTGCGTCTACACGAACAAGCAAGGTTTTCGCGACGTCAACAACCGCACCTGGACGACGTCCGAACTCAAAGAATGGAAAGGCGCCCGCGCCCAAGCGGGACGGCTGGTGCCGCGCGGGTTCGCGAAGAGCGGAAAGTTCGGGTGAGGGAAACAATCGTCATGGAACCGAAGGATATTCACTACGCCGTCCACGGCCCGCTCGGCGTCATCACGCTCAATCGGCCGGAATATCGGAATGCGCAGAGCTACCGTATGCTCGACGAGATCGATGGCGCGTTCGCGAAGGCGGAGCACGATCCGAATGTGCGGGTTGTCATCGTGCGTGGCAGTGGCGAAAATTTCTCCTCGGGCCACGATCTCGGTACGCCGGACGCCATCGCGTACCGCAAGAATCTCGGCGCGCCGCCCGGCATCGCGACCTACGATCAGTTCAAGAAATACAATCTGGATCTGCTGGTGCGCTGGCGCAATTTGCCAAAGCCGACCATTGCGATGGTGGAAGGCTATTGCATTTATGCTGGCTGGATGCTGGCAGCCTGCTGCGACATCGTGTTTGCGGCAGACGACGCGCAGTTCCTTGCGGGCTTCGTCGAATACATGTCAATTCCGTGGGATGTTGGGATCAAGCGCGCGAAGGAGCTATGCTTCGAGAGCCGGTTCATTCCCGCCGCGGAAGCGAAGGAATACGGCTTCGTCAATCGCACCTATCCAACCGACTCGCTCGAACGCGAGACTTACGCCTTTGCGCGCCGCGTGGCCGAGAACTCACCCTTTGCTCTCCGCTTCGCCAAAATTCAGATGAATAAGGCTCAGGACGCACAGGGATACACGCGCTCGCTTGAGGATTCGTTCGGCGACTATGTCGCGATGATGACCATGCCCGGGGAAGAAATGCGCGTTGAAGGCGAGCGAAGGCTGGCTACCGTCGATCTTGCGGTTCGAGGACGGAAGGGCGAGCGGTTCGGGCTGAAGAAGTAGGCTCCTCCCCCGCAAAGTACGGCCGAGAAGTCCCAAGCCCTTTGCGTGCGCGGCCTTTCTGTTACGGTGCCTGTAGAGGAAATGTCCGCCCAGAGGCTTCATGCAGAACGAGATATCGCCCGCTGCGGCGGATGCCGGCTTGCCGATTCAGCCGTTGGCGGCCGACGGATCGCGAATCTCGCCCGGCTACGTCCTCTTCATCATGACGCTGGTTTATGTGGTCAATTACCTCGACCGACAGATTCTCGGCATTCTCGGCCCGCAGATCAAGGCGGAGTTTCACCTCACAAACACACAGCTCGGATTGCTGGGCGGCCCGGCATTCGCGATTGTGTATGCGACATTGGGCGTTCCGATCGCGGTCCTCGCCGAGCGGGTCAGCAGACGGAATATCATCGCCGTGTCCATGGCGCTGTTCAGCGTCATGACGGTTGCATGCGGCCAGGCGGTGCAGTTCTGGCATCTTCTGCTGGCACGCTTCGGCACAGGCATTGGCGAAGCAGGAACAGGTCCGTCGATCAATTCTGTGATCGCGGACCTTTATCCGCCGAAAAGACGCGCCGCCGCGCTGTCGCTCTATTCCGCCGGACTCAATATCGGGCTCCTCATCGCATTCTTCGGTGGCGGATGGCTCGCGGAAGTCTATGGCTGGCGCATCACCATCATGGCAGCAGGCATTCCGGGTCTGGCGCTCGCCCTGGTGCTTCTGTTTACGGTAAAGGAACCGAAGCGTGGCGTGATCGAAAAGTTGCCCGACACAAAACCGCCGTCCCTCCTTTCGGTCTTCGCCCATCTCTGGAGTCAGCGATCGTTCCGTTGGTTTTCGATCGGCACGGCGATGAGCGCATTCGGCGGATACGCCGGCATCACTTTCGTACCGATCTTCCTCGTCCAGACGCACCATCTTTCATTGCACATGGTCGGACTTGTGCTGTCGATTTTGACCGGTGTGTTCGGGGCGCTGGGTACCTATCTCGCAGGCGTGTTTTCCGATCTCCTCGGTAAGCGCGATGTTCGTTGGAACATGTACGTTCCGATTGTCGCAACCTTCATCGGCCTGCCTTTGGCGCCGGTCTTCTATCTCGCATCGGACACGAAGATCGCGCTTCTGGCCGCTATCGGGCCGTCGCTTGTCGGCGCAGCCTTTGTCGGGCCGGCTTATGCGATGACGCAGGCTCTGTCACCGCTGCGCATGCGCACCCGCGCGGCGGCAATTCTTCTATTCATTCTGAACATCATCGGTTACGCGCCGGCAGCCTGGATCGTCGGCGGTATCAGCGATGCCCTCAAGCCGACGCTCGGTGCCGATTCACTGCGCTACGCGCTCATGACCGGCATGATCACCGCCCTCATCGGCGCTTATTGTTACTGGCGCGCCTCGCGTACCCTCAAAGAGGACATCGCGCGGGTCACGGGGAGCTGAGGGCTTCTCCGCAGCAAGGGCATGTCTCTCACGCATCGCAAACAGGTGCAGTCCCGTCACGATGATCATGCCTGCGAGCAAGAGCGCGACGCCGAGAAAAATCGCGCCGTGGACGTTCTGATCGCCGATGACGAAGATCGCGAGCGCCGGTCCGATGGCGGCGCCCAGCACCTGTGCGCCCGCGCTCTGCATTGCGGCGCGCAATGAGGGATCGGCTTCGATCGTCATCGGCACGATGAAGGGTCCGATGAACAATCCCATGAATCCGACGCAGGAATTCGCAAGCACAAACACCAGCGCCGAGACCTGGAAATCGAAAATTGCCCAACCGAGGACAAAGCCGATCATGGAGATGACGAAAGCCGGGAACCAGTGGAGCCGGTGGGCGAGTGCCGTCGCCAGGCTTCCACCGGCGATCTGGAACATGAGCGAAACCCACACCGCCGTGCGCGCGACACCCGCATCGAGTCCGGCCTGGTGTGCGAGAGGCTGCAGATAGGTGCCGACGGCGCCGATCGACGCCATGATCAAGAGGCTGGCAAACAGCGCGATCCAGCCGCGCGGCGGCGGCATACCGCTTTCGTTTTCCGGTTTCGGCAGCGGCGCATAGGATTTCGGCAGCCAGAACGCGAAGACGATTCCGGCGAACGCGGTGATCGCAAGTCCCGCGAACGCGCCGTCCGCTCCGAAACGGGGGATTACCCAGACATAGGCCAGCGCCAATCCAAGCTGGGACGCCGTCAGCGCCGTCAGAAACACACCCGCCCAACGCGCCGGCACGGCGCTGCGCGCGATCATGCCAATGGTGAGCCAGAGCAGAATGCCGTCCGGAATGCCCGCGAGTGTTCGCAGGACCATGATCGCGGTGGACTGTGCGCCCATCGTGGCGAGATCAAGCACGCCCAACGCCAGCGAAGACACGATGCCGATCAGGCGCAGATGCCGGGGCGGCAGCGCCGCCGCTGCGGCGCCGGTGACGATCGCCATCACAAGGGCCTCAAGCGTCGCGCACAACCCGATGCCTGCGGCGCTGAGACGATGCTCGTCCTGGAGCGCGCCCAGCACGATCGCAACCACACCTCCGAGAAGAAGCGAAACGACGCCGGGCACGATGGTCGCAAATATTTCGCGACGGGTCGGCGGCGGCCCAATCGGGATGCCGCCCAGAGGCTGTTCGGCGGCTGCTTCGGCGAAAATGTTCATGGAGCGTCCTGAAGCGGCTGCGCGCGAAGACTCAGTGTGTTGAAATCCGTGTCGCCTGACAATCAGGGCCGCTTGCCGATGAAGATCACCCAGGTGCTGAAATCGGATGTGAAATTCTCGAAACGATGAGGCTCGCCGGCGGCGACAAAGATCGCATCGCCGGGACCGAATTTGGAGCGCTCACCTGCGCATACAATGTCGCCGGAGCCCGCCGAGACGACGTAAATCTCGTCGCGCGCGTGCGGGGTCTGCGGGTCCGTTCCGACAGGGCGATACAGCGAGAGATCGAAGCCGTCTTTCTCCAGCAGCCTGGCGAAGTCGGCGTTGTCGCGGTCGAGCCGCGAAAGCGATTCAAGGATTGTCAGCCGCAACATCGACGCTTCTCCTTCGGCCAGGTTCCGGAAAATGGACGCTGCGATGGCCTTTGTCTCATTCATTTTCGCGATTGCAGGGCGTCTCGTCCGAAACCCAGCGCCGATGGTGTTGTTAACCTTTGGACCCCATCCGCCATACCAGCCGTCCCGAGCGTGCGTTTTCGCGCGATTGGCTAACGACAACCCAAATCACAAACATTTCAACGGCTTCGGCCCGTGCATTCCGGATTTGTGGCCGAATTTCGGCTGATTCGTCACATTTCTCCGATTGCTTTGGAACCCGATTTGCAGTGATGCTGTTAACCCCGTGATGTCCCGCAGAGGGACGGTTGAGGCTGGGCTGGTCTATCCTCAACGGGCGGGTAACGCGGGCAGTGCACTTGGCGATAAGGCAACTCAGCGCGCTGTATCTGACGGCCGCCTCCGCTTACACGGTGGCGATCATCCTGTCGCAACATCCCATGCTCGCGGATCGTGCCGGGGAAGCAAGCGCGTTCATTCGCAGCACAGGCGCGGAAGCAACAGTTGCCCTCGACACCTATGTCGTACAGCCGGGATGGACTTTCGTCCGCAACGAGACGTCGGCGTTGTCGCAGAAGGTTGCCGACGCAATCAAATCAGAAATGTCTCGCACAGTGCAGACGAGAGTCGCCGAGCAGCCGCGCGTGATACATCGCCAGGTTGCAAGCGTCGTTAGAGCGCCTCATGTGCTCGCGGCTCCAAAATTGAAACCCTTCATCACGCAGGACGGCACACCGGCGAGGAACCCAACGCCGCCGCAAACGGAGAGCGATCTCGATCTGCGGTTGAGCGAAGCCGAGCCGGTACCGAAGACGGCAATGCCGTCGCCAGCCACCAAGGCACCCGCGACACCTGCCAACGCGGCTCCGGACGTTTCGGACGGTCAGCGCGTCGCCAGTGCGGTCAGCCCGCGGCCCGAGCTTCAGATTGCGCCATCCGCGCAGACATCGTCGCCGCCTGCGCCGGAGGTTTCCGCTCCCGATTCAGCGACGGCGGTACCGAACCTGCCACCGCCGACCACTGCGGAAATCGCGCAAGTGGAGGAGCGGCTCAAGGACAATCTCACGTCCGAAATGTTCAACAATTTCGAGTTGTTCCTCTATGTGAGCAAGGCGTCGACCGGGCCCTGGTCGCAGCGCATGTTCGTCTTCCAGAAAGAGCCGACGGGCGATCTGGCGCTGGCCTACAACTGGCCGGTATCGACGGGCCGCGAAAAGGTCGAGTTCAATCCCTCCGGACAACAGCTTCCGACCAACACGCCCGCCGGTTACTACGAACTCGATCCGCACCGGTTCTTCCCGCACTATGTTTCGGGCCAATGGGGCGAGAAAATGCCCTACGCCATGTTCTTCAACTGGAAGAAGGACGGGCAACAGACCGGCCTGGCGATTCACAGCGCCTCCGGCAACGATGTCGCGATGCTTGGAAACCGTGCCAGCGCGGGATGCGTAAGATTGCCGCCCGAAGCGGCGCGCACCCTCTTCACGCTCATCAGGTCGAAATACCGCGGCCTCACGCCGCGTTTTGCCGTCGATCGCCGCACAGGCACCATGAGCAACGACGGTATCATCCTGCACGATTCCGGCGGCCACGTTCAGCTGGCGGACGGTTACAAGGTGCTGGTCTTCATCGAAGATTACGGCGGCGAAAACGTCGTAGCCGCGATGTACTGATGACGGATTTCAATCCGCCTAACCTGGACGTAAGCAGCTAGAGCAGTTTTGGAATGAGTTGACTCGCTGCGGGATTCCCATCGTCTGGCAGTTGGGCGAATCTCAGGATCGCATCTGATTCGGGAGGCGCTGATGGCCGGAGCCTATTCTCAGGATTTGCGTATTCGTCTTGTTCGCTACGTTGAGGGCGGGGTGTCGGCTCGGACGGCGGCCAAGGTTTTCGGGGTCAGCGAGAGTTCAGCAATCAAATGGATGCAACGCTGGCGACGGGAGAGGAGCGTTGCACCGAATCCGGAGCGCGGCCATCGCCGACGGCTGTTGGACGGCCATACCGACTGGCTCCTGGAGTTGATCGAGACGAAGACCGACATCACGCTTGACGAGATACGCACGAGACTCAGAAAGCGTGGCGTGCGCGTTAGCTTATGGACCGTTTGGAGCTTCTTCGACCGGCACGACTTCAGCTTCAAAAAAAAGCGTTTATGCCAGCGAGCAGGATCGGCCCGACGTCGCGGCCGCGCGCGAGCAGTGGCGAAGCTCGCAAAAGCTGCTTGATCCGGGCAAACTGATCTTCATTGATGGTGAGGCCGCGTCAGCGGACGAACGGCACCAGCACCAATATGGCTCGGCCCAGAGGCCGATGCCGGCGTGGAGACCGGCTGATCGGCAAAGTCCCGCATGGCCATTGGAAGATCACAACCTTCGTCGCCGCTCTGAGGTACGACGCAATAACCGCGCCCTTTGTGATCGATCAACCGATGAACAGCAATATCTTCAAAGCCTATTTGGAACAGTGCCTCGTCCCGACGCTTATACCGGGCGACATCGTGGTGATGGACAATCTCTCGTCTCACAAAAGCGATGAAGTTCGCGACTTGATCGAAGCCGCAGGCGCAAACCTGCTTTTCCTGCCGCCTTATTCGCCCGACTTCAATCCGATCGAGCAGGCCTTCTCAAAGATCAAAGCGCATCTGAGAAAAGCTGCAGAGCGGTCCATTCCAGCACTCCGGGATCGCATCGGCGCCATCCTCGACGACTTCCCACCCCATCACTGCCGCAACTTCTTCAGTCATGCAGGCTATGCGTAATCTCAATCCAAAATGGCTCTAATATTTCGCCGTTCGAAGCGTCGTTTGCAGGCTTGGGTCCTGCTTCGAATGAACATCGTGAATGCGCCATCCGTCGCTCGTCCGAACCAGGTCGAACCGGACAGTTTCGTGCGCCGCATCGCGGCCGCTGCCGTTCTCGAAGGTTGCATCGGCCACTACGCGGGCTTGCGCCGACGATACGATCCGAACCGAAATGAGCTTGAACGGTCCCCAATCCTGGCATTGGCAAACGGGATCGTAGTCCAGAGCGCCAACCTCGCCCTTCGACATTTGCTCATCGTGCCGGAGCAGGGCGAGCATGGACGCATCCACCATCGGCGCCGCGTCGGGATAGACGAATGCAATGGGCTTTTTCCTGGGCGCATATTGAGCGTACAAATGCCTGAGGAATCCTTCAGGCGTGTCAGCGACCGACGCCGCGCCGGCCGACC
>Ga0302325_10013247_pt1 | contig 17609 bp, 16 predicted proteins | sample Palsa_T0_2_FD_201948 | JGI IMG/M metagenome (GOLD analysis project Ga0302325, IMG submission 201948) | Peat permafrost microbial communities from Stordalen Mire near Abisko, Sweden - Palsa_T0_2 | ecosystem: Environmental > Terrestrial > Soil > Palsa > Peat permafrost | place: Sweden: Abisko... | reverse complement strand
TTCGAAAATGCCTGAAACTGCGGCTTTCTGACTCAGTAGTACTAGATACTTTGCTGAAGCAAAGGCGCGTCGAAGTAAATTGCAGTGTGCTTAGTTGAGCGCGAAACTAAGAAATCGGTTTTGTAGGCTTGTGCCCGGTTCAGCGGAACCATCTCCAGGGCCAACAATTTCCGGACCAATCCGGCGCGGATGGTCGGCGTTTTTCACCGGAGACTAAAAAGCTCGGTGAAAAATGATCGCTTTGCGCGTCGCTGGACGAGACCGCACTGCATTTGCGCCTTAACCTAACCACTCAAGGTTACCGCAAAGCCGAGGCGGTGTTTCTCTGGCAATCAGGTGCGGGTCGATCTATCGTGGATTAGTTGCTGAGGTGGGTCAGGGATGATGATGGCCTTGTTCGGTTGGGGACGGCTGAAAGAGCGCGTGCCGTCGGACGGCAATGCCGACGGTACCGGCCTTTTCGATCCAATCGTGATACTCCACGCCCTCGACCGTGCCATACCGAGGTACCTTAATCGGGTCGATCGTGGTGAACTGATTTTTCCAGCATTCAAGCGAACTGTCGCGGACGAGGACGGTGACGTGCGTGCGGTATGGGAACACACCCGGCTAGAGGCAATGCGCTACGTAGTGATGGTGCCCAAACGCGACTTCGGACTGTTGTTTGAGCCAGCCCGTCAATCCCAAATTCTCAAGGCGTTTCTTCGCAAGCGCACCCATACGAAAACCTCCGTCGACTTCACTGGCGTTCCGATCGATGACCTTCTTAATGCAATCGTGGCCGGGTTCAATTGGCTGGATATGTGTCGTGCCGCGGTGGGGATTCAGCAACCTTCGCGTTCGCTAACCGATTTTAAGAATGTCGCCTGGCTCGCTGAGCAATGGTGGGCCGTGGAGGGCGCTGTGCCGCGCTGTTATCAAATGCTGGCCGAGCGAAAGCGTCCGCCCCTAATGCTTTACCTGATTTGGTTGGACTATACGGGGTTGGCCAAGGAGATAGCCTCCGCAGCAATTTACGGATCGTCCAGTGATCAGGTACCTGCTGAGCGGACTTTTGAACTCAGTGCGGCCGGCGGGGCATTGGATAAAATATCCCGCCTGCAACGTGCTGAAGATCCTAGCGAGTTATTGTGACCCAACTCGTACGGATGCATTGCTGGTCAGTGAAGGGCGATTTTGGCCTCAGGATGAGGCTTGCTGCCAAGCACCTCGCACCCAATGTGCTTCATAGCGCAGCCGAAACCGAACGGCGGCATGATGACGCCGACATCTAGCGGGGCAGTCGGAGTCGGTACCGCAAATGCGCTGTCGTCAATGGCGAGGATGTCACCGCAGTGCGATCGGCCCTCCGTGGCTCGAAATTCGATCGAACCGGAAGTGCCTGTCGTCGCCAGCCTTTGATCGGGACCATCGCGTGAATTTGCGTGGCGCCCACGATAAACGTCTCATGGCACCCGTGCAATTTGAGATTGTGAAGTGCGAAAGGAATCGATCGCTCGCGAGGTCATCCCACGCTGTCCAGTTTCTCCGCTTCGGCGACAGCGCAAAGTACGTGATAAAAAGTTGAAGCAGGGATGAAATCAACCAGAGAGCGTCCATGCTGATCGAATTGATCGTACCATCCGCCGGCGACCGGGTGGTTTAGATAGTATTGCTGCAATCGTTCTAACGCCCGCCGCGCTTGATCGGCCGCTCCCGTGCAGCCCGCTTCCGCCTGCGCAATCCATGCTTTTGCAATTTCCGTTTGCGGCCAACATCGACGAGTTGGCTTCGTGATGCGCCCCGAGGCATCACCTTCGTCAATCAGACAGCCTGTCAACTCATCACGATAGCGCAGCGCCGACGTTAGCAAAGCCGAACGAAAACGGCCCGTCGGGCAGCCCGTGATCCGCTCGAAGCCCTTCAGCAGCCATACCCATTCCGCCTGATGTCCGGGTTCGACGCTGACGGGAAGGATCCTCGACCAGTCTTCTTCGAAATATTCGGCAAGAACCTGAGAGTGTGAATCGAAAAAATTCGCTGCAAACAGGGTGAAAAGCTCGCCGGCGCGATTCTGAAAAATCAAGTCTTTGGTCGCATCGAACAAGGCAATCATCGCTTCGAACAGATGCATTTGTGGGTTCTGCCTGCGCGGCGATGCCGCGGGCACCCCTTCAGTGAAACCGCCATATGGTGAGCGTAGATGTCCGTCCAGGAAATCAACGAGAGAGTCTATCTCGGCACGAATCTGAGCGTCTTCACCCAGTTCGTAAACGGAAGAGAGCGCCAACAGCACAAAGGCGTGATCATATGTGTCGCGCCGGAAGTCGATAGTTGCGCCTTGGGAATCAAGGAGATGAACAAAACCGGGTCGGCCGTCCGGGCATTTCGCTTTCGCTAAGAGATAATCCAAGCCCTTGAGGGCGACCTCGCGGCCTTTGGGGTACCAACCCTTGTGAGCCGCTTTGGCGAAGCAATAGATCTGCCGGGCCTGAACGCGAACGCGCCGCGGCGCAGACCGATCCGCGTTGCCCTTTCGGTCAAGTCGTTCGACGAAGCCACCGGTCGCCTGATCCCAGCCCTCGGTGCACCAGAGCGGCAGGGAGTGCTCTATAATCGATGTCCTGAGCAGATGCGCGACGTCATGTGAATCCTTTAGTACAAGGTCTTTTTTCATCATTTGGTAACTCAATGAAGTTGAGAAGGCATAGAAAACAGCGGCCTGTTATCACAGCGGCCCCTGAAGGTGAAGACATAGGTTCCGAGCAACCTTGACGGGCATTCTACACAAAGTCCTGAGGATCGGTTCGAAGAAGCGGCGACCGCGGCGCCGGGCCAGAGGCCGAGGTGATGCGGCCCATAACGCGGTCTAAACCCCTCAAGTTGCTCGATGGCATTGTCATCCGAAATTAATCCGCTGCCTCAATCCGATCGAAGCGCAGGCTTCGCGGGGCAAAGCCGTGCGTGTGATAATCGGCAACTACTCGGTCAAAAACGGTAGCAATCGAAGCGCGCTGTCTAAGTCGACCTGCATTCGCCAGCAATCGCTTCGTCGTCGAATGCAAACTAATCCGCGCCGGCAACAGGCTCGGCTTGGCTTTCATTCCAACGAGGCCAGAACCGCCAAATAACAAAACAGTGCAATTGTGTATCAATTGATCTATTGTGCAAGTCGCGATCTTGGATACGAGGAGAAATTATGAGAATTATTGTCGCAATCGCCTGTGTGTTTGCTTTGACTACACCAGCCGCGGCGCAATACGGAGTGTCAAATGCCCGCGACGGCAACGGGAATCTTGTGCGCGATAACGGCATGAATCCGTCCCGAAACTACGGACAAGCTCCGGTAAACAACGTCAATAATGCCGTTAATCGCGCGGCGCCGCTCCCGCCGACCAACACGAAGAGCACGAAGACTACTCGGTAGCTGCATAGGCAAAAGCTGAGGAGTGACAACGTGAGCATCGCAAACATAGAATCGTTTGAGCAATGGCCAAACGCGCGCCTAGCTGCTCAAACGTTCTCGTTGCATCTTTAACTCGTTGCCCCTTTAACCGCATACCAGAACGGGAAGGCGGCGGATGCCAGCGGGCATTTCGACCTTTTGAACCTGAATGCATCCGGGATAGATGGCTAGACTATAATGGAACGGCGCCCCATCAAAAGATCCGTGAATCGGACACAAATACGCCAGATCCGGACCGCAACGCGTCAGAGGAAACGTCCGGCCTCTGGCGGATGCATCACTCGCCCCTAAGCCAAGCGCGGATGCGAAAACGCCGGCAACAAAAGCAATTTTCAAAATCTGTCGCATTTTAAGTCCCTCAATTTCAGTGATCTAGACGATGGTCGATGCGAAGTTGACGCGACTCTAGACCAGTTTGCGGCGGTTCGCCAAGTGGGTTATGCTAGAAAGCTTGGCAAGAGCTCCTGTTTGTCAGGTTTTTTGGGGAGCCGCGGCTGTGCAACTACTCATGATCTCTGGTTTGCGGGCTCAAACTAGCGCGAGTAGACCGACTGTCCAGTAGCTAGTGGTTTTCTGAGCTGCTAGCGTTTTGAACAATTGCCGCTGTGGGCTCTGTTCTGTAAGAATATTGACGATCAGCCAAAGATGCTCATGCCTGAAATGGTAACGATAGATCAAGACGAAATCGCTTCGCCCCACGCTCAGGAGGTCGAATTCGCGTTGCTTTTGTCGCGGATGATTAACACCATCAAGCAAGATCCCGAGCAACTACGTTTGACGATATACGATTTCGCTCGAACCAAACTCAAGGCAGACATGTCGTGGGCCGGTGAGGACGAAAAGCGACGCTTGCTAGCCTCTTTGGAAACCGCGATTAAAGGTGTCGAAAAATTTTCATTGCGTACCGATCAGACTGCGCAATTGAATCCGCCATCCGCTGCCCCACAACTCGCCCTCGGCGGTTCGGCACCTACGCCGCGCGCCAGCTCCGTGGCTGGTGTCGGCCAAGCAGATGTGCAAACATATCCCAGAGAGCCATTAGAGATCCGTGCAACATCGACCCTCCGGTCATATCCAGTGCGGCGCAGCCGCGCAAACACGACTTCCTTTTTACTTTTTGGCTTTGGCGGGCTTCTCGTGGGCTCCTTGTTGATTGCCGGGGTTTATCTTCAGCACACGGTGGCAATGCGCGGCCCTGTGGAGCAATCGGTGCCGGCTCCGCCGCACTCGGCCGCCGCGGCTGCCGACGCACCATCGTTCCCGATTCCGACCGACTACGGCGTCTATGCCTTGAACAACGGCAAACTTAGCGAACTCGATGCGCTGTCGGAACAGGTACCGGACAAGCGGGTCGCGATGTCCACGCCGGTAACGAAGCCAAGCCGCACCACACTGCCCGACGGTCAGGCAAGGTTCGTGGTGTTTCGGCGCGATCTTGCCGGTAATGCGCCCGATCGGGTCGACGTTCGCGTGGTCGCGCGAGTGACGCGGGAATTAACATTCGATCAGAAGGGTAAAGCGACGATTTTGCCTGTTGAGGACGCTTGGAATATACGAAATGTCACCTACGGCTTTAGGGTGCGTCCGATTCCGGGAAATCCGGAAATGTTGCTGATGCAGCCGGAAAATGCTAACTTCGTGCTTCCTGCGGGTCGCTACGTTCTGGTGCTGAAGAATATAGGATACGACTTCACGGTCGCCGGCAACATTACCGATCCTGCACAGTGCCTGGAACGGACAGAGGCAGCCAACGGTGTCTTCTATTCGGATTGCGTAAAGCCTTAACGGGCGGTCGAAAACATGTCGTTTTGGGCTGTGAGCACGGCGGCCAACGCTCCCTCTCATTATTGCAAAGCGCCCCAGTTAATTGATCTCCCAAAATCGGTCTTGCATTCGATCGCCGCCATTCCGGAATCCCAAACCGTAAATCCTCAGCATCGGCAGGCCTGCCGATCGCCCGGTTTCAGCATAGACGGCCTGACCATTGCGACGAAATAACGGACCTGGCCACGATGCCGACGAAATATCCGAACTGGATGGCGGCTTGGGCAGCGAAGACTACCAAGGCGGTGTCTCCAAAATCCAAGCCGCGCGCAATCGCGAAAGCCCCGGAACCGACGAGTAAGAGGGCAAGAATTGGCAGCAGCACCTTTAGGCGGAACGCAAGGCCAACTGCCAGTCCGAGGATGGCCAATATGATGGCAGCGTATTCCATCGAGAATCCTCTTCGCAGCGCGGTCTCGATCGTTATAGAAAACTAAAAGTTAACAAACCGGTTAATTCCAGTAATGTTCTTGTTTCTTTCTCTCCGCGGTCTCCGCGGTCGGGTGATTTTTCAGGGCTGCAGGATGCAATGAGCCAGTGTTGCGCCAAGGCTTACCCGATTGCTACCGCAGTTTCGGCCTCCCTCGAGGGTGTGTCCCGGATGCCACGGGTGGGTCGAAAACCGTCGGAGCCGGCACTAAAGGTGTTTGAAGGTGCAGACTCGCCCTGTATGGTGTGAGAACAGGCAACGGCGGGGGCCATCCCTGGCATTTGGAAGCGTTTCGAGCGAATTCACCACCATTTGGGTCGATTTACCACCATTTGGGTCAATGCACTTCTGGGACTGGGGCTGGCTTTGAATCAAAGAATCATACGCGCTCGCGCGGCGGACGCCGGATTTCAAGCGACTGAGGGAACACTCTTGAACCTGGGATCTAAATTTGTCGGCGCTAGGCGCGACCTCGATCGGGGGCCGAGTTTTTTTGGTGGCCGTTTTTCGCGCTTGATCGCGGCCTTGTTAATTGCGGCGGTTTTACCGGCTTGTTCGCTGCTTCCAGGGACGGGACCAACAAGCGATGATGTCGAGTCTAACGCAACTGGCGGTTTAAGGGACTCAAAGCCGCTACCGTACGCGCTGGTTGATGTGTCATCAAACACGATTGGTTTCCTTTCGGAGCCAAACCTGATCAGTTTTCAGGGCGAGTTCGCCGACAAGCGTCCCAAGCCGACTCAAGTCGTTGGCGTCGGCGATATCCTAAACATCTCGATCTTCGAAGCTGCACCGGGCGGGTTGTTCACGCCGGCAACTGCGGCGGGCGCGCGGCCTGGAAATTTCGTGGACTTGCCGCCGCAGGCTGTCGACCAAAAGGGTAGCATTTATGTTCCCTATGCCGGCGAAATTCCGACGGCGGGCCGGACCATTCCTGAAATTCAGCAAGCCGTGGTTGCTCGGTTGAAAAACCGTGCGATCGAACCGCAGGTCGTAATCAGCCTCAATCAGCAGCACTCAAGCGTGGTCAGTGTTTTGGGTGACGTGAACACGCCCGGCGTATTGGCGCTGAACAGCGTAGGTGAACGGCTGCTCGCACTAATTGCGCGCGCCGGAGGACCTAAGTTTGAGGCAATCGAAAGTTACGTGACCCTGCAACGGGACGGCAAGCGCGTCCGAGTTCTGCTCAGCCGCGTCGTGCACGATCCGCGCGAAAATGTCTTCGTTCGTCCGAATGACGTCATTTTCATCACCCACGAAGCGCCGAGTTTTACGGCCCTCGGGGCACTCAACCAAAACATCTTCGGCTTTAATACGGAGATTCCGTTTGATGTCGAAACGCTGACGCTCACACAGGCGCTCGGTAAGGCGGCCGGGCTTGCAGACCAACAGTCCGATCCGAGCGCGGTCTATGTCTATCGTTTTGAGAGCCGAAGTTTCCTTCAGAAACTTGGCGTCGACACAAAGAGATTTACCTTTGACTCGATACCGACAATTTATCACATCAATTTGCGCGATCCATCCGGGCTGTTACTTGCCTCCGGATTTCAGATGCGCACCAAAGACGTCGTTTATATCGCCAACGCCAAAGTTGTGGATTACTACAAGTTCCTCACTCTCCTGAATAACACCGCAAATACGGTGACTACTGTGTCGAACGCAGTCACCACCGTAAATGCCGCCGCTCATACCAAATACTAGCGGCTGTCTGACCAGCAGAGACGGGGGCGCAGCCGAACTGGGGTTTGGGGCTTGAATTCCAAATCCAGCCAAGTTTATGCAACGATGGCTGTGATGGTTCTCGCGCCTTTTTTTTTCGGATCCGTCGATCTCTTCTGGGTTTCGCTGTGGACAATTACCCTTTCGATTAGTGCGCTAGGCGGGTTTTTTGTCCCGCTGAAAAAAGGACAGGCCCGCATACTACTGGCAGTTGTTTCGCTCTGTTGCGTTTATGGCGTTGTCGCTATCATCCAAATCGTTCCTCATGCATTCGATCGGCTAAATGACGTAATCTGGCAAAGGTCGAGCGAGCTTCTCGCTACCCCCGCGCAGCCACGGATATCCAGCCGGGCCGAGATCCCGCCGCTCGCGATCGGGCACGTGCTGCTGTTTGCAGTCGCCCTCATAAACGGATTGTGCATCGGAACGTCTCGAAGAGACAGCGAGAGGATTGTCCGTTGTGCGCAGTATTTTATTTTGTCATTCGCGGTCTATGGCTTCGCCGCGCTGCTGTTCACACCCAACCTGCTAATCTGGGCCAACAAGACAGCCTACCTTGGGTATCTAACCGCCACCTTCGTAAACCACAACACGGCGGCAACTTTGCTAGGAGCGGGCGGGATCCTGTGGTTCTGCTCGGCGTTCTCCACAGCACAATCGGTCAACTTTGATTCGGTCCGCACAATCTTACTTTCTCGATCAAGTGAGGGTCTGGCCGTCAAGCTCATCATTCGATCTGGTGCGGCACTTTTGTGTTTCGCCGCGCTGCTGCAAACCGGTTCTCGCGGTGGGCTTATCTGTTCCTTCGCAGGATTGCTGGGTGCGATGGTACTGATGATGCTGGCAAAAAATCGATCGCTAAAACCGAGCTACGCCTTTTCAGTCTTGGCTGCAGCATTGCTTGTCTGCTTTTTGGTGTTAGCTAGGACCGGAAGAATAGCCAGCCAGGGTCTCATCGACGAGGGACGGTGGTCTGTCTATCAGTTGGCATTTGAAGCCATCAAGCGAAGGCCTCTGTTTGGTTCAGGGGCAGGAACGTTCGCCGATCAATTTCCGGCGTTCCGCAGCAGTAACCTTCCTTCCTGGGGGGTATGGGATTTCGCACATTCCTCGATCCTGGAAATCGCGGTCGAAATGGGGGTTCCGGTGGCTATGTTGATCGCCGCCTGTGCGTTTGTCTCGGTGTATGTACTCGCGCGGGCTGCGGTGACAGCCGACGGGTACGACCAGCGAATGCTGGCCGCCATTGCCGGCATTGCGATTCTCACCTATCTACATTCGCTGATCGATTTTTCGCTGCAAATTCCAGGGTATTTGATCGTCTTTGGAATTCTTTTGGGATGCGGCCTGTCGCGTGCGACTTCTGATCAAGTCAATCCCATCGACTCTCGAATCCCTCGAGCAGAAGCAAAGCGAAGCCACCGAATTTAGAGTAGGATGCGCATGCTAATAGCTATCGACCCGCAACTCGCATCTGATCCTCCGACCGTGACGCGGTTGGATCAGCCGCAGCTGATTCGACCTTTTCCCAAAATCGAGGATTGGCCGCCGATTGTATCTTGAGCCATCGATAGTCCGTGGTTTGCCAGGGACGGATTTCTTCGGTGAGATTGTCCAATACCACGTCTTGCTCCGTTGTGGCGACGAGTAAAACGAGGTGTCCGATCCCCGAAGCCGTTTTAATGACGGATAATCGCAAAGCGCTCGATGGAAGGCCATTTTTAAGAAGTTCGTGGCGCTTGGTGACGGCGTAGTCGTTGCAATCGCCAGTCAGTGGTGCAATCGTCCAGCCATCCTTTAAATTGCGGCCGTAGTCTTTTATCCTCGGAGCAATTGCTCGGTTTACGCTGAGATTGACACGCTGCAGAAGGCTCATTGTCTGCGCGTTCAAATCGATGCGGTCGTTCTCCGCGGAATTCGCTTTGCAATCCGCGGGATATCGCATGCAAAAGCGAATATGTTGAAACGGCGCAAGGATCGGCGAATTAGCGATGATCGTACCACGGTTCGAAGAGTTCTGGCTGTCTTCATCGGCGTGAGAAGTCGAGGTAAAAGTGATAAACAGGACCAAAGATAGGATTACCCAGCGCGCCAACATAGATGTCTGCTTTCCCGAGCGAGGGACCGCATCCGCGCAGCCCCGATTAAATGGTATTCTGACGTTGCGAGGTTAATTGTTCGCTATTAGGCGGAGACAAAGGCTTGAAAACCGAAAGTCTGCGTGGCTTGCTTGACCGATGCCAATTCGGAGCATGCACGGCCATGCCGGCAGCGCTCGCCCGCGACCAGCTCTGGCGTGGCAAGCGCTCTACAGTGCCGATCGCTCGCGGGCTTTATGCCAATTCCATGCACTCTTTATGATCGCCTGAAGGTCGTGGCGAGGAGACCAGCCGATGGTTGCTTTTGCCAAGGCATTATCCGCCACCAGTGCCGGCGAGTCGCCGTCTCGTCGAGGCCCAAATTTGATCTCGAAATTGCGTCCGGAAACGCTTTTTACCGTCGCGAGTAGCTCCTTCACTGAAGTGTCTTGTCCGGTGCCCAGGTTCAACGCCAGGCTGTTACCATCCGCCAAAAGATGCTCGATGGCTCGGGCATGGGCATCAGCGAGGTCCACGACATGAACAAAGTCGCGTAAGCAGGATCCGTCGCGCGTGTCATAATCGGTTCCGAGCACCTGGAAAAACTCACGCTGCCCCAAAGCGGCTTCGATTGCGAGCGGGACCGCGTGGGTTTCAGGCGAATGCCATTCGCCTATTCGGCCCTGCGGATCGGCGCCGGCAGCGTTAAAGTAACGCAGAATGACCGATCGAAATCCCTGATATCTATCCAAATCCTTCAGGATCTGTTCGACGATAAGTTTGCTACGGCCATAGGGGTTTATCGGCAGTTGCGAATGCGATTCGTCGATGGGTGTAGACAGAGGGAGTCCGTAGGTGGCGCAGGTGGAAGAAAAGACAAACTTGTTAATTCCGGCCGCTTGGCAAGCCCGAAGCAGCGTTATCGCTCCCAATACATTGTTCTCATAAAAGCTTCCGGGGTCCTGCACAGACGCCCCGACCTCAATTAAGGCTGCAAAATGAACGATCGCGAGCGGTTGGTATTTTCTGATGACCTCGTCGAGCCGATTCCGATCCCTAATGTCGCCCCTTTCCAAAGGCCCCCATCGCACAAATTCTGCGTGTCCGTTTGAAAGACTGTCGTAGACAATAGGGGTGTGGCCTTTCTCGAAAAGACGGAGGCATGTATGCGAACCGATGTACCCAGCGCCACCTGCTACCAGTATGTTGGCCATGCTATTTATTCCAACTGTTCAAAACGATATCGGACGCCGGGCTATCCAGACCGTCGCTTTGGCATCAACGCGGTAGTGAGATTCTCACAGGATGAAACAGGCAGGCCCGGGACGCAAGGGTACTGGCGAGAAAGCAAAGAACGGTACGAACAAGATATCCGCTGATAAAGCTATCGTCGATGACGCTTTTTCGAGTCCGTCTAATGTGCGATACGTCATGCCGGACATCACGATGTTAAGTAATTAACTGAATTTCGTTTGGGATTATCACAGCCAAAGCGACCAGCCAAGCTGCCCACCGGTCTGAACTAAGCGCTTTAGGATTGGTTTCGGTAGGAAAGGTTCTTGGCGATTTCATCCCACAGCGATTTTTGCAAGTCTGCGTCGAGCTGTTCGATCCGAGGCCGAAGCAGTGATTGTACAGCTCGCGAGGCACCGGAATAGGATTGAGAAGCTTCGTGCCGAAATCCGTTCCGAACCAGTTGTTGAAATTCGGTCAGAATTTTGTCCTGCAGAGGTTGCGGTACGACCAAGACGAGGGGAAGCGCGACGATGTTTCGACGAATTGCGATCCAGGCCTCGTTCGGTGAGGTGTCGTATGACATCGCCAGAAGTTTAAAGGACTGCTCATTCAATTGGCCATGCAGAACATATACACTGAATGCAAGCAGCCAAACGTAGGAATCTCGAGGCACACAGCCCAGGACACGCCTGGCGCGCACATCCATTGAAAGACTTCGCTGGTCGAATTCAGCAAGCTCGCCTGCCCGCAATGCAGCCTCTGCCAGACGCATTTCGGTTAGTAATAGCGCTGTTTGGGCGTGGTTATCGCAATCGCTTAAGTCTTTGGTAGCGGGGCTCTCTAGTTTCAACGCAAGTATGTTGGGATCAAAAGTTTCGGGATGTAGCAGTCTAGCCTCGAGATACCCAAAATGATCAGCCACCGCACTGGTGGGGAGCGCGAACCCGCCCCACACCATACCTATGCAGCTCACCGCGAAGATCAGGCCCCGTTGAATGAAAAGCCTGAGGTTCATGGCGACTCAAAGTTACGCGGCCAGTGTTGGTTGCTTTTCGTCAGAATAATAAGAGTATCGACGATCGGAATAACCTTCGAAACGTCGCATGACTGCTTCGTCGGCTTTGTTGAGAACGGAGCCCAATAGACGCTCAGCGACAATAGGAGAGGCATTTACCGCCCTTACGATCTCGTCGGTTGACGTGCCGCCCCACTCTACCACCAAAACGAAAGCGTCGAACAAGCTAGCACACGCTTTGACGTCCACGACGGGGAGAATTGGCGGTAGATCCACCAGGATATAATCGTACTCTGCGCTGGCGGCCTTAAGCATATCCTTCATAGCGGGAGATGTGAGGATATCGGAGCTGTTTGACGGCTTTATTCGCGTTGACGCGGGCAGAAAGTCAAACTTGAACTTTGAATCCGATACCACGAGATCTTTGAAGTCCAATCGTTCAGCAACCATGTTCAGCAGCCCCGGTGCACTCGAATAACCGAGAGCCCGCGTCATAGAAGGATTGCGCAAATCGGCGTCGATCAGAAGAGTTCGTGCCCCGCTCTTTGCGACGAAAGCGGCGAAGCTCGTCGCTACAGTCGTTTTGCCTTCGCCCGGAAGGGCAGAGACAATACCGACGATCTTGGCGCCCCTCGGATGCAGATCAATCGCGACTTTAATATACCGCAACGCCTCGGCCGTCGCCGAAAAAGGCGCGGCTTCATGAATGAGCCGGAAGGCGCCGGAGTCTTGAGTGGCACTTCGCAGCCGCTTCATCATCACTGGTTTCGCGGCTTTGAAGGCAGGCAGGACGGCGAGGCAATTGAGCCCCAGCAATTCCTCGATCTGCCCCCGTGTGTGGATCTGACGGTTCATTTGTTCACGAGCAAGCGCTGCTAACGAGCCCAGGCCCAACCCGCAAATCGCTGCCAGCGCCATCGTCAATGCTACCTTCGGCGAGCTGGCCGAGCGAGGAGCCGACGCAATCGTCACCAGTCTGGCTTCGGTAGACGGGAACGATTGCTGTTGCACTGACTGCGTAAACCGACTCAAAAAGGTTTCATATATGCCACGATAAGAATTGGCGGAACTTTCGAGCTCGCGAAGCCGCACTTGCGACTGTCTGGTTGCGCCGGATTTTTGGAAAACTTCCAACATTCGCCGATCGATCGCTTCTTCCTGGCTTTTCGCGATTTGTAGTTCGCTCTTGTAGCTCTCTGCGATGCGGGAAATTTCGTCCCAGATTGCCCGCTGCAAGGCGGCCATCTCCGCCCGCAAGTTTTTCGCGGCTTGATGCTCGGGGCCGTATCGGGCGCTCCATTCCGATTCTTTGTTTTGATCGTCGAGGAATTGCTGACGAAGTTTCGTAATTACGGGATTGCTCAGTGCGTCGGTAACAACGGGATCAGGAATAGTCAGGCTCTCTTTATCTTTATCAGACCGCTGTTCCAACACCCTTGAGATTCGATCGAACCTGGCTTTCGCCTGCGTCGTGTCGGAACGGGCTTTCGCCAAATTTGTGGCAAGTTGATCCAGTTCAGCTTCGCTAGCCAACTTGCCGTCGACGCCGATGATAATGCTGTTTTCTGTCTTGAAATCCTGCACTTGCTTGTAGGCATCGCTTGCCTGCGCTCGTAGTTCACCAATGCGATCTTGCAGCCACAAACTCGCACGGCGGGTCGCTTCGAACTTGGCTTGCAGTTGGTCCTCAATATAGGCCTCGGCGACTGCGTTTGCGATTGTTGCAGCCTTGTCTTTGTCGAGCGACGTAAAAGAAATCTGCTCGATGTAGCTGCGCCCCACTCGGTTCACGCGAAGATTGTCTTTGAATGCATCCAACGCGCGCCGAGTCAACTCTTCCTCTGACGTTACGGGCTCAGAGGCCGGCGATAGATGGAAAACGGCTAGAATCCTACGAATAATTCCGCGACCCGGTCCGACAAACTCCGGATCCTCACTCAAGTGTAAGCGCTTGATCACCGACAGCGCCACTCTTTCCGATTTCGTCGTTTCAATCTCGCTTTCGACAGATGCGTCTTCAACCGTCCGGTTCTCGGACGCCATTTCTGTTTGAGTCCAAGTCACCCGCTTGGTGTCGATAATCATGTCCGCCTGTGCGGTGTATTTCTTTGGCGAAACCGCAATGTAGGCCGCGGCGAGCAGCATCGTCAGGGCCGTCACCACCGCGACAAGCCGCCACTGGCGCGTGAAAAAATCTCTAACATTACGCAGGGAAATTGTGCCCTCAACGTCGTCGGGCTTTGCTACTGGCTCGTATGGCTGAGGGGAAAACGGCCTTGCGATGTTCATGTGGCACACTTTGCTGTTGGTAGCAGATTGAAATAGGCGTCGTTACTTTGCTATTTTAGCATCTTGCCATTTTAACTTAACGTGTCGGGCTGACCGGATCGGCGGCCGTCGCTCCGCCCCCCTGAGAACTGCTGGGCCCAGCGACGCTGAACACGGTCGTAGTCTGAGTTCCGGCCGGCGTAGCATTGATGACGATCGTGGTCGGGGTTCCGCCGCCGTAGGTCGGGACTCCGGAAGCGCCCTTGGACCTATTTGGGTTTGTTATGACGACGCTGCCGGCAGATCCCGCGGCGGCGGTCGCGGCAGTTTCGATGTCGCCAGCTACCGCAGCGAAGGACGCCTGAAACTCGCCGTTCTGGAAACCCGCCACAGCTTGCTGGATTTGTTCCGCGGCCTGCTGATCAGTGTTCTCACACGCTAACGCAGCTTGCGCCAGCCCAGCAGCAATGGCCGTTTGGAACTTCGGATTTGCAGTCTCTGCGACCCGCACCAGACTTTCGGCAAGGCGTGGATCGGTTCCAGCTAGTTCACGTGTCTGGATCTCGACCGCTCTCGTTTCAGAATCCGCCGAAGGTATCAAACCCTGGGGATTTAGCTTGAACTGATTCATCTTTTGGGCGGATGCCGGCGGCTTGACGCAGGCTCCCCATGCAGGGCTTAAGAGTAGATTGAATGCCGCCACGATAACCAATTCCCTATTCAGGAAAAAACGCATTTAATTCACCCGGATGTTGGCTTTGCAATTTTTGGGCCGCTGTTAGGACCGAGATAATGCCATTAATTGATGCTACCTACAATCTTTGATGAATCTTAAGGTTGACGCGTGCCGCCTCGATTTATTCCAGCTGGGTGTAAGTCAATGAAGTTATTTGCATTTTTTGGCCCATTAGTGCTTTAGGAAGACCAGTTTCTTGTCGGTTAACAGCCACCCCCAGGGCACCCCCCACGGGACCGTACGTAACAGTGGTGGCGACATTTTGGGCGCAATTTCTGCTCGCTACAGAGATAGTCTAGTGGCGCGGACTTGGACAATGTTCTCGTTCTCGCCAATTGCTCGCTTCGTTTTGCTACGAAAAGAGGTAACGGGTGCAACTTTCTATTTCACCGAGTGAAGAGCTCAAGGTCGCCGGGCAGCCTCCATCAATTGCCCAGGGAATCCGAATTTATGCGATCGGCGACATCCACGGACGCGTCGATTTGCTCGACAAAATACTGTCATTTTGCGCCGCCGATACCGCGAAGCACCCAGTAGCAAGACCCATCTATGTTTTCTTGGGCGACTACATCGATCGTGGTAGCTGGTCGCGCGAAACCATTGCTCGACTGATCGAACACGGCGCTGCCCATGAATCGATATTTCTCAAGGGCAACCATGAATTGCTCGCGATCAATTGCTTGCGCGATCCCACGTTGATTGATCAATGGTTCAGATTAGGCGGCCGAGAGACTTTGGCATCTTACGGCGTGGCTTCCGAGATATTCTCGGATCGTAAGAAAACCGTAGAAACTCAATTAGCCTTCCACAACGCGCTTCCTCAGTCGCATATTCGTTTTCTTCGAGAACTAAAAAAGTCGTTCATTTGCGGCGACTTTTTCTTTGTCCATGCCGGCGTCAGGCCAAACATCGAACTTACGAAACAAACGGAAAAGGACCTTCTGTGGATAAGGGCAGAATTCTTAAATTCAAACCAGGACTTTGGCAAAATTATAGTTCACGGACACACGCCGATTAAGAACGTTGACGTACGTTCAAACCGGATCAATATCGATACCGGTGCCTTTGCAACTGGGGTATTGACCTGCCTGATCATCGAGGGCGAGAGACTAGCTGTATTGTCAGCATCCGCAGATTGACCCAGACTGTGTGAAAACGGCACTCAATGATATGATTCTCCTGTGATTTGCAGGGAGGATTCGATGACGTGCTTTGTCGTTGGCGATGACCGCAGTCAGAGCACGTTGTTTCCCGAACGGCTGGAAGACTATTTATCCGAGGATAATCCGGTTCGGGCGGTCGATGTTTTTGTCGATGAGCTTGATCTGTCGGGGCTCGGCTTTGGCGGCGTTGAGCCGGAGGCGACAGGAAGGCCGGCCTACCATCCGGCGACGTTGCTGAAGATTTACGTCTACGGATACCTCAATCGGGTGCAGTCGAGCCGGCGTCTGGAGCGAGAGTGCCAGCGCAACATCGAACTGGTTTGGCTGACCGGCCGCCTGATGCCGGACTTCAAGACCATAGCCGACTTCAGCAAGGACAATGGTGAGGCCATCCGCAAGGTCTGCCGCGAGTTCGTGGTGCTGTGCCGCCGCCTTGAACTGTTTAGCGAAGCCAGCGTTGCGATCGACGGCAGCAAGTTCAAAGCCGTCAACACGCGGGATCGGAACTTCACCCAGGCCAAGATGCAGCGGCGGCTGGCGCAGATTGACGAGAGCATTGCCCGTTATCTCTCGCAGCTCGACAGCGCCGATCGTCAGGGAGACGCGGTACCGGAGGCCAAGATCACCCGGCTCAACGAGAAGATTGCGACGCTGCGTGAGGAGATTCAACGCCTGAACGGTCTGAATACCCTGATGATGCAGACCGAGGACAAGCAGATATCCTTGACTGATCCCGATGCTCGCTCGATGGCCACAAGTGGCCGAGGTAGCGGGATGGTTGGGTACAATGTGCAAAGTGCTGTCGACACCCGGCATCATCTCATTGTTACCCATGAGGTGACCAATGTTGGGTCTGACCGGAGCCAGCTATCCCGCATGTCCGAGCAGGCACGCGCAGCGGTTGGTTCCGAGGCCATCGAGGCTGTAGCCGATCGCGGGTACTATAGCGGCGAGGAAATTGTTGCCTGCGAGCAAGCCGGCATCACAGTCTATCTGCCGAAGCCAATGACCTCGGGCCTTCTTGCCAAAGGCCGCTTCGGCAAGCAGGACTTCGTCTATGTCGCCGCGGACGACGTTTATCTTTGTCCCGCCGGTGAGCAGCTAACCTATCACTACACCAATGAGGAAGAGGGCAAGACACTACATCGCTATTGGACCACTGCCTGTCAGGGCTGCACACTGAAGAGCAAATGCACAACAGGCAAGGAGCGCCGGATCTCACGATGGGAGCACGAAGCCGTCCTTGAGGCCGTACAGGCGCGGCTCGATCGGAACCCGGCTAAGATGCGCGAACGCCGCCAAACCGTGGAGCATCCCTTCGGTACGATAAAATCCTGGATGGGAGCCACACACTTCCAGATGAAAACGCTCAAGAACGTCGGAACCGAGATGGCGCTACATGTCCTGGCCTACAACATGAAACGGGTAATGCGCATTCTGGGTGTCGGCGGATTGATAGGAGCGATTCGAGCGTGAAATCCGCTTCGTCGATCCGGCCTCGCCCTTCCAACCAAAAACCACGCTTTTACACAGTCTGGACCCGAAGCCGACATATGTCTCTCTCTCGCATCTCGACCAAGCGCATCCCCCAGCGCGAAGCGCCGCCAGAGAGTTCGTGCATGAGGAAAACTTTCCAGCGGCGGGCGGCGGGCGTTAAAATTCTTCAAAAGCACCTGCGAATTATTGACGTACCCG
>Ga0302325_10013246_pt1 | contig 17610 bp, 8 predicted proteins | sample Palsa_T0_2_FD_201948 | JGI IMG/M metagenome (GOLD analysis project Ga0302325, IMG submission 201948) | Peat permafrost microbial communities from Stordalen Mire near Abisko, Sweden - Palsa_T0_2 | ecosystem: Environmental > Terrestrial > Soil > Palsa > Peat permafrost | place: Sweden: Abisko... | reverse complement strand
GTCACCCAGACCGACACGGGATTAAGCCGAACGGCGGTAACGGATGCCAATGGCATATACTCACTCCCGAGCCTGCCTCTGGGCCCGTACCGGATGGAAGTCAAGAAGGACGGCTTCTCCACCTCCGTGCAGTCCGGCATCGTGTTGCAGGTGGACACCGCCCCGACCATCGATCCTGTGTTGAAGGTGGGGGCCGTGAGCGAATCGGTCCAGGTGGAGGCTGCGGCGGCGATGGTGGAAACGCACAGCACGGGCGTCGGTCAGGTAGTCAACTCGCAGGATGTGGTGGACCTGCCGCTCAATGGGCGCGAAATCACCCAGCTCATCACATTGGCCGGAGGCTCTAATGCAGTTCAGTACGGCTTTGGTCAGGCCCCATCCTCCGGCAATCTTATCTCCAGCAAAAACTATCCGAACGAAGCGCTGGTCAGCGTTGCGGGCGGGATGCTGAATGGGACCACTTACCTGCTGGATGGGGGAACGCACAACGATCCGTTTAATAATCTGAACCTGCCCCTGCCTTTCCCGGACGCGGTGCAGGAGTTCAAAGTGGAAACCAGCGCCCTCCCGGCCGAATATGGACAGCACTCGGGCGGCGCGGTAAACGTCGTCAGCAAGTCCGGCAGCAATGAATTTCACGGCGATGCGTTTGAGTTTGTCCGCAACGGGTTCTTCAACGCGCGGGATTTCTTTGCGTCCAAGAGCGACAACCTGAAGCGCAACCAGTTCGGCGGCACGGTAGGAGGGCCAATCAAGAAGAACAAGCTCTTCTTCTTCCTGGGTTATCAGGGAACCTTAATCCGATCGGCGCCGGCGTCTTCACCGGCGGTTGTTCCCACTGCGGCGGAGTTAGAGGGCAACTTCCAAGCCTACGAAGCGCCACCTTGCTTTAAAACGCCTCAGACGTTGAAGGCGCCTTATGTAAACAACATCCTTCCTGCCTCGCTAATCAGTCCGCAAGCCATCGCGTTTGCCAGTCACTTTCCGACTAGCACCAACGCATGCGGCAACACCACTTTCACGGAAATCGCAAATCAAGACGAACACATGGGGCTGGCGAAGGTGGATTACCAGATCAGCGCCAAGCAGTCCGTCTTCGCGCGGTATTATGGGACTCACAGTCTACAGCCATCCAGCTTTACCGGGACCGAGCTATCGGTACAGAACGCCGGTACCGACGACGAAGTAAATTCGGTGGTTCTGGGTGACACGTATGTATTCAGTCCGAGCGCTCTGAACACGTTCCACGCGACGGTGAATCGCGACGGAATCACGAAATTTCAGGTGCCGATTGTTACTCCCACCGATATCGGGGTTCAAGGAATATATGTAGCTCTGCCCAACTTTTCTAACATCAACATCACGGGCGACTTCATGAGCGCTGGAGGATTCGCGACCCCTGGGTTGGTGAACACTACCACCTACCAGTTCGCCGACGACTTCAGCCTGATTAAAGGCTCGCACCAGATGCAGTTCGGCGCCAGCTTTATCCGGCCGATGCAAGCCACGACATTTTGCGTCTACTGCAACGGGCTGTTTACCTTCTCCGGACAGGATACCGGGAGCGCCATGGCCGACTTCATAGCCGGGCAGCTGGATTCGTTCACCGATGCCAACGTCTCGCATGACAACGAAAAGTGGGCGTATCTCGGGCTCTATGCACAAGACAACTGGAAGATCAGCTCACGTCTGACCCTGAATTACGGTATCCGGTGGGAGCCTTATCTGAACGGGCGTATCGTCAATAACAAAATCACGCATTTCGACATGGCGGATTTTCTAGCCGACGTTCATTCGACCATCTACCCGAACGCGCCCGCGGGCACGCTTTTTCCGGGCGACCCTGGCTTCCATACCGGCGGCCGTCCAAACCTCACAACCTGGAACAACTGGGCGCCCCGCGTGGGCCTGGCGTGGGATCCCAGCGGCAATGGCAAGACGCTCATTCGAGCATCCTGGGGAATCTTCTACGATATGCCTCAGACGTTGTTCTACTACAACGCCTCGTCGGAACCGCTGTGGGGCGAATCCATCACGCTGACCAATCCTCCGGGGGGATTCGCTAATCCCTGGCTAGGATATCCGGGGGGGAATCCCTACCCGACCACACAGAACCCGAACACGCCCTACCCCACGGCCGGATATTACGAGACGGTTCCGCTACATGTGAGGAACACATATGTAGAACAGTGGAATCTTACACTTCAGAAACAGGTGGGATCCAGTTGGTTGTTGAAGGCCAGTTACCTAGGCAACGATACGGTTCACCTTTGGACGGACCAGGAGTTGAATCCCGCAGTTTACATCCCAGGAAACTGCGCCGTCGGTCAATATGGTTTGAAGACGGCCGGGCTGTGCTCGACCACCTCGACAACCCAGGCCCGGCGGGCACTTACACTCTTGAATCCTGGCCAGGGACCATATTACGGAACGGTGGAGGACTTGGACGATGGCGGTACCGCCAGTTATAACGCGTTGATTGTTTCGGCGGAGCACCGCCTGTCGAGCCACTTCTCCATGCTTGCCAACTACACCTTTTCGCACTGCATCGGCGACCTGGTAACGACCGAGCTTTCGGGCCCAGTCTACACTAACCCATCCGATCGCCGCTTTGATCGCGGAAACTGCACGGCTGTCGATATTCATCACAACTTCAACCTTTCCGCCGTTCTTCAGTCGCCGCATTATTCGTCGCGGCCGGTGCAGTGGATCGCTGGGGGTTGGCAGCTCGCGCCGATTGTCAGCCTGCACTCTGGAAGCTATTTCGAGGTGACCACTGGCCTGGACAACGCCTTAACCGGAATTGGCGCGCAACGTCCCAACCAAGTGCTCCCAAACGCCTACTGCACCACCAAGACGATTAACTGTTGGATGAACGCGTCGGCGTTTGCCAACCCGGATGCGGGTACGCTGGGAGACATGGGCATCAACAACTTGGAGGGCCCAGGATACTTCGACGTCGATATATCTCTGTCCAGGCAGTTTCACGTGAAAGAACGTCAGTATTTTGAGATCCGCGCCGAATCGTTCAACATCCAGAATCGCGCCAACTTCCTGAACCCGGGTGCTGTCAGCATTGCGGGCGGCACTGCCAATTCGACCCTGACCAGCAGCACGTTCGGGAGGATCCAAGCCGACGTCAGCCCGCGCATTATGCAATTCGCAGTCAAGTACGTGTTTTGAGTAACGTATCGGCCCCCAGAGTCGCCACATAACTGATACGAAACATTGACGTTGCGTATCAGATGCGATATATGTGAGTAGAGGGGGAGCAGTTTGGCCAGACAGCGCGTTACTGAGCCGCGACCGTTAGGGAGTGGTCTTCTACTCTTACTCGCCGGATCAGTGCTGTGGGCGCAGCAGCCCACTCCACAACACGCACTGATAAATCAGTATTGCGTTACCTGCCACAACGAAAAAGCCAAGATCGGCGGATTGATGCTCGACAAGCTGGACATTGATCATGCGGCCGAGCACGCCGAGACCTTCGAAAAAGTTGTACGCAAGCTGCGCGGTGGAATGATGCCGCCGCAGGGCATGCCAAGGCCAGCCCAGGCACAGATCGATGGGCTGATTACATGGCTGCAGACATCGCTCGATCAAGCCGCTGCGGCACATCCCGACCCGGGCAGGTCGCCGCTGCATCGGCTGAACCGGACCGAGTACGCGAATGCGATTCGCGATCTGCTCGGCCTGAAGGTGGACGTGCCGGCGCTGCTTCCCGCCGACGACGAAAGCAACGGCTTCGACAACATCGCCGAAGTTTTGCGGGTGTCGCCGTCGTTGCTCGAAGCTTACCTGGCGGCGTCGCGCGGGGTGAGCAGCCTGGCGGTGGGCGATCCCAAGACCCCGCCCGTGAGCCAGAGCATCCAGGTGCCGCCGGATTTGGCGCAGGACGGACACATCGAAGGGCTGCCGCTCGGCACGCGCGGCGGAATCCTGATCCATCATAATTTTCCGCTGGATGCCGACTACGAGTTCAACGTGATTCTGCTGCGGAACATCGTCGGATATCTGACGGGGATGGAATTTCCGCATCAGTTGGAAGTAAGCATCGATGGCCAGCGGGTGTTTCTCGCGCCGGTGGGAGGCGAGGAGGACCTCAAACTTTCCGATACGAACCTGGCGCTGGCTGGCGACACATTGGACGCGCGGTTGAAGACCAAGGTCCACGTGAAAGCGGGACCTCATAATGTGGCCGTAACGTTCTTGCGGCGCGATTCGGCGGAGTCGGATGAGCCGTTGCAGCCTTTCACGCGCGACTTGGATTTGCAGGACATGAACGGCATCCCGCTGATCGATCACGTGCAGATTACTGGGCCATTCAACGCCACCGGACCGGGCGACACTCCCAGCCGCCGCAGGATTTTCGTTTGCACGCCGGCAAACGCAGCGGATGAGGTTCCGTGCGCGAAGAAGATCCTTGGGACGCTGGCGCGCAGGGCGTACCGGCGGCCGGTGACCGACGCCGACATGGAGACGCTGCTCAGCTTCTACCAGGCCGGGAAGAATCAGGGCAACTTCGAGTCCGGCGTCGAGAATGCCCTTCGGCTGATCCTGGCCAGTCCAAAATTCCTCTTCAGGGCCGAGCAGGATCCGGTGCAAGTGGCGGCCGGTAGCGTTTATCACGTGAGCGATATGGATCTGGCGTCGCGGCTTTCCTTCTTCTTGTGGAGCAGTATTCCCGACGACGAGCTGTTGAACGTGGCGGCGCAAGGCAAGCTGAAAGATCCGGCAGTGATGGATCGCGAAGTGCGCCGGATGCTGGCCGATCCGAAAGCGGAAGCGCTGGTGAACAATTTCGCCGAGCAGTGGCTGTTCCTGCGCAACGTGCAAAGCGTATCGCCCGACGAAGCCACCTTTCCCAACTTCGACGACAACCTGCGGCAATCGTTTCGGCGCGAGACAGAGCTGTTCTTCGAGAGCATGATGAGGGAAGATCGCGACGTCATGGATCTGCTGACGGCGAACTACACATTCGTGAACGAGCGGCTAGCCAAGCACTACAACATCCCAAATGTGTATGGCAGCCAGTTCCGGCGCGTGACTCTCACGAACGATGCACGCCGAGGTCTGCTCGGGCAGGGAAGTATCTTGAGCGTCACTTCGTATCCCACGCGGACGTCGCCGGTGCTGCGCGGCAAATGGATCATGGAAAATGTGATGGGCACGCCGCCGCCCGCGCCTCCTCCGAACGTTCCCGCGCTGAAGGATCAGGCGCAGGGCGGGAAGGTGCTGTCGGTCCGGCAATTGATGGAGGAGCATCGGAAGAACGCTCCCTGCTCGACGTGTCACGCGGTGCTGGACCCGCTCGGGTTCGCACTGGAGAGTTTCAACGCCGTGGGCGAATATCGGACGAAGGACGCGTCGGGGCCGATCGATTCCTCTGGCCAACTGGCGGATGGCACCAAGATCGCGGGCATTGTGGAGCTGCGCGAGGCGCTGCTGAAGCATCCCGAATATTTCGTCGGGACGCTCACCGAGAAGATGCTGACCTACGCCCTGGGACGACCGCTGGAGTACTATGATATGCCAGTGGTTCGCGGCATCGTCGCGAGCGCGGCCCGCCAGGATTACCGCTTTTCGTCATTGATTACGGGTATCGTCAAGAGCGAGCCATTTGAAATGAAGCGGGCACTGGAGGGCGAAGGGTCGGGAGTGACCACAGCGGCCGTTCGGAAGTCTGAATTACAGCGGGCTGTTATAGGGAGCAAATAATCATGTTCATCACGAAGAGGCATCTGGCGCGGCGGACGTTTTTGCGCGGGATGGGCGTGACCCTGGCATTGCCGTTGCTGGACGCGATGCTTCCGGCGCAAACGCTCCTGAAGAAAACCGCGGCCGCGGGATCGCCGCGCATGGGTTTTGTCTACGTCCCGCATGGCGCGATCATGGACCGTTGGACGCCCACGGCGGAGGGCGCTGGGTTCGAATTCTCGCCTATTCTAAAGCCGTTGGAGCCCTTTCGGGATCGCTTGAACGTGGTCAGCGGATTGGGCAATCGCGCGGCGGACAGCACGGCCGTACATTCGCTGAGCCCGACTACTTGGTTGAGCGGAGTACGACCCAAACCGACGCAAGGCGTGGATGCTTACGCGGGCATCACGGCCGATCAGATTGCCGCGCAGCACATCGGACAGGACACGCCGCTGCCGTCCATTGAACTGGCCACCGAGGATCATTCGGCGCTGTTGGGCGCATGCGATCGCGACTACGGCTGCATCTACATGAACACGCTGTCGTGGCGCACGCACACCACGCCGATGCCGATGGAAATTAATCCTCGGAAAGCCTTCGAGCGGATGTTCGGGCAGGGCGGAACGGCAGCCGAACGCGCGCTACGAAGCCAACAGGATCGCAGCATTCTGGACGAAATCACGGCCGAGGCGGGCGCGTTGAAGTTGAAACTCGGCCCGCGCGATCAGGCCACGGTGAGCGACTATCTGGACAGCGTTCGCGAGATTGAACGGCGAATCCAGCGCGCGAATTTCGATTCAACCGCGTCGCTCGAATTGCCCGTGGAGCCGGTGGGTATTCCGTACAGCTTCGAAGAGCACATCAACATCATGTACGACATGCTGGTGCTGGCTTATCAGGCCAACATCACGCGCGTGTTTACGTACATGGTGGCGCGCGAGGAAAGCAACAAGACTTATCCGCAGGTGGGCGTGCACGACGGCCATCACGCCACGTCGCACCACCAGAATCTGCCGGAGAAGATCGACAAGCTGGTGAAGATCCAGAATTATCACGTCACGCTTTTCGCCCGGTTCCTCGGCAAGCTGAAGAGCACGCCGGATGGCGACGGCAACCTGCTGGACAATTCGGTCATTTTGTTCGGCAGCAACATGAGTAACAGCAATCTGCATAATCATTTCCCGCTGCCGAATCTGGTAGCCGGCGGCGCCTGCGGGAAGCTGCAAGGCGGCCGGCACCTGCGCTACGACGATCACACTCCCATCGCGAATCTGCTGCTGACGCTGCTCGAAAAGGGCGGGATGCCGATGGAGAGCATCGGCGACAGCACGGGCGACCTCATCAATATCTAGCCATGCGCCTTGGTCTACTCCTGGCAGTCGGATGTGTGTCGGCGTGGGCAGGCACTGTCGTTGACGCCGTCAAAGATGGCGACCGCGCAGGAGCGATCGCGCTTCTAAAACAGCACGCCGATGTGAATGCACCGGAGCCGGACGGCACCACCGCGCTCGATTGGGCAGTGCGCCAAGACGATCTCGACATGGCGGATCGGCTAATCAAGGCCGGTGCGGACGTAAAGGCGGCGAACCGCTATGGCGTCACGCCGCTGTACTTGGCCTGCGTGAATGGAAGCGCGCCGATGATCGCGAAGCTGCTGGACGCGGGCGCGGATTCGAATGCCGCCACCACCGAAGGCGAGACGGCGCTGATGACCGTTGCGCGGACGGGAAATGTGGAAGCGGCGAAGGTCCTGCTTGCGCACAACGCGGACGTCAATTCGAAAGAGCAATGGCGGCAACAAACGCCGCTGATGTGGGCGGTAGCCGAATCGCATCCGGAGATGGCGCAGGAGCTGATCGCGCACGGTGCCGACGTCAACGCGCGCCAGGTCAAGTGGAACTGGGAGCGGCAGGTTACGAAGGAGCCTCGCGAAAAATGGATGCCGTTGGGCGGCCTCACTCCTCTGTTGTTCGCCGCGCGCCAGGGTTGCGTCGAATGCGCGCGGGTGTTGGCGAAGGCCGGCGCCGACCTCAACGCCACCAATCCGAACGGCTTTAGCCCGATCCTGCTCGCCATCATCAACAGCCATTACGATGTCGCGGCGTTCTTGCTCGACCAGGGCGCGGATCCGAACATCGCCGATGAGACCGGCCGCACGCCCTTGTACGCCGCTGTTGACATGCATACCCTGCCTGATTCGAACCTGCCTTGGCCAAGCGAACTTAATAACCAACTCACTAGCATAGACTTGATCCAAGCCCTGCTCGCGCATGGAGCCAACGTGAATGCGCAACTCAAGAAACAACAGCCCTATCGAAGTAAGGTCGACCGCGGCGCCGATACCATGCTCGGCACCGGCACGACGCCCTTGTTGCGCGCGGCCAAAGCCGGCGATACCGAAGTGGTCAAAGTGCTGCTCGCCAAAGGTGCCGATGTGAAGTTCACCACCAAGTTCGGCATCACGCCGCTGATGGCGGCCGCGGGGCTGGGCACGAAGGAAGAAGACACCACCGGCCGCAAGAAGACCGAGGCAGAAGCGATCGCGGCAATTAAGCTTTGTTTGGACGCGGGAGCGGATGTGAACGCGGCCGACAACCAAGGCGATACCGCCCTGCACGGCGCGGCACAAAAGGGCTGGGATCAGGTAGTGCAGTTCCTCGCTGATCACGATGCGAAGCTCGATATCAAAGACAAGAAGGGTCGCACGCCGCTCGACGCGGCCAACGGTTTGATGGGCAATGGGGGCTTCGATGGCAGCCGTCGCGATGTTCATGAGACTACTGCCGCCCTCCTCCGCAAGCTGATGGCGGTTCCCGAAGCTAAAACCACCGCGCCGCCGCAGTAGAAGCACGTGCGGCAGAAACGCGCGGTATGCTATGATCTATTGTGCCGACGCGAATTTTGGGCGTAATACCAGCCCGGTTTGCCTCCTCCCGCTTCCCTGGAAAAGCCCTTGCCACTATCGCCGGTAAGCCCATGCTCCAGCATGTTTACGAGCGGGCTAGCCAGGCGCGTTATCTTTCAAAGCTGATCATCGCCACCGACGACGAGCGTATTCACAAGGCCGCGCGAGCGTTCGGCGCGCAGGTGAGCATGACTCGCGCGGATCATCTCTCGGGTACCGATCGCGTGGCCGAAGCGGCCTCGGCTGACAATGCGTCGGTGATCGTGAACATTCAGGGCGATGAGCCGCTGATCGATCCTTCAGCGATCGATGCCGCGGCGCTTGCGCTGCTGGACGATCCGGATGTTCCCATGTCCACGCTCATGAAGTTGATCGAAGACCCGCGCGAGATCAACGATCCGAACGTCGTTAAAGTGGTGACCAATCTCGCCGGCGACGCGATTTATTTTTCCCGCTGTCCCATTCCTTATGAGCGCGAGGGCCCATTTGCGCGCCAGGGCGGGGGCGTTCATTACAAACATTTGGGGCTATATGTGTACCGGCGCGATTTTCTGCTCGCCTACTCCGGTCTTCCGGTGGGTCCCCTCGAGCGGATGGAGCGGCTGGAACAATTGCGTGCGATCGAAAACGGTCATCGCATACGAATGGTGGAAACCGAGTACGAATCGTTAGGGGTCGACACGCCGGAGGATCTGGAGCGGGTGTCGGCGCTCTTTGAACCGTCATTGAGAACGAGCTAAGGAAATGCACTAAGGGGAATGTCCATGGCCAAATACATCTTTGTGACCGGCGGCGTGGTTTCATCGCTCGGTAAAGGCATTGCGGCGGCTTCCATTGGATGTCTGCTCGAAAGCCGCGGGCTGCGCGTCTCGCTGCAGAAGTTCGATCCCTACCTGAACGTCGATCCAGGCACCATGAGCCCGTTTCAGCACGGCGAAGTCTTCGTCACCGACGATGGCGCGGAGACCGATCTCGATCTGGGCCACTATGAGCGCTTCACGCACGCCAAGCTCACGCAGAGCAATAATCTCACTTCGGGCCGAATCTACGAGCAGATCATCCATCGCGAGCGGCGCGGCGATTATTTGGGCAAGACGGTGCAGGTGATTCCGCACGTTACCAACGAGATTAAAGCGGCGGCGCGCAAAGTTGCCGCTGACGTAGACGTGGTGATCGTCGAAATCGGCGGCACGGTGGGTGACATCGAATCGCTGCCGTTTCTCGAAGCCATCCGCCAGCTGCGGCACGAAATGGGGCGCGACAACACGGCGTTTGTGCACGTCACGCTGGTCCCTTGGATCGCGGCGGCGCAGGAGCTCAAGACCAAGCCCACGCAGCACAGCGTCAAGGAACTGCGGGCGCTCGGTATCCAACCGGATATGCTGCTCTGCCGATCCGAGCGCGCGCTGCCGCACGACATGAAGGAAAAGATCGCGTTGTTCTGCGACGTGGATGTGGAAGCCGTGATCACCGCGAGCGACGTGAACTCGGTGTACGAAGTGCCGCTCGTGTTCGCCGAGCAGGGCGTGGACGAGATTATCTTGCGCCTCCTACGCATGGACGCCAGGCAGCGCGATCTAAGCCGCTGGACCGGCATGCTGGAGCGGATGCAGAATCCGGAAGACCAGGTGGACATTGCGCTCATCGGCAAATATGTGGAGTACGAGGATTCCTATAAGAGCCTGAAGGAAGCCCTGCTGCACGGCGCCTTGGCCCATCGGCTGAAGGTAAACATCCATTGGATTGAGTCCGACAACATGACTTGGCCGGATTGCTCGCGCGAGTTGGAACAATACGACGGTATTTTGGTTCCCGGCGGATTCGGCAAACGCGGCGTGGAAGGCATGGTTTCGGCGATCCGCTACGCGCGCGAAAGCAAGGTACCCTATTTTGGAATTTGCCTGGGCATGCAGACCATGGTGATCGAGTTCGCGCGCAATGTCTGCGGACTGGAGCACGCCAACTCCACCGAATTCGATCCTGCGGCGCCGGATCGCGTGATCTACAAACTGCGCGAGTTGAAGGGCGTGGACGAATTGGGCGGAACCATGCGTTTGGGCGCGTATCCGTGCCTGCTGGCCGAAGGCAGTTTCGCTCGCCAGGCTTACGGTAAGGCCGAGATCAGCGAGCGCCACCGGCACCGCTACGAATTCAATCGCGATTACGAGCAGATTTTGACTTCCGGAGGTTTGCGTATCGCCGGCCAGACGCCGGATTCCGTGTATGTGGAAATCTGCGAGATCCCGGACCATCCCTGGTTCCTCGGGTGCCAATTCCATCCCGAATTTAAATCCAAGCCGCTGGAGCCGCATCCATTGTTCTCGGCGTTCATTGGCGCGGCGCACAAGCATCGCAAGAGCCGCCCCAAGCCTGTTCAACGCGTCCGGTCTGAGCAGTTCACACACGCCGATTGAGCGCGATCCCTCTTCTTGGACGTGGCCGGCCGCTGGCGTTGATCGCCGGTCCTTGTGTGATCGAAAGCGAGGAACACGTCCGCTTTCTCGCGGCCGAGATTCGCAAGATTGCCGGGCCGTTCATTTTCAAAGCTTCGTTCGACAAAGCCAATCGGAGCAGCGTGGCGTCTTTTCGCGGGCCGGGGCCAAAGGACGGTCTGAGGATTCTTGCGGATCTGCGCCGCGACGGTTATGCCGTGCTCACCGACATTCATGAAACGTCGCAGGCCGAAGCTGCAGCGGAAGCGGCGGACGTCTTACAGATACCGGCCTTTCTTTGCCGGCAAACGGATCTGTTGATTGCCGCCGGCCGTACAGGCCGTACCGTAAACATCAAGAAGGGGCAATTTGTTTCGCCGTACGACATTCGCCATGCCGCGGATAAAGTAGCCTCCACCGGCAACAACAACATTCTGCTCACCGAGCGGGGGTCATCGTTCGGCTATAACAATTTAGTAGTGGACATGCGCGGCTTGCCCATCATGCGAGACTTCGGATGGCCAGTGATATTCGATGCCACGCACAGCGTCCAGATTCCAGGGGGTCTCGGTGCTGCTTCTGGAGGACAGCCGCAGTTCATTCCGACGCTCGCGCGCGCGGCGGTGGCTGCGGGCGTGGATGGTGTCTTTATCGAGATACATGAGGAGCCCGAGAGAGCACTGTCCGATGGACCCAACGCGTTGCGCCTTGACAGGCTGGCGGGGTTGTGGGAAAAGCTCCAGGCGATTCACGGTTTGGCAGCGGAGGAAATTGGTACCAAAATCTAACGGAGGCCGCTACTTCTGGCCTACAATCGGGTAAACCAATAGAAGGGAAGGTTCGCGGCACTGGCCGCGACGCGAATGGTCTGTTGAATATCCTAACCCGCCTAATACAACTTTGCATCCATAGAATCTTTCGATCCTGCTCGCCTCGTCTCGCTCTGTTAGGGTCGAGTGTCGCTGCGATGGCATTCGCACAGGTGAATGTGTTGAACGTGAATTACGACACCCACCAAACGGGCGCCAATTTGCAGGAGACCAGCCTAACACCCCAGATCAACTGGAACAGCTTCGGCAAAGTCGGCACTTATCCCGTAGATGGTCAAGTGTACGCACAGCCATTGTATGTGACCGGCGTGATTATCGGCGGAGTTACTTACAACGTTCTGTATGTCGCGACAATGCACAACAGCATTTTCGCTTTCAACGCCGACGCCCCGCAATCGCCTGTCCCACTGTGGCAAGTGAATCTGGGCCCGATCGTTCCTGCCGGTCTTTTCAATTTCAACGACATTCTGCCGGAGATTGGAATCCTGGGCACGCCCGCGATCGATGCGGTCAATCAGGTACTCTACGTGGTGGCCGATACTTTGCCGGCCGGGGCTTTCAGCAATCCTGTGTTTCAATTGCACGCGCTGTCCCTGCTGGATGGACATGAGATGTATGGGGGACCGGTGCAGATTGCGGCATCGGTCGCCGGGACCGGCGCTGGCAGCGACAACGGGACCATCGCCTTTAACGGCTATTGGCAATTGCAGCGGCCCGGCTTGACGCTGGCTAATGGAGTCCTTTATATCGCCTTCGGATCGCATGCCGACGCGGGCAACTATCAGGGATGGATGTTGGCCTATAACCCGTCGACGCTCCAGCAGAAGGCCGTCTTCAACAGTGCGCCCAATGGACGTCAGGCGGCATTTTGGCATTCAGGGCGCGCCCCCGCGATTGACGGCGCTGGAGATGTGTACGCGGCCACCGGCAACGGCGATTGGGACGGCGTAGCTAACTTCGGCGAATCGATGGTTCACCTTTCCGGTGCCAATCTTTCTTTGCTCGACTGGTACACTCCAGAGGAATGGAGTAACTTCAACGATCAGGACTGGGATCTTGGATCGGCCGGCGTGATATTGATTCCGGGTGTGAATTATCTACTAAGTGGCGGTAAGTCGGGCATGCTGTATCTGGTCAATTATAACTCCCTGGGACATTTGGGGCCCGACGTCACCAGTACCGTCCAGGGTGTCCAGGTGAATGCCTGGGGCATGTTCGACATGGTCTTGTGGAATAGCGCACCAGGCGGTCCCATTGTGTACGAGTACGACCCCGCCGGGGTACTCAAGGCATTTCAAATCGCGAATAATCAACTCAATTCCACGATTCTTTCTCAATTTACGCCGCAAAATGCGTCGATATATGCTGGGCTTTCTTTGTCGGCCAATGGCGGACAGAACGGCATCGCCTGGCTGGTTACGGGTAACTCGGACGCCGACGGCGATCCCGCCACTCTTCACGCGTTGGACGCCACCGATCTTGCCCGAGAGTTGTGGAACAGCGACACGAATAGCACCCGGGATCAGCCGGGCTCGTTCACCAAATTCGCCCCGCCCACTGTGGCGAATGGACGCGTATATGCTGCCACGCTATCGAATTCGGTTGCCGTGTACGGCCCCCTGAGCACTACACCGGTGCAGCCGGCTCCCGCGGTTATTTCCTCCGTAGTAAACGGCGCGAGTTACTTGGAAGGCGCGGTGTCGCCCGGCGAGTTACTAACCATCTTCGGAGCGAACCTGGGCCCACCTTCTGAGGCGCAAGCCGAAGTAAACGACAACGCCGTAGCGAATACCATAGAGAATACGCAGGTGGTCATCGGTGGTGTAGCCTCGCCAATTTTGTTTGCGTCCTCCACTCAGATCAACGCGGTCGTTCCATTCGGTGTTACGGGAACCACCACGCAAATTCAGATCCTCTATCAAGGGCAACCTACGGTGTCCACAACCGTGCCAGTTCAAGCCGCGTCGCCCGCGGTATTTTCGGTCAAGGGCGAAGGCGGAGGCCAAGGAGCCATCCTCAACCAGAACGGCAGCGTAAACTCCTCAACCAATCCAGCCGCGCCGAGCTCCGTAGTGGTCCTTTATGTCACCGGCGGCGGACTCACCACGCCAGCCAGCACCGACGGTCAGGTCACTGCCCCAGCCGCGATAGCGTCTTATCCGGTGCCTGTGCTCCCAGTTTCGGTTTCCATCTACGGTTTGCCAGCCCAGGTGATCTATGCGGGAGCGGCCCCGGGTATGGTTGCCGGCCTGTTGCAGATCAACGTAGTGGTTCCCGAAGCTGCGGGTCCTTACACGTATGATCAGATAGTAGTCACAGTAGGTGACTATGTCAGCCCAAGCGCCGTGACACTGTCGGTTCAATAGGCATTGCCTCCAGGCCACCTGCTATTGTGATCCAATGAGCGAACAATTACGGCATCGCCCGTTTGTCCCGCAGAACATGCAAATGCGGGAGTTCACCCTTAGAGCGCTGCTGCTAGGGCTGGTAATGACGGTGATCCTGGGCGCTGCGAACGCCTACCTGGGCTTGCGCGCCGGTATCACCATCGCGGCCACTTATCCGGCGGCGGTGATCGGCATGGCCGTGTTGCGCATCGTGAATGGATCGGTGTTGGAAGAAAACATCGCTCGAACCGCGGGATCGATCGGAGAATCAGTAGCCGCCGGCGCCATTTTTACCCTGCCCGCGTTCCTCATCTCCGGTGCGTGGCCTTCGTTCTCGCCGAAAGACGCGTACTGGAAATCGACGGCGTTGATGGTGGTGGGCAGCATTCTCGGAGTCTTGTTCGTCTCGTTGGTACGGCGCGTGATGGTGGAAGATCCAGATCTGCCGTTTCCTGAATCGGTGGCCGCGTCGGAAATCCACAAGGCAGGACGGCGCGGCGCGGAAGCGGCGAAATTCTTGTTCTACAATCTCGGACTCGGAGCGCTGATTCAGTTCCTGGCCGAGATTCAGCTCTTTGCCAACGACAAAGACTTCATCGTGCGAGTAGGACAGCTCGGGAAAAGTGTGGTGCGGCTGGGCTCGCCCCAGCAGACGCTCAACGCGGGAGGTGTGACGCTGGCATCGGGACCGACAGTAAGCCCAGCCTATATCGGCGTCGGCTACATCATCGGGCCGGAACTAGCATCCTTGAATTTCGCCGGCGGTGTGCTGGCATGGGGTTTTCTGATTCCGCTGTTGATATTCTTCATGGGACCGCAGCTGCAGATGTTCTTACCGGCCGGTTCTTCGGACGGATCGTGGGTCGGTTTGATCAATGCCGTGTGGCGTTATATTGTGCGGCCCATTGCCGTGGGTGGCATGATGACGGGCGCAGCCTACACGTTATTTCGTATGCGAAATGGGCTCTTCGATGGCCTCAGGCGCGCCGTTTCCGATTTGGGAGCTGCCAAGCCGGAAGAAACCATTCGCACCGAGCAGTACATGAGTCCGAAGATCGTCTTCGCCTTGATCGCCGTCATGTTCGCCTGCATGATTGCGCTATACATTTATTTGTCGCATCAGGTGCTGGGTGGAATTGTGGCGGCGGCGGTGATGCTGGTGATCGCCTTCTTCTTCGCGGCAGTCTCAGGCTACCTGGTGGGCACCATCGGTTCCACCAATAATCCCATCTCCGGGTTGACCCTTACCACGCTGATTATCGCGGCGCTCCTGATGGTGTCACTGGGCGTTTCGGGCCCGGGCGGCGTCGCAGTGGTGCTGGGAGTGGCGGCGGTGGGTTGTGTATCGTCGGCGGTCGCGGGCGAGTTGTTACAGGATTTCAAAGTCGGCTACATCCTGGGCGGCACGCCGAAGCGTATCCAGATGGCGGAATTAATCGCGGTGGTAGTCGCCAGTGCTGCCATGTACTGGCCACTCTATATTCTGCAAGCGGCCAACATCAAAGGCGGCGGCATGGGATTTGGCGATCCGAAGCTTTCAGCGCCGCAGGCCGGATTGATGGCCACTCTCGCGCAAGGCATCGTGGGCGGCGACATGCCGTGGCCGCTCGTAGTAGTGGGCGTGATGTTCGGCATCGTGATGATCATGAGCCGGGTGAAGAGCCCGATGCTGGTGGCCGTGGGCATGTATCTTCCCATTAACACCACCTTTGCGATCTTCGTGGGCGGGGTTTTTCGCTGGGTGACAGACTCCATGCGGAAGCGCGCCGGTTTCAACGAAGCACAATCTGCGCGCGTGGAGAACGTAGGAATCCTCACGGCCTCGGGACTGATTGCGGGTGAGGCGCTAATGGGACTCGTAATTGCGACGTTCCGTTTCTTCGAATGGCCGCTGCCGAAGATTTTTCCCGATCCTTCCTATATCGCCGGCTCCATCGTTATTCTTTTGCTGGGAACGTTGTTGGTCAGGCTCCCGCTGTCGAAGGCGGGGAGTCCGGACGAGCCCGCGCCTCCCGTAGCCATGATGTAGAGGTCGGCGCAACCGGGCCCGCAGGCGCTTCGTCTGAAGCTACAGGGAAGAAGGATCGGCCGCCGGGCGCCGACCCCGTTTCGCGCGCCTGTCGGCCGTTTTTCTCCGATGACGCGTTCGATCCTTTACCATTAGATATTGCCTCGCGTTAGTTCGTCCAGTGAATCCGGCAAGACCAAGTGGCCCCAGCTCTATCTCGGCGTGGCGTTTACCACACTTGCCACCTTGATCCTGGAGTTGTCGCTCACGCGTATCTTTTCGGTGGTCTTTTACTACCATTTTGCGTTTCTGGCCATCTCCATCGCGCTGTTCGGACTGGGCGCGGGCGGGCTGTTTTCGTACGTGGTCGCCAATCGCGGCGAAAATATTTTCCACACGCTGGGCGTCCTGGCGGTAGTGAACAGTGTAGCCGTTGTGGCAGCCCTGGCGTACATCCTGACGCGCTCCGGAGAACTCGGAAATTTAACGCTGGCCGGCGTTTATTTCGCGAGCGCGCTGCCGTTCTTTTTTTCCGGCACGGTGGTTTCTATTGCGGTGGCGGAAGGCATCCAGCGCGTGGATCGCGTGTATTTTTTCGATCTGCTCGGCGCCGCCGGCGGTTGCCTGGTTCTGGTCCCATTTCTGAATTACTTCGGCGGCCCGAATACGGTGATCGCCGCGTCGGTTCTGCTGGCCGTCTCGGCGGCCATCTGGTACAACTTGGCAGGCACGTTGCGCGGACGCGCCGGCGCGGTTACATTGGCACTGGCGTTTGTGGCGCTGATGGCTTTCAACGGCAAGAGCCATCTGATCGATATTCGCTACGCCAAGGGGCATCGACTCGGCCAAGAAGCTTTCGTGCGCTGGAATCCGATCTCGCGCATCGCTCTGGTGAATCCGAACTCAAGCGATCCGGAGATCATCATCGACGCTGACGCATCCACCGGCATTCCTACGTACGATCTGCGACATCTCACTGAACAGGAGCGTGCCAATCTGTTGCACGAAGGGCCCGGTTTTCCTTACATGCTGCGGCCCGGCGCCAAGACCCTGGTGATAGGTCCGGGCGGCGGATGGGACGTGGCGCGATCGCTAACCGGCGGCAGCAAAGACGTAACGGCGGTTGAGATCAACCCGATCATCGCGCACACCATCATGCAGCAGCGCTTTGCGGACCTGAGCCATCGCCTGTATTTCCGGCCGGACGTGCATCTGTTTGTCGAAGACGGACGCAGTTTTGTGCGGCGGAGTCCTGAGAAGTATCAGGTATTGCAGGCTACGCTGGTGGATACCTGGGCCTCCACCGCGGCCGCCGCGTTCGCGCTTTCTGAAAATAATCTGTACACTACCG
>Ga0302325_10013241_pt1 | contig 17616 bp, 14 predicted proteins | sample Palsa_T0_2_FD_201948 | JGI IMG/M metagenome (GOLD analysis project Ga0302325, IMG submission 201948) | Peat permafrost microbial communities from Stordalen Mire near Abisko, Sweden - Palsa_T0_2 | ecosystem: Environmental > Terrestrial > Soil > Palsa > Peat permafrost | place: Sweden: Abisko... | reverse complement strand
GGGGGGTCCCCGTCGGCGAAGCTGCGCCAGGCGGGCGAGGCGATGAGACTGGCGAGGCGACGGCTTCGGGGTAGGCAGCGGCGAAGATCCTGGCGCCGCTGAACTCGTTGGATTCCGAGCCGGGCGCGATGAGGATCTCGGCGCGGCGGGTCCACCGCTGCCAGGGCTGGACCACTCGCCGGAACGGCGTCCCGGCGGCATCCTGCCGATCCAGCATTCTGAGGAGCGAAAGCACGGTGCACGGCCCGACACGACGGACGGCCGCGTTTCCAAGGTCGAGGATCTCGAGTACGTTAACCACCTCATCAAGGAGCGCCTGGAAAAGGGCATCGCGATGCGTGGCATGGCTCTGGTCGCCGGCCTGATGGAAGGCTGCCTTAAGACCGGAGGCTCTTTCGTGTCCGAGGCGCGCGGCCGAAGCCTTATCGTTGAAGACGGGCGTGTCAGCGGCATCCGTGCCGAGCAGGACGGCGGCGAAGTCGAGTACCGCGCCAGGCTCGGTGTGATCCTCGCATCTGGAGGGTTCGAGTGGAACCGCGACCTTTGGAACGCGTTCATCGGAGTTCCGTGGGACGATCCGACCACCCCTCCGTCGAACCGGGGTGACGGTCTGATCATGGCAGCGTCCCTCGGGGCCGAACTAGCAAATCTCGACAAGGCCACCTGGATCTCGACGCGGTATCTAGGCGAAGCGTACGACGGACAGCCGTACATGCGTGGCAGGGGAACCGGCAACCGGCCTGGCGAGATCATGGTCAACCGCCAAGGCGTCGGGTTCGTGAGTGAGACGCTCCCATACAACGACATCGGTCGCGTCATGATGCGATTCAATCCGCACACTTACGAATTCGAGAACCACCCCTGCTACGTCATCGGGGAGACCCGATGCTGGGAAGTTGCCGTCCTGCGCGAGGGACCGGGGTCTCGGTACATCCACGACACCATCTCTATCGGGCAGGTGCTCGCGGTGCAGGGGCCACGCAATCACTTCCCGCTGCTGCCGGGTCCGCGTTACATCTTCATCGCTGGTGGTATCGGAATCACTCCCTTCCGTCCCATGCTGGCTCAGGTCTCGGCGGCTGCTGCTTACTGGCAACTCCTGTACGGCGGGCGGTCCCGATCGTCGATGGCTTTTCTCGACGAGTTCACAGTGCGCTACGGGTCGCGGCTCGACACCTGGGCACTCGATGAACGTGGGCTCATCGACCTCCGCGTACTCGACCAGCCGATCGATGACAAACTCGTGTATTGCTGCGGTCCCGAATCGCTCCTCCAGGCGGTGGAGAAGCGTTGTTCGACCTGGCTCCCCGGATCCCTGCGAGTCGAGCGATTCCGTCCGAAAGAGCCAGACACTGCTATCCGCCAGGACACCTTCGAGGTCACCCTAGCCCGGTCGGGTCAGACCGTGCTCGTTCCCCCTGGACGCAGCATCTTGATGTGCGTACGGGAAGCCGGTCTCGACGTAGCGTCATCATGCGAAGAAAGCATCTGCGGGACGTGCGAAACCCGCGTCCTCGAGGGCGAAGTCGACCACCGCGATTCAATCTTGACGGCCGAGGAACGGGCCGCGAACGACACCATGATGATCTGCTGCTCGCGAGCATTCTCCGACCGTCTGGTCCTCGACATCTAGCCGAGTACGGGCCTCCCCACCGAGGAAGGGTGTCCCGCGATGACCGCCGAGGAATCGCGATGGGCGCTCGCCCTGCCGCGGCAGGCCCGCGTGTCGGTACGTAACCTCGCGTCACTGCATAGCACTCCAGCAGATCCTGGGAGCATCTGTTGTAGAGGTCCGCCCTCGGCTATGTCTGCCTGCGGCGAACACTGCAAGGTGAATCTGAACAGGATACTATTTAGGCAATTGGTACAGGGGAGCTATGGATCTGCTGCGTTGCGCACAGGCCGGTTCGTCCGCGGCGCAGAAGCGACCAGGCTACTTCCTATTGGGGGCGCCTGCCTATAGTGACCGTGGTCGTGTTACCGCCGAACGTGCGTTGTCGGTTTTACTCGTCGAGCCGCGCACGACATCAAGCCCAACTACTGATTAGTTCAGTATTTTTGAGTACCCTGTTTATAGGATGTCGGCATGGGCAGGAGGCGGAACTTGGGCGTTTCGATGGACAAGCAGGCCCAAGTTTCGGACGCGGAGAACGCGCCGTGAGTTCAGCTGACCGTAGCGACACGGGCCCCTATCACCGGCATCGGCTGCATCGCCTGCTGGCCCCTCGGTCTATCGCGGTGCTCGGCGTGAGTGCGCGGCGCCGCAATATCGGCGCGATCGTCATGGACAACATTCGCGCGGCCGGATTCCGCGGACCAGTCACCGGAGTTGGACGCGAGAGGGCGACCGTGGCCGGCCAGCCGGTCGTACCGTCGCTGGATGAGGTCGGCCGCCCTGACCTTCTCGTCGTGTCCGTTCCAGCCAGTCAGGTAGTCGGAGCGCTGAAGGCGGGGTCTGCCCGCGGCATCCGCAACTATGCCATCATTACGGCGGGCTTTGCCGAGTCGCATCAAGCTGGGGCGGAGGTCCAAGCTGAGATCCGGCAACTGTCGGCAGCCGACGACCTGGCTGTGGTGGGTCCGAACACTGTTGGATTCATCAACTACCGCGCGAAGGTAAACGCGTCGTTTGCCCCGTGGTGGAAGCTCGACCGGCCACCTGGAGACGTCGCTGTCATCAGTCAGAGCGGCGGCACCGCGGGCGCGATCATGGTGCTCGGAGCAAAGGGGGGTGCCCGGTTCGGCTACGTCGTCGGCTCAGGCAACGAAGCCGTGCTTGATCTAGTCGATTACCTGGACTACATCGGTGCCGATCCACGTATTCGGACAATGGCCATTTATAGCGAAGGCTGGCGGCGCGGACGTGACGTGGTCGCGCGTATCGCGCAACTCCGCGAAGCAGGCAAGCTGATCGTCGTGCTCTCAGCAGCTCGCAGCGTGTCCGCGGCACGAGCGGCCGTGTCACACACAGCTTCACTGGCCACACCGGGCGACGTCAGCCGGCAGGTACTGGAATCCGTCGGCGCCATCGTGGTGGACACGCCGCAAGATGCGGGCGCCACCCTGGCCATGCTTTCCTCCAAGCGCCCGCTGCCGCACGGTCGACGGTTGCTCGTGTGCGCCGATGCGGGCGGGTCCGGGGTGCTGTCGTCAGATCTTGCCGAGGAAGCCGGCCTATCGGTGCCGGAGTTGCCCACTGACACGCAGACCGAATTGGAGAAGTACGTTCCTGCCTTCGGCTCGGCCCGCAATCCGCTGGATCCGACGCCGGTGCTGTTCGCCAATCTCCCTCAGCTGAAAGAGGTTATCCGCCTCGCCGCTTCCGATCCTGGCATCGATGCTCTTGTCGTCGCGTCGGCACACAACGGTCCCGGGGCGGTCCGCATGGGGCGCACCATGGCGCAGGCAGCAAGTCAAGTCGAGAAATTTTCGTTTGCCGTCTGGAATGCCGGCTCGGACCAAGTCGCCAAGGAGTACCTGCGTCTCGGAATTCCTTATCTTGATGATCCGCGATCCGCTTTCCAGAGCCTGAGCAAGATCCTCTCGGCCCAGTCGGTCGACACGGATGTGCTCAGACGCGCTGGGGTGGCCGCGCGGTCCGTGCCTGCGGAGCTGGCCGACGTTGACCGAACAGCTCCTGCGGATGGCAGCCGGATTGCTTTGCTGACCGAAGACGTGCTCGAAGCTTGGTTCGCCCAGGCTGGCATCCGCGTCGTCCCGAGCCGCATCTGCGCCAACGCCGCCGACGCTGTCGCTGCCGCGCGCGAGCTGGGCTTCCCGGTGGTGCTGAAGTCTGTGTCACCGAAGGTGCCGCACCGGGCCCGAGTCGGGGCGGTCGCGCTCGGCATCGGCGATGAGGCCAGTGTGCGACGCGAGTACCGGCGTATTGCGGAGGCTGTCAGATCTGCGACCGGCGACCGCAGGCCGGGCAGGATGCTGATGCAGGCTCAGGCGCCTAGAGGCGTCGAGGCCTTCCTCAGTATCCGTGTCGATGCCGGGTTCGGCCCGGTTGCCGCCATCGGTATCGGAGGACCGGCAGCGCAGGCTCAGCCGGCCATTGCCTTCGGGCTGGTCTCGGCGCAGCGCTCTGATATCGAGGCGATGATCAGCCGGGCCCCTCTGCTTCGCGCGTCGCTCGACCGCCACCAAACGGAGCAGTTCCTGGATATCGCCGTGATGATCTTGAGGTGGTGGACCGATCAGGCCGGTGAGCTGGGCTTGATCGAACTTGATGTCAACCCGATCATGTTCGACGCGACGGGAGCGTTCGTCACCGATGCACTGGCAGTGCGGCTCACGGTATAGCCGGAGGCGGCATCGCGATCGGGCCAGGAGCCCTCGCCTGCTTCGGCTGTCGGCGCCTGAGCCGGTGGTGGTGGCTCGGCGCGCTCACTAAATTTCGGAATTCGAGGGTCAGCTGATGCTGGCGATCAGGTCGCCTTCTTGGACCACGTCGCCCTCGGAGACATGCATTGCGGTGATCACGCCCGGGCCTTCGGCCAGGACCGGGATCTCCATTTTCATTGACTCAAGGATCACGAGCGTGTCGCCGTCGCCGACGTGATCGCCTTCGGTCGCGACCACCTTCCACACGTTCGCAACCATCTCCGCACGGATCTCGGCCACCATCGACCCTCCCACACCGACTCGTGAGTGCTCATGAGGTGGTTATCCGCCCATGTTTGCCACCGGCCATCGCGCCGTAGCGACGCTTGTGAACTGCTGATCTTGGCCATCGGCCTCAAGCCGCACGGCTTGCAGGCGCGCGGTCCAGCGGTGCAGAGCGAATTCGGAGGTAAAACCGATCGCGCCGGTCAGCTGGTGCATATCCATGCTCACGAGCCGCGCCGTCTGCTGGGCGTAGCCTCCAGCGATGCTGCTGGCCTGCTCTTCAGCCTCTGTCCACGCCGCGTACCGGGTGGCCCAGCGCGCACCCTCCACGTAGACGTAGGCCTCAGCGAGGCGGTGCTGCAGCGCCTGGAAGGACGCCAGTGCTCTGCCGAACTGCCGCCGCTCGGACAGATAGCCGGCAGTGAACGACAGCGCCTCGGTCGCCAGCCCGACGATCTCCGCCGCGTTCGCGACCCGCCACCAGCGCCGCAACTTATCGCCTGAGCCCGCGCCCAGCGACCGGCCGCCCTCCAGCTCGATCAAGGCAAGCGGGAAACCGTACCTGCTCTCAATCGGCCCCAGCATGCGCGGCTTGCTGATAGCCCTGGCTGTCTCGCCGTCTTGGACGATGACGACGTCCAGGTCAGCGCCGTAGCGGACGATAGCCGGGTTGCCAGCGCGAGCCAGCCCAATGCGGTTGGGGACTTCATCGCCGAGCAACGCCGGACCCACCAGAGACCGTGCTCCAATCGCCAAACCGCCCAGCAGGCTGCTGACCCGCTCGACAACTAGCTCGGCGTCCAGAGGGCCAGCATCCGGTTCGCGGAACAAATCGAGGAAGCCCGCTCTTTTCAGAGCCCCAGCGAGGTCTCGGTCGTCGTGGTCGCCGTCTGGTGTCGCGTGGAGACGAACGATCGAGTCGATCGACGATAGCGTAGCCAGCTGCTGGTCAGAAAGATCGAAGTCCATGTCACTTCGCCGGTAGCTGCATGGCCTGATGTGAGATCAGGTTGAGCTGGATCTCGTAGCTGCCGCCGGCCACGCCCGCTGCTAGAGCTTGCCACCAGAAGGCGTCCGGTGCGCTGCCAGCGATGAGCCCACGGGTCCCATATGCTTCCATGGCTGCATCGCCGACTAGCCGGTCGGCACGCGCCGTCGCTACCCGGGAGACAGAGGCCATCCCACTGGTCGAGATTCCTTTGGCACGCGCGTCGATCACGCGGTAGGCGAGCAATCTGGCGACCTCGCAGGCTGCCTTTGCCTCTCCGAGGCGGCGCACCAGCGCAGGATCATCGAACCTGCCCTCGCGCTGCGCCCAGATCGCAACCGCGTCCAGCATCCGTGCGGCGCGTTCCCAGCGCGGGGCGCCAACCCGCTCGTTCTTCAGCGCGTCCCGGACGATCTGCCAGCCCTCGTTCTCCTCACCCAGCCGGTTAGATACCGGCACCTGAACGTCGGTGAAGAAAACTTCGTGCAAGGAGCCGACCTCAACGTAATTGGGTATCTGGCGCACTTCGATTCCCGGCGTTGTCATCGGGATCAGGAATATAGAAATGCCGGCTCGCGGATCTTCGCCGCGCGCCGTGCGGGCCAAGAGGACACACCAGTCAGCTACCTGGCAGTGCGATGTCCAGATCTTCTGGCCGTTAATGACATAAGTATCGCCCTCACGGATGGCCGCAGTCCGCAACGAGGCAAGGTCGGAACCAGCGTCCGGTTCTGAAAACCCTTGGCACCAGAATACTGAGCCGCGGGATATTTCCCGGAGGTGGTACTCCTTCTGTTCCGGCGAGCCGTGCCGCATGATCGCCGGGCCTATCCAGTTGACGTTCATATATTGGGGGCCTCTGGGCTCTCCGACCGACCAGAGCTCCTCGCCTGTGATGAGATGCTGCCAAGCGCTGGCCTCGCTGCCGCCATATTCCCGCGGCCAGTGTGAGGTCAGCCAGCCCCGACTGGCCAGCTTGTGGTTGAAGCTAAGTGTCCGCGTTCGATCATCGGGCGTCACGACAGGACGCTGCCGCGGGTTCGCTATCCACTCCTTGGGAACCTCCGCTTCGACGAACTTCCGGAGATCGCGACGGTAATCTCGCTCTTCTGGCGCCCAGCCGAACTCCATCGGTTATCTCCTTCACGCCGATCCTTGCGTTCAAATTCTCTGCGCCGGTTTCCACCGGGACCGGTTCACGCGACAAGCTCGACTAACGTCGCGTTCGCTGTACCGCCGCCCTCGCACATCGTCTGCAGGCCGAAGCGGATGTCGCGGGAGCGCATCTAGTGGACCATCCGCGTCATCAGGCTGGCGCCCGTCGCGCCTAGCGGGTGTCCGAGGGCGATTGCGCCGCCGAGTGGGTTGAGCCGCTCGGGGGCGGCGCCGAGGTCATGCATCCAGGCCAGGGGCACCGGCGCGAACGCCTCGTTCACCTCGTATACGCCTATCTCCGACAGCGAGATCCCGATCCCGGTGCGCTTGAGCAGTCGCTCGGTGGCGGGAATTGGCCCGGTGAGTATGAGCACCGGGTCGGCGCCAACGGCCACGCCGCCCTGGTAACGGACGATAGGGGTAAGGCCGAGCTCCCTCGCCCGGTCCGAGGTCATTACCAGCAGCGCTGCGGCTCCGTCGGAGATCTGTGAGGAATTACCGGCGTGAATTACGCCGTCCGCCTTGAAGGACGGCTTCAGATTGGCCATGACATCGACGGAAGTCTGCTGGCGCACGCCTTCGTCGACGGTGAACGCCATCCCGTTGACGTTGATGGGCATTATCTGGTCGCCGAAGGCCCCCGAGTCGATCGCGGCGGCGGCCTTCTCGTGCGACCTCACGGAATACTCGTCGAGCTGTTGTCGTGAGAATCCCCATCGCTCGGCGATGATCTCCGCGCTGATGCCCTGGTTGAACGAGAACTCGCCGTACCGCTTGAGAACTCGAGGCCCATAAGGCATTCCGGCCTGCCGGGCGGCACCCAGCGGTACCCGCGTCATCGTCTCGACGCCGCCGGCGATGATGATTTCCGATTGTCCGGACATCACCGCGCACGCTGCATAATCGAGTGCCTGCTGGCTCGACCCGCACGCCCTATTGATCGTCACCCCGGGAATCTCCTGGGGCCATCCGGCGGCGAGGACCGCGAAACGGGCGATGTTACTCGACTGGTCGCCGAGTTGGGTCACGCAGCCGATGACCACGTCATCCACCAGCTCCGGGTCAAGGCCCGCCCGCGTGACGAGTGCGGACAGCACGTCGGCCATCAGGTCGACCGGGTGAACCGGGCTAAGAGTGCCGTTGCGCTTGCCGTGGGCACTGCGCACCGCCTCGACGATGACTGCGTCCCGCATCGCGCCTCCTTGAATAATCCGGCTTGGTACCGACCGTTCGGCCTAGGCGCGATCGCGCTGAGCGGCGCTCACCGGCGGAGCGCTGCGCCAGTCCGGGACGCCGAACTCAGGCGTGCCGCGAGCAAGCTCGCCCTTGGTTACTTCTGCCCAGTGCGCGTGGTTCAGTTGATGCAGCGAGAAGCACGCCTGCAAGGCATTGTGAAAGCCCATGTTGTCCACGGTCTGGTTGACTGACTCCTTGACCAGCAGCGCGGCGACACTTGGAAGCTGCGCGATGCGGCGGGCCAGATCGAGTGTCGTCTGGGCCAGTCGGTCTGGCGGGACCACTTTGGTCACCATTCCGATCCGGTACGCTTCGTCGGCGTCGATCGAGTCCCCGGTCAGCATCAGTGCCTTGGTGCGGCGGGGGCCAAGCTCCCACGGGTGGGCAAAGTACTCCACCCCGCACATCCCGAGGCGGGTCGCCACCACGTCGGCAAACACCGTGTCGTCGGCTGCGGTGATCAGATCGCAACACCACATCAGCATGAGCCCAGCCGAGAACACCGGACCGTGCACCTGCGCGATGGTGATCTTTCGCAGGTCACGCCACCGGCGGGTGTTTGTAAAGAAGTAATGCCATTCCTGCAGCATGCGGGCTTCAGCGCCAGAACGCGTTCCTCCATTGGTTCGCGCCGACACATGCTGATCCGGTCCTGGGACAAGGTCAGCTTGCTGCTGCCGGGTGCCGAGGTCATGGCCCGCTGAGAACATCGGGCCGTCGCCGGACAGGATCACGACCCGTACCGCGTCGTCTGCCTCCGCGGCCATGAAGGCCTCGCCCAGCTCGACCAGGAGGCCGCGGTTCTGTGCGTTCCTGAAGTCCGGCCGGTGCAGCGCTATGCGGACGATAGCACCGTCATCTACCGATTCGTAGCGTAGGAACTGGTAGTCGGCCACCGCTTCCTCCTGCCTCGTCGAATGCCTAAGAGTATACTCAAAAAAATTAAACTCGGTTCCGTCAGGAGGGCTTCAGTGGCACCACCGATCGTGCGGACCCTGGACCAGCTGGCCGTCGGCGAGACGATTAGCTATCCGTCCCGGACGCTGAGTGATGCACAGTTCCTGTTGTTCAGCGCCATGACCGGAGATCGCGAGCCGATCCACCTAGATCGGGTGCTGGCCGGCGAGGGACCATTCGGCGCTCCGGTCGCGCACGGTCTCATGCTGGCCTCCATGACAGCGCTAGGCGGTTCCTACGAGGCCGGTCGCATCGCCATCCTGGCCATCCTCGAGCAGTCGACGACGTTCCGGCGGCCAGCGTTGCTCGGGGACACGGTGACCTGCCATGGTGAGATCATCGAGATCATTCCCCGTGAGGCGGGCCGGGGCCTGTTGCGGATGAAGGTCGAGGTGCGGAACCAGCGCCAGGAAACGCTGCTCCAGGGAGAGCATCTGTATCTGGTCAGCCGGGACGACACCCAGGACGACACCCGCTCAGGGTAATCAGTGCCCTGTTAAACTGCTCCTGCCCATCAGGAAGCCGCCCGTCGGCGAGCCGTTCTGGCTAGCGTAGAGATGGCTCGCCCGGCCCTCAGCCATTTCTCTCGGTGCCGACCTCAGCAGCCGGAAGATCCGGCCGAAGCCAGGTCGCCGCCGATCCGCCGACCGGCCTCCTTAGTGGAGATACGGAGTGATTGCCTCTAGATGCCGGCGCATCCGGTGCCGGGCCAGAGATGCGTCCCCGGCAATGATGGCCTCAACGATGGCGCTGTGCGCGTGATAGATCTCCGGGGCGCGCGTCCCGCTGGCATGAGAGATAGCCCTGGCGTCCACGAGTTTGGTCAGGACCGTGACAAAGAGCGGGAAGGCCGGGCTCTTGGCGACCTCCGCTATCGCAACGTGTATGTCGTGCGTGTGCTGCCACAGTTCCTCCAGGGGGATATTCCGCTCTGCCTCAATGGCATGGCGCAGCCTCTCGATGTCGACCTCGGTGACGCGCTCCGTAGCTAGCTCGACGGCCGTCAGCTCCAATGCGACCCGTGCCTCGAAAAGCTGCAGCGGGGTCACGCCCTCGTATTCCAGGCAGACCGCGACGACGTTGGTCACCGGTTCTACATCAGGCCGGGTCACGACCAGTCCGCCACCGCGTCCCTTGCGCATTCGCGCGGTGGTGTGCTGCTCCAGCAGGCGAGCGGCCTCGCGGACGATCGAACGGCTGGCGTTGTAGCGTTCCATAAGGTCGGCCTCGGAGAAGATCACCTCGCCTACGGGCCAGCCGCGCCTGATGATGTACTGCTCGATGTCGTCGGCTATGCCTGCGGCCAGCTTCCGGTTGGAGGGCTGTTCCAACGTGAAGAGCGAGCCGTTGCCGTGTTCAGGTACCTCAGTGTCCCGAGACAAGTCCGCGGCGGGTTCCCCGGTGAGCCGCGCGGAAACCGCGTCATCGTCGGCCGGTGCCGGTCGACGCGTCATGGCATTCCTTCCGGTTGTTTGACCGCCACGAACACGCTCCCGCCTTAGGCATCTTCCCGGTAGCCGCTAGGCCCGGGGCGAACGACATCCCTGCTTGTCCATTATCGCGTCGTCAGCCGATCTCTCGGGCAAATGCGAGGCAGCCGGCGATCCCGCCCGGGCGGCTCGAGGAGTGTGACCTCGCTTGCGGGGCCGGCCGCGAGCCGAATACCGGTGCCTCCGTGTCGTGGTAACAATAACAGTGTACTCTTAAGATGTGGTGGCCGGAACGGTCGCCCGAACCAAACCCTGACGCGGAACCCGCATGCATCCCCGGGGTGCGCGCCAGACACGCGACGTCAGGAGGAAGGCGGCCCTGGTGGAGTTTGGGTGGTCGACGGCGGAGGCGGAGTACCGCGCAGCGATCCGCGAGTTCGTGGAGTCCGAACTCGCGGCGAATCAGTCGAACGTCGGCATTAGCGGGGTCGCTAGCCGGCGCAGCGTCGGGAGATCCTTCGAATTCGCGGCCAAGCTGGCCGAGCGCGGCTGGCTGACGCCGCACTGGCCGGCCGAATACGGCGGCTCGGACGCCACCGCGTGGGAACACATCATCCTGGGCGAGGAGATGTGGTCACGGGGCGAGCCGCGCGGTCCGCAGTACATGAACGTGAACTGGATTGGTCCCGCGATCATGGCCGCGGGGACGGCGGAGCAGAAGGAGTATCACCTGAAGCGAATCTCCGCCGGGGATGTCATCTGGTGCCAGGGCTTCTCCGAGCCTGACGCCGGATCAGACCTCGCTTCGCTCAACACCACTGCGGTCCGCGACGGCGAGGAGTATGTGGTGAACGGGCAGAAGATCTGGACTTCCTACGCGAACTCCGCCGAATACTGCTTCCTGCTTGTACGCACCGACACCAAGGCGGAGAAGCATCATGGGATCTCGATCCTCCTGACGCCCACCGCCACGCCGGGGCTGGAGATCCGCGACATTCGCGGCATCGTCGGCGAGCACGCCTTCCACCACTTGTACTTCACCGACATGCGAGTCTCGGTGTCATGCCGGCTAGGCCCGGAAAACGAGGGCTGGGCCGTCGTCCGGCGGGCCCTGTCTTATGAGCGCGTTGGCTCGCCGCGCTACGCCAGGGCGGCTTTCATGCTGGATGAGATCGCCCGGTGGGCGCACGCGCACGGCAAGCTCACCGATCCCGCGGTGGCCGAGCGTCTGGTCCTGGCCAAGGCCCGGTGCGAAGCGGCGCGGCTGCTCGCTTACTGCGTCATAGACGACCGTAACAAGCAACGCCCGCCTGGCCCCAACGCGTACGTGGCTAGGGTCGCCATGGTGCAGGCCGACCGGGCCGTGGGTGAGCTGGCCCTGGACATTATGGGCAGCGAGGGCCTGGCTGCGAACTCGCTCGCCGATGAGCAGTTCCGCAGCGCGCTGCCGGCGGGGGTCGCGGCCGGAACGCTAGAGGTCCAGCTGAACCTGGTGTCCCGCGCGGTACTCGGATTGCCGCGGAGCTGAGCATGGATCTGGATTTCAGCAGCGTTCAGTCGGCACTGGTGGATTCGCTGCATAGCCTCCTGAGCCGCCACGCTGGGCCGGCCCGAGCCCGGCACGTGCTGGCGAACGGACAGTGTGACCGTGACCTGATGGCCGCGCTCGCCGCCGCGGGCTTCCTTGACCTGGCCACATCGAACGGGGCCGGACCGCTGGAGGCGGAGCTAGTGGTCGAGGAAGCGGCCCGGACGGCGGGCGTAGCCCCGATCGGAGTGCGCTCCCTCGTCGCCCCCTGGCTCATCGGGCAGCCGGTCCCGCAGATCGTGGCTATCTGCGAGGCCGCCGAAGCCGGGCCGGTACGGTTCGCGGCCGCCGCCGAACTGATCATCGTCCTGGATGGTGACGCGACCGGCATGCTGTGGCCCGAGCCCGGCGAGATCGCCCCGGTGGAATCGCCGTACGGCGCGGCGATGGGATATCTGCCCGATCGCCCTGCCGAGCCGCTCGCTCATGGCCGCGCGGAGACGGCCCGTGCCTGGTGGCGGGTGGCTATTGCGGCGGAGATCGCCGGACGGCTGACCGCGGCCCTGGACCTGACGGTCAGGTACGCGAAAGAGCGAACGCAGTTCGGCCAGCCCATCGGGTCATTCCAGGCTGTGCAACACCGGCTGGCCCAGCTCTACGTCGCCGTGCAGCAGTCAACGTGGCTGGCCCGGGTGGCCGCCTGGAGCGGCGATGCGGAGCTGGCGGCCGCCGCGGCGGCGTTCAGCAGTGACACGGCCAGGTGGGGCTCCGTTGAGCTGCATCAGCTGACCGGGGCCATTGGCTTTACCGAAGAGTACGACCTGAACCTATGGACGATGCCGCTGCAAGCCCTGCGGGTCGAGCTAGGAGGCCTGGGATGCCATAGCCGCGCCCTCGTCGCGGCGCGCTGGGCCAATCCGGTAGAAACAGCGCGTTGACAGCTACGTAACTTTAACAGTACCCTCTTAAAAAACCTGGGTTGGCTGAGTTGCAGCCGCGATGCAGGCCAGAGTCTCGTCGCAGCCGAGGCGCCCGGCTAGGGCGCCTCTTGTCCAGTCGTCTATCACTTTGTTCATCTTGCCGAGGCAAGCGACCTTCAAGGGACACGTCATGCGTTGGCTTCGTACACCTCTCGTCCTGGGTATTGCCGCCGTGAGTCTCACCGTGGCGGCCTGCGGATCATCATCTTCATCCACGTCATCAGCCACGTCTTCATCCGGGTCGTCGAATGGCGCTGGCGCGAGCTACACGATAATGAGTTTCTTCCCCCTCACCGGCACTCAGGGCCTATACACGCAGTGGGCCAATACGTTCAAGGCGACGGTCGCGCAGATCAACGCCTCGGGCGGCGTGAAGGGTCATCAGCTCAAGGCCATCGTGTGCGACACTGGTATCAGCGCCAACGGAGCGATCGCGTGCGGCCGGGAGGCCGTGGCTGACAAAGCATTCGGGGTCGTGGACTTCTCCGAGTCCGGTGCCTACGAGCCGCTCCTGCAGCAGGCGCATATCGCGGATCTCAACGACCTCACTGACCCTGCCTTCTACAACAATCCCATATCGTTCCCCGTCTTCCCCGGCGGCGCCGTCTTCTTCGCGGGATTTGTCGGAACTGCCTATCACATCGGCTGCACGAAAATGACGCTGGTTAATGCGTTCCCGGAGACCGCGGCTCAGGTAGATGCGGAGAACGCTGCCATCGCCACGGCCGGAAAGGCGCTTCATGTTACGGTCACCAACCCGGTGCTCGTGCCTACGACAGCGGTTGACATGTCATCGCCAGTAGCCCAGGCGCTGAGCAACAAGCCGGGCTGCGTCGCCGTCCAGTCCGCGGGCGCGGACACCGACGGCATCATCGAGGCCGTGCACAACTCCGATCCCTCGGTCAAGCTGATCACCGGCGAGGGATTCATCGCACCGGGCCAGTTCGCATCCCTTCCGCCGGCGCTTGCGGCTTCGGTCGACATCTTCGACACGAGCCTGCAGGAGACGAACACGAACACCGCCGGGGTCCGTGACTGGCTGCAGGCCGTGAACACTTACAGCGCGAACCCGAAGGCGTTCAACTCCGACGGCGCCACGATCTGGACGGCCACCAAGCTGCTGGCTCAGGCGGCCAGCAGCGTCGACGTGGTGAACGCGCAGAACGTCGACGCCTACCTCAACGGGGACCACACCTTCTCGTACGGGGTCCTGCCCGCGGTGAACTTCACCAAGCCCGTGACGCCGAATCCGGTCGGCACGAGAATCTTCGATGCCTGCATAATCCGCATCCAGTACAGGAACGCGAAGTATTACACCGTCGGACAGTTCTACAACGTCTTCAACGGGCAGACGTGCAACGTCTAGGGCCGGGGACTGCTGGCCATCGTGACGCCGTCCGCTGACGCGGCGCTGTCGCCGGAGGCGATCGCGCGGGCGAGGCGCCTGGTGGGCACCGAGATCCAGGTCTGGCCGTGGAACACGGCGGCCGGCCAGGATGCCATCAGGCACTTCGCCTTCGCGGTCGGTGACGACAATCCGCTGTGGTGGGATCGCGAGTACGCGGAAGGATCGGCGGTCGGCGGGGTGACCGCGCCGCCGACCTTCCTGTACACGCTGATGACCGGCGGCCCGTGGCCTTCGGGCAACGGCGGCGGCCGTGCTGACGTGCTCCCGGGTGCGGTTGGCCTATGGGCCGAGGACCGCTGGACCTGGTACTCGCGCGTCGCCGTCGGCCAGCGACTGACCGCACGAGCCACCTTGTGGTCACTAGAAGAAAAACGACGCCGGACCGGCGAGCCGATGGTGGCCCAGACCGAGCACTACGAGATCGCGGCCGATCCCGGTGGCCGGATCGGCGAGCTGTACCGGACGGTCATGCGGCTGGAACCGCGAGCACGGCGCCCGGCATCCGCGCCGCCGTCGGCCCTTCACCACTACACGGCGCAGGACATGGCCGTCATCGAGCGCCAGTACGCGGCCGAGGCGGGCCAGCGCCGTGGCGGGCAGCCGCGATTCTGGGAAGACGTCGCGGTCGGCGACTCCATCGGCAGGATCGTCAAGGGACCGCTGACCATCGGCGGTATCGCCGCGTTCATGGCCGGCCTCGGCCCGCCGATGCTGCCCGTGAACAGGATTGCGAACAGTTACGTCCGGCACTCGTCCTGGCTAGGCCTGCGCCATGCGAACGGCACCGTGGACCCCATGGGTGCGATCCACCTCGACGGCGAGCTGGCCGGCCGGGCCGGATTCGACCGAGGATATGACCTCGGCTCGCAGCGCATCTCCTGGCTGGCGCATGCGGTCAGTGACTGGATGGGGGATGCCGGGCAACTGCTCCACCTGCAGGTACGAATCCTGCGTTCCAATCTTGTGGGCGACGTAACCTGGATCACCGGGCGGGTCTGCGGCAAGAATACCGACGCTCGGGGGAGCAGCGTCGAATGCGTGCTTACCGCCACCAACCAGCGCGATCAGGAAACGACGAGCGGCACGGCGACTGTTCTGCTCCCGCGCCGGAGCGCCGCACCAGCAGATGAGGAGCCGGAGCGCAATGCCTGAATCCGTGGAGACTCTCCTTGGTGCCCGCCAGCAGGTCCGCACCGACATGGGCGGCCAGGAGAAGATCGAGCGCATTCACGCGCGCGGCGGCTCCACCGTTCGCGACCGGATCGCGGCGCTCGTCGATCCCGGCTCGTTCTTCGAGCAGGGTACGTTCGTCCGGTCCGCGCAGCCCGCCGACCGCGAGCGCACGCCAGGTGACGGCCTTATCGGGGGCCTGGCCAGGATAGAAGGCCGGCCGGTTACGGTCGTCGGCAACGACGTGACGGTGAAGGGCGGCAGCGATGCCCAGCACGCCGCAGCCAAGCTGCACCGTCTGTACAACCAGGCGGTTGAGCTGGGCAACCCCTTCATCCTGCTCGGCGAGGCGGCCGGCAGCCGGGTCCCTGATGTACTCGGCTCGGAATCCCTGACCCGCACCCGGGGCGGCGGGATGACCTGGATGGCGACCCGCACCCGCGAGATACCGGTGATAAGCGTCATCGTCGGGCGGTCGTTCGGCGAGTCGTCGTTCATGGCGGCGCTCAGCGATGTGATCATCCAGGTCGAGGGCAGCGTGCTGGCCGTGACCTCGCCGCGGGTAATTGAGATCGCCACCTCGGAGAAGATCACCGAAGAGGAACTCGGCGGGCGGAAAGTCCAGGAGACCGTTACCGGCCAGATCGATCTCGGCGTGGACACCGAGAAAGAGGCGCTTGACGCGGTCCGGGAGATCCTGGCCTTCCTCCCCTCGAACGGCAACTCCAGGCCGCCGCGGATCCCGGACGTGCCGGCACCTGTCCTGGATGAGCGGCTCAGGGACATGGTCCCCGATGACCGCCGGAGGGCCTACGACATGCGGCGCGTGGTGCGCAGGATGGTCGACGACGGCAAGTTTCTGGAGCTACGGCCGAAGATGGCCCACTCCGTGCTGACCGGTTTGGCGCGGCTGGGCGGCTGGAGCGTCGGGATAATCGCCAGCCAGCCGATGCGCTCCGGCGGCGCCCTGACGCCGGAGGCATGCGACAAGATGACCAGGTTCCTGTGCCTGTGCGACGCCTTCAACGTGCCGGTCATCTCGCTCGCCGATTCACCCGGCTTCCTCGTCGGGACGCGGGTGGAACAGGGCAAGCTGCTCTTCAAGGCGATGATGGTGGCGCAGGCGCTGGTCCGGATGCGGGTACCGCGGATCACCGTGGTCGTGCGCAAGGCCTTCGGCCTGTCATTCTTCGCGCTGTCCGGCACCGGGACCGGCACAGTCGCGCTCTACGCCTGGCCTGCCGCCGAGATCGGCTTCATGGATCCGGATGTGGCGGCCAACGTCCTGTTCGCCGGGGATCTGGAGAACCTCGACCTGGACGAGCGGTCGGCGGAGCTGCAGCGGCGTGCGCAGACCCTGGAGGCCGGGACCAACCCCTACGGCGCGGCCGTGCACATGGGAATCGACGAGATCATCGACCCGGCCGAGACCGTGATCGTGCTGAGAGACCTGCTGGACAGGCTGGAAGGCACGAGCGGGCGTCCGGTCGGGCCAGGTGCGCTCAGCTCCTGGCCCACCTGCTGGTGAGTTCAACCCTCGGCTCCGGCACTCAAAGAGTGTACTGTTAACACGTCAGCTGCTAGGCGGCGGAAGGGAGCGCTGGTGGCTTCAGATGGCGCCCGGCCAGCCGGCCAGCCCGGCACGGCCCGGAGCCCCGGCGGGCCAGGCCCTGATCAAGTCCAAAGTGTCCTTGGCCCCATCGACGCCCAGGCTCTCGGCCTGACCCTGATGCACGAGCACGTCGCGTTGCGGACGCCCGGCTTCGCGGAGAACTATCCGTTCACGTTTCCCCGCGATGCGGTCATCGAGCGGGCGGCCGCCGAGCTCAGCGAACTGCGAGCCAAGGGCGTTGGCACGATCGTGGACCTTACCACGGTCGATCTCGGCCGCGACGCGGACCTGCTCGCCGAGGTGTCCCGCCGCAGCGGCATGAACATCATCGCCGCGACCGGTGCCTACCATCACGTGCCGACCTACTTCAAGCCGAGGACGGCCGAACGGATCAGCCAGCTGTTCATCGGTGACTTGGAGGACGGGATCTCCCGGACCGGCGTCCGGGCTGGCGTCATCAAGTGCGCGATCGATGAACCAGGGATGACCGATGACATCCGTAAGCTCACCGAGGCCGCGGGGCTCGCGCACCTGGCCACCG
>Ga0302325_10013240_pt1 | contig 17616 bp, 8 predicted proteins | sample Palsa_T0_2_FD_201948 | JGI IMG/M metagenome (GOLD analysis project Ga0302325, IMG submission 201948) | Peat permafrost microbial communities from Stordalen Mire near Abisko, Sweden - Palsa_T0_2 | ecosystem: Environmental > Terrestrial > Soil > Palsa > Peat permafrost | place: Sweden: Abisko... | reverse complement strand
TGCGTGTGCCGTCAGGCGAGAAGCCGACGCTCCTGATGAAATCGGTATCGCCGGAAAGCACGGCAATCTCGGCGTCGGCCGCGCGGACTTCCTGAAACACGCTGATGGCGGCCGGCGTATGACCCTGTGCGAATCGAGGATTCGTGAGCACTTCAAGGATGATGCCCTGCGCACCCGGCAGATCCCGGTCCTTCAGGCGCAGGGCGGCGGCCTCGGTGAGGAGTCGCGCCTGGGCTTTCAACGTCTCCGCGGCTTGATATTCCGCCTCATGCTGCCTGTTGGACGCCATGATTCCGGCGGCCGATGCGATGATGGCGAGCAGCGTTACAACGCCCGAGACGGCGGTCAGCACGCGCAGCGATCGGGTGCGGATGCGTTTGTCATCCGCAATGGAGCGCTCGATGTACGCAACAAGGTGCGGCTCGGTGTCTGCCCGGCGCTCTTTGAGTAAGCGCCGTCCGTCGGCGAGGTCGATGTCCGAGAGAAGTCCGTGTTCGCGCCTGAGGCGCGACCGCCACGCCGCGAGGCTCGCTGCCATTGAACGTGACGGCGCGCTCTCGCTGAGTATCGCTGCCGGACGTCCGCCTTGGAGTGCATGCCACAGTGCGTAGCGTTCCTCGATGCGGTGCCGGATCCTGAGCGCTTCGGCGTTACGCTGCACGAAGTCCCGCGCCTGGGCCCAGCGCGAGATAAGCGACTCATGCGCCACGCGGACGGTCGGACTTCTCTCTCGATCCGCATCACTGACGAGTAGCCGGGCATCGGGATCGAGCAGCGCCTCGACCAAGCGGCGTTGCGGGGTACCCGGCTTGAATGTGGACAGCGGAACGCGCCGCGCGACCGCGCGCTCGACATTGCCTTCGGCTGTGCCCATCTCCACAAGCGAGAACAGCACCGATCCCAGCGCCTGACGATCCTCGGGCGCGCAGCGCTGCAGAACCGCCTCGGCCTTCGTGGCAATCGCGCCCTCAAGCCTGCCCAGCTCATCGTAGGTTGCATAGGTCAGCGTATGACCGTGAGCTTCCAGTACGTCGTTCCGATAGAGCTGGTCGAGAAGATACGACAGGAGCGGCAACGCACCGGGCTCTCGGGCAACCTCCTCGGAGATCACCTCGTTGAGGGCGACGTTGGTCGTCTCATGCACCTCAAAGGAGACGCCCGCGGCTTCCGCCGGCCGGCGGATCATCTGGCTCAATTGGAACGGGGTGGGAGGCGCGAGCTCGAGGCGCCCCATCCCTTCGGACAGACGTAGGAGTTCAGGCGTTTCCTCAGCCCGATGCCAAAAATCCCGGCGCATCGCGGCGACGATCCACACAAGACCCGAGCGCACGAGACCGGCGAGCAGCGCGATGAACTGCAGTCGCTCGGCGGGTGATATGCGATCGCCGGTGAAGAGCTCTTCGAGCTGATCGACGACGAGAACGACCTTGGCGGTCTCGTAGTCGAGCATGTGGCCCGACTGCAGGGCCTGCGCCGTGAGCTGGCCGAGTACGATGGCGATGGGATAGCCCGGTGCTGCGGTGGCGTTGCGCAAATGGGCGGCCAGACTTGCGGCTGACTGGCCGGGTCCGATCAGTTCCGACACACCACTTTGGTCATTCACCTGCGTCGTTAAGCGTCGTGCCAGGGCATCAAAGAGATCCTCGCCCTCGCGGGCATCGCCGGGCCGGAACACGACGCGTCGCAGGAACGCGGTGCCGGGAATGCGCCGCGGGACAAAGAGTTTGGGCACGATACCCGCCCTCACCAGCGAGGACTTGCCCGAGCCGCTCGCACCCAACACGAGAAGGAAGGGCGAGCCGTTTTCCGCGTTCGCGGTCAGCTGGAGCATCGCCTTGGCGAGCGCGACGTCCTGGCCGTAGAAGATCGGCGCGTGTTTAAACTCGTACGACTCGAGCCCCCGAAAGGGCGCCTGCGTCCACGCCTGTGTGGCCGTCTCGCCCGCGGCGAAACCCAGAGCGGCGATGCGCTTCTCAATGAGCTTGCGTAGGTGCTGCTCCAGGACTGAGGCGAACTCGGCGTCGCTCGTGAACGAGATATAGGCGCCAATGAAGAGGCCCTGGTTGGCGAAGTGCCGCTGCCAGAAGCCATTCAAGGCCCTGAGCTGCTGCAGCTGCTCCTCGAGATGATTGGGGTCCCCCGTATCGAAGGGTGCGGGCTTGCAGCTTCGGTACACAAGCAGATCGGGCGCGCCGCTCTTTTGAGCCGCGTTCAGGGCTTCCTCGAACTCCCACTCGGTCCCGGTGACGGGTGTGCGTCCGTCGATGCCGCGATACTCGCGCACCCCCGTGCGCTCCGGCAGCGACGTCCCGAGCCGTGACCACACGATCAGCACCACCACATCGAAGGCACTCGGTGGCTCGATCGAGTCCTGGAATTGCCCCGAGGCGACCATCGCCTCGAACTCCCAGAGGTAAGGCTCGATCTTCAGAAAGCGCGCGTAGTCCTGCGCCAGGCGCTCAATCGTCAGCGCCGCGATCTCCCGCGCCGCCTTAACGTCGCCGGGCGAGGAAACAAAAATGCGCAGCTTTTGAGCCACTGCTCCCCTGTGCTCAATCGGCGGGACCGTCTTGATCAGGATCCCTTGTGGACATATTACCGGTGAGCGGCGCCCTGCGCGACTTGTGTAGATTCATCGACTTCTGGAGAGAAGTTAATGAGCAAATGCGTACATCGAGGAGCTGCGGCGCAGCACAACGCGGCGATCTTGTATCAGCCGGGTCGTGCCGCAGCACGAGAAAATAAAATCGATGCGCTATATAGACGTATAACCCATCGGTGCGCGATCACTGATGCGGTACCGTCGGATGAAAATATTTTTCATCGCTCGAGGTCACGAATCGTTTCCGGCGCGATGGCGTGAGTTCGGCATCTTCACGCGAAGCGCGGACCAACGTACTCGCTGCGGTCGGCGCCACTTACGCATCAACCATCTTCCGTGTGAGTAGCCGATCGAGCATCGCCAAGGCGCGACGACACTCGGCGCGAGGTTACATAACGGTGATGACAGGGACGCGAATGACAGGACGGCGTGCTCAAAAATATTTGACATAACCGCACACGGGCCGCGCAGCGGGCTCTACGTCAGGAAACTAACGCTTTAAGTCACATCGTCGTTGCATTAGAGTACGTTCATTACATAAGGGAGAACTTTCCGCCGTCGAAAAAAATCAGACGGTCATGTGTGTGCATCGACCAATGCGCACGCGGCCGCAAGGCGTCGCGTCGCGTCCGAATGCTTTTCCGCAGACAAATTACAAATTATCAGGGAGTAAATGAAGATGAAGACTCATTGGATATTCGGCATCGCGCTTTCGGCGGTGTTGTCAACCACAGCCATGGCAGCATCAGTGCAGAGTTCGGTCATCGCGAACAACACGCCCCGCTTTGTGGCAACGGCGAAAAATCTTGGCCCGGCAAATGCGGCTGAGGTCATTGACGTCAGCGTTTGGCTGACTCTGCGCAACCGGAGCGAAATGGATTCCTTGATCGGGAAGCTCTATGACCGGAAGTCCGCCAATTACCGCCAGTGGCTGAAGCTTGCCGATGTCGTGGCCAAATTTGCACCCACGGCGCAAGAGGCCGCAGCGGTTCGGGAATATTTGTCCTCGCATGGCCTGACGGTCGTCAAAGTCGACCCCGATAACTTCGTCGTGCGCGTTCAAGGCACGATAGCCAATGTCGAAAAGGCCTTTCAGGTAAAAATCAGCACTTTTGAAGTGAACGGCACGGTCTATCGCGCCAACACCACCGACCCTTCGGTGGATGGCCCTGCCGCAGCGCTCATACAGGCGGTAGGTGGGCTCGATAACCTCGTGTACACACATCCGTTTACGCAGCGGGTAGCCCTGAATCCACCGACAGGGGGCAGCACTAGTGTTTCAAATGCCGCTGAATTCATCTCTGATGTCTGCTTCCCCGGTACGGTGACGCAGAAGTACACAACCAACGGAAGCGATCCGATCGCAACCTACAAAGGCAATGGCTATAACTCCAGCACCACGGGGTGCGGCTACACGCCTCCAAACATTCAAGCGGCCTACAATTTGACCGGGCTGTACGGAGAGGGGTTTGACGGCACGGGACAGACGATCGTCATCATCGATTGGTGTGGCTCGCCGACCATCAAGCATGATGCCAATGTCTTCTCGGCAAAGTTTGGCCTGCCGACGCTCACTTCATCGAACTTCAAGATTCTCAACTCCGGGACGGCACCCACGTGCGGAGCCCCGGACCCGGAGATCAACATTGATGTCGAATGGGCCCACGCCATAGCGCCCGGTGCCAACATCGATCTGGTGGTCCCGCCGTCGGCTAGTTTTCAGGACGTAGACAATGGCGAGCTTTATGCGCTCGAAAACAACCTAGGCAATGTCATCTCGGGCAGCTATGGAAGCGAAGAGCTTTACACGGCTACTTCAATACTGGGCATCGAGAGTGCTATTAACGAAATTGCGGCTCTGATGGGCGTTTCTGCCAATTTCGCCTCCGGCGACTACGGTGACTACACGTTCGACGAAGGTGAGCCCGCTTCAGTCAGCGCTCCGGCCGATTCGCCGTACGCAACCGCGGTGGGCGGCATCAGTCTCGCATTAAAGTCGAATAACACGATCGCTTGGCAAGGGGGATGGGGCACCAATGAAACCCTCCTCGACGATGAGGGCAGTATCTTTGATCCTCCGCTCAACTTTGGCTTCGCGTTCGGCTCCGGTGGTGGCCCCAGCGCGGTTTTCTCGAAGCCGTCGTTCCAGAGCTCACTCTCGGGGTCGCACCGCAAGCTTCCGGACATCTCTTGGCTGGCTGACCCATTCACCGGCGGCGTGATCGCGATTTCCGAGCCGTTCACTTATCCCGCTGTGGAATGGACCGTGTATGGCGGCACAAGTCTGGCAACCCCGATGTTCTCTGCATTGTGGGCTATTGCCAACCAGGAGGCCGGCGCAGCGCTCGGCCAAGCCGCGCAATACCTCTACTCCATGCCTGCAGGGACGATCACGGATGTGCTTCCCGTCGGGTCGACGACCAACGTTACTGCGAGCATCAAGGAACCTACTGTTACCAACGACTACAGCGCAGCTGAAATAGCAGCACCATTGGAAGGTACGCATGAGTTCGTCAGCGCGCTTTGGGACTATCCTGACTATCAGGACACCGTGTACGTGATCACCTTCGGCACGGACAGCGGTCTTAAGACCGCGACCGGCTGGGACGATGTGACGGGGTTGGGAACGCCTAACGCTCAGGCGTTTGCCGATTATTTCAACCCGAGCAACTAAGCGCCTGGCGGTAAGAGACCACGAAAATGCGCGAGGCCCGACAAGTCTCGCGCATTTTTCGCTTAAGGTAACCAAGTCTAAACGCCGAGGAAGGCGCTATACCGACGCCAGCAACCGTTGTTTGCCGGCACGTGCGCGAACAGCTACGCCGCGAATTGTTGCCGGTAGTGCGAATGCCCACCTGAGCCATCCGATGGATTTCCGCCCGTCGCGCTCTGAGCGGTTACGATTGTTGCGTATCGATCTTCACAACGCAACAGAGCAAGGGCTCGTCATCGCACCAAATGAGATAGTGGGAGCGCAACGTTCGGACTCCTGACGCTGGCACTTGCTGCTGCACTTGATGGCGAAGTGCGATGCGCGGTCACTGTACGTCGCCGTGCCAGTTTTGTTAGATTTGCATCGGCCGTGTTTGACTGGCTCGATACCGTTTTAGGCCTGCAAGGGTGCGGATGAAGGAAACAGCATATTGAGCATTGTCAATAGGCGAACCGGGGCCGGCCGGCTCTGGTCGCAGAGCATGTCGATGACGGCTCGCGGCCTTTGCGTCAGCGCTGTGTTGCTGGGCCTTGCCGCTTGCGGAGGTGTCCCTGTAGAGGGCGCCGGCGCGAGCACCACTGCGGCGCCCGCCCCTCCCGCGACGGCACCGGGCACGCCCCCCACGCCGACCCCTCCCGTGAAACCACCACCTCCACCGGCGGAGAAGTGCGAACCGGGCCTGCACTGCGCGCCCTGACGCTGCTTGGGTGACTCGACTGCTCGTTGGTTTCGAGCACCGAGCCGGGACGCGAGGGATTTCAGTTGCCGTGCGAGCGTGACGTACAAGCAGTACGCGGGGAAAGCGACGAAGACGTGTGCCTCGATGCGATCGGGTTCTTGGTGGAAGATCGGGCGGATCGCCAGATCGCATCAGGCCTGCGGCCCATTAGAAAATCATGCCGATCGTCTCCAGCCACGTCTCTACCAGTTGAGGCCAGGCCGTCGCCGGGAATTTCGTGCGCCGCAGCCCAAACGCATGCCCACCTTGCGCACACAAATGCATTTCCACAGGAACCCCGCTTTTTTTCAGCCCGACGTAGTAGCTCAGCGAGTCCTCTACACGATCCGAATCGTCATTCTCATTTTGAAGCAAGAAAGTAGGGGACGTCTGTGGGGTGATATGAGCACGAATGTCCGGATTCAACGCAATACTATTCTCGGCGAGTGAAAGGTGCCCAGGATAAAGAGCCACCGCAAAGTCGGGGCGGCAGCTTTCTTTGTCGGCTGCGTCTACCGCTGGATACAAGCGCCGCTCAAAATGCGTACTGATGGCCGCCATCATATGTCCACCCGCCGAAAACCCCAGCACTCCAATCTTGTGCGGATCGATATGCCATTCCGCGGCGTGAAAGCGCACTAGTCCCACCGTTCTCTGCGCATCCTCCAAGGCCATCGGTGCCCTAGGTTGACGGTGGCACTTACAACCTCTATCCCAATATGGCCCCGAAAATGGCACGCGGTATTTCAGCAATACACACGTGATCCCCTTGGCGATGAGCCAGTCACACACCTCCGTGCCTTCAAGATCGATGGCCAGACCTTGGTAGCCGCCGCCGGGAAACACTACGACTGCGACACCCGTATTCTTTCCCTGTGGCGAATAAACCGTCATCGTGGGCCGCGAGACCCTTTCAACGTAAACCCATGGCCTGTCGGCAACCGGGCGATTCTCAACGGTGTTCCACACCTCCGACCCTGCGACGGGGTACGCATCAGGAATCGCGTTTGGCCATATCGGCACTTGCGTATGTCCCGGAGAAGGCTGCCAGGAATCCGCACGCACACTTCCCCACCCGATCGACGCCGCCGCACACAGGGCAAAGATCAACGTCCTGAAGCCGTACCGAGCATGGGCATACGCTCTCGAGGTCATCATGTCCCTCCCATTATTATAGGTTCTACTCTAGCGGCATTCGCGTGGGTTCTTGCGGGCCCTGCATGGTAGCCATCGACCGCAATTTATACCGGCTACACGGAGAGCGCGGGTGTTCCTCGCGAAGTCGCACCCCTGCTGACGCTTCACCACCGCCGAGGGATTTTGTCTGCGACCATCAAAGTGCGCGGATTTCGATGGCGACTCTGCGCGCCGAACGCAGGCAGGACTCCATCCCGCGGCTTTTGGGATCGGCGTAGGTCCCCGCAAAGAAGAAACAAGGACGTTTCGACCCGCCAGCGAATTGCGCGATTTCATGCGGAAGAGCGCCAGCGAGAGTGAACAATGCCACTCATGTCGCCCCGGTCACGCGCACATTGCAAGACTACTCGCGTGCTGCGCTTATAAGGCGCTAGCCGATCTCGCTGGCCAGCGCAAGCTCCAAATCTAGTGTAAATCGCTAATTAGTGAGTCTAGCCATGCCTGCGCCATCCTGTTGAGATACGTCTCTTGCGACGTTCAGGCAAGGCTATGCCGTCACAGGACCCGACTCACCCTCACACCCTCACGGTCACGCGCACTCTTCGCTTGAAGGTGCGCCCCGAATCCTATGTCTGGCTCAATGCTGCGGCGAGGGAGGTGAATCAGGTCTTCAACTACTGCAATGAGATGAGCTTCAAAGCCGCTACCCGCACGGATCAGGAGGGTAAGTGGCTTAGCGGCTTTGATCTGTGCGCCCTCATGGCCGGCACCTCGAAGTACTTTGGCAAGATCGGCGCCGATACGATTCAGTCGGTGTGTATTCACTACGCCCAGAAGCGCAAGGCGGCAAAGCGCCCGAAGCTGCGCTGGCGGTCAAGTGGCGGGCCCCGGCGTGCGCTCGGGTGGATACCGTATAAGGCCTTGAGTCTTAAGCGCAAAGGCAAGTGTGTACGCTTTGCCGGCAAGTGCTTCCGGGTGTTCGAGCCGGATCGACTGGAGGGGGTGAAGTGGGGGGGGGTGCTTTGCGCAGGATGCGGTCGGTGACTGGTTTCTGTGTCTGCCGGTGAAGAGGGAAGTCGAGGTCACGATCGCACCTCAAGAAGAGGTCGGCATTGATCTGGGGCTTAAAAGTATTGCGGTCACGAGCGAGGGTGAGCGCCTGGAAGCGGGTCGCTGGACTCACCGCTATGCCCAGAAGCTCGCCTCAGCCCAGCGCCGGGGCCACAAGCGCCAGGCCAAGCGCATCCATCGGAAGATCGCACGCTGCCGGGCGGATGCCTTGCATAAGTTCTCGAGGCATCTGGTCGATCGGTATCAGAGAATCGTGGTCGGTGACGTGAGTAGCCTCAAGCTCGTCAAGACGCGGATGGCCAAATCCGTGTTGGACTCGGGCTGGGGAATGCTCAGGGGTTTTCTGGCATATAAATGCGAGCACGCGGCCAGACGCTTTGAAGTCACGAACGAGAGCTACTCCACCGTCACCTGTTCTCATTGCGGAAGCCTGAGTGGTCCGCAAGGCGTTAACGGGCTGATTGTAAGATCCTGGGTATGTCGCGACTGTGGAACGTCGCACGACCGAGACGTGAATGCGGCTCGGAATACCCTGATCGGGTCCAGGTGTCGGACCTCCGTAAACGGAAACGAGTTGTCGTACTCGCTGATTCCGCCGAGCAACGCCTATCGCGTTCGCGAGGCAGGAATGGAATCAGCGAGGACGGCGGCATGAGAACCGGATAGATCCGCCCGTCCGGGTGCATCAGCCGCGGCCAGAATTTGTCCATCTCCCCGATCGGGAAGGCCAGCATGGCCTCTGCGCATCAGTTCATAGGCGCAGCACAGACCGGAAATTCTGGCGCCCGCCACGACGACTTTCTTGCGCGTCGCGGGGATGTTCGGCGATGGATTTGCCGCAAAGGCCGATCCTGCGAGGCAAAGCTCGACGCCGGCCGTGGCGGCGTTTCTTAGGAACTCCCTCCGGTCCACCTTACTCATGTGGGCCCGGCGGAATCAGAACTGATAGGACGCTCCGATCGTATAGGTTCGGCCGTAGGCGCTGTACCCGTAGCCCACGCCGCTCGAGCTCTGGCCGACGTTCTGCCCGGGCGCCCACGGCAGCAGGGGGTTGCCGTTCAGGTACGTGCGCGCCACCGCATCGGTGAGATTCTTGCCTTCGATATAGACCTGGAACTCCTTATAAATCTTGTAGTGCGCGCTGGCCGTGACCCACTGAAACGGGCTCGTAATTGCGGGCCAGCCTGGAACCTCGGTGCACTGCGAACACTCGGACTGATAACTCGCGGCGTAATCCCAATTGACGTCGGCGCTGAACTTGCCCTTGTCGTAAAACAGTCCCGCGGACAGAGTCATCGGCGGCACGGCATTGATAGGGGGAATCGGGTTGCCGTTCTGGTCGTAGCTCTTATTCCAGGTGTGAGTGTACTGAGCGTGCACACCGAAGCCGTTCTCCATGATGTGCTGCCAAGCGAGTTCGATACCGTAGTAGTCGCTCACGTAGCCGTTGGCTGGCGCGTAAACGGTCCACGGGAAGGGCGAACAAGGCGCTTTCCCCCCGGGGGGGCCGCCCACGCACTGGATCGTGCCCAGATCGACGTTGGTCTGCGTGCCGGTGTAGATGTCGTCGCGGATCTTCTTGCCGAACAGCGCAAGCGTCAGTGCGGAGTGCGGGTGGTAGTACCATTCCACCGATAAATCTATCTGGTTGGCCTTGATCGGCTTCAGTCCGGCGGTACCGTTGTAATAGAGCTGGGGCTGCCCGTTTTCCGCGTTGTTAGTCGAGGTCGGCGCCAAATAGCTCAATTCGGGGCGCGCCATGGTCTCCGCCACCGCGGCTCGGAGTTGCAGCTCATCCGGTATGGCCCAGTAATTGAAGTTCGCCGAAGGCAGCGGGATCGTGTACTCGCCCGTCGTGTCGGAGGGTTGTGTGCTCGCGTATTGCACGTTCCAAGTCTGTGTCGAGCCTACCGTGGAGGGTGTCCATAGTGAAGTCGGAGCCGCTTCGGCGGTCGCCGCGGTGGTGTCGGTGTGCACCACGCGCACTCCCAGATTCGCGTTCCACTGGGTGCCGGCGAACGTCAACTCGGTATACGCCGATAGGGTCCGCTCCGTCACATCGTACGAGTTGTAGGGGTTCTCTTGCGGCAGCGTCTCGGCAAAGTTGAAAACGGGTAGGCCGACCCCCGAGCAGCCCGGACTTTGCCCATTCAAAAGGGGCGTGGCGGGCGGGGCGCAGTAGAACGGATTGGGTTTGCCATTAAGGCTCCTCAGGAATGCCAACAGCTGGCCGACGTTCAGCTGCGGCAGCACTACGGGATAGGATCCGCCGGCGCCCTGCATGAAATTGGGCAGGTGCACCATGGAAATGACGTTGAAGCCCTGCGAACCGAAGGAGTACGGGTTGCACTGAATCGGGCAGCCCTCGGTCTGGTACAGAGTTCCATATTGACCGGAGCCGTTGGTCCAGTCGTTGCTGATATCTTCGCGGCTCTTGTCGCGTTGGGTCCAACCGGTGCCGAACAGGACTTTCTTAAACACTCCGGCACCCACGTCGTAGTCACCATCCAGCGTGAGACCGGTAATTTTGTCGGTGACGCTGTAGCCGTTCAGGCCGACGTAGTGGGTCGACCAGTACTTATTGTTGTTGAGATATCCCGAGTTCATCAGCGCCGTGTACGAGCATTCGCCGGGGTTGGTGCTGCTGGCGGAACCCTTGGGGCAGGTCGACAATCCGAGTTGGCTCGGCGGTAGCGCAACGTTGAGGTTCGGCAGGCTGTTGGGCACGTCGGCAAAGTTCAACGTGTCGACGGGATACACCCAATTGTTGACGAGGCCAGCGGTCACGAAGGAATCTTGCCCACCCTCGGGCCGGTTGGCACGAGACTGATAGGCATCGCCGGTGAAACTCCATCGATCGGCCGGCTTCCACGTAGCATTCAGTCCGAACATTGAGGTGGTGACCACGCGATTCACCGTGTTGTTCACCATTTCCGGTTGGAAATCGTTCGCCGTCATCGCAGTGACTACGCCGTTCTTCACCACCCCGTTTGTCCATTCCGAGTTGCCGTACTGGTCCGTGCCCCAAGGAAAGTAATACGACTCGTTGTAGCCGATCTGTGGATCGTTCAAGTGGGTCCACAAGCCGTCGGCGACCAACTTGAAGTCCGAATTCGGGCGCCACTCGAGGCTGCCGGAGACGGCATCGCGTTTCTTGTCATCGAAGATCGACCCGAAGGTGATACAGCACGGTGTGGCCACCAGAGGAATCGCGGGCGGTCCTCCGTTGAAGGGATAAGTCGGCGGCCCATAGATATTTTGGTTGTAGGCGTTGAGCGAATCGGTGCGGGTGTTGGTGTCCGAGTGCACCGCGCCCAACAGGAAGCCGAGCGTGCCGTCATTGAAGGTGTTCTCGGCGAAGGCGGACACCTTGTATCCCTTCAGGTACGACATGTCGTTGTCGTTGCCCTCGGCGTGTATCCCGCCGTGAAGCCCGGGATTGTCGAAGGGACTGGCGGTGCGCAGGTTGACGGTACCGCCGATACTGCCTTCGAGCGCCGATGCCTGTGTCGATTTCAGAACGTCGGCACCCGAGATTATCTCCGACGGCAGAACGTCGAAGGCCAGATCGCGACCGTCGTCATCGGTTGCGAGAATGCGGTTGTTCAGGGTGGTGATGTTGTACTGGGGTCCCAAGCCTCGCACGTTTACGGTAATGCCCTCACCGCCCGTGGTGCGCAGGATGGTGATGCCGGGCAGATGCTCCAGAGAATCGGCGACATCGGCGTCGGGGAAGCGGCCGAGTTCTTCGGCATTGATCGAATCCACGACGACTGGAGAATCCCGTTTGATCTGCAGCGATTTCTCCAGGCTTGCGCGGATGCCGGTTACCACGACCTCTTGCAGCACAGAGGAATCGCCAGCAGTCGCCGGGCCGGGAGTGGCTGCATCGGGCGTTGCGGCATCGTTACTGTCCCCGGCGAAGGCCGGGAGGTTCGAACCCAGCGCGGCCACCGCCGCGAGCAGAGCTGAACGCAGGCGCATCGTCGCCATGGCATCCCCTTTCTTTTCAATTCTCTTTCGGCTGGCCTTGCGCCGCGAAATCGTATGCTTGGCCAGCAGCCCCGACGTTAAACGAAACTAAATTAACTTTCAATAGTCGTCATTATGGGTATTTACCCCAAATGTTTTCCCGAGCACTGGATCTAATTGTCAGCAGCCTATAAAATGATATCTATTGAAAGTTATATAAGTTTCAAATACAACAAGCCGCCGGGTGGTGGGGTGCGGCAACCGGCCCCACCACCCGAAAATGGCTCCGCCGCAGGAATTAAAGTCAATGAGATCAAGACCATGGTTGGCCTATGCTCTAGTGACGACGGGGTTTTGGGGAGTGTGGGGCGCCTTCACCGATTTGCCGGCCGAGCATGGATTTCCTGAAACGTTGATCTATGCGGTGTGGGCGCTGACCATGATTCCCCCCGCGCTCTACGGCTTGGGGCGAGTCGGTTGGCGCCTGCAGCACAATGCACGGTCGGTATGCTACGGCGCCTTGATCGGGCTCTTGGGCGCGGGCGGCCAGATGCTGCTGTTCCATGCCGTGCGGACCGGGCCCGCTTACCTCATCTTCCCCGTGATCTCGCTGTCACCTGTGGTCACGGTGGTCCTGTCGTTGGTCCTGCTGCACGAGAGGACCGGCAAGCTCGGCACGCTCGGTATCGTGCTCGCCTTGTGCTCGCTCCCCCTGTTCGATTACGCGGGCGGCGCATCGGCCGCTGCTTACGGCGAATTATGGTTTCTGCCGGCACTGGGCGTGCTCGCGGCCTGGGGGCTGCAGGCCTTCCTTATGAAGCTTGCGAACGCGACCATGGATGCCGAGAGCATATTCTTTTACATGACCGTCAGCGGTTTGTTGCTGATTCCGGTGGCGCTTGCCATGACGGATTTCTCAGTACCCATCAACTGGGGCGCGGACGGCCCCTACCTTGCGGCTGCCATCCAGATTCTTAATTCCATCGGCGCACTGACCCTGGTGTATGCCTTTCGTTACGGCAAGGCCATCGTGGTATCGCCCCTGACTAACGCGGGGGCTCCTCTGATCACCGCCGTGCTGTCGATACTGTTGCTGGGCACCACGCCCACGACAACCAAAGTAGTCGGCATCGCCTTGGCGCTCGTAGCCGCCGTGTTCCTGGCCATCGAACCCGAGCCCAGCCCGGCCGCCTCTGCAGCGGCGCATACGTAGACCCTAACGGAGTACGGTCGACCATGACTACCCGGCAAGACACGAGCAGTATTATCCGGCGAGATACGAGCAATCGGCGCGAGCGCATCGTCGCTCTGCTGCGTGAACAGGGCAGCGTGCAGATCCCGGCGCTCGCCGAACGTTTTCGCGTCTCCACGCAGACTCTGCGCAAGGATCTTAATTTTCTCGACGACAAGGGCATCTGCACGCGTTCTTCGGGCGGCGCAATACTCAGGCGCGGCGGACCATCGCCCACCGAGGTGGCGATCGACGTCAAACGCACGCTGTTCGCGGCGGAGAAGGTGCGCATCGGCCGGGCGGCCGCCGCCTTGATCAACAACGACGAGTCGGTGTTGCTCGATTCCGGTACGACGACGCTGCAGGTTGCGCGTCATATCGAGGCAGCCGCATCGCTAGTGGTGGTCACTAGCGACGTGGGGATCATGAATGAAATGGTGGGGCGGGAGAACGTGCAGCTGGTGTTTCTTGGCGGCACTCTGCGCCGCAAGAACCTGTCCTTCTACGGCACGCAGACCGAACGGGCGGTGCAGGATCTGCACGTCGACAAACTGTTCTTGGCCGCCGACGGCTTCGATATCGGCAAGGGCATCACCACTCATTTCGAGCCCGAGGCGCTGCTGAATCGCCTGATGTGCAAGGCAGCCTCCGAAATCATCATGGTCGCGGATTCTTCAAAGTTCGGCCGGATCTGCCTGCACAAGATCATCGAGCCACAGGGGATCGCCAAGGTGGTGACCGACACCGGGATTCCGGATGCAACCCGCGAAGCGCTGACGCGGCTCGGGGTCGAGGTCATCATGGCGTGAAGGCCATTCAGGAAATCATCGCGCAGCACAAGGCGGGGCGCTCGGTCGGCATTTACGCTGCGTGCTCCGCGCATCCTCTGGTCATTGAGGCCGCGCTTGATCACGCGCGGCGGCGCTCCGCCCCGGTCTTGATCGAAGCCACGTCCAACCAGGTCAATCAGGATGGCGGCTACACGGGCATGCGTCCGGCGGACTTCAATCAATTCGTGCTCGCGATCGCGGCGCGCGTCGGCATGCCGGCCGCGCAAGTGCTGCTGGGAGGGGATCACCTCGGCCCCAATTGCTGGCAGGGCTTGCCGGCGGAATCGGCGCTGGCCAAGTCCGAGCAGCTCATCGCGGACTATGTGGCCGCGGGCTTTCGCAAGATTCACTTGGACTGCTCCATGTCCTGCGCAGGCGATCCGGCGCCTCTCAACGATGCGGAGGTGGCCGCGCGCGCAGTGCGACTGTGCGCGGTGGCCGAGCGCACCTGGCGGCGCGTCGGCGGAGAGGCGCCGGTGTATGTCGTGGGCACCGAAGTGCCTGTTCCCGGCGGAGCGCACGAGCAGCTGGCGGAGTTGGCGTTGACCGATGCGGCGTCCGCCGCCGCGACCGTCGACGCGCACCGCGAGGCCTTCCAAGCGGCGGGGTTGCAGCATGTGTGGCCGCGCGTCATTGGCCTTGTGGTGCAGCCGGGCGTCGAATTTGATCACGACAAGGTCATCGACTTCCGCGCATCCCGAGCAGCCGCACTCGCAGGCTTTGCCGAGGCCCAACCGCATCTCGTATACGAAGCGCACTCGACCGACTATCAGACGCCAGCCAATCTGCGCGCTCTGGTGCAAAATCACTTTGCGATCCTGAAGGTCGGCCCCGGTCTGACTTTTGCCATGCGCGAGGCCCTTTGGGCGTTGGACGAAATCGAGCGCGAATGGCTCGGGCCGGATCGGTCATCGCAGCTGCGAGAGACCGTGCAAAGAAGCATGTCGGCGGCGCCGCAATTCTGGAACAAATACTATCTGTCGCAGGGTCGCCGGCTCGAACTCGACCAACAGTACAGCCTGAGCGATCGAATCCGTTACTACTGGCCCGTGCCCGAAGTCGACGCGGCATTGAATCGCTTGCTTGCGAACCTGGATGCAAACCCTCCGCCGCTCACCCTTTTGAGCCAGTACCTGCCGCCGCAATACCAAGCCATCCGTGCCGGCAGTGTGCGCCCGCGCGCCCGCGAGCTCGTGCTGCATGCCATCGAGCAGGTACTCGAGCAGTACGCGCAGGCGTGCACCGACAATGCGAGCTGACATGACGACTTATCTGCAATTGGACGAGGCTCACTTGAGCCGCGCAGGCGCGCTGTGGACCGCGCGCGAAATCGCGCAGCAGCCGGCAAGCTTGCTGCGCACGCAGGAGTTGCTGCGGCACCAAGCCGTGCCGATTGCCCGCTTCCTCGCACCATTGCTGGAGCAGCAAGACCTGCGCATTATTCTTACCGGGGCGGGCAGCTCGGCGTTCATCGGCGGAGCTCTCGTGCCGCTGCTGCTTGACAGATTGGGTCGCCGGGTGGAAGCCATCCCTACCACGGATTTGCTGTCCGGTCCGGCACAGTATTTCCAGCAGAACGTGCCCACACTGCTCGTTTCCTTCGGCCGCTCGGGCAGCAGCCCGGAGAGCGTGGCCGTGGTCGACCTGGCGGATCGGCTGCTGCGCCGGTGTCACCAGCTCGTGTTCACCTGCAACGAACAGGGCACGCTCTACCAGCGCTGCCGAGAAAAACCCAACAGCCTCGCGATCCTCTTGCCGCCGGAAACGCACGACCAGAGCTTTGCGATGACCTCCAGTTTCACGGCCATGATGCTGGCAGCCTCTTTGGTGTTCAACGTTGCCGATATTGGAGTCGCGGACGTGGCCAACATCGCCCGGGCCACGCGGGAGCTTCTCGAGCGGCACAATGACACGCTCCGGGCTCTGGCGTCCGAGAGCTACTCGCGGGTGGTGTACCTGGGGAGCAACGGCTTCAAGTCGCTGGCGCGCGAAGCGGCGCTCAAATTATTGGAGATGACGGACGGAAGAATTGTCGGAGTGTTCGATTCGCCGCTCGGCTTTCGCCACGGACCGAAGACCATCGTGACGAGGGAGACACTGATATTCGTGTTCGTCTCCAACGACCCCTATACCCGGCGCTACGATCTTGATCTATTGCGCGAGCTGCGCTCGGAGGGGCTTGCGGGGCGGGTGATCGCCATCACGGCACAGCTGCAGGATGCCGTCGCCGAGGGCGAGTATCTGCTTGTGCCGCATGCGGCCGAGGCCGGCGATGGGGATCTCTATTATCCGTACATCGTCTGCGGCCAGCTCTATGCGTTTCATCGATCGCTGTCATTGGGCAACAAGCCTGATGAACCCAGCAATTCGGGCACCGTCAGCCGCGTCGTTCGCGGTGTGACCATTCACACGCTGTGACCGAGGCTGCCGCCTTGTATCTCGGCGTCGACGGCGGCGGGACCAAGACGGCACTGGTGCTCATCGATTCCGACGGCACCATCAAAGCGACGCACCTGGCACCCGGTGCTTACTACCTCGATATTGGGCTGGATGCGCTCGGCACATTGCTCGCGGACGCCGTGGCCAGCGTGCTCGCTCAGGCGACGATCCGTGCTGCGGATCTGGATTTTGCGTTTTTCGGGCTGCCCGCCTATGGCGAGGACAGCGCTCTTGTCGATGCATTGAGCCGGCTTCCAGAGCGATGCCTGCCCGCCGGCCGCTATGCATGCGGCAACGACATGATTTGCGGATGGGCGGGCTCGCTTCTGTGCGGCGATGGAATCAGCATCGTCGCCGGGACGGGCTCCATCTGCTACGGCGAGCGCAACGGCGCCGTTGCGCGCACCGGCGGCTGGGGAGAATTGTTCAGCGACGAGGGCTCCGCGTACTGGATTGCCTGCCGCGGCTTGAACTTGTTCTCGCGCATGAGCGACGGCAGAGCGGAGCGTGGGCCGTTGTATGAGATCGTAAGGCAATCCCTCGGCATCGCCGAGGATCTCGATCTGTGCGCGCACGTCTTTACGCGGCTGCAAGCTGATCGAGCGCGCATCGCGCAATTGTGCAAGTGGGTGACGCAGGCCGCTCGAGCTGGCGATGAGGGGGCGCTGGAGATCATCCGCCAGGCCGCCGGTGAACTTGCGCTCATGGTCGATGCGACCCGGCGACAGTTGGGATTCACATCCGCTGAGCCGGTGGCGGTTTCCTATTCGGGCGGTGTCTTCGATCATGTGGGCACGCTGCTATTGGATCCTTTCACCGCGTCGCTGCAGGCGCATCGCTCCGGCTACCGCGTAAGCGAACCGGTGCTGCCGCCGGTCATCGGCGCCGCGCTGTATGCGGCGA
>Ga0302325_10013235_pt1 | contig 17619 bp, 14 predicted proteins | sample Palsa_T0_2_FD_201948 | JGI IMG/M metagenome (GOLD analysis project Ga0302325, IMG submission 201948) | Peat permafrost microbial communities from Stordalen Mire near Abisko, Sweden - Palsa_T0_2 | ecosystem: Environmental > Terrestrial > Soil > Palsa > Peat permafrost | place: Sweden: Abisko... | reverse complement strand
GGACTTCGGACTTTGGCGGAGGCCATGCGCGGCGCGGACGTTTTCATCGGGCTATCGGTGAGTAACACCGTGACGCCCGAGATGGTCTTGTCGATGGCGGAACGCCCCATCATTTTCGCGCTGGCCAATCCCGATCCCGAAATTCCCTACGACGTGGTGGTGAAGACGCGGTCGGATGCCATCGTGGCCACTGGGCGGTCGGATTATCCGAACCAGGTGAACAACCTGCTGGGCTTTCCATTCATTTTTCGCGGCGCGCTGGATGTTCGCGCCACCACGATTAACGACGCGATGAAGATGGCGGCAACGAATGCCCTGGCTGAGCTGGCGCGCGAAGAAGTTCCGGAATCGGTGAGCCGGACCTACGGAGTGGAGCGCCTCGAATTCGGGCCGCAGTACATCATTCCCAAACCGTTCGATCCACGAGTGCTGCTGCGGGAGTCTTCGGCGGTTGCCAAGGCCGCGATGGATAGCGGAGTGGCGCAAGAGCACGTGGATCTGGACGACTACCGCGAGCAACTGGAGCGGCGCTTGAGCAAGGTGCACGGCGTCATGCGCATCATGATCAACAAGGCGCAACAACAACCCAAGCGCGTGGTGTTTCCCGAGGGCGTGGAGAACAAGATTCTGCGCGCGGCTCAAATTCTGATCGACGAAAAGATCGCCGTGCCGATCCTGCTGGGAAAGGAAGCGGCCATTCGGGAGCGGATCGAGAGTCTGCGGCTGACGCTGGATTCGGCGGTGATCGTCGATCCGGCGATTTCGCCGAACCAGGGCCGCTACGCCGAGGAGTTGTATCGTATTCGGCAGCGCAAGGGAGTGACGCGCAGCGAAGCCGAGGAATTAATTCTGAACCACAATTATTTCGGGTCGATCATGGTGTCTACCGGCGATGCCGACGCGGTGGTGGGAGGCATCACGATGCATTATCCGGAAACGATTCGTCCGGGGCTGGAGGTGATCCCGTTGCGCAAAGGCCTGCGGCGCGTTTCGGGATTGTACCTGATGATCACGCAGCAGGGGATTTACTTCTTCGCCGACACCACAGTGAATATCGAGCCGTCGGCGGAGGATCTGGCGGAAATCGCCATATCGGCGGCGGAGACGGCGGAGCGCTTCAACGTCAAGCCGCGGGTGGCGCTGCTTTCGTTTTCTAACTTTGGCAGCACGCGCCATCCGCTGGCTGATAAAGTTCGCAAGGCGGTGGCGCTGGTGAAACAACGCTCTCCGGGGTTGATGGTGGACGGAGAGATGCAAGCCGATACCGCGATCGCGCCGGAAATCATCGACCAGACCTATCCGTTCAGCACGCTCAAGGGCGGCGCGAACGTTCTGGTGTTTCCGAATCTGGAAGCCGGCAACGTGGCTTACAAGCTGCTGGCCCGGCTGGGCGGCGCCGAAGCCGTGGGACCGATCCTGATGGGACTTTCCAAGCCCGTGCACGTGCTGCAGCGCGGCGCCGAAATCAACGAGATCGTCAACGTGGCGGCCATCGCCGTGGTGGACGCGCAGGAAGCGGAGCGACGCGCCGGCGGGAGTTAAACCTCTGCCGCAACCTGGGCGTGATGTTTCTTCCGTAGGGGCACTTCCTTGAGGAAGAAGTTCACGATAACCGCCACCACCATCAGCATGGAACCGATCACGAAGATTTGATGCAATCCTTGGAACAACGCCTGTCGCACGTTGCCGAGCAACTGTCGAACCAGGAGCAGGTCGCCCGGTCGCAGGCCCGTTGAGCCGAGCGCGGCTTGCCGCATTTGCAGGGGATTGTTCAAAAGGGCCAGTACCCGCGGAGGCGTCCCCGGCGGCACGTTTTGAGCAAAGCTGGCGTGATATTTCCGCAGCAGAATCGATCCGTAGGTGGCGACTCCGACGGTGCCGCCAATCGACCGGAAAAATTGAATGGACGCCGTGGCAGCGCCCATCTTATCCGGCGGAGCGACGTTCTGGACGGCGAGCGTATAGATCGGCATGACGGATCCCATGCCAAGGCCGGCGATGATCATGTTGCGAATTACCTGCCACTGAGCCGTGTTTTGATCCATGGCCGCGAGCAGAAATATTCCCGTGGCGATCAGCGAGACGCCCACCAAAACGACGATCCGGTAGCGTCCCGTACGGCCGACAATGTTCCCGGACGCGATGCTCGCCACAACGAACCCGAGCATCAGCGGCGTCAATAGCGAGCCGGACCGGGTGGCTGTCACGCCCAGAACGCCCTGCATGAAAAGCGGGATGTAAATGATGACGCCGAACATCGAGATTCCCATAAGAAAAACGGCTATGGTGGCGACCGAAATGATCTGATTCCGATAGAGCGAAAGCGGGATCACGGGTTCGACGGCGCGCATCTCGGCGAACAAGAAGGCGACCAGCATGACCGCGGCGACTGCCAACAAAGACACAACGCGTTCGGAACCCCAGCCATAATCGGTCACCCAGGTGAGCGCCAGCAGCAGCGGGACTAGACAGCAAGTGAGCGAGAGCGCGCCTCGCCAATCGATTTTGCGGCGAACGCCATGCGGACGGAAGTAGGGGAACTCGACCAGGATTGCCGCGGCGGCGACGATGCCGACGGGAAGATTCACAAAAAAGACCCAGCGCCAGGAGAACTGATCGGTGATCCAGCCGCCGAGGGTGGGACCGAAGATAGAGGCTAGGCCAAATATGCTGGCGAACAATCCTTGATACTTGGCCCGTTGGGCGGGAGGGAAGATATCGCCGATGATGGTGAACAGCAGACCCATGGCGATGCCTGCCCCCAGCCCCTGTATGCCGCGGAACACGATGAGCTGCGACATCCCGTCGCCCGGAAGCCAGCGGAACTCACCGGCCCCGCCGCAAAAAGCCGAGGCGGTAACGAATAGGATGTTGCCCGTCAAAAAAAACCATTTTCGCCCATAAATGTCGGAGAGCTTGGCGAAAATGGGAACGGCGATGGTGGAGGTAAGCAGATAGGCGGTGGTGACCCAGGGATAGCGGTCGAACCCGTTCAAGGAGGCGATAATACGCGGCTCGGACGTGCCCACGATGGTCTGATCGAGCGCCGCCAGCAGCAAGGTGAGCAGCAGTCCGGTCATGGTCCCGGCCAATTGCCGCCGGGAGAGATTATGGAGACCGGGCCGGTTGATTTCCGCCGCAGTGGACATTAGACTATTCTAACTGGTTCACGATTCGCGCATGCCGGCGGCGCCGGTAGCGCTTCAACCGGCGAATCCGATCCGTCATCCGACCAAGGAGTGCTTTAGTACTGTAACCGGGACACTTAGTTCTGGAACCGGCGGGTCATTCGATTTTGCGGCGGCAAGCCCCAATCTGGTGTTAGCAAGGTCATGAGATCCGCCATTCAATTAGCGCTTATTCTGGCGACGGCGGTGTCCGCCAGAACGACGACCGTGGCCCAGCCTCGCAGCACGCTCATGGTTTCCGCGAGCCTGACGTCGGTGGCCGCGCTCAGGCGGTTAAAGCGGCGTTATCCGCTGCTTCCCCAGTAATCCGATCCTACAAGTTGCCAGGCGCGGCTCCAATTGGATAAACTTAAGTTTTCCAGGCAAGGAGCAATACGATAATGGCGAAGGTATGTGATGTTTGCGGGCGCGGCCCCCGTTTCGGCAACCGGATCAGCCACGCGCACAACGTAAGTAAGCGACGCTGGAATATCAATTTGCAATCCGTGCGCGCCGTGGTGAATGGCGCGGCCAAGCGCATTCGGGTGTGCACTTCCTGCATCCGCAGCGGCAAGGTTCAAAAGGCCGCCTGACAGTTCGCCGATTTCGGGCGCTCTAAAGAAAACGCGCGTCGATCTCCACTTGATATCCGCTGGCCAGCCGGTTGGTCTCGTTGGCCATCCCGACGACTGCCATTAGTTCAGCCAGCATCGCATCCGACATGCCGGCTTTTCGCGCCGCCGCCGTGTGGGACGCGATGCAATACCCGCATTGATTGGTAGCGCTAACGGCCAGGTAGAGCATTTCCTTGGTCAGCGAATCCAACGCTCCCGGCGCCATGATCTCCTTGATGCTCTGCCAGGTTCGGCGCAGCGCCGCCGGATCGTGCGCCAGCGCCTTCCAAAAATTATTGATCCAATCCGTTTTCCGCGTCGCCATGATGTCGTCGTAGACGGCGCGGACTTCCGCGGTCGCGTCGGCGTATTCGATAAATCCCAGAGTTGCCATTCCGATCTCCTCGACCATCCTAGCGGTTCGCGGCATAATAGAACTACGCCGCATGATTTCAGAAACGATTCCAGAAGGTCTTACTTTCGACGACGTCCTGCTTCAGCCGGCGCGTAGCGAGGTTGTTCCGGCGAACACCGATACGCGCACTTGCTTGACGCGTCACATTGGATTGAACATTCCCATCGTCAGCTCGGCCATGGACACGGTGACCGAATCGCATCTCGCCATCGCGCTGGCGCAGCAGGGCGGCATCGGATTCATTCACCGCAACATGTCTCCCGAACGCCAGGCCGAGGAAGTGGACCGGGTGAAACGCAGCGAGAGCGGAATGATTGTCGACCCGGTGACTATCGATCCGGAGAAAAAGATTTCTGACGCGCTCGAGCTGATGAAGCGATATCGCATCTCGGGCGTTCCGGTTACGAAAGATGGAAAGCTGGTGGGCATTCTCACAAACCGCGACTTGCGGTTCGAGACGCGGTTCGATTTGCCGATCTCGCAGGTGATGACCAAGGAGCACCTGATCACGGTTCCGGTGGGCACGACGCTCGAGGAAGCCGAGAAGATCCTGCATCGGCACCGCGTGGAGAAGCTGCTGGTGGTGGACGATCAGTTCGCGCTCAAGGGACTGATCACGGTGAAGGACATTCAGAAAAAGCTGAAGTATCCCAACGCGGCCAAGGATCAGCAAGGCCGGCTCCGGGTGGGAGCGGCGGTGGGTTCGACCGGCGATTTCCTGGAGCGGGCGCAGGAGTTGGTGGCGAAGAAGGTGGACGTGATCGTGGTGGATTCGGCGCACGGACATCAGGAAGGCGTCATGGAGGCGGTGCGGACATTGAAGCGCAGCCTGCCGGACGTGGATCTTATCGCGGGCAACGTCGCAACGTTCGAAGGCGCGCGCGATCTGATCGACTTGGGCGCGGACGGCATCAAGGTTGGGATCGGGCCGGGATCCATCTGCACCACGCGAGTAGTGAGCGGCGCGGGCGTTCCGCAGATCACCGCGATTTCGGAATGCTCGCGGGCCACGCGCGGCGCCGGGGTGCCGTTGATCTCCGATGGCGGCATTAAATATTCAGGCGATGTCACCAAGGCCATCGCGGCGGGCGCGGATGCGGTGATGATCGGCAGTCTTCTGGCTGGGACCGAGGAAAGTCCGGGCGAAACGATTCTGTACCAGGGCCGGACGTTCAAGAGCTACCGAGGGATGGGTTCGATGGGCGCGATGTCGCAGGGAAGTTCGGATCGATACTCGCAGGACGCGGGCGGAAAGCTGGTGCCGGAAGGGATCGAAGGCCGCGTTCCCTACAAAGGGGTTTTGTCCGAGCTGGTTTATCAGTTGGTGGGCGGATTGCGGGCCGGTATGGGCTACTGCGGATGCCGGAATCTGCGCGAATTGCAGGAGCGAGCGAGTTTTCTGCGAGTGACGTCGGCAGGTCTACGCGAGAGCCACGTACACGACGTGATCATCACCAAGGAAGCGCCGAATTATCGTTTGGAGTAACTGAGGCGTCTGGAGTAACTACTGCTGTACGGGGGCTCCAAAATCGACGTAGTCGATGCTTTGGATGGATGCCGACATCATGTTCTGTTCCGACTCGAGTTGCGCGCATAGAGCGTCCGCAGCCTGGAGCTGCGCAGTCTCGTTGGCCTGGACCTGGCTCACCTGAGCGTTCATCGTTGTGATCTGATTGGTGAGCTCCGTGTTTTCGGAAGTATATCCGGCTTGCTGCATCTCAATCAGGCCCGAGACGGGATCGGTTAGTTCGGTGAAGTTGTTGGCCAGCGAGGCGAATCCGGAGCTGGACGAGCCGAGAAAGCTGAGCGCGTCCGAGACCTGCGTGTCCGACAGGCCGTTGAAGGTAGTCTGATCGAAACTCATCTTGCCGGTGTCATCGAAACTGATCCCCAGGTCGGCAAGACTGTGGACGCTGCTGGTGCTGCTGGGATTCCAATAGAAGGCCATCTGCTGCAGATCTTGGCTGACCTGTTGAATCACCAGATTTCCAGTAAGCGGACCGCCGCTTTGGCCCTGTTGGGCGGTGACGTCCGCGAGCGCCGTGTTGTAGCTCGAGACGAGGGTCTGGAGCGCGCTCGAAAGCTGGGACGGATCGGTTGTGAGCGACACGGTGGCCGAGCCAGTGCTGGTGCTGTTCAGCGTGAGGCTGACACCGGAAATCAAATCGTTGATGGTGTTGTTCGATCGCGTGACCTGGATGCCATTCAAATAGAACTTGGCATTGGACCCCTGATCGGTGGCGGTAATCAGGTCGGTGGGGGTCATGTCGTTGAGCTGGATAGTGGTGGCGCTGGAATTGTTAGTGGAAATCGAGAGTGAGCCGTTGCTGACGCTGGCCGTTACGCCCGCACCGGCGCCATTGATCGCCTGTACCAAGCCGTTCAGATTGTTGTTGCCGCTAACATTCAGGTTGTAGGTTTTCGAACCCACCAACAGGTTCACGTAACCGCTGCTCGAAACCTTGGTACTGGCCGGATCGGCGTAAGTGGTGAGTGACGTTTCCGTGCCCGTGCCAGTACTGCTGACCAGGTCGCTGGGTTTCGTAAGGTCGTTGAGCTGCAAAGTTGTCGCGCCGGGATTGCTGGCCGAGATGGTGAGATAGTCAGGCGTGGAACCGGTTCCCGTGGTCAGAATCGAAGCGGTGACGCCCGCGCCGGCCTTGTTGATCGCCGAAGCCAAGCCGGCCAGATTATTATTGCCGCTGATGTTGAGTTGATAGGTGTTGGAGCCGACCACCAGGTTGACGTAACCGCTTGCGGAAACGGCCGTGGTGGTCGAATTCGCGTATCCGGTGAGCGACGTTTCCTGGGCCGCCGATGCGAGCGAAGTGATATCGGAAATCGTGTAACTCGACTCCCCGGTAGCCCCGGTATTCACCGCCGAAACCATGTTCGAATTCGAGCTACTGGCGGACAACCCGCCGTTGGCGGCCAGCGTCCCCAGCGCGGCAATCGCGGAACCCACGCTCGTTAAATCGGGTTCGATAGCGGTTAGCGCCTGCTGTTCGCCTTGAACGGTGGTTTGGGTGTTTTGCAGCGCCTGCACCGGCAATTGCGCGATCTGGACCGCGCGCTGTATAACGGATTGAAAATCGTCCGAATATTGGCTGACGCCCACGAAATACTGGGCTCCTGTAATCGCCGAAAGCGATGAGGCTGAGGTGCTCATACTGCTTTATTTATCGGCTTGAGACGACGGTGTCTTGATGCCTTTTTCCAGCCAGCCTGTAAATTTGCGTTGCGACCTGTTCTACCTGCTCGCCGGTCATGTGGGAATGGAGCGGAAGGCTCAAAACCGAGCGCGCGCAGGCCTCGGCGACGGGGAAATCGCCGGCCTTATACCTCGCGTCGGCATACGCAGGCATAAGGTGAATCGGCACGGGATAGTGAACAGCGCTCTGGATTCCGGCCAGCTCCAGCGCCTGCTGCAAGCCGTCGCGGCCGTTAGCGCGGATGGTGTAGAGGCAGTAGATGTGGCGTACACCCGAAGCCGCGAGCGGCCGCACGACATCGGCATTTTCGAGCAGCCGGTGGTACTCGGCGGCGAACGACCTGCGCGCTTCGGTCCAGGCTTCGAGCCGCCCGAGTTTCACTCGAAGAATAGCCGCCTGTATTGCGGGCATGCGGTAGTTGTAACCCTTCAGCACCGGATAATAGCGGTGTTGCTCGCCCCAATTTCGAAGCGATTCGATCGCGCGCGCATATTCCGGATTGTTGGTGGTGACGAGACCGCCCTCGCCGGCCGCGCCGAGGTTCTTGGTTGGATAAAAGCTGAAGCACCCGAGGTCGCCGATGCTCCCGACGCGCCTTCCTTTATATTCGGCGCCGTGAGCCTGCGCGGCGTCTTCGATGACCAGGAGCTTGTGGCGGCGCGCGATATCGAGAATCGGGTCCATATCGGCGGGCTGGCCATAAAGATGCACCGGCAGGATGGCGCGCGTGCGAGGGGTGACGGCGGCTTCGATCCGGCGGACATCGATATTGAAAGTAGCGGGATCGATGTCGACAAAAACCGGTGTCGCGCCGACATAGCCGAGAGCCGCTACCGTGGCGTAGAAAGTGAACGGAACGGTGATGACTTCGTCGCCGGGTCCGATACCCGCGGCCAACAACGCCAAGTGCAGGGCGCTGGTGCCCGAATTGACTCCGACGCCGTATTGGACGTCGCAGTAAGCCGCGAACTCCTCCTCGAATGCGGCCGTTTCGGGGCCGAGAATGAATTGGCTGGTTTCGAACACGCGCGCGATGGCGGCGTCGATTTCGGTTTTCAATTCGCGATACTGGGCCGCCAGATCGAGGAATGGAATCATGTCAGAAGCTCTTCAAACTTGCGCGCTACTACTTCCCAAGAATAGCAAGCGGCGATCATTTCCCAGGCTGCGTTGGTCAGCCGCGCGCGCGCGCCGGCGTCGTCGAGCAGGGCCAGGCAACGGTCGGCGAAATCGGGCGCCGAATCGGCGAGGAGGATGTTCTCGCCATTCCGAACATCGAGTCCTTCGGCGCCGACGGTGGTGGAAACCACAGGAATCCGCGCGGCCATGCTCTCGTAAATCTTCAGCCGGGTTCCGCCTCCGATGCGCAGGGGGACGATGGCGACCGCCGATCCCCACAGATATGGACGCACGTCGGGGACGGTGCCGGTGACATGGAAATGCGCGTCCTGCTCCGCGAGACGCCGGATGTCGGACGGCGGGTTGCGCCCCACGATCGCGATGGAACTATCGGGGCGGCGTTGCCGGATCAGCGGCAGGACTTCGCGGGTGAACCATTTCACAGCGTCGATGTTCGGCATCCAATCCATCGATCCCAGGAACACGAGGTCGGTGGCGCAGGCTGGCGAAGCGGGCGGGCGAAAGTAGTCGAGGTCGACGCCGGTGGGGACGGCGCGGACGCGGCAGACGCCGTAATCGGATCGCATCGTTTGAGCGTCGGCGGGGGAAACGGCGATGATGGATTTCACCTCGCGGCACACTTCGCCTTCGTAGCGGCGCATGCGCTCGTACTGGCTTTTGAAGTAGGCGCGCCGCAGAGGCGAGGCCGTGTGCTCGACGTGCCGCTTCCAGATCATCGCCTCCACGTTGTGCTGGAACAAAGTGGCACCGGCGAGGTCCGGAATGTTGGGCGCGGCGAACAGGAAATCGCAGACGATGGCGTCGAACTTTTCGGCGCGCGTGAGCGTTTCGATTTGGCGCTGCATCGCGCTCGATTGGTAGCGGCTGACGGCCAGCGGGAGCGGCGAAAACAGCCCCGCGCAGGCTTGCATCCAGAAACGGGGCGTGGAACGGGGAGGCGCGATGTGCGGAATTGGGTAAGCTCGCGCGCAATATTCGGAGCTGCGTTCCACGCCGCCCGCCTGTTCCGGAAGGTCCAGCGCGACGTAATGGATCTGATGGCGCCGATGCAATCGCTTCAGGGTTTCGAGCGTGCGGATGTGGCCGCCCTTGGTGGTCGGATGGAGAAAATCCGACTTCGCCCACAAGATTTTCATGACGCCGAGCGCGTGGCTTCGTAGACGCCCGTCCACCAGCGCTCTCGCCGGCCGGTGAGGAAGAGATCGCCCCAAATCTGGAGATTGAGCAGCCGCCAGATGCGATCGGTGGCGTCTTCACGGCCGGATTGATGGCGCCGGATCAGCGACTCGACTTCGCGCATGTCCAGATGCGCGGCCAGCAGTCCATCGCGCGAACGCAAGGCGGCGTAGAGCGGCTCGGCGTTCGGATGGAGCAGCCAGGCGCGCAATGGCGTCGGAAATCCCATCTTCTTGCGGTGGATGATGGATCGCGGCAATAGGTCGCGTACCGCTTTCTTCAGGATGTATTTCTGCGTGCGGCCGCGAATCTTGAGATGGTCCGGCATACGCATCGCGAACTCGACTAGCGTGTGGTCGAGGAACGGCACGCGGCTTTCGATGGAGCAGGCCATGCTCATACGGTCCTGCTTCATCAGCAGTTCCACCAGGTACGTTTTCTGATCGGCATAAAGCATGCGGGCTAGGGGCGACGCGGCTGGGCGGGCGTCGAAATAGCGGCGGTAGTTGTCGTAGACGGAGGATGGCGCTGTCAGCAGGAGCCGATCTTGCTCGTCGGCCGAGAACGCGCAGTAGAAATTCTCCAGGAACAGCGATTCGAGCGTAAGGTCGCGTCCGAGGACGGTATGCCGCAGTTTTCTCCGCAGGGATGCGCTTAGCAGCCGGGAAGTGGCGACTTGCGATCGGATGGCGCGGCGCAATGCGCGAGGCACGAACCGGTAGGCGTTTGCGGCGCGCTGGTTCATACGATTCCAGCGATAGCGTTCGTATCCGCCGAAACATTCGTCGGCGCCTTCCCCGGTGAGAACTACTTTCACATGCTCGGACGCCAGCTTGGAGACGAAGTACAGCGCGACGCTGGAGGGCCACGCGATCGGTTCGTCTTCGTGCCAGATCAGGCGCGGCAGAGCTTCGAAGAAATCTTCCGCGCCGACCACGGTCTCGCGATGTTCCGTGCCGATGGCGCGCGCCACTTGGGCCGCGTAACTCAATTCGCTGAAGCGGGCTTCGCGATATCCAACGGCGAACGTCTTGACCCGCGCATCCGGGCGGTGGCGCTGCATAAGAGCGGCGATGGCGCTGGAATCGACGCCGCCGCTCAGGAACATGCCGAGCGGCACGTCGCTCATCCGGCGCATCTCGACCGTTTCTTCCAGGCGACGACGCGTCTCGGCCACCCACTCGCGCTTGTCGAGCTCATCGCCGCGGGCGGGCGTCGGAACGTCCCAGTAGCATTCGACGCGGATGTCGGGGGCGTCCGCGGCCAGATCCAGCGTCAGATGATGCCCTGGCATGAGCTTGCGAATATTACGGAACAGCGTGCGATCGCCGCTCGAATAACCGAAAGCCAGAACTTCCGGGAGCGCCGCTTCGTCAAGCGCCGGGGAAATGGAGGGATGCTCGAACAGCGCCTTGATTTCCGAGGCGAAGGCGAACAGGCGGCCGTCCCAGAAGTAATAGAACGGCTTAATGCCCAGGCGATCGCGCGCGCAGAACAGTCGGCGACGGCGGTCCCAGATCGCGAAGGCGAACATGCCTCGGAACTCGTCGAGACAACCGGCGCCGTGCTGCTCGTAGGAGTGCAGGATGGTCTCGGTGTCGGAGTGCGTGCGGTAGCGATGGCCCGCCCGTTCCAGAGCCGCGCGCAAATCGGCATGGTTGTAGATTTCGCCGTTATAGACGATCCACAGGTCTTCGGTTTCGTTGGATAGCGGCTGGTGGCCGCCGGCGACGTCGATGATGCTCAGGCGCCGATGGCCCAGGTGAGCGAAATCGTCGTGATAAAACCCGAAATCGTCGGGACCGCGATGCCGAAGGGCCTCGGTCATACGGCCGAGGTGCAACACGCTGCCGGAAACGGGCGTCGTGGTGACAAATCCCGTCACCCCGCACATCTGGTATCAGTGTAGCTGGAAAGCGCCGATTCGCGCTAACATTGCTCACATGAAAATTTCACTTGGCCGCGCCGCGCTGGTGTCGGCGATTATTTTGGTTCCTTTCGACTCGCTGACTTCTCAGACCAGCCAGGCGCAGCGGATTCCGCAGTTCGAGAACTCTGACGTCAAGGTGTGGAAGACCACCGTGATGCCGAACGCTCCGCTGTCGATGCACACGCACGAGCACGCCCGGGTGATCGTGGCGTTGTCGGGCGGAACGATGAAAATCGCGTATGAAGACGGCACGTCCGAAATCGAGCATTGGGAAACCGGGAAGGCGTATTGGCTGTCGGCCGAGGAGGGCAAGAAACGTCATGCCGACCAAAACGTGGGCGACAAGCCGATCGAGGTGATGGTGGTGGAAGTGAAGAACGACAAGTAAATGCGCGCGACTGCGCCAGTTCACCCTCAGACACGCACAGATCATCCTCAGCCTGCCGGGACGCTTCTGTGACAAACGAAATGATCCAAGCAAGCGCACTTCAAGAGTTATGATCGAAAACGTGGAACGGAGCTGCCTCGCTCTCTTCGTGCTGCTCGCCGGATGTACGGGGCCTGTACGCCTTGCGGAACGAGAAAAGGTTAGAGTGACGAACGATTCCGAAAGCGTCCGGAAGATGATTGCTGCCGAACGTGGCCTGCAGATGCTCGAACGTCGCGGACGTAGCGGCGCTGAATGGTTGGCGATCTTTCGCGCGGAGGACTTCGAGGGACGTGAGCCCCCTCGACGACGGGAGTTTTTGAAGAGCTTGGAGTCTGCGCCGGGTTTCGAGCTCATTGCCGCATCGGATGCCAGAATCCTTCAGACAGTAAACGATGCAAGTGCACCATGAAGGAGGCGTTTTCCAACTCAATGGAGATGATCCAGGTCACCTCCGGTCCGTTCAAGGACCAAGTCGGATGGGTCTGGGATGACCAGGTTAGGCGGCTGCGGGTCTGGCCATAGAAGATGCCGGCGGATTCGTTCCGGCATGAACCTACACGGGCGCCGGCGTCTCGAACTTTTGGCTCTCTTCGTTGTACGAGGTCACCGTGCCGGCGCCGATGTGATAGACCCAGCCATGCAGCGCCAGATCGGCGTTCTGCAGCCGATCCGCAACCGAGGGATGCAAGCGCAGATTTCTTAGTTGCGCGACGACATTCTGCTCCGTCAGCGCCAGAAGAAATTCGGGACTTGGTTCCGGATCGCGCTGCACCACATTCGCGTAGCGCAGCCAGGCCGTCACGTTGGGATAGCGTTCCAGGGTTCCGGGATTGAGCGCGCCTCTCATGACGCCGCAATCGGTGTGGCCGCAGACGATGACCTCACTCACTCGCAACACGCCAACCGCATATTCGATAGTGGCCGAGACGCCACCCACCGTTTCGGGATAGGGGGGCACAATATTGCCGATCACGCGGCAAATGAATAGCTCGCCCGGTTCGGTTTGAGTGAGCAGGCAAGGGTCGATCCGAGAGTCGGCGCACGTTATGAATAGCGCTTCAGGCCGCTGACCGGTCGCTAGTTTCTCGAAAAGCTCCCGGTTCTTCGGATAAACGTTTTCTTGGAATCGGGAGACGCCCCCGAGGAATTTGTCGACAGACAATTCGATCTATTTATTCGGACCGGCCGCGTCCGCTTTCCTTGCTCCACCCAGAATGTCGGGCATCGCGTAGTTGCCTTCGTGGCAGGCATATTCGTACACCGGGCCGGGCGTGGCGTGGAACGGATACTCGAGCGTCCATGGCTTGGTGAACGTGGACGGATCGTCGATGATGGCGCGATAAAGTATGGTGCTCGGATCGACGCGCTGGAACCGCTCGATCACGTGCAGCTGATCGCCCGAGCCCTCGAACTTGGTCCGATCCGTGAAATTGGTAGTGTCCACCACCAGCGTGTCGCCGTCCCAATGGCCGATCGAGTCGCCCAGCCATAGGTGAACGTTGGCAGGAGGATGAGCGCCGTTAATTCGGACAATCCGAGCGTCGTGAACCATCTCCACCAGAATCATCACCGTGTCGGGAGTCTGCACGATCTCGTAGTTGTTGTTGTACAGCACCGGGAGCATGGGCGGTCCGGACGTGGAACCGAACCCAAGCAGGCAGCGTTCCGAGAGCGGGCGATCCTTCACGCTGTTGTAGATAAAGTTGCTCCGCATCGCGAGATTGGCCCTTTTCCGCCCGTCGGCGGTGAGCGGCGGAACTTTGCCGTCCGGGGGATCGACGATCAGCGAGGTTCGCTTCACGCCATCCACGCGCGCCAGTTCCGATCCCCGATCGATGAACAATATGTTGTACCCGCCGGTTCCGTTCGATCCGGCGGCGGCCAGCAGCGGGCTTTCGGACTTGCCGTCCACGTCGGCCAGTTCCTGCGCGGAGTGCTTCTCGAATTCCTTGGCTTCGGCGTCGGTCAGAGTCGCTTTGCCGGCCAGAGCGGCAGGCCGCTCCATGGGCGTGATGGTGGCGTTGGTCCAAACACCCTGCAAGTCCGGATGGCCGTCCGGCGCGCGCGGGATAGCGCCGGATTTCGACTTCGAAGCGCCCGACGATTTCGCCGCCGCACCCGCGGTCTGACCCGGAAGCGGCGCCGCCAATATCACCGCTAGCGCGCCCACGCAGGCGTAGCTGAACGGCTTCCATTGGTACCGCATGTTTAGTTCTTTTTCTTCTCGGCGTCCGCCTTGCGAGCGCCGCCCATGATGTCCGGCATGGCGTAATTTCCTTCATGGCAGGCGTATTCATACACCGGGCCCGGAGTGGAGCGGAACGGATATTCGAGCGTCCACGGCTTGGTGAAGGTGCTGGGATCTTCGACGGTGGCTCGATAAAGGATGGTTTCGGGATCGACGCGCCTGAAGCGTTCCACTACGTGCAGGTTTGCGCCCGATCCTTGGAACATGGTCGCGTCTGTGAAGTTGGTGGTGTCTACCACCAGCGTGTCGCCCTCCCAGTGGCCGATGGAGTCGCCCAGCAGCTCGTGGACGTTGGACGGCGCATGCGTGCCGTTCATGCGGATGATGCGAACATCGTGGACCATCTCCACCAGGATCATGACCGCCGTGGGCGTCTGGACGATCTGATAGTTGTTGTTGTAAAGCACCGGAAGCATGGGCGGACCGGAGGTGGAACCAAACCCGATGATGCAGCGTTCCGAAAGCGGCCGATCCTTCACGCTGTCGTATTTGTTGAAATTCCGCATCATGCCGGAAATCCTCTTGCGGGCCTCGTCGGTGAGCGCGGGGACTCTTCCATCCGGCGGATCGATAACCAGCGATGTGCGTTTTACGCCATCCACGCGCGCCAACTCCGTTCCCCGGTCGACGAACAATACGTTGTATCCGCCCGTCCCCGAAGATCCCGCGGCGGCGATCAGCGGGCCGTCGGACTGGCCATCCTGTTTGTTGAGTTCGTCCTCTTCGTGCTTCTCGTACTCGGTTGCTTCGGCATCGGAAATCGTCGGTTTCGCCGCCATTTTGGCGGGCCGTTGCAGCGGGGTTATGGTGGCGTTGGTCCACACGCCCTGCAAATCCGGATGGCCGTCCGGCGTGTGTGGAATGGCGCCGGTCTTGGCCTTCGACGCTGCCGACGGCTTCGCGGCCGCGCTGGAAGTCTGTGCCGGGAGAGAAAGCGCGAACACAACCGCCAGCGCACTGATGGATGCAAGCAAGCGATAACTCATAGGATCTCCTTGGTTGCGCCTTCGCGCAACACAGTTAACAGTGTAGCGAAATCGCAAGGGGGCCGATTCGGGCAGAATGAAGATTGCCTCCGGAAATCGATCTGTGGGAACCGTTGCGCCGCTACTGGGGTTACGAGGAATTTCGCCCGCTGCAGGAGCGGATCATTCGGAGCATTCTGGCCGGGCACGATACTGCCGTAGTGATGCCGACGGGCGGGGGAAAGTCGCTGTGTTACCAATTGCCCGCGCTGGTTTCGAGCGGAACGGCCATCGTCATCTCGCCGCTCATCGCGCTGATGCAGGATCAAGTGGCGCAGCTCACCGCCATGGGGATTCCGGCGGCGGTCCTGAACAGTTCCATCCCCTGGTCCGAACAGCCCGGGATCATCCAGCAGGCCGCGCGGGGCGCGTATCGGCTGCTTTATCTCTCGCCCGAGCGCGTGGCGAAGCCGGAGACCGTGGCGTGGCTTTCGCGCGTGCCCATCCAGTTCTTCGCCATCGACGAAGCGCACTGCATTTCCGAATGGGGCCACGAGTTTCGGCCGGAATACCGGCAGTTGAGCGGTCTGCGGGCGAACTTTCCCGGAAAACCGATCGCCGCGTTCACGGCCAGCGCCACCCGGCGCGTTCGTCACGACATCCTGGCGCAGCTGCAGTTGCACGATCCGCACAAGTACATTTCGAGCTTTCATCGGCCCAATTTGCGATTCCTGGTGAAGCAGTGCGAAACCGAGAGAGCGCAGCGCCGACTGCTGGTGGCCGCGCTGCGGGCGCACGCCGGCGACAATGTCATCGTGTATGCACCCACCATCGCGCGTTTGGAGGAAACCGTCGATTTTCTGGCCGAAAAGGGAATCGCGGCGGTGCCGTATCACGCCCGGATGGATGCCCGCGCGCGGCAGCGGAATCAGGAACGCTGGATGTCGGATGACGTGCGCGTGCTGGTGGGCACCATCGCGTTCGGGCTGGGCATCAACAAGGCCGCCGTTCGGGCGGTGATTCATTTGTCGCTGCCGAAATCGCTGGAGCAGTATTACCAGGAAGCCGGCCGCGCGGGCCGCGACGGTCTTCCGTCGGACTGCGCGCTGCTGTGGCAGAAGAAGGACGCCGGATTGCTCGCGCATTTTATAGACGCCGTTTCCGATCGCGCCGAGCAGCAGCGCGCCTGGGATCGTTATCACACGATCCGCCGGTTCGCCGAGTCCGCCACCTGCCGGCATCGGCAAATCTGCGTGCATTTCGGCGAGACTCCCAAGTGGGAAAGCTGCGGCATGTGCGACGCTTGCCAGGCCGCGCCCGCGTGGCTGCTGGGCTTGTCGGAGGCGACGCTCGCGGTGGAGCGACGGAAACCGCGCCCGGCGATCCGCTCAGATGCTCCCGCGGCCGCCGACCCGGAGTTGCTCGAATACCTGCGGGAATGGCGGCGCGAGCGGTCGCTACGCGACAATTTGCCCGCGTTCATGATCCTGCACGACAGCTCGCTCGAAGACTTGAGCCGCAAGCTGCCGCGAACCATGGCCGATTTGTTGCGCGTGTCCGGCATCGGCGAGAAGAAAGCGGCCGCGATCGGCGGCGCGATTCTGGAGGCGCTCGAAGCCTATCGCAACGGCGCGCGCGCCGCTCAACGCGAAGAAGCGAAAAGCTCGCCGGCCGAGGACACCATGCGGATGCTCTCGGAAGGACGCAGTTTTGAAGAGATCGCCCGGATTCGCGAGCGCCGGCTTCAAACTGTGATCGACTTGGTGGCCGAACTGGTGGAACGCGGCCGTCTGGAGTTTAACGACGCCTGGATTCCGGCTGGGCGGCGCGAGCAGATCGAGGCCGTCATTCGGCGGCTGGGCGTGGCGCGCATGAAATCCATCAAGGACGAATTACCGGCCGAGATCAGTTACGGCGAGATTCGCCTCGTGGTAGCGCGGTCCAGGCGCGCGTGAAAACGTTAACGAATGAATAGGTGTGGAGCGATGGCTTGACCCGCCGTCCACCCAGAATGAGCGCGCAATTGACCCACAAGAGTGGCAGGATCGTTACCCCCAAGCCGGGCCTACTCGAGAAAGAGCAAGGCATTTGGGTTTTTAATACAGGCGAGCCGTTATCTGCTTCGACCACGGATCAGGTGTTGCAACGGATCCGGAAAGAACGCGATCGGGCGAACCAGGGCAAAGCGGAATGATGGTCGTCGCTGCGCTACATCCGCGCTAAACTGAAACCAATGACCGATCAGGAGCGAATGTCGCGCCCTCTCTCCCAAGTGGACCCGGACATCTACGACGCCATCCAGCATGAAACGGAGCGCCAACA
>Ga0302325_10013233_pt1 | contig 17621 bp, 21 predicted proteins | sample Palsa_T0_2_FD_201948 | JGI IMG/M metagenome (GOLD analysis project Ga0302325, IMG submission 201948) | Peat permafrost microbial communities from Stordalen Mire near Abisko, Sweden - Palsa_T0_2 | ecosystem: Environmental > Terrestrial > Soil > Palsa > Peat permafrost | place: Sweden: Abisko... | reverse complement strand
CGGCAATACTGTGCACTCGGACCCGTGTCTTCGTCGGCTTCAGTCGCTATTGCTGGACGAGATCCACGATCGGCATGATGGCGGGCGGCTGCGCCAGCTCGATGCCCAGCTCCGCCATGACTGGGCCGAGGTAAGTCGGGAACTTATCGAACGCCTCCTGGCTCTCCCAGACATCGAAGACCTGAAGCTGCCCCTCTTCACCGAAGCATGAGTGGAGCTTCATAGCGCCTTCCAGCGCTCCGGCCTCACGGAGGCGGTCACGCCCCTTGGAATGCTGCTCAGAAGTCATGTTCTTGGTGACGATGTAGATGGCAATCACGGGACGTGAACTCCTTGTTAGTTGGCTATCACAACATTCGTTGATGAGCGTCAGCTGATCACTTCAAAGCGTCACCGGCGTCGATCACCTCCTCGTGCTCGCTGTGGCGCACAATGAGGCGTCCCTTGACTACGTAGCCCAGTGCGGGCTGGGGCATTTGCCGTCCGGGAGAGCGCATGGGACCGAGGTCGTGGTCCCGGCGAATGTCCACGAAGTTCACAATACGTTCTCCACTAGCTGCAAAGCCTGCTGGTCCAGTCCACTTGGTTGCGCCTTCCCCTGCGCTCGCTCCAAGCCAACATCGTGGATCGGAACAATCGTGACTCTGGACGTGAACTCCGTGGCGGCGTCGATTACCGGCTGACTCGCCAAAGCTCAGCCACCGCGATCGTTTCTGGTACAGGAGTGTGAAGGCGGCTTGAGTGGTTTTCGGCGAACTCTCCTGAACCATTCACGCAGTTCAGCGGCATTTCTCGTCTTCGGTGAACCCCGGCGGTTGTCGGCGACCGCGCGATGGACGCGGTGTTTCACTGGTGACGGTCAGAGGCGATTCGCCTATGTCCGGCAAGACATTGCGGCGGGCGGGGCTCCCCAAGGGTCTCGTCGTCACCTCAGTCACACGAGCGGATCGATTATTCGCTCCCAACGGAGACACAGAGTTGGCGAAGGGTGACCAACTTTCGGTTCTTGGTCAAACAGGCGACTTGGAGGACCTCGGCCAAGTTGAGCCGCTCGGACCACCGCCACACCTAAACAATGGCTCTTCCCGTCCGCTGGAGCAGTAACCAGTTCCAAGGCGTTCAGCGTCCCCTATTGTCGCAGCCTCGAAGGACGTGCAGTGGGTCGTCCACCGGGCGCCCTTTTTGCCAGCACGCTCCGCAATCGATCTCGTCAACGCATGTTTGCCCGCTGGGTTTCGATATCAGTCTCCTCACGGAAAAACGCCCTGGCAACCGCTATTGCGTTGGCGTCAAGCGGTGAAGCGCCATCGCAAATAGCGGGAAGTACGAAACTGATCCGAGTACCACCGTTGGCGGGGGGTTCGGCCCAGATCCGGCCACCTTGCGCTTCAATGAGGCCTCTGGCGATGGCCAAGCCAAGCCCGGCTCCCCCGCTGGCCGGATTGCGAGCGCTGTCGGCACGCCAGAATGGCTCGAACACGCGCTCGGTCACCTCGGGCGCGATCCCGATCCCGGTGTCTTCCACGGATACCAGCACTGCGCCGGCCCCACCGGCTACCGCAACCGTGATTTTCCCTCCTGCGGGGGTATACCGCAGAGAGTTAGTGATGAGGTTGGTCAGAACGCGTTCGATCTTGTCGGGGGCGCACCTCGATTCCGTGGCGCCACCTCGTTGCGCCGCGAACAAGTGCACCCCTCGGGCTGTTGCTTCGGCTTCGAATCTATGCACACAACTTGCCACCAAGTGCTCCAAGTCGACAGCATCGAACTCCAGGGTCACTGCACCCGAATCGATACACGCAAGTTCGAAGAGGTCGTCAACCAACGCTCCCAAAAGGCGGACTTGACTCTGCAATGGGCTTAGATAGTGGCGGGGCTCGACGATGCCGTCCTCTATCGCTTCAAGCATTGCCTGCAGGGAAGTGATGGGCGCCCGCAGGTCATGACTGGCCCACGCTACGAGTTCGCGGCGAGCATCGAAGGCCTCCTCGAGATGCGTGGCCATCACGTTGAATGACGACCCGAGTTCGGACAGTTCGCTGGGCCCTGCCTCGGGCGCCCGCGCTCCGAGGTCTCCTGCCGCCAACTTCTGCGAAGCTACGCGGATGACGTCAAGAGGAGTCACGATATTGCGGGCGAGTAGGAACGCCCCCAGCAATCCGCTCATCGTGACTACGCCAGTGATGAAGATGAAGTCGGCGTCGTTTCCCATGTGGAACATCACCAGACCCGACACGAGAACGGCGCCCAACGGGAGCAGGACCGCGACGAGAGCCAGCCCCATCAACTGCAACCGGACCGATCGCAAAGACCTCAGAAGCAAGGCCGCCACAGTGCCAATGACGAGTGCTCCTACGCCTACGCTGATCCCTAGCAGTGTCATGCTTCAAACCTGTAACCCACGCCCCAAATCGTTACGATTATTTCGGGTCGAGACGGGTCGCTTTCAATCTTTTCTCGAAGACGCCGGACATGGACGGTGACGGTGCTTGTCCCTGCGTCAAGAGCTGCTTCATAGCCCCACACCTGCGCAAGAAGTTGTTCACGAGAGAACACGGTGTGCGCATGACTGGCCAGACAGAACAAAAGGTCGAACTCAGTTGCGGTCACGCCTATTTCGACACCCTCTCTGAACACCCGACGCGACGGTCCGTCAATGATCAATCCGGCTACCTCAAGCCTCAGCGGCGTCTTCTGCTGCCTTGTACCTGTCCGGCGCAGGATTGCCTTGACCCTGACAACAAGTTCCCGCGGTGAAAACGGCTTCACCACATAGTCATCCGCACCCAACTCAAAACCGGTGATTCGGTCCGATTCCTCGCCGCGGGCCGTCAGGAGGATGACCGGAACGTCACTTATTGACCGTATCCACTCGCACAGGTCCAAACCATTGACCTTGGGCATCATCACGTCGACAATCACCAGATCTGGTGGGTCGTCTTGGATTATTTGCTTGGCCCGTTCTCCATCAGTTGCCTGGAGCGTCCGCATCCCTTCATGGTCGAGGTAGCGGACGACCACGTCGCGGATGACGTCGTCGTCGTCGCAAACCAGGATGGTCGAAGGAGACCGTTCGACCGTCCTACCTCCGAGTTTTTCGTATGCGGACAAGGTGGCCATCAACTCCCAGCTTAGAGAACGTGGCGTCGACACCTTTCGCGGCAGTTCTTACAAGTTGGTGACATCCGTGTAGGGAATTTCGCCTTTTGTAAGACCTCACGGGCCAGTTCCGATTTCCCCGAGAGTACGGTCGTCGTATGGACGAAGGGTCTACGGGAGAACCACCGGTAGACCTCGGAGACGGGCAGGGCGAACCGATCGATCCCGAAGCCAGGACCGCTCCGGATCCGTCTCCGACAACGCCAACGTTCACCCGCCGCGCCGTGGGTACGGCCAGGCAGGTGGTCAGGCGTATACGGAGCGCTCGGGTCCGCCTCGAAAGCCGTGGTCGCCGCATCGCTGCGTCATTGTCGGCGCGAGCGGAACGAGTGGTGAACCGCATCAGGCAACGCTTCCATAGCCCACTCCACAGTGAGTGGCTCGCCGCCGTTATGGGGATCGGGCTCGGCATCAGCTTCACCGTTTGCTTCCTCACGGGGTTGGTTGACTACCTGGCCCAACACCCGCCGACGTGGTTCCACCTCCCGGTTCACCCCATCAACCTCTTTCGAGTTACCGAGGGAGTGCATGTCTTGACGGGGATCATGACGATCCCACTGCTGTTGGCCAAGTTGTGGGTCGTCTACCCGAACTTCTTCACCTACCCGCCGGTGAGGAGCATCGCGCACGCCTTGGAGCGGTTGAGCCTTGTGCCGCTGGTTGGAGGGGCGCTCTTCGAGTTGGCGACCGGTGTGGCCAATATTGCCTATTGGTACAGCCCGATGCCCTTCGATTTCACTACTGCCCACTTCTATGTTGCCTGGATCACGATAGGTGGGCTCATTGTCCACATCGGAGCCAAAATCACCCTCACCCGCCAGGTCGTCTCAGGACGACAGGCTGAACACGCGGCGATCAGGGCCGAGGGCTCCCGCCAGGCCACTGACGCACCTGCTGAACCCCTCAAAGGTCGGGGATTTCAGAACGGGCTGACCCGGCGGGGCTTTCTCGGCACCGTCGCCGGAGGTGCGGCCGTGCTCTTCGTCACGGTGGCCGGGGAGACGATTGCGCCCCTTCGCAAACTGGCCATTTTGGCGCCTCGCAACCCGGTAATCGGTCCTCAGTCTCTGCCCGTCAACCGGACCGCATCGGGAGCGAATGTGATTGCCGACGCGCTCAGCAACGAGTACCGCCTGGTCGTCGAGGGAAGGTGCAAGCGACCGCGGACGTTCACGCTCGACGAGCTTCGAGCGCTTCCCCAGCGCGAAGCCGGCTTGCCAATCTCCTGCGTCGAAGGGTGGAGCGCAGCAGCGGAATGGAAGGGGGTCTCACTCCCCACTCTGTTGAAACTCGTCGGGGCCAAGCGGTCATCGCAAATCAAAGTCGAGTCGATCGAAGACCAGGAACGACCGTATTCGAACTCCATCATCGACCCTCAGCACGCCGCCGATCCCGACACATTGTTGGCCCTCGAACTCAATGGGTCCCAACTCGACCTTGACCATGGCTACCCCGTGCGACTCATCGCACCCGACCGACCCGGGGTCCTTCAGACAAAGTGGATCCGCCGGGTGGTCGTCCTATGAGCGGAGATGGTCCCGACCACGACGAGATTCCTGCCATCTCGCCGGGCATGGACTCCGATGCAGAATTGCAGAGAAAGCTGGACACAGAAGGGGAAGGTCACGGGATCACTTTTTGGATCGGACTCGCCGTGGGGTGGGTCGCCATCATCATCGGGCTGTTCGGCATTTTCGACCATGGCTCGCAAGCGAACCCTTTGAAGGTCTTCCGCCTCCTAATAGGGCTGAACATATTCAACGACGCCATCGTCGTTCCGGTGGTCGTCGGAGTGGCCTTTGCCCTGCACCGCTGGGCTCCCCGTTGGCTGTTGGTCCCGGCCCAGGTCTGGCTGATCATTTCCGGCGTGGTCTCGCTGTACGCGTATCCGTTGGTTGGTGATTTCGGCAGGAAGCCTTCACAACCTAGCGAGCTCCCCTTCAACTATTCCCATAATCTCTTAATCGTCCTCGGCTGCGTCACCCTGTTCTGCGCTGGGCTGGCGGTCCGCTCTTGGCGACGCAAGCGCCGAACGACAGCGTGAACCTGGAGGGAGCAGCGGATCTCCCAAAACGGGCCATCGTTTTGAGCCGTGTGATCACCGGGGTCGTGTCTTTGGTGCCCACCGGGGCCTTCTTGTTCGTTGCGTTGCGCCGCATCGGGTACCCCTACGAGTTGGAGTGGCTGGAGGGTGGAGCAGTTGAAATTGTGCGACGGGTGGCGAGTGGACACTCAATCTATGTACAGCCCTCCTTGCACTATGTGCCCTATCCCTATACCCCTTTGTACTTTTGGGTCTGCGGGATTCTTTCTCATGTAATCGGCGTCGGATTCCTTCCGCTTCGGCTTGTCTCCCTGCTCTCTTCTCTGGGGTGTTGTGCCATGTTGGTCGCCATTGTCCGACGCGAGACTGGTGATGTCGTCGCCGGCGTACTGGCGAGCGGTTTGTTCATGGTCACCTTTGCCGTGAGTGGTGCTTGGCTCGATATCGGCCGGGTCGACTCCTTCGCCCTGTGCTTGCTGTTGATGTCGCTCTATGTGGGCCGGCGCGTCGAGAGCGTGCGGGGGGGGCTCATTCTCGGCCTCCTGATGTTCTTGGCCTTCATGGCCAAACAGAGCGATCTGGTGGCAGGTGCCCCGGTGCTGATCTTTCTCCTGTTCGTTCGACGTCGGTCCGGGGTAGCTGCACTCCTGACGGTCTCCGGTCTGGTTGTCGGATCCACCTTGGTGCTCGACGCCCGAACGCACGGATGGTACGGCTACTACGTCTTTACCGAACTCACCCACCAAGGAGTGGTGTCGTCGGTCTGGAGCACGTTTTTCACCCAGGATCTTTGGCATGTTCCTTGGGTCATCGGTTTGGCTATCGTCGGAGTCGCGCTCAACGTTCGCCATCCCGACTGCTCATGGCCCCGAGCGTCCTTGTTTTGGCCGGTTGCGACCTCCGGTCTCCTTCTTTCGGCCTTCGTATCTCGACTGCATTCGGGTGGTGGAGAGGACGTCCTGATTCCCGCCTACGCCGGGTTGGCCATCCTTGGTGCCATGGGGTACGCGGCCATCATCCGCGGAGCACAAGTCCAGCTGCCGGCCGGCCTCGTAGCCCGAAGATCCTGGAAACCGGCCGTAGTGGCGGCCGGACTGGCCCTGATCGCGGCGACGCAGATCGCCGCCCTCCACTACAGCCCGGGGAAGTACGTGCCCACGGCTTCCGATGAAGCTGCCGGTCGTAGCTTCATCGACCTGGTACGAAGGACTCCCGGCCCCGTCATCGTCTCCAACCACCCGTACTACGACACGCTGGCTGGCAAGGCTTCCTGGGCCCAGGGTGAGGCAGTGCACGATGTTCTGAGGGCCGGTCCCAGTGCGGCGCGAAGCGACCTGGAAGCAAGTATCAACGCATTTCTCATGGAGCGGGCGCCGACGACCATCTTCAGCGATGACCCGGATTACGCTCTCGGCTCCTACTCCGACGCCTACTTTCGTCTGACCTCGACGCGCGTCTTTGCTTGCGCGCGGTGCTTCTATCCGGTCACGGATATCAAGCGACGTCCGGCCTACCGCTTCGTTCGCAGGTGAGCGGCGAGGAGACGAGCAGCGGCTTGTCGAGTTGCACAAACCAACGACCTGAATCTTCCCACAAGTCGGTCAGGGCCAACCCGGCCAGATCCGCTGTGAGTTCGGCGTCAGTAGCGCTCAACGAGGCCCACGAAAACCATGCTCCTCCCTTCTCACCCGACTCGATGAACAATTCGAGAACCTCTGATGGATCGCTCGGCGCACCGGTTTCCACCAACGCCCTCCCGCCCGGGACCAGAAGTTCGACCACTCGCCGAAGCAGGGTGCCCGGACAGCCTCCAATTCCGACGCTGCCGTCCAAGAGGAGAACGGACCCCCACCTGGCTCCGCCGGGAAGGGGATCGAAAACAGATTGCAGACGGACCGGCCGCCCGCCGGCCTGGGCCAGAGCGACGAACTCCGGAGAGATATCGATGCCGACAACCTCAGTGCTCCGTCGATTCAGGGCCTCGACGTGACGACCTGGGCCACACCCGATGTCCAACACCGGCCCGGTCGCACGACTTATGACGCGAAGATCCACCTCGTCCGCTTCGGCCAACCATCGGTCAACGTCGAGGAAATCGAGGCGACCATCGCGGGATCGCAACTGGGCTCGGAGGGCCACGAGAGGACTAACCATGCCCGACTCCTTGGGAATTCAAGGCGTTGAAGGACAAGGGCACACATGACCTGAGCGCGGCTGCAAAGAGGGTGTCCGGGGCGCGGTGAGCCACGTCTAGAGCGTCGGTCAGGACGTCGACGTCACGTTGGACCGGCAGCATTCGGCAGTGAAGACCGAGCGATTGCAGCCGCGCCAGCTGCTGCTGCCCCGTACGGGCGGTACTCATCTCGACACGCTCGAACATTCCCGGGATCGGTTGTTTGGCGCCGATGATCCAGAATCCGCCATCTTCGGCCAGACCCAATACCACGTCAGTGTCATCGTGAACCAGCCAAGTTGCAGCCGTCTCGATCAGGCTCACCCGGACTTGTGGCGTGTCCATGCCGATCAACAGGATCGGAAGAGGCGCCTCGGCAAACGCATCTGCTATGGCACCGGCCAAACGCTCGGGGAATGACCCCGAGCGTTGCGCAATCACGCGGAGATTGGCTGGTAACCATGATCCCGGATCGCCCTCGAGAACGACGGTGCGCTCGAGCACGCTGGCGTTGCCAACCGTGTTCAAGGTGTCCGTCAGGGCTGCCGCAGCAACGAACGCTGCCTGTTCCAGGGTCAGTGGTGGACACAAACGGGTTTTGACCTGGCCCGCAACCGGTGCCTTGGCGATCACGATGACGTGCACAGGAATGGGCCGAATGACCCAGGTGGATGTCTGTTGCCTCATCGCAGAAGAGTCGACATGTCACTCACGGCCTGTGCGGTGCCTCGTAACGTCCCGGTGACCTTGGATCGTCCGACCCGGGGCCGATATGGGATCATTACCTCGGTGATGACCAGACCCTCCTTGTGAGCGGCGAGCACCATCTCCAATGGCCACCCGGAACGTCGATCCATCAGGCCAAGACCGGTCAGCCGCGAGCGTGTGGACGCTCTCATAGGACCAAGGTCGCGCAGCGAGAGGCCCGTACGGCGGCGAACTTCGAAGGACAGGGCCCGATTGGCCAGCCGAGCGTGCAGCGGCCACGCCCTCTTTTCGGCCACCCTTCGCCCGAGCACCAAATCGGCCGACTGCTCGATTACCGGCCCGGCCACGGCGGGCAGATCTTGAGGGTCGAGCGAACCGTCGCAGTCCATGAAGCAGACGACATCATCCGGTGCGGCCATCAATCCGGCCCAGCACGCGGCGCCGAAGCCTCGCTGCGGTTCAACGATCACCTGGGCGCCCAACCGGGCTGCACATTTTGCCGAACCGTCGGTCGAACCGTTGTCCACGACAAGCGGTTGGTAGTTGATCGGCATCCGAGAAAGGACCCAGGGCAACGCCGCAATCTCGTCGAGGACGGGGAGGATGACAATGGGCATTGATTGACCGTACTCACGCACCAAGCCTTTCGGGCCCAGATCAGATTACGAAATGCTTAAACCGCGCCATTCTTCTTTCCCTTAATTGTGATGCTGCTTATGCTCGTTTCATGACACCCCCGCCCACAACGCATCGGACGGCCTACTGGTGAGGATCGTCGTCAGCGGAGGATCTGGTTTCATCGGTTCCCATGTGGTGGACGCCCTCGTCGCGACATCACATGACGTCGTGGTTCTCGATCGGGAGGCGCCCCGGTTCCCGAACCACAATGCCCGTTACACCAAGGAGGATGTGCGAAACCCGGCGGCGTGGCGCCAGGTCCTCGAGGGTGCGGATGCCGTGAGCCACCAGGCCGCGCGCGTCGGACTCGGAGTCCGCTTCTCCGATGTCGTCGACTATGTCTCCGACAACGATGTTGGTACAGCTGCGATGTTACTGGCCATGGACCAAGTAGGATTTGCTGGCCGCATTGTCCTGGCCAGCAGCATGGTCGTCTACGGAGAAGGTGCCTACAACTGCAGCTGCTGCGGGCCCATCCGGCCGAAGCCACGTTCACCGGAGCGGCTCACCGAGGGTCGGTTTGAGCCCCCCTGCCCTATCTGCGGTGGAGATCTCGACCCAGTTCTTACCCACGAAGACGCCCCCATCGATCCGCGGAACGTCTATGCCGCTACGAAGATCCACCAAGAACACATTTGTTTCGCCTACGGACGCGAAAGTGGTAACTCCGTGATCGCGCTGCGCTACCACAATGTCTATGGCCCTCGGTCGCCGGCGAACACCCCGTACGCCGGTGTGGCCAGCATATTTCTGAGCGCACTGCACAGTGGAGAAGCTCCACGGGTATTCGAGGACGGTGGACAACGCAGGGACTTCGTCCATGTGAGCGACGTTGCTCGGGCCAACGTGCTGGCGCTGACTGCACCAGCATCAGTTCAGGGCAGTTTCAACGTGGCCAGTGGAACGCCTCATACGATCCTCGATCTGGCCAACGAGTTATGGCGTTCCCTGGGACGATCGGCACCACAGCCTGTCGTCACCGGAAACTGGCGGCTTGGTGATGTACGACACGTCCAGGCCTCTCCGGCCTTGGCTCTCGAGTTGCTCGGGTTCTCGGCGGAAGTCTCCCTTGCCGAAGGTGTCAGCGCGCTCACCTGACCGTAGCGACCTCAGCACCACAAATTCCTCAATTCGTAAGGATTCTTGGCAGTACCAAAGAAGTCAATGCGTCAAGCTGACTGAATGGCCAACCGGCTTCGCTGCTTCCCTAACCGAGCAACCATTGGATTTCTCGGTTTGGTCGCATTGAGTGTGGCGTGCACTTCCGGTCCCGTGTCCGCATCATCACCCCTACTCTCACCGTGGCCCACGGCGCTTCACGACAGCACCCACACTTCGACCGCTTCGACGGAAGGTCCACTTCACGCAAAGCTGGAGTGGACGCGATCCCTCGGAGGGAACATCACTCCAGGGCCGGTCGTGGCGGCGGATGGCACCATCTATATCGCCACCAACGCCGGAGTGCTTCACGCGCTCGATCCCACAACTGGAGCGGATCTCTGGACATTCAATGGGGGTTCGCCTTATTCCGGTGAAACGGATCTCTCCACCAGCCCGTTGGTTCTTCCTTCGGGGTCAATCCTTTGGCCCGGACCCCGCGACACGCTCTACGAGCTCTCGGCTTCGGGTCAACGATTATGGTCACATCGGTTCGTCGGTTCAGTCCTGTCGCCGGTGCTCTCCGGATCGAGGGTGTACATCGAACTCATGACCGGCTCCCTTTGGGAGCTGAACGTGCAGGGGGTCACGCCTCAATTGGGATGGGCCGTTACGGTAGGACACGTTTCATTCGGAAGCCCCGTCGTGAGTCCTGACGGCAATATCATTACCACCGCCGACAGGAGTGTGATCGCCGTTTCCGACCAGGGCAGCTCCGGGGTCATTCGATGGCGACACGTTGCCACCGCGACCATTGAAGTCTCACCATCTGTGGCGACTAATGGGAACGTGTTTGTCACGGCCGATGATGGAACAGTGTATGCGTTGAGAGCCGACGGCACCCTTCGGTGGAGGAAACACATTGGCCAGGAGTCGTACTCGTCGTCGTCAGTGAGCACAAACGGATTGCTTTACTTCGGCGACAACGGCGGAGAGCTGAACATCGTGCGGACCACCACAGGAGCAGAAGTCGACCGTGACCATGGCAACAAAGGGATTTGGGGTGCAGAGGCCCTTGACTCCCGCGGCGACGTATACTTCGGAACGCAGGGCGGTGACATTTACGGCTACAGCGGCAAAGGGCGACTCCTGTTCCATCTCAGGGCGAGCGGGCCCATCGATTCGTACCCGGCCCTAGCGGCCAATGGGACCCTGCTCATCGGCGATGAGTCGGGGACCCTGTACGCCATTGAGTGAAGACGCCGGACGGTCGAGCATCCGAGCGACCAAAGACAATGCGGCCCCCTTCGAAATTGTGCATTTCGTAAGGATTGATCGGCCTATCCGGACGATCAGTTTGCAATGCTGGCCCATGACCCGGTTCGACGCCAACAGGCCACCATGAATGAGGCGGCAGTTGAAGTGAATGGTCTCTCACACCGTTACGTCCGACGGGAGCGTGTCCTGAGCGTCCTCCAAGACGTGAACCTTGTCATGGAAAGTGGTTCGTACGTTTCGCTGGTCGGCTCGTCGGGGTCGGGAAAGTCAACCCTGCTCAGTCTGTTAGGTGGCCTCGAAAAGCCCCAAAGCGGGAAGGTAGTCGTGGCCGGCGCGAACTTGGGGTCGCTGAATGGTGACGAGCTGGCCCACTTTCGAAGAACTGTTGTCGGCTTCGTGTTCCAGCATTTTGGTCTGCTCGAGGCACTGACGGCACTCGAGAATGTCGAGCTCGCCCTCATGCTCAATGGAATTGGACGCTCCGTTCGCACGCGTCGGGCGACCCTTCTCCTGGGAGACGTTGGGCTCGGTGACCGTATGAGTCACCGCCCCCATGAGCTCTCTGGCGGCGAACGCCAGCGAGTAGCGATTGCCCGCGCAATCGCCAACCAACCCCTGCTCATACTGGCCGACGAGCCCACTGGCAATCTTGATGGCGAGGCGGCACACTCGGTGGCGGAGCTCCTCTCATCGCTTCGCCGTGAGCGTGGTTGCACGCTGCTCGTAGTGACCCACAATCCGGCAATTGCCGCACTGGCAGACATGCACTTTGCACTTGTCGATGGTCACCTCACACCCGTCGGATCGACCGATGGCGGAGAGTTGGGAGGGATGAGCGGTGCGATGGCGTGATGCCATTGAAATGGCCCGGCGGGAGCTCCTCCGACGGCCGGGCCGGGCCATTCTGACCATGGTCGCGGTGGCGCTGGCAGCCTCACTGCTGACCGCCCTCGTCGCTATCGCCAGTACGGGACGCGACCGCGTCCTGGACCAGATAACCCATGGAGGGGCACTGGCCAGTATCTCCGTGGAAGCGGCTGCGCCCAATCAGAGCCAAGAAGGTCTCGACAACCCAACCCCAGGTCCACCGTTGGCTCTGACGGCGTCGGCGCTGCGGGCGATGCGCAAGATCCCGGGCGTCACGGCCGTCATTCCGATCCTCCAGGCTCAGGTAATCGTCATACCGCCGGCCCGGCCCCCGGCCGGCTCACTCTTGTGCGCCGCGGCTCGACCACTCCCCCACTGTGAGGGATCGAAGGGAAACTCTTCGGTGGTGCCGATCTACGGGGACAATATCGTCGGCGCCGACCTATCCCACGTAGGGTCACTGCCCGTCTCGCTCCTAGCGGGCAATTATCCCTCGGTGAATTCGACGACGGAAGTGGATGTGACGCCGAACTACCTCACTCGAGTGGGCCTGGGCGACGGCGCTGCACATGAAGTAATCGGGACCGACGTGGAGCTGGGCGCGTTCAAGGTATTGACGAGGGGATTTCGGGTGGCACTGCGGTGGTCAACCGTCGAGATCGTTGGCGTCGTCGACCAGCAAGCGGGATCGGGAGACTTTCTGACATACCCGAGCCTGGTGATATCCGAGTTCCGCTGGACCGCTGCCGGTCGTGCCAACGGAGATTCCAATGCGCCGCAATCGCGGTATACCGGCGCCCTCGTCGAGGCCGATCAACTCAGTCACGTCAGTGCCGTGCGACAGCAAATCGCCACAATTGGCTACTCCAGTAGCGCTCCGGAGGATGTAATCGTGTCGGTGGAGAAGTATCTCCATGTGATTGAGTTCATCCTAACCGCGATCGGTGTCGTCGCCCTGGCCATAGCCGCCCTCGGCATTGCCAACGCCCTACTCGCCGCGGTCCGAGAGCGGCGACGGGAAATCGGGGTGATGAAGGCGATCGGGGCACGAGACCGCGACGTCATGCGGACATTCTTGGTGGAAGCGGGTTGCCTCGGCCTGGTAGGGGGACTTGTGGGAACGGCTCTCGGCATCGTCATCTTCTTCGGAATCGGCGACTTCGCCAATAGGTATCTGACATCCCAGGGACTGCGAGGAGTACCCATATCCATCGCGTGGGACATCCCTAGCGGGGCAGTGATAGGAGCGACCGTCGTCTCCGTGCTCGCGGGGGTCATTCCGGCCCGCCGGGCGTCGCGCCTGGGCACACGCGAAGCTGTGGAGGCATAGTGTCGCGACGTTGGATCGTAATCCTGAGCCTCGGAATTGTCGCCCTGCTCGCATCGGCGTGCTCCGATACGAATCCGACCACGACTGCCCGCGCCAACAGCTCATCTGTGTCGCACGTGTACGTCGCCATCGGAGAGGACGGATCTGGCGGGTTCACATACCGCGGTAATCTTCGTACAATGTGGGCGCAGATCTTCTATCGATCGGCTCTGGGTACTGGCGGCACCTTTTACGACTACTCCATGCCAGATGAGACGGTTGCCGACGCTTTGCACGAGGTACTCCCGGATGCGCTGGCCCTGCACCCCGACCTGGTCACCATTTGGGACAGTACGGCAGACATCGTCGCCGCTACCCCACCGGCGGTCTACGGAGAAGGGCTCGAGAAACTGGTGCAGGGATTCCGGCGCGAGGGCGCTGTTGTCTTGTTGGCGAACGTCGCTCCGCCACAGCTCGATCCAGTTTTGGAAACCTGTTTGGCGTACGCCGCCGCTTGCGGGCGCTCGGGGACTCCACTGCCCGTGTTGCCTTCATCGTCCTCGTTGAGCAAGGTCACCACCGCGTACGACGCCGAAATCGACTCCGTGGCTCACCGGACAGGCGCGATTGTAGTCAACCTCGGTGCTGTCCTCACCCCAGCAATCGATAAGGGCGGCCTGTCACATCTCGTTTCGCCCAACGACACGTCGCTATCCCAAAACGGCGCCAACTTGGTTGCCCGGGCATTTCAGTCCCACCTGCCTCGGCGATTCGCAAAGAAGAATTAAGTCGTGAGTTAGTTCGACCGAACTTCGCTAGCGGTTTCGCGTTGGACTTCATTTGGTTGGATCGGAAGATCGCCACAGCTCGGTTGCTTTCTTTAGCGGTCGCCACGTCGCAGGGCAGAGCCTCCGGGGATCCCAGGTCGGTTCATTGGAGCAAAGTCAGGTCGCTTCGCCTTCCTCTGCGACGAGAACGTCTGCGGGCTGCGCTGACATGCGAATTGCGACGGGGAAGAAGCTGAAGGACTCCAATAATTACCAGTTCTCGAGGCATATCCAAGGCCCGGATCACCTTTTTCGAAGGTCCGTTGACCAAATATTCGTGTTCCATGATGCGAGACATCATCTCGGGAACCCAGGTAAATGGTTGAGGGGACAAATGCATCTCGTCACGGACTCGGTAGAAGTCAGCCATTTCATTCGGTGATAGTCCCTTGACGGGATCGATAGCCCCAACGTCAACGAAGCCACGCCAAAAGGCCTCTGCGTCCTGGTGCAAGGAGGCTTGGTACAAGCCACGATTCAGAGTCACCATCTTTTCATTGAAACGCTTGACGCAGCCGAAGTCCAAGAAGGTCACGGAACCATCGAGGTGGAAGATGTAGTTGCCGGGGTGAGGGTCGGTATTGAAGGCACCGAGACGCTGCTCACTCTCGTGAGCGAAGCGGTAGATCACCTCGCCCCAAGAATTTCGCAGGGATTGGTCCGCCGCCAGGGTGTCACTCCACGTGAGGCCCTCGACGAGTTCTTGGGTTAACACCCGGGCGGTCGAAACCTCAGGAATCACTTCGGGGATGTGAATGAAGGGATGGCCCCGATACGAATCAGCAAAGAAGGACTGATTCGACGCCTCCAGTCGGTAATCCACCTCCTCGGTGATGCGCTCTGATATCTCGGCAGCAACCGCTTTGTTGTCGATCCGGGAGATCCCAGGGACAACGGAACGAACCAGCTGCAAGAACACCGCCACCAGTTCAGCGTTGCGCAGGTCCGAACGGATAGCTTGGGCCACGCCTGGGTATTGCACCTTGACGGCTACCACTCGACCGTCATGGAGACGGGCAGCGTGCACCTGTCCGATTGACGCCGCTGCGATGGGCATCGGGGAGAACTCGGCGAAGGCTCGCTCGGGTCCTTGACCGAGTTCGGAACGGATAACTTCAGCTGCGAGTTCAGGTGACATCGGCGGGGCATCGGCCTGAAGACGACCCATGGCCGCTTGAAATGCAGCTCGGTTCTGGGGTGGTACTGACGAACCGGTGGGTATGACCGAGAGCATCTGTCCGACCTTCATGAGGGCACCTTTGGAGTGTCCCAGCACCTCGACGTAGCGATCGGCACGGGTGGCATAGGCCTCGGGATCGGGTTTCCGTCGGCGCAACGAATCGATCACGCTCTCTCCGCTTGTGCGGGCTGCCAAGCGCAGGAGGGGAACTGTCCGGCGGACCCTGCCCGTCGTAATGCCGTCGCCTTCGAGTCTCCGTCCTTCTTCCATGTGCCCTCTTTACTTGACCATCGGCTACCAGTAAGTGTTTACTTACTGGGTGGCCGACTCGTCAAGTCCGACCAAAGAACGGATTGTTGAGGAGGCAATGCGTCTTTTCGGGGAGAAGGGATACAAGGGGGCGAGCATCACCCAGATCGAGGCAGCCGCCGGCCTGAGTCCTGGGGCTGGCGGGATCTACCGTCATTTCGCGTCCAAGGAGGAGTTGCTCGCAGCCGGTGTCCGTCGCCATTTAGAACGTCTGGACGCCCTTCGTGACGTCCGTCAGGTTTTCAACAATTTCGGCGATCTCAGAGCTGAGCTCTCGATAACGGCTCGATATTTCCTTACCGAACTCGATAGTCAAACCGAGCTCCTGCGCATCCTCGTCTCGGAGAGACGACAACAACCCAAGCTGCTGAACGAAGCCGTCGAAGAACTTTTCGCGTCGACCTATGAGAGATTCGCCGAATGGCTTTGCCAGGTCGCAGAGTCCGACATCAGCGAGGAGAGGGCCAGGACCATCGCCATGCTTTCGCTCGGCTCTCTTCTTTCCTCGCGGTTGCTTCGCAATGTCATTGGAGTGGAATCTCTCTCAGTAGATGACGACTCCATCGTCCCGACCTGGGTCGACATGGTTGTCTCGCTCATCCAGTCACATGGGACCAAGGGCTGAGCGGATTGGCTGCGATTCCACTTAGACGCGGGAATGTCAAGGCTGTCCCCGAATGTTCAGAAGGCGATGACGGCGAGAGTCGCCCATAACGCCGGCCTCGGGTCGCGAAATTCTTTGCGAGAATTGTTGCCGGCTAACTGAGGTAAGCGGCTGTCATCGAGAACCAAGATCGGTGAGCAGCATCATCATGACGAGCGGATCCAGTGGCGATTCCACGAATCCGTAGTGCTCGTAGAAACTCTTGGCATTGTCATCCTTGGCGTGAATCAGGAGCACCCTGACGCCAACGGACTGCGCGACCTCGACGGCCTTGAGCATGAAATGTTTCAGGAGGGCCGCACCAAGACCTCGGCTTTGGTGTCTCGAATCCACGCCCATCCGTGCCAGGAGTAGCGCTGGCATTTCCTCGGGTTGATTGCGCCCGATCCTTTTCGGCGCAGACGACCGAAGGATCGAGGCCGTCGAGGACGCGTAGAAGGCGACGACCTGACCGGTGCCGACCTCGACAACGACCCAGGTACGGCTCGTACCCGAAGACTGATTTCTGAGTGCCCTCTGGACGAGCCAGTCGTTGAGAGCGCCCGATCCGCAGTCGAATCCCTCGAGACGATGTTCGCCGGCGAGTAGTTCAGGGCCGGCGTAGGCCACTACGCAGGTCGCTCGAGCACCGACGGGTTGGTGAGCAGCTTGATCATTGCCGGAGGAATTGCGGGCGGGTCCGAAAGGAGCTCCTGCAACTCCGTCCAGGCACCATCATCGAGCACGAACACTCGCCGATCGGCCAGATCCATCTCGGCGGCTTCGACGGCGTGCCGCAGGACGTAGTCGTTCGCCGACTCTCCGCGAGCTTCCGCCGCCCTTCGAAGCACTGCGTCTTGTTCTGGGGTGAGGCGCAGGCTCAGCCGAGCCGTTTTGGAAGCCATGCAGGTATTGTACACCAATTGACGTACAGATCACCCCCGCCAGATCGCTACTGGGCGAGCCGGTCCAGCGCCGCCCGGTTCGCTCTTGAGGCGAGCTTCAGGAGTTCCTGCACATCCTCAGTCGTGTCCCGTCCCTCACGGCGATCCATCGTCAGGCGGGGTGATGAGGTCGTTTTCGGACACAGGCTCGCTGGATCCGTCGGTCATCGTTCCATTGTGACAGCGACCTATCCGTGGGAGGGAGGCTACCCCCGGGATTCCGCCGTCTTGGCCGCAAACTCCTGGAAGCGACATGACCTGCCTAGTCTGATGCCGTCATGACGGGCTGTTGAGGAAGCCGACGAGAGGGCCGGAACGGAGGGCAATCGGCCACGGAGTGGCCGTGCGGCAGCGCTTCTCGGCCTCTGACAGTTGCGCCGACTTCGAGACGGCGAAGCACGATC
>Ga0302325_10013232_pt1 | contig 17622 bp, 18 predicted proteins | sample Palsa_T0_2_FD_201948 | JGI IMG/M metagenome (GOLD analysis project Ga0302325, IMG submission 201948) | Peat permafrost microbial communities from Stordalen Mire near Abisko, Sweden - Palsa_T0_2 | ecosystem: Environmental > Terrestrial > Soil > Palsa > Peat permafrost | place: Sweden: Abisko... | reverse complement strand
GCGAGGATTTCGAGATTCGCCTGGGTCGCCGCGTGGTTCCACATATTCACGTTCATGGCCGGCGCGACGATCACCGGAGCCGTCGTCGCAAGAACCATCGTGGTGAGGAAATCGTCGGCGATGCCGTGGGCCATTTTGGCGAGGATATCGGCGGTGGCTGGCGCGATGACGAGGGCGTCGGTGGTCTGCGCCGCGTCGATGTGTTCGATGGCGGAGGCGGCGTCTCTCTGGTCGGAATCCTCGGGAGCCCAGAGGTTGGTGATGACTTTGTGCCCGGTCAGGGCGGCGAAGGTGAGCGGCGCGATGAAGTGCTGCGCGGCCTGGGTCATGACGACGTGCACGTCAAGCGCCTGCTTTTGCAGGTCGCGCACCAGTTCCGCAGATTTGTATGCAGCGATGCCGCCGGAGACGCCGACTGTGACCTTCATGAGTACAGGGTACAGCGTACAGGGTGCAGGGTACAGGCCCGCGGCCCTGTTTCGGGTTACAGGTTACGGGTTACAGGTTACAGGTCATGGCTGCTTCGGCGGCGGATCAGCCAGCAATAGGTCGGGAATCCGGCCGTCGAGGCGAGGAGGGCGAGAAACCAGTACGTTCCGGAGCGTCGGAACGGGAGGGCGTCCGATGTGAGGTGGCCGCCGATGAACAGAAGGTAGATGGGGAGAAAGGCGGCAAGACCCATGCCGGCGGCGATCAGGAGGATCGCGAACCAGGGGAGGCGATTGAGAATCCGCACGGGGAGCAGGAGGACGGTGGGAAGGCCGACCACGAGCCAGCCAAGGAACAAGAAGGGTCCGTAGAGGAGGATGAGCCCCACGTAGCCGATCAAAATATGGGTTACCGGGGGCTGGGAGGGGAAGGGGTGAAGCCGAACCGGAGCCCAGAGGCTCGTGATCAGGGAATAGCCGACGATAGCAGCGTTGCCCGCGAGCAGGCCGATGAAGGCATAGACAATCCGCCGGGCCCAGCCGATGGGGCGGACAGGGACGGCGTATGTTCCCAGCACGTACTTACGAGACGAATTTCGGAATTTCGACCTCGGCGACTGCCGGCTTCAGTACCGGCACATCTTCAGTCTTGACGTAGGCAACTTTGCCTGCGGCAATCTCTTCCTGGGCCACGCGGCACGCCTTACGCGAGCGGCTGGGAACCATGGGTTCAGCGCCGTTTTGAAGCTGGCGCGCGCGGCGTGCGGCCACCAGCACATACCTGAAATTGCTGTCGTACTCTTTTTCGACACTCATGCATCTACCTCCAGAATTTCATCCGTCAGAACTTCATCCGTCCTTGCCCGGTTCGGGCACGCCGAAAGCTCGCAGCACCGTCCGGATGCGAGCTTCCGAATTGGCCTGGCGGCAACCGTCGGCGATACGCAGAACCCGCTCGCGATCCGCACCGCCGGCACCCGGATCGTCGCCATGCCGGATGCGCTCGGCGGCCACAATCGCGGCCATTTCCTCGACTGCCCGGTCCAGGACGTCGTTGACGAGAATATAGCCATATTGACGATAATTCTCAATCTCCAATTGAGCCCTGGCCAGACGACGCTGGATGATCTCCTCCTGGACGCTGCCTTCGGCGCGGCTTCGGTTGCGCAGGCGGGTGGCGAGGATCTCCGGCGTGGGCGGCATAAGAAAGATGGAGACCGCATCCGGCCTCTTGGCCCGCACCTGCGATGCTCCCTGGACGTCGATGTCCAGCAGCACGTCTTTGTCCTGCTCGAAGGCTTCTTTTAACGTCGACAGGGCGGTGCCGTAGTAGTTGCCAAAGACCTCGGCGTATTCGAGGAATTCGCCGTTGCGGATCATTTCTTCGAAGTGGTCGCGCGTGGTGAAGTGGTATTCTCGCGAGTCCTGTTCGGAGCCGCGGGGGCCGCGCGTGGTCCAGGAAACGGAAAACTCCAGGCCGCTGACCAGGGAGCGGAGCTGGTTGACGATGGTCGATTTGCCCGACCCGGACGGCGCCGAAATGATGAAGAGAATCCCCGCCAAAGCTTGCTAGTCCCCTGCGCGACGTTCCTGGAGCGTGTTGCAAAAATGGATCGACGGATATGGACCTCAGCCCTCACAGGGGCTAAAGCCCTCTATTTTTGGCCCTTTTCAGCACGAGTAAACTCGTGCCCTGATACAAGACCAATTTTTGAAACACGTTCCTGCCTTTTTGAAACACTCTTTTCTGAACACGTTTCCACTTTTGAAACATGTTTCTACTCTAAGTTCTGCACCTGTTCCCGCGCCTTTTCAATCTCAGACTTCATCCCGAGCCCCGCTTCGGTAATGCGCGTGCCGTTGCCGGCAACTCCGCTGGTTTTCGAAAGCAGAGTGTTGGCTTCACGATTCATTTCCTGGAGCAGAAAGTCGAGCTTCTTGCCGACTTCGCCACCTTGTTCAAGCAGACCCGTGAAGTGGTCGATGTGGGTGCGCAGGCGCGTCACTTCTTCCTCGACATCGCTGCGCTCGGCGATCAGCGCGGCTTCCTGGAGGATACGGTCCTGATCGAAGCTGCCGTCGAGCATGGCTTTCATACGCTGGTTGAGGCGATCGAAGTACGCTTGCTGGACTTGTTCCCGCAGGGTCGCAGCTTCGTCGACGAGGGAGCGGAGGCGCTGCATCCCGGCGCAGAGTTCGCTGGCCAGAGCGGAGCCTTCCTGGGCGCGCATGGTTTGCAGGGCGGCGACCAGCGCGTCGGTTTCGCGGAGCACCGATTCCTCCAGGGCTTTGAGTTCTTCGTCGCTGCTGCGCGACTCGGACATCAGGACGCCGGGAAGACGGAAGACGGCGTTCAGATCGGGGTCAGCGGTAAGACGGTGCTCGGCGGCGGCGGCGCGGAAGGCCTGCACGTAAGCGGCGACGAGAGCGTGGTCGTAGCCGGTTTCGGCCTTCTGGCTGCGTTCGAGATTCAGCGTCACTTCGACGTGGCCGCGGCGAAGCTTCTCTTTCAGGATGCGGCGCAGGGTCATCTCCACGGCCTCGGAACCGTTGGGCAGGCGCATGTGCAGGTCGAGGAAGCGGTGGTTCACGCTCTTGAGGCTGAGAGAAAAGCCGAGGGTTTCAGAGACGCGGCCCGCGACGCGCGCAAATCCGGTCATCGAATAGACCGGCTGCTTTGCGTCGGAGTGGCTGGCGTTGGGCCGGATTGCGTCTGTCCCTGTTGTGTCAATCATGGAATGATCTTTCCTGTGAGCGCGGGCTCGTTGTTGATGGCTTCCTCGGGCGTGAGTTCGGGCTCGTTGCCGCCGATAGAATTGGCATTTCCGCTGGCGTCGCCGATGTCCATGAACTGGAGGCGGTAGAGCTTCTGGTACGTGGCCGAGGTTTGCAGCAGCTCTTCGTGCGAGCCGATGTCGGTGATCCTGCCCCGCTCCAGCACCACAATGCGGGTGGCGCGGCGAACGGTGGAGAGGCGGTGCGCGATGACGATGACCGTGCGGTCCGCCATGAGATTGCCGAGCGCGGCCTGGACCAGGGACTCGCTTTCCGCGTCGAGGGCTGATGTGGCTTCGTCCAGGATCAGCACCGGAGCGTTCTTAAGGGCCGCGCGCGCAATGGCCAGGCGCTGGCGTTCGCCGCCCGAGAGGCGAAAACCTTTCTCGCCGATGACAGTGTCGTAGCCGTCGGGCATGCGCTCGATGAAGTCGTGGGCAAGGGCGTTTTTCGCTGCTTCCACCACGCGCGCGAGCGGCACGTCGGGCTGGCCGTAAGCGATGTTGTTGCGCACCGTGTCGTTAAAAAGAATCGTTTCCTGCGTGACTTTGCCAATCTGGGCGCGCAGCGAGGCGAGACTGACCTGGCGGACGTCGATGCCATCGATCAGAATGCGCCCCTCGCAGACGTCGAAGAAGCGCGGGATGAGATTGACGAGGGTCGACTTCCCTCCCCCGCTGGGACCGACGAGCGCGACGACTTCTCCGCGGTTGATGGTGAGGTTGATGTCATGCAGGACGACAGGGGGACCTTCGCGCTCGCCTTCACGATAGGTGAAGCTGACATTTTGCAGCTCGATGCTGGTATGGAATCCTTTGAGGGGGCGCGGGTGTTTGGCCTCGACCACTTCGTCCTGGTCGTCCATGAAGTCGAAAATCGCAGCGGAGGCGCCGGCGGCTTGCTGGAAATTGTTGTAGTAGATCCCAAAGCGGCGGATGGGGTCGTACATCTTGAAGAGCGCGACGATGAAGGCGAAGAATACGCCCTCGGGCATTCCCTTGTGGCCGATTTGGTTGCGGCCAAGCAGCAGGAGCAGCGCAATGGCGACCGCTCCGATGAAATCCATCAGCGGCGACGTGATGGCCTGGGCGCGGACGGAGCGCAGATTCGCGCGGAAGAGCTTGTGCGCGGCCTGGCGGAAGCGCAGCAGTTCCCAGAACTCCATGTTGAAGGCTTTGACGATGCGATTGCCGGTGATGGTCTCGTGCAGAATGTTCTGAATGTCGGCGAGCTTGTCCTGTCCGCGACGGGTGGTGCGGCGAACGTCCCGACCGATGCGGAAGATCGATCCCGCGGCGACCAGGCCAAAGAGCGGCAGAATCCAGGCCAGGCGGCCACCCAGCGCGATCACGATGACCACCATGAAGGCGAGAGTGAAAAGCTGCTGCAGGAAATCCGAGAGGACAGACGAGGTGGCGTACTGCACGCGCTCAATGTCGTTGATGAGGGCCGAGAGCAGCGAGCCGGTGGTGTGTTTCTGAAAGAAGGCGACGGACCGGCGCAGGATGGCCTCGTACAGGTCGTCGCGCATGTCGGTGATCATGCCAAAGCCGGCGTAGTTGGCGAGATAGGTGCCGGCGTAGTCGCAGATGCCTTTCAGCAGTGTAGAGGCGACGAAGGCGAAGGCGATGCTGGACCAGTCGTTGTGAATCCAATGCGGAACGAGCAGTTCGGGCTTGAGGTGGAGATGCCAGCGTTCGCCCAGTTCCCCAAGAAGCGGGGTCTGCTTGGCGCGGCTCGCTGCGCCGGGATTCAGGACATTGTCGAATATAGGACCGATGAGCAGGACGCGGAACGCGTCGAGTAAACCGACGCCCGCGGCCAGAACGACGGCGGAGAGAGCCTGAAGCCAATAACGGCGCGCGTAGTAGAGCAGGCGCCAGAGACGCTTCATGCTGCCAGGGCTCCCTGCGCGGGAAACGAATGCATTTCCTTATTTTACCGCGCGATACGAGCCGGACCGGTATCTAAGTCCGAACTGGGGTAACTTGGCGGAACATAGTCGGGCACTCGTTACAATGCAGGTAGTTTCGTCGTCCGATCTATTCAATGCAAGGAAGCAGACTCTTCCGGGACAAGGGGCCCGAATCCGAAATCTGGGCCGCGCTCTGCGAAGCTCGCGCCGACGGCTCCGATCCCACACGCCCAGGCGGCGTGCGCTATCCGTTATTAGTGATGGTGCGCAGCGCGGAAGACGAGCTGGAGGACAAGGTCGTTGCGCTCCTGAAAACGTACGGATGGCAGGAACCACGAGTCAGGAGAATCAAGAAGGTCGCCCAGCCCTTCCACAGCGACGACTCGTTGATGCAGGAGTGCTATGAGGGGGTGACGCAACGGGACGGCGGGATCGTCGTTTATGCGGATCCTATCGAGGACGATTGATTAACAGGGTACAGGTTGCAGGTTGCAGGTTACAGGTTACAGGTTGCAGGCTACAGGGGCAGGTTACAGGGGGCAGGGTGCAGAAGGACGGCAGCGTTCAGAAGAAACCTGGTGCCCGCCCACCTCGGCAGTCGCGGATCCTGATTACCTGCTTCATTGCCCTCATCACGGCTGGAGCTTCGGCGTGGCTGATGCTGGTGAGTCCGGAGATTCACTGCACCTCGCTGGCTCCGCTGACGGTGCTGGCTACGCTGGCGGCATTTCTGATTTCGATTTGCTTCCGGCAGATGGGGCGTTTTCCGGACAAGCGGAGCCGGTTGATTTTGTTGGTTTGCCTGCTGATCGCGGCGGGGACTTTGTTTGAGGATTTTCGGTTCGTGCGGCGATATCGGGAGTTTTGCGACTCGCTCCAGCAGCAGATGCAGCAGTCTGCGCCGAATCCGTAGATTAGGCTCTAAGGCTTCTTCGGAATTTCCGCACGCTGGCCGCCGATGGGCGAGGCCTCGTCGAGGAATCCCGTAAAGAGCGGGCCGATCTGGGCGGCGCATTGAGCGGGGGCCAGATGACCGCAGCCGTTCAACACAACAAATTCCGACTGGGGGATGGCGTGGTGGATCGCGTCACCGGCGGAGACGGGGATGAGGTGATCCTGTTTGCCCCAGACGATCAGCGTGGGCATCTGGAGCGCGCCGAGTTTGCCATCGAGCAGGTCAGCGGCGGTCAGCATCGAATCCGTGTTGCGCTTGACGACCCAGCCGTGGCGGTGCACCCAACGGAAAATATCGCGCTGGATGAACGTCGGGATGTGCGGCGCGGGACCTGGCATCAGCAGATCATCGAGGGCGGCTAACTTCGCCGGTGTGTCGGGCTCGAAGAGGGCTATATCCCAGTCGAGCGTGAAGCGCGTGCCGGCGCTGTCGAAGAGGACGAGGCGGCGAATACGCTGCGGCTGATCGAGCGCAACGCGCATGGCGATCCACCCACCCATCGACCATCCGGCGAGGTCAGCGCTTGCGAGACGGCGGTTGTCGAGGAAGGCTTCGACGGCGGCGGCTTCCTCCGCGATGGAGTACGACGCGTTCGCGGGCCAGTCGGAGCGGCCGTAGCCAGGCAGGTCGAGCGCGTACACGCGATGATGATCGCGGACTAATTGGGGCATGAGGTTGGCCCAGTCCTCGGCGCGGCTGCCGAGTCCATGGATCAGAACCACGGGCGAGCCCGATCCGCCGGAATAGTAGTGGATGCGGACGTGAGGATTTCCAGCGAAGGGGATATCGGTGTAGTCGGAGTGAAGGCCCTCGAACCGAAGGCGGGTTTGGGTCGCGACCCACAGCAGCGTGAGCGGGCGCAGAAACGCGAAAACCACGAGGCAGAGGAGGAGCAGAAGAATCGACAGCAGCACCCAACGGGTCACTCGCCACGCGCGTCGTTGTTTTCTTTGAGCTGGGATCGCGGTTGTGGCCATGGCGGAGGTGACAGGGTACAGGTGACAGGTGACAGGTTACAGGTTACGGGTTGCGGGTTACGGGTGACAGTGCGAGGTCCTCGATACTATGGCGGAATGACAGCGCACGTAACACCGGTGTCCTGTCTCTGAAGTTCATTGAACAATTCAACGATCCAAGAGCAGCCCGCAGGGGCTGAAGCCCAACTGATTTTGCGACCTTTGCGGCACGACTGAAGTCATGCCCTGATACAAAACCAAAGAACAATTCTTTAATGAACTTCTGAGACACGACTCCAGGATGCCATTCTTTAATGAACTTCTGAGACACGACATCACATTATGATGCCATCTTGAGCGCCTTACGGATGACCTCGACGGTCAATGGCGTGAGGCCTTCGAGATCCTCGACTGTCGCCCAGCGGCCTTCGAGTGCGTCGGTGGCGCAGGCGAGCGAACCGCCTACGATGCGGCAGAGAAAATCGATGAGGACATAGTGGTAGCGGACGCGGCCCTCGTCGTCGCGGGAGATGCGGTCGAAAGCCTGGACTACGTCGACGGTTTCGACAACGAGGCCGGTTTCTTCGAGAACCTCGCGGCAGATGGCTTGTTCGAGGGTTTCACCCAGCTCGACTGCACCGCCAGGGAGTGACCACTCGCCCTTCAGCGGTTCGTGCGCGCGCCGAACCAGCAGCACCTGTTGCTGCCCTTGAGGCCCGCCTTCCAGACCCGCGCGGATGATGACCGCGCCGACTCCGGCGATGGGCGCGTCGGGATATTCACGTTTCACAAGAGCAGGTTACAGGTTTCAGGTCACAGGTTACAGGTTTCAGGTCACAGGTTTCAGGTTTCAGGTCACAGGTTTCAGGTTACGGGCACGGGACTGGTTGCATGTTACAGAGGGCAGACCCGAGAGAGCAGGCCGGCGCACCACTCCGCTCAGTCCCTGTGAGACGGTAACCCGGCACCTGGAACCTGTCACCTGCAACCTGTCACAGTTTTATTGGCTTGCCGTATTCGCCGTCGAAGACGGTGCGGGCCATCGAGAAGCGGCCGCCGTCGAATTTGTCCGGGCCCTTGAGATGGCCGATGGCCAGCATCCCAACAACCTCGTAGCTGATAGGCAGATTGAGGACCTGACAAACCTTGTCGGCCTCGAAGCCTTCCATCGGAGCGGTATCGTAGCCGAGCGCTTCAGCCATCAGCATCATGCCGGAGAAGGCGAGCATCACGTGGCGATTGAGCCAGGCAGTGAGGTTCGGATGATTGCCGAGAAACTCCGGAATGGCGGCCTGCGCGCCTTCGGCGTAGTTCTCCGTCATGCCGCGCTCGCGACCCATCCGGATCATCTCTTCCATATCGGTGCGCCAGCCGTCCTTGTCGCCGCAGGCCACGATGACAACGGACGCTTCTTCCACTTTCGCCTGGTTGTAGCTGGCGGAGCGCAGCTTGCGACGGCCTTCCGGCGTGCGGACGACGACGAATCGCCACGGCTGCAGATTGTAGCCGCTGGGCATTTTAAGCCCGGCTTCCAGGATTTTCTTCAGGTCCGCGTCGGGGATCGGCTTGCCGTCAAAACTGGGCGTTGCCCGGCGCTGCTCGATCACTTCGCTGAGAGGCTTTTCCGTTCCACTGGCCATGCGAGGTCTATCCTGCCTGCTTTCGCTCGGTTGGGAGAATTCTAACTGCGTTGTCCGGAAGGGGAAGCCGAAGTCTGAATCTGCTCCATGGGCAGTTCCAGCGCGAAGGGGTTCTGATTGCCTGGGGTCGCTGCGTAGACCCATAAGCCGTGAAACGCGGACTGCAGCTCGGGGTGCTGCTGGAGAAGTGCGCGCATCACGGCGGTGACCTGCGCGCGCGCTGCGACCAGATCCTGATTGGGTGTGGCGTTGTAGGTGATCACCAGATCGAGCTGTTCGGAGAGCTCGCCGGTGTGGAGGTTGGTGATGTCAAAAGTTTGCGCGCCCGCCCTCAGGTGGAGCGGATCGGCGCCAGGCAGATTGTCGGGGCGGGAGCTTTCAGCCTCGCGCTGCAGCTTCTGGAAGTTCGGGCTGGAGACGAAGTCCACGGGCTGGAGCAGGTATTGCGCGGTCTGGTAGTAGAAATATGCATCCCAGACCTGCTTCTTCGCTGCATATTCGCGCGCCTGACGCCAGAACCAGAGGCCATCGTGGCCGCCCATCATCATGGGCTTCGCGAAAAAGCCGGCAAGCTTCCAGTCCGCGCTGTCGGCGGGATCGTTCTGGAGGATCAGCGAAATCTGTTGCGGCTGCCTGACGCCGGTGGCGTGCAGAATGGCCAGCGCATATTTGCCGGGGGGAAGCCCGGGGATCGTGACCTCGACGGTAAGCGCCGATCCGGCAACACCGCAGAAGAACTGCGTCTCCTGGGGGGCCTTCAGGTCGGATGCATCGAGCAGGTAGACGGCATCCACGGTGAGGGTAGCGTGCAGAATCGAGGTGTTGACGGCCTGGATGGAGTTGGCAATGCCGTCGAAATTTGCGGCTACGCTGGCGATGGTCTGGGTGCGAACGGCGGCGGCGTTACCTGCCTCGACATTGCCGCCGATCATCTGGGCCGACTGCGCGAGGATGGTGCGCTGGGCGCTGGTCATCTGCGATTGCGTCATACAAGAGACGCCGAAAGCCGGAAACGCCATGGCGAGGGGCGCGGCGAGGGCCAGAAGTTTCACCCAATTCCTGGTCTTCCAAATTCGGGTGCAGAGACGGCGACGCATTTGAATACTTCCCTTCAATTTCGCGGATGAGCGAATTCGAATCACTGCTAGTCTAGTACACAGGAGCGGAAGCCGAACGGAAGCTAAACCCAGGGCGTGCCGCTACTCCTAAGTCTTCGATGCTGTTTACGAGCTATTCACGATGCCTGGTTTGGGCGGCTGTTGCCGTTTTTGCCGCTTCGTGCCACGGCTGGTCCCAGGGCCAGGTGATGCAGCCTCCTGGTACGATGCCGGATGGACGCCGAATGCCTATTCCAATGTCGCGGCCCGAAGGCATTGCCAAGCCTCCGGCGGCTCTCACGAACCAGCCAGGAACTCCATCGCAGCCGGGAACCACGCCCGTGCATATTGGAGCCGTGACCACGCCGCCTGCCACCGCGACCCCCGCGGGCAATCTGCCGCCCTCCCTTCTGGACAAGCCGGCCGGAGCGCCCCGCGTGACGCTGAACGGGGGATCGCTGGCCGTGGACGCGAACAATTCGAGCCTTTCGGAGATCCTGAAGGATCTCGAAAGGTCGAGTGGCATGACGGTGGACGGGTTCGATAAGGACTCGCGTGTGTTCGGCATTTACGGCCCCGGACCTCCGCGCGACGTCATTGCGTCCCTGCTGGACGGGGCGGGCTATAACTTTCTGCTGGTGGGCGCCACCGATGCAGGGACGCCGCGTGAGATTGTGCTGACCACGCGGGGCAATGCCCCGATTTCAGCGCCGCAACCGAGTTCTCAGCCGGAAGAGGACGACGAGCCGGTCAACCCTCCTCCAGTGGACCCTGCTCCGCCTGTCCAGCCGCCAGCAGCTGATCAGCCTCGCCAGCCGAGGACTCCGCAGGAGATGCTGCAGGAGCTGCAGCGAATCCGCCAGCAGCAACAGCAGCCAGGGCAGCCTCAGGCGACCACTCCTCAGTAACAACTCCGCTTTCGCGCGCCGACGCGCCGCACCCTTTGTTTGCAGTGCATTTCATTCATTCCGTGACTACGGTAATGCCTCTTTCGTGGTCTGGAAGGGGGGACCTTTGTTGTTTATCTTCTGGATACCTCTGCTGAGGTACCGAAGGTCTCCCCATGCGGAAACACGCTGCTTTTCTTGCCGTCGCTTCTGTCCTTGGTCTCACTCTCCTCACCGGATGCGGGATGGCGAACACGCCCGTCCAGGTGGGCACGTCGCTTTCCGGCAACTGGGCGTTCGTGCCCAGCACCTCCAACGTGGTCCTGAACCTCGGATTCACGCAAGGGGCGTATGAGACGGTGAGCGCCGTCGCTCGCCTGAGCGGAAATTCGTGCATCAGTCCGACCGCGGACGTCCTGCTAACCGGCTCGGTGGGCGGCGATAACGAGATGCTGCTGGTCTCGGCCCCATTCGGCGGAACAACGCTGACGCTGCAGAGCCAGGTTTCCGGCGACGGCAAAAGCATGGCAGGCGCTACGTGGAGCTTCGTTGGCGGCAATTGCAGCGCGCTGGGAAAAGCCAGCGTGACAGCCACGAACTACTCGTCGATCAACGGCACCTACACCGGGACCTTCCTCGACGGATCGAGCCCGATGGCGGTTTCGACGCTGCTGCAACAGACCTCACAGCCCGATCTGAACGGCCAGTTTTCCCTGTCAGGGACAACGACATTTCCCAATACCAACTGCTTTGTCGAACAGCCTTCGGTCCAGACCTCGCTGGTAACCGGCAGCAGCCTGTCGATAACCTACACCGACACGGCAAGTTCGACGGTGCTCACGGCAGTCGGCACGTTCAACAGCTCGGCGTCCACGCTGACCATCACCAGCTGGTCCATCAAAGGCGGAGCGTGCAACGGGGACTCGGGAACGGGTTCGCTGACAGCGCAGGAACAGAACCTGTAGGACCAGGTCACAGGTTTCAGGTTTCAGGTTTCAGGTTTCAGGTCACAGGTCACAGGTTTCAGGTTTAGGTTGGCGGCTCTCCCGGTGCTTCCGGCTTCCCGTGACCTGAGCCCGGTCATTAGGTACCCCGCAACCTGTCACCTGCAACCTGTCACCTGTGACCTGTCACCTGTGACCTGTATCCGGCCTCGGCCAGCGCGCTTCAATCGTTGTGGAGATTCCGCCGCGAGGACGGAAGTCGCCCTTCACCACGGCCCACACCGGATCGCAGGCGCGGACCACGTCTTCAAGGATGCGATTCACGACATTTTCCTGAAAGATGCCGAGATTGCGATAGCAGAAGAGATATTCCTTCCAGGACTTCAACTCGAGGCACGTCTCGCGCGGCATGTAGCGGAGCGTGATGACGCCGAAGTCGGGCAGCCCGGTCTTGGGACACACTGAAGTGAATTCCGGATCGTCGATCACGATCTCGTAGCCGGGGAACTGGTTGCGCCAGGTCTCGATCAGGGGAAAGTCGAAGTCGAGTCCGGCCTGTGCATGCTCGTCGGTGTAACGGGGGGCAATCGCCATGGCAGGTTACAGGGTACAGGTTGCAGGGTACAGACCCCAAAGCGGCCAGCGGGAGGCCAGAAGCACGGGGAAGGCCCCGAACCTCATAAGACACGGAATTTCCGAACCCTAAAGCCTTCGAGGTGTGTCTTATATACTTGCGTACTCACGGTCTTCATCAATGAAAACAGGGCAGTCAAGGTCACGAACGGCGCGAGTCTGGATCGCTACAGCCGTCATCATCCTTCTTACTTTTTACGTCGTACATCTGATGACGCGCGGGAGTCTGCCGATCCGCGTGGCGGCTGCGAGCACCGGCGATCTGAAGAGCACCGTGGCTACTAACGGCAAGGTGGAACCACAGCCGCAGGCGAATTTTGAGGCGCACGCACCGTTCGCGGGAACCATTCAGACGCTCAGCGTGCATGAGGGCGAAACGGTGCGCGCCGGTCAATTGCTGCTGGCGATGGACGACACTGAGGCGCAGTCGCGGGTGGCCACGGCGGACGCTGCGCTCAAAGGCGCTCAGTCCGCATCCCAGGCGGAGCAGCGGGGAGGCACCCAGGAAGAGCGCATTTCGCTGAGCGGCGAAGTCGCCAGGGCTCAGATCGACAAAAATCAGGCGCAGCACGATCTGGACGCACTTCAGAGTCTGCAGGCTTCCGGGGCTGCGTCTCCGAACGAGATCAGCGCGGCGCGCAATCGTCTGGCGGCCACCGCCAGCGTGCTGCAGGTTCTCCAGCAGCGGCAGACCGATCGCTACGGCGCGGACGAGCTGGCCCACTCCAAAGCGACTCTCGCCGATGCCCAGGCTGCCGACGCTGCCGCCGAGGATGCGCTGCACCGTGCCGTGGTCCATGCGCCGTTTGCGGGAACCGTCTATTCCCTTCCCGTCTCGCGCACGGAATACGTGAACCAGGGGGACCGGCTGCTTTCTCTGGCCGATTTGTCGAAACTGCAGGTGCGGGGCTACTTCGATGAGCCAGAGATCGGCAAGCTGAGAATCGGCCAGCCGGTGACGATTGTGTGGGATGCCCGACCCAACGACCAATGGCACGGCCATATTTGGCGCCTGCCCTCCACCATCATCACGTTTAATACCCGCAACGTCGGCGAAGCGCTCATCGCAGTCGACGATCCGGACGGAGAGTTGCTGCCCGACGCGAATGTTCGTGTGACTGTCAACACCGCCAATGTATCCAACGTATTGATCGTTCCGCGCGATGCCCTCCACATTGAGGGCGGTGCGACGTTTGTTTATCGCAAGGAGGGCAATTCACTCCACCGCGTTAAAGTGACGATCGGCGCATTGAATCTGACAGACGTGCAAATCACCAGCGGTCTCAAGGCCGGCGATGTAGTCGCTTTGGGCACGACAAACGCTCAGCCGCTCAGCGATGGAATCCCTGTAAAAGTAGTTCAGTAGAAAGGCCTGGAAAAAGTAGTTCAGTAGGGGGAGTTTTGCGGAACCGAGTCCTGCCAACCCAGTTCCTCTTTGTTCTTGCCACAGTTCTGGTGTCGGCGATTCCGGCAGGTGCCGCGAATGCTCGCCAGGATCTGGAGCTCGGCCGCGCAGACAGCGCTCTGCGGTCCCTGAACGCAACCCTGGCGCAGAACCCTAACGATGCGGGGGCGCGCAACCTGCGCTGCCGCGTTTACTACCAGGAAGAGGACTGGGATCGCGCGATCGGCGACTGCGAAGCCGCGGTGAGGCTGGCCGGAGGCAACAGCAATTTCCATCTGTGGCTGGGGCGCGCGTATGGGCAAAAGGCTGCCCACGCGTCGATCGTCTCCGGGTATCCTCTGGCGCGCAAAGTGCATGCTGAGTTCGAGCAGGCGATCCAGCTCGATCCGAAGAATGCAGAGGCGCTAGCCGATCTGGGCGAGTTCGATGTAATGGCTCCGTCGGTGGTCGGCGGAGGCGTGGGGAAGGCTGAGGCCATCGTTCAGCAGCTGGCCGCCGTAAATCCTGCGGGCGGGCTGACGCTCGAGGCACGCATCGCGGAGTCGAAGAAGGATTATGCCGCTGCGGAGGCGGACCTGAGGAACGCGATCGGGAAATCATCCTACCCAGCGAATGCATGGATGGATCTGGCCTCGTTTTACCGGCGGCGCGGGCGGCTCGACGAGATGGTCACGGCGGCGCACACCGGAGCCGGGCTTGATCCAAAACATGGCCCCGCGCTGGTGGATGGCGCGAGCAATCTGGCGCTGGCCGGCCGCGAACCGCAAACTGCCATTCAGTGGCTGCAGCAGTATCTCAACTCCAATGCGCAGTCTGAAATTGCGCCTTCGTTCGTGGTACGCGCGCAACTCGCCCAGTTGTTGAAGAAGCAGGGGGACGAGGAGGCGGCGCGGCAACAGCTGGCCGCCGTCCATGCGCTGGCTTCCGGTTACCGGGTCCCCTCCGGCAATGCCGCCCTCCGAAGCTCGGGTCTGTAAACTCAGAACGATGGCCGAGTCGAAGCGAGTCCTCAGCAAAACGCGCAGCCGGAATCACACGCTGGCTCTGTTTCTGCTCCTGCCTCTCGCCGCCAGAGCGCAAGTTTCCCTGTCGACAGCGGTCGACCTTGCGGAAAAACACAGTCCCGCCATACGCGCTGCAAGAGCGGAAGTCGATCGCGCGGCCGCGGCCGTGGCACAGACCAGGGATGCCTACGCCCCCAGCATCGTACTGGGATCCTCCGTCGGTCCGCCGCCCTATGGATTCCCGCTCGGCAATCCTGACATCTACGACGTGAACGCCGATTCGCTCCTGTTTTCGTTTTCGCAGCCGGATTACGTTCGGGCTGCGCGATCCGGGCTGCGTGCCGCCACTCTGAGCCTGAAGGACGCGCAACAGCAGGTGGCCCTCGACGCGGCCCTCGATTACGTGGAACTAGATCACGACCTGAAGGAGATGGCCGCGCTCGACGAGCAGCGAGGATACGCGGACGCACTGCTGAAGGCCGAGCAGGATCGGGTGCAGGCAGGCGTCGATCCCAGGCGCAGCCAGCTGGACGTTGAGCTGATCGCGGCGCAGATCGATGAGAAGCGAATCTACCTCGAAAACGATGCCGACCTGATGCGCCAGAAGCTGGCCAATCTCACTGGGCTGCCGGCGGTCGACCTCGGAACCAATCCCGGGAGCATTCCCCCATTTCCGTCGTTCTCCGCCACCGCTGCCAGTGACCAGCAAAGCGCCGACAACAATCCCGGCGTCGGAGCAGCCTATGCCCTCGCGCAAGCGAAACGGTATACCGCGTTTGGCGATGGACGGCAGAATCTGCGCCCCTCCATAGGGTTCGGCCTCAAATATCAGCGCTTCGCCCAATATCAGAATTTCGAGGTTTACTACCACAACTTCCAGCAGAACAACATCAGCGCCGGGGTACAGCTCACGATTCCGCTGTTCGATCCGTCCCTGAAAGCCAAGGCTCGTCAATCCGCCGCGGGAGCCACCCGCGCGCTTGCCGATGCCGATGCGTCGCGCGACACGCTGAACGAGCAGACAGCCGCTTTGCGCGGCGACCTGCGCCAGCTGGCGGCGCAACAACGCGTGGTCCAGGTGAAGAGCGAGATCGCCCAGGCGGACATGCAGACCATCGAAACACAGCTCACCACCGGGCCCGGCACGCCAGGCGCGACTCCTGTGACACCGATCGAGGCGAAGAAGTCGCACATCGAGGAGCGCGAGCGCTATCAGGACCTGCTCGATGCCGAATTTTCTCTGATGAAGGTGGAACTGAACCTGCTGCGAGAGACGGGCCAGCTGGATGCGTGGGTACGGTCGTCGTTGAAATAGAGTTGTCCAGCTAATTTTGACGCTAACTTGCTGATTCCCTATGGGGCTAAATGTATTGCCCCGCGGCCCTGAATGCGGTTGCTGAATGGTAAACTGGATAGAGTGCCTATGCCGCTCAAAACGTTATTTCTGAACCCTCCGTCCTTCGAGAACTTTGATGGTGGCGCCAGCTCGCGCTGGCCCGCTACCCGCGAAATCGAGTCCTACTGGTACCCGGTTTGGCTGGCTTACCCTGCGGGCATGCTCGAAGGGGCGCGCCTGCTCGATGCCAACCCGCACCACATCTCGTGGCCGCAGGTGATCGAGATCCTGAAGGACTACGAATTCCTCGTTCTCTTCACGAGCACGATTGCGTGGAGCGGCGACCAACGGTGGGCCGAGAAGGTCAAGGACACCTACCCAAACATCAAGATTTGTTTCGTCGGACCGCCGGTCACGACCGATCCCGACAAGGCGCTGAACGAGTGCAAGGCGATCGACTTCGTCTGCCGCCGCGAGTTCGACTACTCCGTTGTCGAGTATGCCAACGGCAAGCCGCTGGATGAGATTCTCGCCATCAGCTATCGCAAAAACGGCCAGATCGTCCACAATCCCGACCGGCCGCAGATTGAAAACCTGGACGCGCTGCCGTGGGTGACCGACGTCTACAAGCGCGACCTGGACGTGACGAAGTACAACGTGCCCTTCCTGCTGCATCCTTTCGTCGCGCTCTACTCGACGCGCGGCTGCCCAGCGCAGTGCACGTTCTGCCTGTGGCCGCAGACGACCAGCGGACATGCGTGGCGGAAGCGCTCGACCGATGACGTGGCTGCGGAAATGGCGCACGCGAAGGAACTCTGGCCCAACGTCAAGGAGTTCTTCTTCGACGACGACACCTTCAACATCCAGAAGGCCCGGACGATCGAGTTGTGCACGAAACTGAAGCCGCTCAAGATCACCTGGTCTTCCACCTCACGCGTGACGACGGACTACGAAACGCTGAAAGCTATGCGCGAAGCGGGATGCCGACTGCTGATCGTCGGGTTCGAGTCCGGCGACCCGCAGATCCTCAAGAACATCAAGAAGGGCGCCACCGTGGAGCGCGCGCGCGACTTTGCCCGCGACTGCCACAAGCTGGGCCTGACCGTTCACGGCGACTTCATCCTCGGGCTTCCGGGCGAGACGAAGGAATCGATCCGCAACACCATCAACTTCGCCAAGCAGCTCGACGTCGAGACGATTCAGGTTTCGATGGCACACGCGTTTCCCGGCACCGAGTTTTACGAGTATGCCCGCACCAACGGCTTCATCACCAACGAGAACAAAATGACCGACGAAGGCGGACACCAGCTGGCGCACATCGAATATCCTGGTCTGCCCGCCGATTACGTCCTCGAGATGGTGCACAAGTTCTACGACGAATACTTCTTCCGTCCCAAGGCGGCATGGCGCGTGGTCCGCAAGGCGATTGCGAACGGCGACCTGAAGCGGCTCTATCACGAATCGAGGTCGTTCCTGAAGCTGCGCTCGCAACGCAACAAGCTGGTGCGCGAGGCGCGGACACATAAGCCGGGCGCGGAAGCCAGCGCTCAGGCTTAAGCGAGCGAGAAGCGAGCTAAAGGCGAGCCGAGAAGCCAGCCAGTGGCCAGCAAAAAGCTGCCGGGAGGCGCTTCTTTCCCGAACGTTTTT